>Ga0335077_10006403_pt1 | contig 14544 bp, 15 predicted proteins | sample Lox_Sample_31_FD_207151 | JGI IMG/M metagenome (GOLD analysis project Ga0335077, IMG submission 207151) | Soil microbial communities from Loxahatchee National Wildlife Refuge, Florida, United States - Lox_Sample_3.1 | ecosystem: Environmental > Terrestrial > Soil > Wetlands | place: USA...
CGCCGCTAACCCGTTACGGCAAGCTCGGGCTAACGGCAGGCCGCCGGTGTGAGTTGATCACTCCCGGCGGTCGAGATCACCCGTGGCTGCCACACGATGGGCCATCGCGTGTCACGGTGGACCCGCTGTCCCGGGCGCAGGGGACATTTGGCTGCCAGGACAGGGCTAAGGGCCCTTTGGGACCTCACGGGGCGGGAGAACGCTGACGATCAAAAGGGTCGCGAGGTGAGAGCCATGAAGGAGATCGCACGACTGGAGCTCGGCTACTACTGGCCAGACGGACGCCGCGCCTTCACCGTTGTCGACACCGAGGGGAACAGGCATCGTGGCGTGCTGGACGATCCCGACCTCGTCGGCGAATATCTCGACTATCTCGACTCGCTCGGGCTCGAACCGCCCATCGTGACCGGAGTGGGCCCCGGGGGACCCGCGCCGGCCGCTACGCAAGCACCTCACCCCAGTGCTGCGCCACCACCTGGCCCGCCCATCGCCACCGCAGGTGACGCAGGCGAAAAGGTCTTCAAGCGCGGCGAATCCGTCGCGGACGTTGCGCCGATCCCGATGGACAAGATCGGCTACCTGTTCGCCACCGCGGCACGCGCACCTTCCCTGCACAACACGCAGCCGTGGCGGTTTGGGGTCGAGGGATCCGCACTGGAGGTGCACGCGGACCGCAGCCGGTTGCTGCACAACTCCGATCCAACCGGCAGGGAGATGCTCATCAGCTGCGGCGCGGCGCTTTTCGGCCTGCGGCTCGCCGTCCGGGGTATCGGCTACCTCCCGCTGGTTCAGCTCCTGCCTTCGCGAGCCGACTACGACCTGCTCGCCCGTGTGCGGCTCGGCGCTTCCGTCCCCATGACCTCGGGCGAGCGTCACCTGCTCGCCGCGATCAGCCACAGGCACACGCACCGCGGGCCTTTCAACGGTGACCCGCTGCCGCCTGGCATGCTCGCGGGCCTGCAGCGCGATGCGGCGGCCGAGGGCGCCACGCTTGTGCTGCTCGATCGCCCCGGTCCGTATCAGCAGCTCGCGGAGCTGGTGAGCGCGGCCGAGCGGGCGCAGAACGAGAACTCGCTTATGCGGGCAGAACGTCGGCGTTGGACCCGCAGGCCCGGCAGCCCGGCAGGCGACGGTGTTCCTGTCCGCGCCTATGCGGCCGAGCCCGCGCACTTGCCCGGCGCTCTCGCGCCGCGCGACTTCGACCTCGGCCGCCACTGGGGGCAACTCGAGGCGGGCGGCGCATCGCCTCAGATCACCGCCATCCTCACCACGATGGGGGATGAACGCGCCGACTGGCTGCGGGCCGGGCAGGCGCTGCACCGACTGCTTGTGCATGCCGCCAGCCGGTGGGTTTTCGCGAGCCTGCACACGCAGCCGCTGGAGTCGGCGCCATTGCGCGCCGAGATCACAGAGCGTCTCCACTTGCCAGGTGCGCCGCAGATGCTGCTGCAATTCGGCCGGGCGGGCACAACCCAGGTGACCCCCCGCCGGCCGGTGGAGGAGATGCTGATCGAGCCCTGACCCAATGGCCGTGACATGCGCCGCGCACTAGCGGGTCTTCCATCGGCCGTGGGACGCGCGCCATGCTCGCCCGGCCGATTCCTCCTGCTCCAGCCAGCGATCTAGCGACTTGGGCTCCGGGGCGATCCCCTCCACCGCCATCATCGCGAGCAGGCGGGTAGCGGTGGCCCCCCAAATGCCGGTGCTGTCCAGGATCTCCAGCATCCGCTTGCGGGCGTACGTGGCGGCTTGGCCGTTCGCCAGCCCCGCGACGATCTCGGCAAATTCGCGGCCGGAGTCGTCGGCGTGCGCCCCGAGGTGCGGCGGCAGCGCAACTGGCTCCCCATCTGCTTGCCTGCTTGCTCCCCGCAGATGCCCCGCCCGCTCCATCGACCAGCGGCGCCGGTAGTCCTCACCCAGTGCCTCGGCGAGCACATGGTCGGGCGCGGGACGGGCCGGACCTGACCGCTGCGCGAGCCCCGCGATCCGGTCATAGTCCAGCCGGTAGAACTTCGCCGGCACCGGGCGGCCGTCGCGGGACTGCACGATCCCCGAACCTGGATGGGCCAGGCGCGCCAGGTCGGCGGCGATGTGCAGGTCGTCGGGGACGACCAGGCGGGCGTCAGCCTCGGTCGCGACGCCGAGCCCGATCCGTAGCGCGCACTGCGACTTCAGGTCAGCGCTGCCGATCATGGTTACGGCACCTCGCTGCGTGACCAGGACAGGGTCGATGGCCTCGCTCCTGCCAAGCTGGGTGACCTGGGTGCCGAGGCCGGCCAGCGTTGAGTTCGTAGTTCCCTCCAGGGACGTGCGTGGCCCGCTGTTCATGCCGAAGATCACCGCGACCTCCTCGACGATGAGAATCACCGCGGGCAGGTCGGGGGATGGCGTGATCTTCTCGCCCCCCGCGCCCGAGTGCGCTCGGGCATCGATGCCGCGTAGCACGGCGCGGAGCATCCGCTCGGCTTCTTCCCTCGTGGTGGCCACCCAGTCGATGACCGGGCAGGCGGCGCGTCCCTCCAGCCAGGGCCGCAGCCAGGGCAGCGCCGTCCGCCCGCCCTTCAGGTCGATCATGAAGATCACCGTGTCAGCGCACCTGGACAGCTGCGCGATCAGAACGTTTATGAGGTTTGACTTGCCCGAGCCGCGAAGACCGACAATCAGCGCCGCGACCTCGCGCAAGGTGACGGTGCAGATTGTCCCGTCTTCATGCAAGCCGACCGGCAGTGGCCGGTTGACGGTCAGCGGCTGCGGGTCATCAGGCAATGGGATCGGATCCGCGAGCACGTCACGCTCGGATACGTGCAACAGCACCTCGTCCGCTCGCCCGCCCCGTTCGACCCGCACGGCGCCGCGGCGCAGCCTTGCGGCGATCTCGATCCTCTCGGTGGCCTCCGCGAGCGTGCCGTACCTAACCTTGCCGCTCGGCGGGAGGCCGAGCCTGATGGTGTGGCCTGATCTGGTTTCCGCCTGCCCGCGATATGAGATGCCCGGGTGGCCCAGGCGCTCGAGCAGGTCCGGCCACTTACGCGTGCCCGCCTTCTTGCGTTCCTCTTCGGCGCGCCGGCAGGCCTCCTGCACCAGGTACTGGTGATGGCCGCGGACGGCAGGGTAGAGGAGCCCGAGAGCCGGCGGGAGCACGGCAAGGGCCGTTACCGCGATCCACGTGCTTGGTGAGGCGACCGCCGTATAGACAAGCCATCCTCCTGCCGCGAGCGCGCAGGCAAGTGTGTAACCGGCCACCACGCCTGGGCCGGTGCGTGCCAGCACGGGGATCAGCGCCGCGGCGGCGCCCACCGCGGCGATGACACCTGTCAGCCACACCGGCGCGCCGCTGAGATGGACGATCCAGCCCACCGCGTAGACGGCCGCCGCGATGACCGACACGAGCGCGACGATCTCGAGCGGCCCTGCCCGCAGGGTCCGCCCCATCCGTGGCACCCGCAGGGTCCGCACCATCCGTGGCGCCCGCAGGTTCTGATCGGGTTGCTGAGACTGGTAGTCCTGTTGAGACTGGTGGTCCTCTTGAGACTCGGTCTCCTGCTGAGACTGGCGGTGCTCTCGAGACTGTTGTTCCTGTCGAGACTGCTGGTCCTCTCGAGACTGCTGATCCTCTCGAGACTGCTGCTCCTCTCGAGACTGTTGTTCCTGTCGAGACTGGTGGTTCAATTGGGTGTGTTGTTGGGTGTGCTGGGTGTATTGGGCTTGTTGGGCCTGTTGGGTGTGCTGGGCCTGTTGGGTGTGCTGGACCTGGTTGGCCTGCGTTGGTTGGTTACTGCGTGTTGACATCCCAGAGATCCTCACCTGGCCGCGGGTTCTCGATGCGTTCAAGCTCGCGATCATGAGCAGTCCGGTGCAAGCTCCACGCCTCCTCGGCGAATTCCGCGCTCCCGGCAGAAACGGCAGCGAGTTCCCGCAGGTGCTCGTGCACGCTGGGATCCACCGGCAGATCACTGCCAAACCGGTCGGCTAGCTGGGCCAGGGCCTCAGCGGTGCTTTCGAACAGGCGGGGCAGATCTTGCAGGAACCGGTCAAGCTCGGTTGCCGTCTCCGGGGTGAACCCACCGATGTGCTGCTGAACCGCCTCCGCGGCGGCCTCTACCGGGCTGCTCGCCATGGTCGTCTCCTTCCGCTAGGCGCACGGCCGCTCGATTGCCGACCATGTGCGGGCACTGGGCGGCCATCAGCTGGCTGGCCGAAGGAACAGGCCGATCTTTGTCCTGTGCGGGGGACTGCCGACGCCGGGCGGCAGGAGAGGAATCACGGCGGTCATGTTGTCCTTCGTGTCGTAACGTGACGGGCCTGTGGCTCCAGTCGCCTGGCTGGCACTAACCGAACCGGGCAAACGGAACAGCTTCATGGTGAGGCTGGATCGGCCCGGCAGCAAGTCTAGGCATACGATCTGTCCCCATCCGGTGCCGTGGCGCAGCCGTCTGGTTTCCGTGATTTCGGTAGCCAAATGGCATCTGGGCCTCATTCTCTGTGCTCAGTGCGGCCGCTGCGGCTGAAACCGCCGAAGACACGCGAGGTATGCAGTGACCGAGAGTAGCGGGACCGGCCCGGCAGGTAGGAAGGAACCTGAAAGCCAGCCGAACCTGCCAGCCGAACATCCGTTGCGGCGGCACAATGTTGCGGCGGCACAATGTTGCGGCGGCACAATGTTGCGGCGGCACAAAGTCAGGTGGAGGACTAGGTTCTGGAGTGATGAGAGTGATTAGCGCCCTCTTCCGCCGCTCAGCCGGCTCGTGGCGGCGCTTGGCGTCGGTCGAGATGATGCCGCGCGGGGGATACGACAAGAACCTAACGGTTGGGTAGCTTCGAATCATGCGACTCGGTGTCCTGGATGTTGGCTCCAACACGGTGCACCTTCTTGTGGTTGATGCGCACGAGGGAGCGCGGCCCATCGCCGCTTACTCGCACAAGGCGGAGCTCAGGCTCGCCGACCACATCCAGAAGGGCAACCAGCTCACCAGCGCGGGCGCCGAGCAGTTGCGGGCCTTCGTCGGCGAGGCCTTGCAGGTCGCCGAAGACAAGGGCGTCGAGGAACTGCTCTCGTTCGCCACCTCGGCGATCCGTGACGCGGTCAACGGGGAAGAAGTGCTCGCCAAGATAAGAGCCGAGACTGACGTGAACATCCGGGTGCTGACCGGCGAGGACGAGTCACGCCTGACGTTCCTGGCGGGGCGCCGCTGGTTCGGCTGGTCCTCGGGCAGGCTGCTCGTGGTGGACATCGGGGGCGGCTCGCTCGAGATCGCGGCGGGCCCTGACGAGGAACCCGACGTAGCAATCTCACTGCCGCTCGGCGCGATTAGGCTCACCCGCGAGTGGTTTTCCAGCGACCCGCCGTCCGCTGACGAGGTGCGCAAGCTGCGCAGGCACGTGCGCACCGAAATCGCCCGCACCGTCGGCGACCTGATGCGGCATGGTCCAGCCGATCACGCGGTGGCGACCTCCAAGACGTTCAGGCAGCTCGCCCGCATCATCGGTGCGGCACCCTCGAACGAGGGCCCTTATGTCAGGCGCGTGATCAGCCATGGCAAGCTGATGCGGTGCGTTGATCGCCTTGCCGCCATGACGGCCGCGCAGCGGGCAGAGTTGCCAGGAGTCTCAGGCGGGCGGGCCGGCCAGCTACTCGCGGGTGCGATCGTGGCGGACGCCGCGATGGACCTGTTCGGCGTAGCCGAGCTCGAGGTGTGCCCCTGGGCGCTGCGTGAGGGAATCATCTTGCGGCGCATCGACGTCATGTCGGCGGAGCCGCCCGAGCCGGTCGGCCGTTGAGCGGCGCTTTGCCAATCACCGCCCGCATCCAGCGAGATCTGCGAGGCATGCCGCATCGAAGGCGGGCTGCACGACGTGACGCTGTCAGAGAAGCCGGTGCGCGAGCACGTCTACGATGAACTCGGCCGCTGGCTCGGTGCCTACCTGTCCGGCCAGGTGCGTGACCGCTTGCTGTAATCGGAGGCCACATGCGGCAGCCGTTCAGGATCTTGTTTGTCTGCACAGGGAATATGTGCAGGTCGCCGCTGTGCGAACGGCTGGCCCGTAGCTGGCTCGCCGGCTGCGGTGTGATGTCGATCGACGTGTCTAGCGCGGGCACGCATGCGGTCGTCGGCGCGCCTATCTACGCAGAAAGCGAGGTCGTGCTGCGTCGGCTCGGCGGCGATCCGACCGGGTTCGTCGCGCGCCAGCTGACCCCGCGGATCACCCGTGGCGCGGACCTGATTCTCACGGCCGCCCGCTCGCACCGCGAGTTCGTGCAGCATCAAACGGTCGGGCTATGCCCAGACGCCGTCATGCGAACGTTCACGCTGCGCGAGTTCGCGGCGCTCACCGCGGTCATCCCGCACCGTGACATCAGCCGGATAGACGACGCAGCCGGGCGGGCTCGGGTGCTCACCGCCGCCGCCGATCCGCTGCGCGGGCGTCTCGCCGCCTGGCCGCAGGACAGGCTCGATGTGCCCGACCCTGTCGGCCAGCCGATGGCGGTGCAGGAGGCCACCGCCGCCATGATCGCAGACGCGCTCGCGGGCCCGCTCGGCCTGATCGCGGGCGCACCGGGCGCATTCCCTGCGACAGGCAGGGACGTATGCCTATGACCGCCACCGCGGGTCCTGACCCGGCGCATCCCGGCGGCGCGCACCCGGGGCGAACCGCCTGCCACGCCCTCGCGATTTCGGCTGGCGCCGCTTATCTGGTGAGCATCGCGCTGCTCGCGACCGTGATGGCGCTCGGCCCGTCGGCGGCGGTGCCGCGAATGGGCCCGGGCGGGCCCATGTGGTCGCTGTCGGCGGCGCCTTCTGCCGCCACGGTCATCGCGCTCGAGCGGTCAGGCTTGCTGCTCGGGGCGATCGCCGTGACCATCGGTCTGGCCGCCGTCAGGCGTGGCTGGCGGCCGTCTGCCACGCTGCTGATCGGCGCCGGGTCCGCCACGGCGGCGCTCTTCGTATTCCTGCCGCCCGCCGGATCCATCGACGTGCTCAACTACGCCATCTACGGGCGGATCGTGAGCCTCGGCCACAACCCCTACGTGCTGCGGCCCGCGGAGTTGTACCGCAGCGGTGACCCGGTCGGGTTGTTCGCACCTGCGAACTGGCGAACCCTGCCGACCATTTATGGCCCGGTCGCGACGGCGGTCCAGTGGGCAGCCGCCGCGCTTGGCGGCACGTCGATGGCACGGATCGTTTTCTGGATCAGGCTGGGCAACGCGATCGCATTTGTTACCACGGCCGTCTGCCTGGTCCGGCTCGCTGGACGGGACCGAGCCAGCCAGGGCCGGGTGTGCCTGATGTGGGCGGTCAACCCGCTGATGCTGTTCTGGCTGGTCGGCAGCGGTCACGTTGACGTGCTGCTGGCTCTGCTCGCCGTCGCCGCGCTGCTTATGCTCCGGCGCCGCGGCATCATCGCGGGAGCTGTCACCGGTCTCATCGTCGGTGCCGCGACGGCGATCAAGACGCCGTTCGCGCTGGTCGCCGCCGGCATGGCGTGGGTCACCCGCGCGTCGCCTCGCACCGTCGCCGCCGGGCTCGTCGGCGCCGCCGCCGTGCTCGTCCCGAGCTTTCTGCTTCCTGGCGCCCTGAACACCGCCGTCCTTAGCCGCCGGCTCACCGTCAGCGCAGGATTCATCTATCCGGTGCCGGCCGTGATCGGGTCCAAGCCCGTGGTCTTTGCGGCCCTGGTGCTGCTCTTTACCCTGGCCCTCGCGCTGCTCCTGCTGTGGCGCCTTCCGCCGGGCCATCGAGCGCTTCCCGCGGTCCGCCCGGCCGTGGCCCTGGCCATCGCCTGGCTGGTGCTCTTCCCGGTGCAGGCGCCCTGGTATGACGCTCTGATCTTCCCCTTGCTCGCGCTGATGCCCGCCAGCGGGCTCGACTACCTGCTGATCGCGCGGTGCCTGCTGCTCAGCGAGATGCTGCTTCCCGGTGTGCTGCCTAACTCCGGGTCCGTGAGCATCGCGATCGCCAGGTTCAGCCATCTTGGCCTGCTGTTCCTGCTCGGCGTGCTCGCCGTCACGGGTGTCCTCGGCGCCTGGGGTGCCGGCAAGCCTGAGCTCCCTGACCCGGGCACGGACCCGGCGGGTAGCGCGGATCCCGGGCCAGAAATCGGGGCCGTGGCGGTACCCGATTCCGGCCAGGCGCGACATGCTCGCTGAGACGAGCCCGACCAGTTCGGCATGCCGGGTCGGTGCCGCCGTGCGGCGCGCGTCAGGCAGAGACAGTCACCTGGACGGCGTCCCATCCCTCGGCTCCGTTCGGGAACGGGCTGACCTGGGAGGCAGGCTGGGTGTAACCGGTCTCATCGGTCGCGCGCACCTCAAGCTGGTGCCCGCCGGTCGCGGCGTCCCATTCCCACACCCACTGCCGCCACGTGTCGATTCCGGGGACGGTAGCGAGCCGCGCCTCATGCCATGGCCCGCCGTCCACCCGAACTTCGACCGCCGCGATCCCGCGGTGCTGTGCCCACGCCACCCCGGCGACCGCCACCCGACCGGGCCTGACAGCGCCGCTGCCGCTCGGCACGTCGATGCGCGACTCGGTCTTGATCACCGCCTGCTGCGCCCAGCCCTGCTGCACCCAGTAAGCCTGCTGGGCCGCGAACGTGGTGACGTTTATGTCCGTCAGCCATTTGATGGCCGACACGTAGCCGTAGAGGCCGGGCACCACCATCCGAACGGGAAAGCCATGCGCGATGGGCAGCGGTGCGCCGTCCATCGCCACCGCGAGCAAGGCGTTCCTGCCGTCCATCACGGTCGCGACAGGAGTGCCGCTGGTAAATCCGTCGGTGGAGGTGCAAAGCAGCTGCTGCGCGCCTGGCTGGATACCAGCCTCGCGGAGGACGCCGGCCAGCGGGACGCCGAGCCAGCGGGTGTTGCTGATGTACGGGCCACCCACCGGGTTGGAGACACAGCAGAGGGCGATGTCAGCCTCGGTGAGCGGCCGGCGCAGCAGATCATCGAAGGTGATGCTGAGTTCGCGGTTCACCATGCCGTGCACGCGCAGCCGCCATGAGCCAGGCTGCACCTGCGGGATGATCAGCGCCGTGTCGACGCGGTAGAAGCTGCCGTTCGGGGTCAAGAACGGGCTGAGGCCCGGGATGTGCAGGTCGTCGCTGGCTGCCAGGGGCGGCAACTGCTTGGCTGGCGGGGGGATCCGTACCAGCGCGCGAGAGCGGGTGACGGTCGAACGCTGCGACAGCAGGTGGCCGGCCAGCCCACCGGCCGCGGCGCCTGCGGCGGCGACGGCGCCGGTGGCCAGGAAGCTGCGCCGCCCGTAGCTCGGCGCGGTCGCACCTAGGCGCGGTGCTGGCTCACCGGTTGCGCTGGTCTCGCCGAAGGTAGCCCGGCCGGCGGCCCGGTCCGTGGCGGCCCGGTCCGTGTCCGTGGCGGCCCGGTCCGTGTCACGGGCGGCCCGGTCCGTGTCACGGGCGGCCCGGTCGGCGGCAGTGGCTTGGCTGGCCCCGGCCGTACCCGTGGGTCCGATCGCCCCGGCCGTCGGTCCGATTGCCCCCGCCGGACCCATGGCTCCAGCGGCACGGACGAGTCGTGTCAACGCGTAGGCGCCGACCGCGGCTCCGGCAAGGGTAGGGATCAGATCCCCAGGGGAGGAGTCTGGGCGGGTCGCCACGGCGAGCAGGCCTATCGCGGCGAAGATCGTGAGACCCGCGTAGCCCGCGCCTATCCTGCGCATTGCCGCGATGCCGAAGGCGGCGGCGAATAGAGCCAGTAGAACGACAATGCTGGTAAGCAAGACTGTCTTGTCGTGTGGGCCGAATATCTTGATGACGAAGTCGGTGACCGGCCGTGGGGTGAGTCCGATCACGGATTGGCCGACAGCCACGACAGGGGACCCCACCGGCCCCGTGATCCCGGCCACAAGCTGGGCCACGCCGAGCGCGACGGCGGCGGCAAGCAGGCCCGTCACGGCGCCGAGGATGAGGTATCGGCCGTAGGGCGGACCGTCATGCTTAATCATCACGCGTGGTATTCGTTGCGGCTCGCGCGTTGGATTGGCGTCTCCCACGGGCGCAATTCAACTCCCTCTGCGCCTGTCCGGTCGCCCATGTCGACCATCTTGGCCATCTCGGCTGGTGGCCCGGCGGGTGGGAGATTGCTGCGGCGGCCTGGTGGCAGTGAGGCGGCAGTGGGGCGGCACTTTTCTGGTCACAGTAATCTCCACGGATGCTTTGATCTTGGCCCGGCAGGCGTCACCGCGTGCCGCCATGCTGGATTGCCGTCAATCCAGCATGCTGATTGACGGCAATCCAGCATGGCGGCGGCTCCGAATGAAAGGTGTGCGGATGGGCGAATGGTCCGAGCCCGGTGAGACTCGGGCAGGCCGGCCCCTTGATCTGGGCGCCCTGCTGGCCCGGGTGGCGCGCGGCGACGAGGCGGCCTTCGAGACCGTCTACGACGGCGTCGCGCCCTCGGTGTTCGGCCTGGTGCGCCGGGTGGTACGCGATCCCGCGCAATCGGAGGAGGTCACCCAGGACGTGCTGCTCGAGCTGTGGCGAACGGCGTACAGATTCGAGACCGCCAAGGGCAGCGCCATGACGTGGGTGATGACGCTCGCGCACCGGCGGGCGGTGGACAGGGTCCGGTCCGCACAGGCCGCGGCTGCGCGGGAGGCGCGGGCAGCGACGCCCGAGGCCGACCCGCAGGACGCCGCGGAAGCCGCGCTTGACCGGATCGACAAAGAGCGGGTGCGGCGCTGCCTCGGTGCCCTGACCGAACTGCAGCGCGAGGCGGTGACACTCGCCTATTACAGCGGATACACCTACCAGCAGGTAGCTGGCTTGCTCGGTGTCGCGCTCGGTACGGTCAAGACCCGCATGCGCGACGGCTTGATCCGGCTGCGCGACTGCATGGGGGTGGAGTGGTGAGCATCCGCGGCTTCGGCCACCCCGCACTTCATACGCTGGCGGGCGCCTATGTGCTCGACGCACTCGATGACGCCGACCGTGCCAGGTTCGAGCGGCACGTGGCACGCTGCGACAGTTGCCTGCAGGAGGTCCGTGGCCTGCGCGAAACCACAGCCTTGCTTGGATCTGCCGTAGCCGAGCGGCCGCCGGAGCGGCTGCGTGCGCAGGTGCTCGCGGCTGCGGCGCGGACACGCCAGCAACCCCTGGCTGGCGCGGCAGATAGGCGCGCAGGACCCGGCTGGCCCGGTAACCGGGTGTGGCGGGACCTGGCCGGCAGGCGCGGCTGGCTGCCGCGAGTGGCACTGGCGACCGCCGCCGCGTCGCTCGCCATTGCGGTGGCGCTCGCCGTGGTGTCGGTCACCACGCAGCATAGGCTCAACGGTGCCGAGGAGCGCAACCGTCAGGTGGCCGCGGTGCTCACCTCGCGCGACGCCGTGCTGATCACGGCACCCGTCACGACCGGCGGGACGGCGACTGTGGTGATGTCCCACGCCAGCCGGATGATCGTCTTTTCCGCTCGTGGCCTACGCGGGCTGCCCAGTGCGAGAAGCTACGAGCTGTGGCTGATCGGACCGGAGGGAACCAGGCCAGCGGGCATGCTGCCGCCGCCAACCCACGGCATGACGGCTCCCATGGTCGCCGCCGGCGTCGCGGCGGGGGACAAGGTCGGGGTCACGGTGGAGCCTGCCCAGGGATCGCGGCAGCCGACGATGCCGCCGGTCCTGATGCTCCCGCTGCCGGACTGAACGGCTGGGCGGCGCCGACGGCGGGCTCGGCTCATTCCTCGAAGACCCAGCGGGTGGGTGATCCGGTGAAATCCGCCCCCCGCAGGCCGAACACGCGGGCCGGGCGCACCCCGATCGTCGCGTTCAGCTCCGGATCGAGGAAGCCGAGCCCGTAATCGGTGCTGTACTTCGCGTTCATCAGGTCGATGACCCGCTGCAACACGGTCGGCTGCGTGAAGACACGCGCCGTGCCCTCGATCACGACCGGGTCGCCGGCGTCCTCGGTGGTGACCACGCAACGCGGGTCGCATACCAGATTGCGGGTCTTGCGTGACTTCGCGCTGCTGCTGAACCAGAGCACGGCGTCGTCCCACATACCCCAGACGGGCATGACGTGCGGCCTGCCGTCCGGCCATACACTGGCCACCCAGTAGTTGCGCGCCGCGCTGAGCCGCTCGGCGGCCCACGACCAGGGGAGAAGGCCGCTGCCTTCGTCCCGGCCTACGATGCCGTAACCCGGCATGTACGGGCGGTCCACCCGCGGTATCTCCATGATGGTCAGGTCTACCGCAGAACGCCCCCCGGCGGACGGGAAGATTCAGGTGATCGGGGAGGCAGCGCATGTTTTTGAACCAGGCACTAACGTTGGGACCCGTGAAGGCATCTCCCCAGGAGCAGCTGCGCCTGCTTGAATTGGCCGCCCTTGACGCCGAGCTTGGCCGACTTGAGCATCGTCGCCGCGGGCTGCCCGAACACGCCGAGGTTGAACGGCTGGACGCGCGGGCAGCCGAACTACACGACGGGATCGTCACCGCGGAAACCGAGGTCGGCGATCTGACTCGGGAGCAGAACAAGGCGGAAGGTGACGTCGAGCAGGTCAGGGCGAGGGTCGACCGCGACCGCAAGCGCCTCGACGCGGGTCAGGTCTCGTCGCCGCGTGAGCTGGAGAATCTCCAGTCAGAGATCGGGTCACTGCACCGCAGGCAGTCCGATCTGGAGGAGATCGTGCTTGACGTCATGGAGCGCCTTGAGGCAGTGGACAACCGGCTTGCGTCGCTGTCCGCGGAGCAGGCGCGGCTCGGCGGTGAGCGTGCGGACGCCGCGGCGCGGCGCGGCGCGGCTCTTACGGACATCGCCGCCCGGGCGGGCGAACTGGGTGAGCGGCGCGCCGGCATCGCCGAGCGCGTGCCAGCCGACGTGCTCGGGCTCTACGAGAAGCTGCGCGACCAGCACGGGGTGGGTGCCGCGGCGCTGCGCCGCGGCCGGTGCGAGGGATGTCATCTCGCGCTGGGCACCGTTGATCTGAATCGCATTCGCGCGGCCGATCCCGATGAGGTCCTGCGCTGCGAGGAGTGCCGCAGGATCCTTGTCCGCACCCCCGAGTCCGGGCTGTGACAGCGGCGCAACGGCCCGCTGCCGCCGCCTCCGGTCCCAACGACCGTCCGGTAAGCAGGAGCCTCATTGTCGAGGCCGACGGCGGTTCACGCGGCAATCCCGGCCGGGCGGGCTACGGTGCGCTGGTCGCTGACGCCGAGACCGGCGAGGTTCTTTCCGAGGTCGGGGAGGGGATCGGGCACGCGACCAACAACGTGGCCGAGTACCGCGGGCTGATCGCCGGCCTGCGGGAGGCGGCGCGGATCGCGCCAGGCGCGGCCGTCGAGGCCCGGCTGGACTCAAAGCTGGTGGTCGAGCAGATGTCGGGCCGCTGGCAGATCAAGCATCCGGACCTGCAACCGCTCGCACGCGCCGCCCGCGAAGCCGCGAGTGCGCTGCGGCGCGTGTCATACGTGTGGGTTCCGCGTGAACGCAATCGCCGTGCGGACAAGCTGGCAAATGACGCGATGGACGGTTCTGAACGGCTGCCGCATGGCGCGGCGAAGCGGCCAGGTGGCGCCCCCACGGGGCAGTCCTCCGGGGCCGCCGGCGAATCTGACCAGCCGGATGCATCGGCGCAGCTGACCCTCGGCGAGCCGGAGCCGCCACCCTCGGGTCAGGTGGCCGAACGGCCCGGGGCGGACCGGGTCGGGGCGGAGCGATCCGGGGCGGACCGGGCCGGGGCGGACCGGCGCAGGACGGAGCGGGCAGGGGCGGACCGGGCCGGCGCGGAGCGCGCCGGGGAAGGACGCGTCACTGCCGGGAGCGGCTGGGGGACTCACAGCACGCGCAGCGAGCCGCCGGTCAGCACCGTGCTGCTCAGGCACGGGCAGACCCCGCTGTCGGCCGAGCGGCGGTTCGCGGGAAGCGGGGACATCGACCTGACCGAGCTTGGCGCGCGCCAGGCCAAGGCCGCCGCGCAGCGGCTCACCCGACGCGGCGATGAGGCTGCGATCGGGGCGATCGTCACATCGCCGTTGCGCCGGGCGCGGCGGACCGCGGAGGAGGCGGCCCGCGCGACAGGGGCGCCCCTGCGGGTGGAGGCGGATTTCAGGGAGACCGACTTCGGTGCCTGGGAGGGGCTGACGTTCGCCGAGGCGGAGCAGAAGTGGCCAGCCGAGCTGGCGGCGTGGCTCGCCGACCCCGGCACCGCACCGCCAGGCGGTGAGAGCTTCACCGATGTCGACCGCAGGGTCATGGCCGCTCTTGATCGCCTGCTCGCCCGGTACGCGGGCACGACGGTGCTCGTGGTCAGCCACGTCACGCCGATCAAGACGCTCGTCCGCCACGCGCTGCTGGCTCCCATCGAGGCGCTTTACCGTATGCACCTGGATGTCGCCAGCCTGTGCGAGGTCGACTGGTACTCCGGTGGTCCAGCGGTCGTTCGCTCGCTCAACGACACCGCGCACTTGGACTGACTGACTGACTGACTGACTGACTGACTGACTGACTGACTGACTGACTGACTGACTGACTGACTGACTGACTGACTGACTGACTGACTGACTGACTGACTGACTGACTGACTGACTGA
>Ga0335077_10006404_pt1 | contig 14541 bp, 13 predicted proteins | sample Lox_Sample_31_FD_207151 | JGI IMG/M metagenome (GOLD analysis project Ga0335077, IMG submission 207151) | Soil microbial communities from Loxahatchee National Wildlife Refuge, Florida, United States - Lox_Sample_3.1 | ecosystem: Environmental > Terrestrial > Soil > Wetlands | place: USA...
ACCCTTACGGGGCAGGATTCCACGAGGCATTGCTGAAGATGTTGAGCGACTCTTCCACTATAGTGCGGGGCAACGCGGCACTCTCCCTCGTGCGTTTTGGGGATTCCTCAGGCCGTCCGCAGATCGTCGCCCTGCTCCAACCCGCCAAAATCAGCGCCCCTGTTGATGGCCAAGTGATCGATGCGGGCAAGCTCGAGACCGCCGTTCATCAGGGAGGGCTGGTGGCAAAGATTCAAAGCGGCAGCCAGACCATCGAAATGCGCTCGCCGATCAGTGGACGCATTCAGCAGGTCTTTGCCGCGAAGGGAGTCGCTGTGGCTGCCGGAGCGGAAGTGGCTCGCGTGGAGCCTGGGCCGGAGCAGGTGTGGGAGGCGCTGCGCGCGCTCTACATCATCGGACAACCGGAGGATCTTCCCGCCATTCAGCGCTACACTCGGGAATTGCCGGAAGTCCCGGATCGACTGCGGCAACAGGCGGTGCTCACGGAGAAAGCAATTCGCGAGAGGGCATCGAAGCAGAATCCGGCCCCATGACAGGAATCTAATAAGCCATCGGCCCGACTTCTTTTTCCACTTCGGCGATGTCCAGCATTACAATGGCGTCCCAGGGACAACCATCGAGGAAACAACCGTCTGGGCCCTTACTTAGGCATTTCTTGCAGCCAATGCACAGAATCGGGTCAATCTGGATTCGCCCAAATGGCGGATGATCTTCATCCGGCACCCAGAACATGCAGTCTTCCACGGGGCAGTATTCCACGCAGGCGGGCGAGCCGGCGCAGCCGGTGCAACACTCCGTGATGACCGCCAATTCCTTCGGTTTCTTTTTCCGAGGCGTGGTGATGCCCTTCGAACGCGGTTCGTGCTTCAGTTCGTCAGGAACCAGCCCTTGCGCCTTCGCGGATTCCGTTTCAGAAGCCATAGGCGGCGATTCTAACCTCCATGCTCGGCATTTTCCAGCAGGATTGTTGAACCCAGTCTCTTTCCAGTTGCCGCGTGGCGGAACTTTTCTTCATCGCGGCTCCGGGGTTTGCGCCACCATCACGCTGCGCTTGAAGTCTTCGACCATCTCCGGGCGCAAGCGCACTTCCGTCGGCTTCTTAGCGAGAGTCATCTGGTCGATCTTGTCCTGCAACTTCAGCAGCGCATAAAACAGCCCTTCCGGCCGGGGCGGACAACCAACAACGTAGACGTCCACAGGAACTATGCGATCGACCCCCTGCAGGACGGAGTAAGCATTGAACGGCCCACCCACACCGGAGCAAGCCCCCATGGAGATGCACCACTTCGGGTCCGGCATCTGCTCCCACACGCGCTTCAGGACCGGGGCCATTTTCAGTGTTACCGTTCCCGCGACAATCATCAAATCAGCTTGCCGCGGGGAAGGCCGGAACACCTCGGCTCCAAACCGCGCCATGTCAAAACGCGACGTCGTCGAGGCGATCATTTCTATGGCGCAGCACGCCAATCCGAAAGTGAGCGGCCAAAGCGCGCTTTTACGGGCCCAGTTGAAAACATAGTCCACGGACGTAATCATGAAATTCTTCTCGAAGCGTTGGTCGAGCATGCCCATCGGTGGTCTCCCTCCCTCGCGCGGGGCAGTATATTCATAGTCGCAGGGCGAGTCAAAGCACTCTAATAGGGATGCTGCGGGAAGCCCGAGAGTCAGTGGTAAAGAGTTTCTCTTGCTGGCCAGACCGTAGATTCGGGCGGTAATTTTTCACGGGGGGTAGAGCGTTTTTACTTAGTACGAGCATGGTACCCTATTGAAAATAAATATGTTAGCTGTGGCGACGAGCGTGCTATTCCCGAAGAAGTGGGGGAGACGAGCCGAGGATCCCTTTAGGGGATTGAGGGCTGGGCCGGTTCGTAATCCCCCCATTATTTTTTTTGGTGCTCCCTACATTCTGGCGGGCCCGTTCCTGCAATCCGCGGCCGCCAATCCACAAAATCGCGCTAGTTGGCCTTGGACACGAAGCGCTGTGTCGCCAGCGAATGCCAGCGGCTGCATCCTTACTCTGCAAATCAGAATCAGACCCGCGCGAAATGAGCATAGGCGGGAGAGATGATGAGTTGGGACCTTACGGGCGGCCGCATCGCATAATCGGAGAGGGTCAGACCGAGCAGAAGCACCAGCCAGAAAACCGCACAGACGATGACCAACTGCGTTCTCTTGGGACTGTAACGAGCATGCATGAAATAGAGAACGACCAGAACAGCCTTGGTTGTGGCAATGGCCAAGGCAATGACGATGTTCCAGGGGCCAAAGTCCCTCAGGGCGGCAGAAACGGTAAGGTAGGTGCCCAGCAACAGGGCAAGCAAGATTACCACGTAGATTTTTGGTGAAACGACGTGTTCGGACACAAGCGCCTCTCTTCGGCTCGTCAGACCGCGTGCCGATTTATCAAATAGAGCAAAGCGAACAAGTAAATCCACACGATGTCAACGAAGTGCCAGTACAGGCCCACAATTTCGATCGGGGTGTTGTAGCTTGCGGAAAAACGGCCTTTGAAGGACTCGCGAATCACCCACACCAGAAGTCCCGCGCCGACAATCATGTGAAGCGCATGGAGGCCGGTCATGCCGAAATACAAGGAAAAATAGAGTTGGGCATGCGCATTCAGTGCGACCAGGGCCTCGTGAGGATTCCCCGGGGCCTCGGTGCGAAGCGCATCGGCGATTTCGGCGCGCTCCGCGGCGAGTTCTTTCGGGTCGTCCCCGGGACCCGCATGGTTGATGCGATAGGTGAGATCGAAGGAACGGCCGGGAACCAGATGGTGGTCAAATTTCTGCTTGTACTCGACGTATTTGATCCCCAGGAAGACAAAACCCAAAACTAACGTCAGTATCAGGAATATGGGGAGAAGTTTCTTGCGGCTGGTCTGCGCCGACCAGACCGACATCGCCATGGTGAAGCTGCTGGCGATAAGCACGACCGTGTTGGTCGCACCCAGCCTGAGGTCCAGCATATTTCCGCCCACCCCAAAGGCAGTGAAATAGAGGTGCCGGTTGATGCTGTAGGTCAGAAACAGGCCGCCAAAAAACAAAACCTCGGTGACCAAAAAAATCCACATGCCCAGCGTGGCAGAATCCTTCTGCTGCTCGAGCGTCTCAAAATGTCCGTAAAGCTCTCCGGTGCGGTGCACTCGGCACTCCTCTTCCCGTCCAAGGGACGACGTCTAGGTACACTTCAGAATCCCCAGCCAAATTGCAACAAAGCCTTACCAGCGAGCTAGTCATCTCCGTGTGCCGGAGCCAGCGGCGCACCCGCGACCAGACCAAGATCCGGCCGCTTGCTGTAGTCGTACGGCTCCCAGGTCACTTCCGGAGTGACCTCGAAATTCTCTGTCGGCGGAGGCGAAGGAGTCTTCCACTCGAGCCCGGTGGCCGGCCAGGGATTCGCGCCCGCAGCCGGGCCGTAGCGCATGGACCATACGAAGTAGACCATCGGCAGCAAATAGCCCAGTGCCAGAATGGAGGCACCCGCCGTGGACATCACGTTCAGCACCTGGAATTCCGGAGGATAACTGTGATAGCGGCGTGGCATCCCCAGATAGCCAAGAATGAATTGCGGAAAAAACGTTAAGTTGAAGCCGATGAACAGGATCACGGCGGCAAGGCGGGAAAGCGATTCCGGATACAGCTTGCCCGTGATCTTCGGCCACCAGAAGTGCAGGCCGCCCAGATATCCCATCACCGCCCCGCCGACCATGATGTAGTGGAAGTGGGCGACAACGAAATAAGTGTCGTGAATGTGAATGTCCAACCCCAGACACGCGAGGAAAAGCCCCGTGAGCCCGCCAATCAGAAACAGGCCGATGAAACCGAGCGCGTAAATCATCGGGGTGTCCCACGAAATCGAGCCTTTATAGAGCGTCGCGGTCCAGTTGAATACCTTGACCGCGGACGGAATCGCCACAAGGTAGCTGAGGAAGGAAAATGTCAGTGCGGCGTACGTCGATTCGCCTGTAACGAACATGTGGTGCGCCCAGACCAGGAAACCGATGACGGCGATGGCGATGCTGGACCCCGCGATGAACGAGTAACCGAAAATCGGCTTGCGCGCCAGAGTCGGGATGATTTCGCTGACGACGCCCATGGACGGAAGAACCATGATGTAAACGGCCGGGTGCGAATAGAACCAAAAGAGGTGTTGGAAAAGAATCGGATCGCCGCCGAGAGCTGGGTTGAAGAAGCCCAGATGGAACATGCGCTCGAGGCCCGCCAAGAGCAACGTGATTGCCACGACCGGCGTGCCCAGGATCATTACCAGGCTGGTGGCGTAATGCGCCCAAACGAAAAGAGGAAGCCGGAACCAAGTCATGCCCGGTGCGCGCATCGTGTGAATTGTGACGATGAAGTTGAGACCCGTCAGAATGGACGAAAAGCCGTTGATGAAGATGCCGATCACCGCAGGCGTGACCGCCGAGTTCGAATAAATGCTGCTCAGCGGCGTGTAGAACGTCCAACCGGTATCCAACCCACCCGTGCCGAAGGAATAGAGAACGAAACATCCGCCGATGAGGTAGATATACCAGCTCAAGAGGTTGATTTTCGGAAAGGCCAAATCCTTCGCCCCAATCATCAGCGGAATCAGGAAATTTCCCAGCACCGCGGGAATCGAGGGGATCAGGAAAAAGAAAATCATGGCAACGCCATGCATGGTGAACAGCTTGTTGTAGGTTTCCGGAGTGACCAGCGCTCCCGAGGGCGTCAGCAGATGAATCCGGATCATCGTGGCGAAAATCCCGCCCACAAAAAAGAAAAACGTCACCGAAGCCAGATACAACAGAGCGATGCGTTTGTGGTCCGTGGTCAGCAGCCACGAACGGATGCCATACGTGGCGTTTAGATAGTCCTCGTGTGGCGTTTTGTGATTTGGCAATGCGAATGTTTCGCTCATGACTCACTTCTTCCCTTTGGCCGGCGCGACTCCGGACCCTTTCGTGGGCACCGGCTGCGACTGCAATGATTTGATATAGGCGGTCAGAGCTATCACTTGTTCTTCTGTGAGTTGACCCTGGAACGTGGGCATCAGGGGTTGATAGCCTGCCACGATTTTTGCGGCGGGCTGCAGAATCGATTCGCGGATGTAGGCGTCGTCCGCCACCGCGGTTGAACCATCAGCTAAAAGGACCTGCGCTCCATAGACCCCGTTCAGAGACGGGGCCCGGCCGGTGCCATTCGCCACGTGGCAGGTCGCGCAGGCTTTCTCCGTAAAGAGCTTCTCCCCGGAGCCAAGGGGATTCGCCTCGCCCAGCGAAGCGCCCGCCAGCCACGACGCGTAATCGGAAGGTTCCATCACGATGACCCAGCCGCCCATGATGGCGTGATTGGTGCCACAGTACTGCGAGCAGAAAAAGTGATAGCGGCCCGGCTTGGTGGGCCGGAACCACATCGTGTTGTAATGTCCTGGGACGACATCCATCTTGACGCGAAACGCCGGCACATAGAAATCATGAATGACGTCCTCGCTTGCGAGGATCATGCGCACGTTGCGCCCCACAGGAACGTGCAATTCATTGATCTCCCGAATTCCGTTTGGTTGTTGTGCCTTCCACATCCATTGCTTGCCAATCATGTAGATGTCCAGTGTGTCTTTCGGCATGTGGCGGTAATCGACATAAATCACCGCTCCCCAGCTGAACATCGCCATCGCCAGCATGAGAGGCACGACAATCCAGAGAGTCTCAAGGCGCGAATCTCCGTGTAGGGGAATTCCCACTTCGTTCTTACCCCTGCGGTGGTAACGGAAGAAGAACCAGACGATCGCGATGGTCACGCCGACCGCAAAAAAGAGACATACCGTGATGATGAACAGCATGAGGCTGTCCACCTGTGGCGCGAAATTGGACGCCTGCTCCGGATACAATGGCAGTTGCGACTGCACGGCTTAGCGAGCTCCTCGTTCAGTGCCACCCTGCAGGCGGTGGCTCGGGTTCCTAGAGGCCACCACCGTTTCACGGCGCCGAAAAATCAGAATGCCACCAACGATGCAGACAATGGTCAGCACACCACCCAGGCGCATGATCTTCAAAATGGATGCGCTGTAGGTCGCCGCCGCAGGATCGTAGTGGTAGCAGTAAAGTAAAACGTAGTCGATGGGGGTGCCGATCTTTCCCGCCGAGGCGTCCACGAGGCCCAGACGCATATCGCGCCCCGGATATTCGACGCCATAAAAATACCGCGAGATGCGCCCGTCGGGAGTAAGCAGAAGAATTCCGCTTGCATGCGCGAACATGCCGGACTTGGCGTCAAAGGTATAGCGAAAATTCGCGGCGCGCGTCATCGCGTCAATGGACTGCTGCGAGCCGGTCAAAAAATGCCATCCCGAGCCTGTTTCCGGGCGTCGAAAATGTGCCAGGGCCTGCTTCTTTTTCTCTGCGGCGGCTGGGGGCGTGTCGTGCGGGTCGAAACTCACAAACACGACGTCGTAGTCCCGTCCAGGGTTGAAGGACAGCATGCGGAGAGAGCCGACGACCCCTTGTTCCACCTGATCGCAAAGCATGGGGCAGTTGAAGTACACGAAGGCAAGAACCACGGGCTTGTGACCCAGAAAGTCTCCCAGGCGCACCTCGCGGCCGTCTTCGTCGCGAAAAGCGGCCTCGAGTGGCATCTGCCCGTTGAGGGGTGGCAGAAATCCTACATCTTGCAACGCGGAAGGCATGCTCGAAGCCGCGGGTCCGAGACCCGCAGGAACTGTCTGCGCACGCAACGAGCAAACCACCAACAGAAGTGCTCCAGTTACGATCGTTCTAGCGATTCTCTGCATAAATCTATTTCTTCTCCCCCGGGGGCGCGACCACCGTGGGCAAACCCTTCTCAACAATAATTTTCATTGCGTCCTTGACGGGGATTTGCGCGATCCCTGCTTGTTTATCGATCCAGCCAAATCTCTCATTGGCTTCCGTATCGGCTCGAATCTTGTCCCGCAAGTCCTGTTGCGGGTCTGTGGGGTGGCCAGGCACGCCCTGCAACCGGGGTTCCGGTGGCAGGTTCTGAAAGCCTTTGCCAAGTGCTTCGCGCGACTCGGGCGGCGGGGCGTCATTGGAGGCCACGAACTGCGTCGTGAAGCGAAGGATAAAGACGCAGACGATGAGAGCCACAACGGTGGTCCCGCCGAGAATGGCAAGGTAGCCGTAAATCGATCCAACCTTGACGTCTCGCGGTTCATAGGAAACATCGGCGTGCCGTGGCGTTTGGTCCGCGCCACCTTCCACTCTGTGAGACTCAGTGTTCATGATGTTCAATGGCCTCCGCCAACTTCGGTTCACCCAGAGGCAGAAGGGGAAGCTGTTTCAAATTGAATGCAAAAAACCCCAGCCACAATCCACCCAAGGCAACAGGCAGAATGACATCCAGCCAATTGGGCACGGCGCGTGAAGTGAATTCCGGACGCGTCATCCAGAATAGATCGACCAAGCGCATGAAGATCAGCCATACGGCGATCTTCGGAAGCACTTTGGCATTGCGCTTCAAACTCTGGGATAGCAGCAGGGAAAACGGAACAAAAAAATGAAAAATGAGAACAATCACCGCAATCACGCCCCAGCCTCCGTAGAGCCGCGTGCGATAGAACGAAATCTCTTCCGGGAGGTTCCCAGACCAGATGATCAATAACTGAGAAAAATCAAAGTAGGCCCAGAGCATCACAAACGCGAGGAGCAGCTTGCCGAGATCATGCAAGTGACGCTTTTGCAGTACATGGGAAAACGGTTCGGAGCGTGAGAGCAGCACGACCACAGCGATCATCAAACTCAAAGAGGAGACCATCTGGCCGGCGACGAAAAGAAATCCGTAAATGGTGGACGCCCAGCGAGGAGAAAGAGACATCACCCAATCAATCGCGGCGAAGCTCATCGCAAATACGTAAAGAATAATCCCGGGGCCAGCGAGCATCTTCAGGCGGCGGCGCAGTGCCCGATCCTCGGGATTCGCGTCCTGTCGCCTCGATAGACGATCAAAGATCAACATCAGCGCGAGCCAGATGACGAAGTAAACCACCGCGCGGACGTAAAAACCACCCGCAGTAAGGTAGCGTTGCTGAAAATCTGATAAGGGCTCGTGTTCATCCGGATGGAGCCACGCCCCATAAAGGTGTTTCATCCCGAAGAAGGCTATGGGAAGAAAAAACGCAACAACCAGCGGTATCGTTCGTGTCGCCGACTCCAGCGGGCGCCGGATGATGATTCCCCAGTGGCCGGTCGTAAGATGCTGCAGCATCATCAGCCCGAGGGAGCCGAGGCTTAGCCCGAGTACCAGCATGAAACTCATCAGGTAAGATTGATAGAAATTCTCCGGCGTTTTGATTGCCCCGTAGAGAGAAACCACGAGTGCGGCCGCGCCGGCAGTCAGCGCGCGAGATTGGAACCGGCCCACGCTTTCGGGCGCCCGGTATTCTGGCGCGCTCATTTCGACCTGCCTCCCTCATTCAATTTTTTGCGCATTTCCGTTGGGAGTTCCAACACCGGCGCATTGCGGCTGAACTGGAGAGCGCGAAGGTAGGCAATGATGGCCCAACGATCGCGCGCAGGAATCTGCGCGGAGTACCCCAGCATCTGTCCAAAGCCGTTTGCGATCACATCGTAGAAGTAGCCGTTCGGCTCTTGGCGAAGCCGCGGCTGGTGGTAGCTGGGAGGATGCTTCATTCCGCGGACGGACACCATGCCGTTTCCGTCTCCCTGCAATCCGTGGCAGGGGCTGCAGAAAATTTTGTACCTTTCCTCGCCACGCTCCAGCAGGGCCTGGTTGACCTCAACTGGGAACTTGTTTGAATCCTTCGGCACAAGTAGATCGTCATCCGCGATCGAATTGTGGGCCACCGTATTCTCAAGCAACGGCCGCTCCGAGCGCCCATCGGCAAAAAACTCGGAAGGTGAAAGCGGCTTGTTTTTCGGCTGGCTTCCCATGTCCTGGCGCAGATGATCACATCCGGCCATAAGAATCAGGCAGACGCCGATACTCAGAAGAAGCCCGATACGCGAGGTGTTAATCATCTGCCACCTCGTTCACATGATGCGCATGGAGGCTCTGGAGAAGTCGCGCGGCCTCCGCCATATGAAATTTCGGGTCGCGGGCTTCGATGCAGAGGAAGAAGCGATCCGTGGTCGCGTGGGAAAAGCGGTCAACATTGAAAACCGGGTGGTGAGGTTGCGGCAACTTGTTCAGGGCCAGCATGCCGAACACGGAGAAGAGCGCGGCTCCCAGAACTGTCAATTCAAACGTAACAGGGATGAAGGCTGGCCAGCTATTCAGCGGACGCCCTCCGATATTCATCGGATACGTGACTGCCGCGACCCAATATTGGAAAAGGAAGCCGCCCAAGCCCCCCAGCAGACCTCCGGTCAAAGTCAGCGTTGGCACGAGACTATGCCGCAAGCCCAACGCCTCCGATAGCCCTTCCACCGGAAACGGCGCGTAGGCATCGATGCGCCGATAACCGAGCTCGCGGACCCGCTTCACCGCGTGAATGAGTTCCTCAGGGCTCGCGAACTCTCCCATGACGCCGTATATGTGCGAGCGATGCAGCATCACTTGTCCTTCTCGGAAGTTTCCGCCACAAGTTCACGCATCTCGGCAATTGAAATTGCCGGGAGGACCCGGACGAACAGGAAAATCAGCATCACAAACAAGCCGATGGTTCCGATGAACGTGGCCCAGTCCCAACCCGTCGGGCTGTAGCGGCCCCAAGCGGAAGGCACAAAATCCCGCGTAAGGCTGATGACCACGATGACGAATCTCTCCAGCCACATGCCGATGTTCACAACGATCGACATGATGAACAGGACCGTCACGTTGTGACGCATCTTATAGAACCAGAGGAGTTGCGGCGTCAGGATATTGCAGAGGATCAATGCGTAATAGAAAGGAGCATAGGGGCCGTGCAGACGCTGATTAACAAGAAACACGTCAAACTTATTGCCGCTGTAGAGAGACAGGAAAAACTCAAAGAAATAGCCGTAAGCGACGATGAGTCCCGTAGCCAGCATCACCTTGGCCATGTTGTCCAGGTGGCGCATGGTGATGAAATCTTCCAACCCATAGACTTTTCGCAGAGGGATCGCGATGGTCAAGACCATGGCAAACCCTGAGTAAATTGCGCCAGCCACGAAATACGGTGGGAAGATCGTCGTATGCCATCCAGGAACAATGGCGATCGCAAAGTCGAAGCTGACCACGGTGTGCACGGAAAGAACGAGTGGTGTCGCCAGCCCGGCGAGAAGCAAATATGTTGATTGATAGCGGTGCCAGTGGCGCGCCGAACCCCGCCAGCCCATCGAGAGCATCCCGTAAATGATCTTGGCCGGCATCTTGACGGCGCGATCGCGGAGCGTCGCAAGGTCGGGAATCAGCCCCACGTACCAGAAAAGCAGGGACACGGTTCCGTACGTCGAGACCGCGAACACGTCCCAGATGAGCGGGCTGCGGAACTGCGGCCAGATTCCCATCGTGCTCGGATATGGGAACATGAAGTACGCCATCCACGGGCGGCCTGTATGGATTAATGGGAAGATGCCGGCGCAGGCCACGGCAAAAAGCGTCATCGCCTCCGCAAACCGGTTGATAGAGGTACGCCATTTCTGATTGAGCAAAAAAAGAATCGCTGAAATGAGTGTGCCGGCATGGCCGATCCCGATCCACCACACGAAATTGACGATCGCAAAGCCCCACCCGATCGGGATGTTGATGCCCCAGATTCCAACTCCTTTGATGATCAGCCATCCGAGAGCGACTGTCAGCATCGCTACAATGCTGAAGGCAACCCCGAAGCCGACGAACCAGCCGAGCGAAATCGGCCGCGTAAGGACGATCGCGCTGATTTTGTCCGTGACAGAGGCAAACGTGTGGCCTGGCCCAAGGACGGGGGTCAGCCGGCGGATTTCAGAAGAATCGAGGGGAGGTTGACCGGCACTCATACTTTCTCCACGTCCGGATTTGGATTGCGCACCGCCGCGAGATAGGTCGTGCGGGGGCGGGCATTGAGCTCGCTCAACAGCGAGTAGTTTCGTTGCTGAGCGCGCAGCATGGCGACGCGGCTGTTGGGGTCGTTGGCATTTCCGAACACGATGGCTTTAGTCGGGCAAGCCGCTTCGCATGCGGTAACGATCTCGCCGTCACGAATGGCGCGGTTTTGCTTTTCCGCTTCGATGCGCCCGATATTAATGCGCTGCACGCAATAAGTGCACTTTTCCATTACGCCCCGGCTTCGCACGGTCACTTCCGGATTGCGCATCAATTTCAGTTGCGGCGTTTCCCAATCCTGGAAGCGCAGGAAATTAAACCGCCGCACTTTGTACGGGCAGTTGTTCGAGCAATAACGCGTGCCGATGCAGCGGTTGTAGACCATGTCGTTCAGCCCTTCGGCGCTATGCACCGTGGCACCCACAGGGCAAACCTGCTCGCAGGGCGCGTTTTCGCACTGCTGGCAGGGCACCGGTTGGAAGAAAGTCTCCGGGTTGTCAAGCGACCCGTTCTGGCTCGAAGGATCGTTGGTCGGGGACTCCGCCAAGTAGTAACGGTCAATGCGAATCCAGTGCATTTCGCGGCCGCGCATCACTTGATCCTTGCCCACCACGGGAATATTGTTCTCCGATTGGCAGGCCACCACGCAGGCGTTGCAGCCATTGCAGTGGTTGAGATCGATGGCCATGGCCCATTTGTCGCCGGTAGAGGGAAACTCCGCTTCTCCCTTGTAGAGAGAGAGTTCTTGGGGCGGGGCAGGATGCTCGTGAGCAAAATTCGGATTCTTTCGATACTGCTCAAGAGTCCCGGTCGCCAGGATCTGCCGGCCTTCCATATTGAAATGGTATTGCGTGCAAGCCAGGGGATAGTCGTCTCCGGTCTTCTTGATAGACGCGGCGGAAGCGCCGGCGCGCCAAAGTGCATTCGACGAGCGGACAACGTAGGCGTTGAATCCTTTGTTCGATCCGGTGTAGCCCGCCCGTTTGCGGCCATAACCCAAGGGAAGAACCACAGTTCCTTCCGCCTGGCCAGGCAGGATCCAAGCAGCGGCAGTAACTTTGCTGCCCGAAAGCTCGATGTCAACCACGTTTGAGTAAATCTTGCCGTGCTCCCCGCCGCGCCACGCCACGTTATGACCCACAGACAATTTTTCGGCGGTCTTCGGACTCAGCAGTGCGGCGTTATCCCAGGTGAGCTTGGTAATCGGCTTGGGAAGTTCCTGCAGCCAGCCATTATTGGCAAAACGCCCGTCATAGACGGAGTAATCAGGCCGGAAGAGGAACTCAATCTCCTCGCTCGGAGTTGCATTCGCTGGCGGCAGGCTCGCGGGATTCAATTTGATGGAAACATTGATTGGCGCGAAAGCAGAGCCCGCGACGACGCCGTCATTGAGCGTGACGCGCCAGAACTTCTCGAAATCGGGAGACGTATTGGCAGTTTTTAGGCGGTCTCGCACGGCGTCGTAATCCGAAACTCCCGGCTTGTCACCAAATGCGGCAAGCACTTGACGGGCGGACACCGTGTGATAGAGCGGAGCGATTAGCGGCTGAATCACGCTGACCGTGCCGTCGAAGGCACGCGCATCTCCCCAGGTCTCCAGGAAGTGCGATTCCGCCACGTGCCAAGCGCAATATTCGGCAGTCTCATCAAAATGACGGCTGACCTGTACCGAATTGCGGACTTTCTTCAGCTTGGAAGCGAAATCGAAGTCGTGCGGGGCGGTGTAGACGGGGTTGACCCCGAGCATCACGAGCGTATCCACCTTGCCTGCATCCATATCCGCGCACAAATCGCGCAGCGACTCGAGATGATTCTCGGGATGCTCTTCCACGGATTGCGTGTAAACAAGAGTGGTGCCAACGTTGCCGAGTGCCGCGTTCATCGCGTGAGCAAGTGCGTGCACGCCAGCAGGCTGATGCTCCCCGGCGACAATCAGGGAGGCGCCCTTGTGCTTGAGGAGATCTTTCGCGACAGTGTCGAGCCACTTTTCCGTGGCCGGAGGCCCGCCAACGGGTCCCCCCACGCCCAATTTTCCGGCAAGAGCACGCGCAAAGAGCTCGATCTCGGAAGCGCGGGCTGGAAAATGATGATCGGCGCTTGCGCCCGTGATACTGGGTGTCGGCTCGATGACATAGAGCCGGTTCATGGTGCCGTTCCGACTATGCAGCGTGCGGCGGCTCGAAAAATCACGAGCGTAACGGACGTGCCCAGGCCCGTTGCCAAGGAAGTCAGCATCGAGAGAAACAATCACCTCCGCATTTTCCAGGCGATAAACCGTATTAACGTAAGTCCCGAAGGCCAGCCTCCCGCCCTCGCGCGCACCGTCGCCAACGGCAGGTTCCCAGTGGTGCCACTTCGCCTGCGGATAGAGCGTCAGAAGCGATTGGATTTGCGCGGCCAGAGTGGGGGAAGCGACGATACCGGTCAAAATCCGAAAGCCTGCGCCTTGCGCCGCTTTGTAGGGAACCGTTAAAGCCTGCGCGCTATCCAGAAACTCGGACCAGGCGCGAATCTCGCCGTAGTTGGTCACCACTTGCGAGCGATCTGGATCGTAAAAATCCAGGATGGACGCTTGCGCAAATGCGTTTGTCGCCCCCAGGCTCGAAGGGTGGTCCGGATTACCCTCGATTTTTGTGGGCCGCCCTTCGTGGCTTTCCACGAGGAGGCCGATGGCGTCCGCGCCCAGAGGCATGGCCGTGGCGTAGAACAGTGGTTTGCCTAGCGTCAGCCCGTCCGGCTGTTTTACGTAGGGAACGATCTCCTTGACGGGCGCTCGGCCGCAGCCGGAAAGGCCCGCCAAAGCAAGAGAAGCCGCCATCAGCCTCAGGAAATCCCGCCGGTCGACACCGTCGTCCCATTCGGATGGAGCCTGACGGGGGAATTCGCGGTGTAGTAATTCCTCGAACGCCGGATCCGTGGCCAATTCTTCCAGCGTGCGCCAGTACTGTTTCCCCGTATGCGATTGCAGCTTTTTGCGCACTGCCGCCAAATCCAGCGGGCGCCGGGACGCCGCGTTCGAATCATGAGTATTCATGTGGTCTAAATGCTCGCCTTGTACGCGCTCGATCATACGGTCTGTCAACGGTGGCACACGGAGCAACTGGTCAGCTCGGCCGTCGTCCGGATCCTGTACGCAACTCTCAGTTCCGCCCCAAGTTCGGCTTGGTTCTCCGCGGCTTTCCAATCCATGTTGAAAATCTGATCCTTCGGCCGTAAGACCTGTTCCGGATTGCGGTGGCAATCCAGGCACCACTGCATCAACAGCGTGTTCGCCTGAAAGACCAGCGGCATTTGGTTCACCTGCCCGTGGCAGGAGGAGCAACCCACACCCTTGTTGATGTGAATGCTGTGATTGAAGTAGACATAGTCTGGCAGGCGGTGCACCCTGACCCACTCCAGGGATTTATCGCTTCGATAACTTTCGCGGACCATCTCAAGATACGCGGAACTATTGAACAACACCGAATGGCAGTTCATACACGTCTTGGTCGGGGGAATGCCTGCGACGGCGGAATTCTCCACCCCTGTGTGACAATAACGGCAATCAATCCCGTCGTCGCCCACGTGATGCTTGTGGCTG
>Ga0335077_10006405_pt1 | contig 14541 bp, 16 predicted proteins | sample Lox_Sample_31_FD_207151 | JGI IMG/M metagenome (GOLD analysis project Ga0335077, IMG submission 207151) | Soil microbial communities from Loxahatchee National Wildlife Refuge, Florida, United States - Lox_Sample_3.1 | ecosystem: Environmental > Terrestrial > Soil > Wetlands | place: USA...
TGGAAAAATGGGACATGTGTCCACGGATGTTTTCTGCGCAGACGGATCGAAGGGGGTTGATTATGAATGCTCAACTGGAAACAATGAAACATGCATACCTTCCACACGTGACCGCAGCCGATGCCGTGACATGGAGCGGCCTAGTCCTCGCGCTACTTGGTGGCACCACAGACGTGCTTGCGGGACTGGGAAGCAGATGGGGTTGGTGGCATTTTACTGTCGGATTCACGATTCTGCAGGTCGGTGCGATTACCGGCATTGCAGCTGCCGCAGTTTCGCTGGTTGGAGGAATCGCTATAAGGCGTGAGCACCACCCGTCGCTGACCGTTGTCGCTGCCGTCGGAATCGTTCTGGGACTCGTCACTGCGGGGATTCCGTGGTCATGGATGCGGACTGCGGAACGAATGCCCAACATCAATGACATTACGACAGACATGACAAATCCGCCCCAGTTTGGCAGGCTCATGCCGTTGAGGCAGAGTGTTGATGCTCCGACGAGCTATGGCGGCGCCAGAGTTGCGACCGACCAGCGCGCTTCTTATCCCGATATCCGGCCCATCATCCTGCCGGTGACGCCGTCGACGGCATTCTCCACCGCGCTCAAGGATGCGAAGGACAGGGGCTGGCGGATCGTGGATGCGGATGCTTCGAAAGGCATCATCGAGGCGGTGGCGACAACCTTCTGGTTTGGGTTCAAAGATGATGTGGTTGTAAGGATCAAACGCGCGCCCGGCGGGAGCAGGGTCGATATGCGCTCTGTTTCGCGTGTGGGGACCGGCGACATCGGGACCAATGCAGAGCGGATCAGATCGTATCTTGCGAGCCTGGCAAAAACGAGCATCGTCGACAACAACTACACCTCCTTTGCGAGTGGTTACTAGGGGAATTGAATCAGTATAGGGGGTTGGTTTTCAGGGGCGGATAAGCTTTTTCAATTTTTGTAAATCCTTGAGGAACAGCTTTTTCCCTTCCGGAAACCGCATGGCATACGCAGGATGAAAGGTGATGAGATGTATTCTGCCGTTTTTCTCGACAGCCTTTCCATGCTCACGTAAAATTTCCTTTTTGCTGTTGAGGAGAGCGATGCATGCGGTGTTTCCGAGGAGAACGACGATCTTCGGATCGATGATTTCGAGCTGGGTGAAGAGGTGCGTACTGCCGTGGAGGATCGTTTCCTTCGAGGGCGTGCCGCGGACGGGAAGGTAATGGCCCGGGCTGGTAATGAAGATGTCGTCTTCCGTAAGGCCGATTTCCTTGATCCGCTCCCTCAGGAACTTTCCCGAACGCCCGACAAAAGGCCGTCCGACCTTTGCCTCTTCTTTTCCCGGCGCCTCGCCGACGAAGACGATCCGCGCATCGGGGTTGCCTTCTCCAGGAACGGCCTTGCCGATCCCGCCTTTCTTGCATAAAGGACAGGCAATAATTTCACGGGCGACCTTCGCGAGCAACATTTCTTTCTTCATGCTTTGATTATACTCCAGGCCGGACGGTTCCCATAGTGAAGAAACCGCTTTTTCTCAAATCAAACCTTCACGTGCAGCATCGGCAGTTTCAGCCGCTGCCGCTTATTCTCGCCCTTGAACAGGATCGCCCGGCGCACGGGAATATCTCCCCGTGCGCCTTCGTGCTGGGCCTGCAGCTTCGTGGGCAGGCTTGCTGCGTGCTGGATTGTGTGTTTCCCAAACTTTTGGGAAATCCGGTCGACGCTCTCGTAAATCTTCGCCATCTTTTCGATCTTCGTCGTATCGTCGAATAGACTGTACTGCAGGCATTTTTCCTCGACCAACCCCGCAAGCACAACCCCGGTCTGCCGGTAGAGCGACGTGGGCCGGTACAAATGTCCGAAACCTTCCCGCAGCAGTTCAAAGAGCTCAACCGGATAAGCCGTGGGCCGAGTGAGCCTCAGTTCCACGCCGCTGCCCGTGAAGTCCTGCTTCCGGAGAAAGATGACGATCCGCGAGGCAGCGAGCCGGTAACGCCGCGCCTTGATGCAGGCATTTTCCAGATTTTTGGCGAGCTGAGCGAACACAAAGGTTTCATCCGATGAAGCCGGCGTGAAGGTCTTTGCCTTGCTGATGGACTGGTAGCTGTTCTTCGTTTCCGTGGTAACGGGATAAACGCTCCTGCCGTTCAGCTCGTTCCAGATTTCCTGGTAAGGCTTGGACAGGTGCTTTTTGACGAATGCTCCATCCTTGCGCGCAAACTGAAGCGCTGTCGTGATACCGCGCTTGTTCAGAAACGCCGCAGTATTCGGGCCGATACCCCAGACCTTCTCCACGGGCAGCTTTTCCAGGAAGAGGTGGACCTCGCGGCCCGGGATCATTGTAATCCCGTGCGGCTTCCTGTGTTTTGACCCGATCTTGGCAAGGACTTTCGAGAGGCTCACGCCGACGGACACGGAGAGCCCCAGCTCCTGCTGGATGGTCTTTTGCATTTTCTCGGCGATCTCTTCATAGGGGCCGTGAAAACTCCTCCTGAGCCCCGTAAGGTCCACGAAAGCCTCGTCAATGGAATACTCTTCCACGTCGGGAGAGAAGCGACGAAGAATCTCGAACATCCGGACCGAGAAAAGGCTGTACGTTTCGTAATCAGACGGCAGAATCACGGCATCTGGACAAATTTTCTTAACATCCGAAAGCCGCACCCCGCGCTGCACTCCGCGCGCCTTGGCCTCGTAGCTCGCGGCGGCAACTATTCCGCGTTCCTTGCCCGTAATCACCGGCCTTCCCCGGAGTTCTGGATGGACCGCCTGCTCGCAGGAGGCGAAGAATGCGTCGGCGTCAAGGTGCAGGATGGCGCGCGGCCAGGATGAGAGGGAGATGAATTGGTTGTCCATGTTTGTTCACCACACAGATGCAGAGACGGCCAGGCTATGCACGGTGTCGTTCGCGACCTCATTACAGTTTTTCGACCATAATTTTATACGGAATTAAGCTGTATAATCTAGCTCCTCTCCCCGGGGCTACCGCCCGGGGCTTACGAAGTTGCAAAAAATTTTGGTCAGGGCCATCCCGTCCCTCCTTACTTGTATTTTCTCACCACCGCCGTCACCACGCCGGCGATCTTGAGTTCGTGCTTCGGCCTGACCGGTTCATAGCGAGGATTCGCGGGCACGAGATAAACGGCGTCGCCGCTCTTTTTCAGGTACTTCATAGTCCACTCGCCGTCCACCTCGGCGATAACGATATCGCCGCTCTTCCCCGTCTGACTCCGGTCAACAATGACGAGATCTCCCGGCAGAATGCCCGCTCCGGTCATGGAATCGCCGGACACTTTAAGCAGGAAGGACGCGTCGGGATTCTGAACCAGGAATTCATCGAGGGACAGCGTGTCGCGCAGTTCCTCCTCGGCAGGACTTGGGAATCCGGCTTCGACCAGACCCAGGACCTGGTAGGACTGCGGTCCGGCAATCGGAACAGTCTTCGTACCCTCATCCGCCTCCAAGGTTGTGAGATTTTCAAGGGCATGAACAACCTTCAGGGAAACAGCACTTGTTCGCATGACGGGCATCTTCTTTCTGTGCAGCAAAAATTAGGAAACAGCTTTTCAGCGTAATTCTATTATAGATGAACATTTGTACACTTGTCAAGCGCGGATATGCTCGAGCAGGAAGCCCATCTTCGTCCTTGACATCCCTTCATAAAGGCGTGATTATATATACAGAAGTACGGAAGTTTTTTGCAGTATGAATGACCGCGAAGACTCTCAACTTCGCGGTTTTTTTACTGCTGGATTTCCGTGATCTTTGGTTTCGGAGAAAGGAAGTGCGCATCATGGCATCAAAAGGCAAGGTAAAATGGTTCAATGAGTCCAAAGGATTTGGATTCATTCAAAAGGAAGAGGGCGGGGACGTTTTTGTGCATTACGGCGATATTGAAAGCGAGGGCTTCAAGACTCTTTCCGAAGGTGAGGAAGTGACGTTTGAGGTTATTGACAGCCCCAAAGGCCCTAAGGCAACGCATGTGGTAAAAATAACAACGACGTAACCCGCGTCAGAAAGGGACAGGCCCGGCGAGATCCGGGCCTGTTATGCTGAACAATGCTTCAAAAAAACCTCTCCCCGTAAACGAGGTGAAATGGACTGAACATCAAAGGCGGGAAGAGAAGAAAGAGAAATTTTATTTTTCGTCTCGGCAATTCAGTTTTTTTCGCTCTTCGTGCGTAGCGGCAAGATAATGCAGCCATTGAAGGTGCACGCGTCGTGCTGACACAAATCCTCAAGTGCTCTGATCCCGTCTTTATCCTGTTACCTCTCACCATGAACTGAACGACATCCCGAATTCCAGAAGGGAGGAACGCTTTGTTTCTCCCCTTTTTTGTCCTCACCGTCGGTAGCCGAGATCTCCTTCCCGGTACTCTTATCCGTGCTATGATATTTAATAGAAGAAGCGGAGAGGTTGGGACAAAAGGTTTAAATCGCTGCCCTGTTGTTTCGGTGACGGTCCGCGAACATTCTGTTTTGGGGGGTTTTTTAAAGGAGGGAACTCATGAGCACGCTCAAAATTAGCAGTCCGGTTTTCGAACACAACGGTCGAATTACACCGAAATATACTTGTGACGGCGAGGATATCAATCCGCCATTGGTGGTGGAGAATGTGCCGGCCGGCACAAAGTCGCTGTCGCTGATCGTCGATGACCCTGACGCACCACGAGGCACCTGGGTACATTGGGTCGTGTGGAACATCGCACCGGATACCAGGGAAATCAAGGAACACTCCCTCCCTTCCGGCGCCAGAGAAGGAATAAACGACTTCAGGAAACGCAGCTATGGTGGCCCCTGCCCACCTTCGGGAACACACCGCTACTTTTTCAAGCTCTACGCCCTCGATGTAACGCTGAATATGGATCCGGGTACGAATAAGAACGGCCTTGAAAAGGCTATGAATGGTCATATTCTCGGGCAGGCGGAGTTGATCGGACTCTATGCAAGGAAGTAGCACAGACGGATGGCAATGCTCCATAAAAGGCTTCCCGCGGGCAGAAGATGAAACAAGATTTTTTTGACACACAACCTGATTTGTGTAAATACAAATAGATAGATAGATAGATAGATAGATATTATACGAATATATGTATGATTCTATGAAACTTATTTCTTGTTTTGGATGAGCGTATTTTTCGAATCACACGGCCTCCATGATGCCCCGCCCGGGGTATGAGGCGAGGGGTAGGATGTGACCGTAATTTCCCTCGCCTTTGTACATCTTACCGTCGTGCCAAAAAACTTTAAATGCCAATGTAAAAAACCCATGGCTCGCTACCCGTCCTGTCCATATTTTGGCCCCTCTTTTCCGCTAATGTTTTTAGAGAATCGTCCGATAAGAACAGCAACGGTTTGACTTTAAAACGGTTTTTAGATTGGCAGGTCCCTTCGGAGCCATATGACCTTCTTCCCCTTTTGAGACGAATAAATCTGGAGACCTCTATTCTAGGCTCGCCAAGCTAAAACCATCGGCTATTCTTGAAACAGAGCAGGATCAACCGCAGGAGGCCGTCAACTTTTCGGCGGAGGCGAAGAAAAGTCAAGTCCTTGTACAGACCAGGACGGAGCTCCTGGCGCAAATACGGAACGCGCGATAACAATGGCTTTCGATTAAGGATGGATTAAGGAGCAGTGGATAAAAAGGATTTCAGAATACTCGTCGCAGATGACGATGACATTGCACGCGATGTCATTACCACCCTTCTCTCCCGGGAAGGGTACTTCGCAAGTGCTGTCGTCGATGGCCAACAAGCCATCAACCGGCTCAGGGTCGAGGACTTTCATCTCGTCATCACCGACTTCAAGATGCCCTGCGCTGATGGCATCGAAGTGCTCAAGTACGCCGTCCGAAGCAACTCCGATACCGCCGTCATCATTCTCACGGCATATGGGGCCCTCGACACGACTCTTGAAGCAATCAAGGAAGGCGCCTACGATTTCCTGACTAAGCCGTTCAAGGCGCAGGAAATCACGATCCTCGCGCAGCGGGCCTTTGAGCGGGCACAGCTCATCGCTGACAACCGGGAACTCAAGGAGAGCCTGCGCGAAACCTATCGTGATCTGGAACTGCTCAAAAACGTTTCTTTGTGCAACAATTCCGAGGTGACGATGGGCTGGCTGGAGCGCATTGAGAAGCTAAAAAACATGAGTGTACTTCTCGCCCACGAGGCAGAGGTCTTGAAGGAAAGGATGGCCAAGGGCTCTGCAACGTGGCAAGATAGTCATCGTTGAGAGCGATCCGCTGGTCCCGGATGTCCTCTCGTCCTTGTTTGAAATTACCGGGCAGTATGATACCAATTGGCCGGCCACGGACTTGCGGGCATCCAGAAGGTCAAAAACCATGGCCATGAAACAAGGTGGACAGGCTGGCGTCTACCAATGACGAGATATCACTCGCGCTCACCTTCGCCAAGATAGCCATCCGGCGGATCGAGAACAACGCCCTCGAGAGGTCTTCTACAACAACCTCATTAATGCTCTGAAGTCGCCCGCCAACAGCATCGAAGCGTGAGATTCATACACCAAACAGCATTCCGAGCGGGTCACGGCCTATGCGCTCCAGATCGCCGAAGCAATGGGTCTCGGCGCCGAGGAAATTGACGCGCTTCTGTTCGGCGGCTACCTCCACGACAACGAGATGTAGGCGTCCGAGACATGATCCTGCTCAAGCCCCATCGGCTCACCCTGGTGGAGACCGAAGACCGAAATCAACTTGCATCCGGTCATGGGAGGGAATATAATGAAACCCTTGCGGTTTTCTTAAAAAATGGAAGCTCATTCTGCACCATCATGAGCATTTTGACGGGGCGGAAATAATAAACTATGGTTTCGGGAACGGCACGGTGAAGCCCGTCTTTCTGGCTTCGAATGCGACACCCGAGGGAAGAGTGCGCAACAGGAGGGTAGATATACTCATTGTCTCCAAGAAGGACAGGATATAAAATCCTTTTGGCTGAAAGCAGCCCGGCAAACCGCGAACGCCTGACTGCGGCTTTCGAACAGGGCGGCACGTCCGCGCATCTCGAATTTGCCGCCACACCGGAAGCAGCTTTCGAAATCTTGAAGCGGGAAACCTTCGATGTGCTCTTCTTCAACCAGGCCCAGTTTAGCCTGGACGCTTTTGAAGTCGTGAACCGTCTTCAGGCCCTGCAGCGGGAGACGCCGGTAATCATGATGTCGCCCCAGACAGACGACGATGCTGTGCTGCGTGCTTTGCGGGGCGGCGCTGCGGACTGCGTATCCGCCGAACCAGATGCTTTCGTCAATTACCCCATCATCGCCGGTCGTGTCATAACTCGTTTCGAGGCGGTCCATGAGTATACGGTGCGGGAGCGGGCGATCCTGCGCAGCCAAAAACAGTGGATGTCTCTCATGGACGCCATTACGGATTATATTTTTGTTCTGGACGACAAGCAGGCTCTGGTCAAGGTGAACCGCACCTTTGCCTCAGCCATTGGAAAGCACCCACGGGAGCTCGTCGGCAAACAGATTGGGGACGTCTTCGACCTGGAGATCCCCAGACAAGAGGTACTTCGCTCCGTCTCGGACGAAGGCATCCCCCGCATCTATGAAAAAAAGATCGGCGAAGAAATATATCAGATAAGCATCTTCCTGCTCCAGGAGGAGAACCGACCCCTCACGATCCACGTGATGAAAAACATTACCGAGGTCAGAAGGCTTAAGGATCAATTGTACTATGCTGACAAGCTTGCCTCCATCGGCTTGCTTGTGTCCGGCGTTGCCCACGAGATCAACAACCCCCTTACCGGCACGATTGCCTACACCGAACTCCTCGCCATGAAGGTCACCGATGAGGGAGTCCTTGTCGAACTGAAAAAAATTCTCGACAGCGCCGAACGGTGCAAAAAGATCGTTAACAATCTCCTAACCTTCTCCCGGCAGCGCATGCCGTCGAAAAGCCTCGAATCCATCAACGACATCATTGACCGGGCCATCGATCTCCGGATCTACTGGCTCAAATCAAACAACATCGAGATCGTTCGTGAGTACGACCCCGTGTCAACCGTATTCGTCGATGCGCAGCAGATCCAGCAGGTCATGCTGAATCTGCTTCTGAACGCCGAACAGGCCCTCGTCGACACCGGCCGGGCGAACCCGCGGATCCGGTTCGTGACCCGGTCCGACAAGACGAACCGACGCCTCGTGATTGAGGTGATCGACAACGGCCCCGGTATTCCCAGCAGCGTAGCCTCAAAAATTTTTGATCCCTTCTATACCACAAAGTCGGTAGGTATCGGCACCGGACTGGGTCTTTCGATCTCGCACGGCATCATCGCGGAGCACGGCGGGACCATTCGTTTTGAGAATGCCAAAGGTGGGGGTGCGGCGTTTATCATTGAACTCCCTACGGGAAGGGGCGCGCACGCGGAAGGGCAGACGACTAACGGGTAGGCAGGTCTCTCGGTTTCCAATCATCGGTGCGTTCGTACTTTTGGGCTGTACCACCGGCGGTTATGCGGGAAATCTCAAGGTCCAACTCATCAGTATCGGCGAAGCCGCCGCGGTCACCCATCATCATCTTGTCCACGCACGGGTCTTCGGTCTCACTTTAAAAGGTCTGGCAGGTACTCTGCGGTAAACCCCGGTGCAAAGCGAAATATCTGAAACTCCTGTCTCTCCTCAATCGGCTTTTTCCCAAGATAAGGAAGGACTTGTTTTCATCGAGTCTGATACTGAAAATCCCTTAAAAGCTTCCTCAAGTACGCCGCGTTTTGTCGAACTGCACGAACTCAGTTTTATCTGAGACAATCTGAAGGTGATCATCACAAACCAAGCTTGAGAGCCGGAAGAATGTCAGATGTCCTTCGCGAGCTTTACGCCTCGCGGTTGCAAAGTTTTAATTTTATTTCGGTTCAGGAATGGCAGCCAGGGGGGATCGTTTTACTGCTTCTGTATTTCAATCTTCATTTTTTTCATTTTTTCGAGGAGCGTTGTACGGTTGAGCCCCAGAAACTGTGCGGCCTTGCTTCGCACTCCGTCGGACTTTTTAAGTGCTTTTAGAATCATGTTCCGCTCCATGGCGGCCACGAGTTCGTTCAGATCGATCCCGGTCTCGCCCAGCTCAAAATCGCTGCCTTGCATATGTTGCGGCACCGCTGCGTCCGGCGCCCGGAAGGACGTCGCCATGGGAGTGGCTGCGGCTTCCGAATCCTCGCGAGTCGTCAGGTGAAGCTTTTCCGGAAGATCGGACAACTGCACAACCGGACCGCTTACGAGGATCGTGAGGCGCTCCATGAGGTTTTCAAGCTCCCGTACATTCCCGGGCCAACGGTACTTCAGCAGACAATCCATGACCTGAGGGTCAAGTGAGAAAGGCTCCCGCTTTTTTTTCCTGCAGAACTCCTGCCCAAAAAATGCCGCCAACAGAGGAATATCCTCTTGCCTGCTTCGGAGCGGCGGCAAGTGGAGCGGTATCACGTTGAGGCGGTAGTACAGATCTTCTCTGAACTTTCCTTCCTTCGTCGCCTTTTCCAGGTCCTTGTTCGTAGCCGCCAGGATCCGGACATCCACTTTGATCGTTTTCATCCCGCCCACGCGCTCGAACTCCCGCTCCTGCAATACCCGGAGCAGCTTGACCTGGAGCGAAGGGTCAAGTTCCCCCACTTCATCAAGAAAGAGCGTGCCGCCCTGGGCAAGTTCGAACCGGCCCAGGCGCGTGTTGATGGCGCCCGTGAAGGCGCCCTTTTCATGGCCGAACAACTCTGATTCGAGGAGGTCCCGTGGTATTGCGGCGCAGTTGATCGGCACAAAGGGCCCGCCCGCACGTGAGATGTTGTTGTAATGGATGGTCTTCGCGATAAGCTCCTTGCCCGTACCGCTCTCGCCGGTAATCAAAATCGTACTGTCCGTATCGGCGATCTTCTCGATCAGCTCATAGACCGTCTGCATGCTGGGCGAATCGCCGACGAGGCCTTTGAAGTTGTATTTCTTCTTGAGCTGCATCTTGAGCATCACGTTTTCCTTCTGAAGTTTCGAGACGGATAGCGCCTTTTCCAAAACAATTATGAGCTCGTCGAGATTAAAGGGTTTCGTGACGTAGTCGAAGGCCCCGTTTCGCATGGCCTCGACGGCCGTCTGGACCGTGCTGAAAGCCGTCATGACGATGACGGGTACGCTTGTCGTGGCCGCAGTAATTTCCTTGAGCACATCCATGCCCGTGATTCCCGGCATGACAAGGTCGGTAAGGATGAGATCGAACTTTTCAACGCGTGCCATATCGAGACCAGTCTCGCCATTCTCGGCAAGCGAAACATCGAATTTTCTGCTCGTAAGAAAAAAACGGAGCACATCTCGGACAGTTTCATCGTCTTCTATGACAAGTATTTTCCACATGTTGTTCTACCATAGCAAAATAATAATCATCTGTCAACTGTTTGACACTCTGGGCTGTGCGGAGAAACCCGCCCTAGTCCGCATCAGGGCTGCTACAATCCCGAACTCTCTATTATCCCAAGTCATTATTTTGACAGAAGAATAAATAGGTTATTCCAATTTTTCAATATCATAGCTCGGGCATGGTATTTGCTCATGAGGAAGGTATTGATAAAAGGGGCGGGGAGGTGCGGGTGAAAAGAAGGAAGCTGCGTTATCAGAAGAGAAAAAGGCCGCAAGGATGACTCCGCGATGAGCGATATTCTCTCACAGGACGAAGTTGATGCATTGCTCCGTGAAAGCAAGCCCCAGCAAGAGACTCCGCCTTCCACGGAAATAATCTTCGAGGAGCTCAAATCAGACAGGCGTCCGACCCAGGTGCAGCGGGACATGGATTTTCTCCTCGATGTTCCACTTGAGATAAAGGTCGAGCTGGGCAGAACTCGTACATTCATCAAGGACCTTCTTCAGCTCGGACAGGGATCGGTCATTGAACTCGATAAGGCCGCCGGCGAGCCCATGGATATCCTGGTGAACGGCAAACTCGTTGCACGGGGGGAGATCGTGGTGGTCAATGAAAAGTTCGGGATCCGGCTCACCGATATCATCAGCCCAACGGAAAGGAACCGTCAGCTTAAATGATTGACATCTACCTCCACGGGGGCGTGGCTCTTATCCTTGTCAGCGGCCTGGTACTTCTGCTCAGCCTCTTTTTCAAGAGCGCCAGGACAAGGAGAGCCTCGTGAAAATTACAGGAGATCAATCTCTCGGCCCGAAAAAGGGCATCGCCATGGTCAAGGTCGGGCCCGAAGTGCTTCTCGTCGGCGTTACGACGACCGATATAAAGCTCCTGAAAGCGAAGGACACAGTCATCGAGGAACAAGAGAAGGAGTGGCCGGTATGTTGAGTGTCGGTCGGAAAAGGAAAAAATATGTCAAGACCATTGCCGTGGCGAGCGGCAAGGGTGGCGTGGGCAAAACCAACATCACAGCCAGCCTTGCCATCGCCCTGCGCAATCTGGGCAAGAACGTCGTGATCGTGGACGCCGATCTCGGCCTTTCCAATATTAACATTCTTCTCAATAAACATGCGAAATATAACATCAGCCACCTGCTTGAAGGAAAAGTCGAGCTCAAGGACATTCTCATCGAAGGCCCTCACGGCGTCAAAATCCTGCCCGCTGGGGAAGGGGTTCAGTACCTCACGCGCCTCGACGAGTTCCAGCGGCTCAGGCTACTCGAAGCCTTTGATTCCTACGACGGCGACATCGACATCCTGCTAATCGACAACTCGGCAGGAATCTCGGAAAACGTGACTTTCTTCTGCTCCGCCGCGCAGGACCTTATCGTTGTCACGACTCCCGAGCCGACCGCCTGGGTCGACGCCTATCATCTGATCAAGATCCTCTACACCGAATACCAGGAGAATAAATTTCACGTGATCGTCAACTCCGTAAAGAACGAAGCTGAAGGATTGCAGGTTTTCGAGACGCTCACGAAGGCAACAAATAGGTTCCTCAATATTTCACTGGACTACCTGGGCTATCTACCCTATGACAATGATGTCAAGAAGGCCGTCCGTTCCCAGACGGCGTTTATCGACCTCTTCCCGAGGAAATTCATTTCCAAGTGCATGGGAGAAATCGCAGCAAAAATCCTGGAACGGCCGGAAAAAGTCAAAGGCACACTCCAGTTTTTTATCGGCAACCTTTTGTCACCATCAGCAGATTCAGTACCGGTGAGTTCGAGAGACTGAACATAAAAATTTAGCAGCCAAGAGGACAGGTCTATGAATGATTATAGGATTGAACCGACCGAGCAGGAGAAGGAAAAAATCATAAATGATTCTCTCCCCTTTATCAAGTATACAGCCTACCGGCTTGCGCAGCGGCTGCCGCCCCAGCTATCGGTCCAGGATCTCATCAGCGTAGGGGTCATGGGCCTTCTGGACGCCCTTCAGCGGTATACCGAGGGACGGGTCAAACTCAACACCTTCGTGGAGCACCGCATCAAAGGCGCCATGCTCGATGAACTGCGGTCCCATGACTGGGTGCCCCGCTCGGTGAAGACAAAAATCGGGCAGATCAAAAAAGCGCATCATGAGCTCGAAAAAGACCTTGGACGGATGCCCTTTGCGGAGGAAATCGCCAAGCGGCTCTCTATCTCGCTGGACGAATATTACCGTACGATCCAGAATGCGAGCAATGCAGTCGTATTCAGTTTCGAGGATTTTCGCGACAGAATGAGCGACGAAAGCGACATGGATGTGACGGAATGCATCCCCGACCCGGACATGAAAACGCCCCTCCAACTCCTGGAGGAAAACAGCGCGAAGGACGCTCTCGCCCAGGTCATAGAACGACTCCCCGAGAAGGAAAAAATAATCCTTTCACTCTACTATTGGGAAGAACTCACAATGAAGGAAATCGGTCAAGTGCTGAACCTGACTGAAGGACGCGTTTGCCAACTTCACAACCAGGCGCTTATCAGATTGAAAGCTCAGATGAACATATCGGTCCACCAATCGGTTGCAGGAGGCCTTCCTAAAGAATTGCAGGTTTAAAGTTCCCGTGTTTCCCTGCCGGCTGCCGCGGCTAAAGATTTCGTTCAAAAGGACGATAAGATCACCACAGAGGGTCTGCGCATGATATCAAATGAAGAGCTTTCCACGATAATACAAAATCTTGTTGATCCCGAACCTTCGATGCGCCGCATCGCTGCCGAAGCCCTGTCCGAGGCAGATGAGCGGGCGATCTACCCCCTCATCCATCTGCTTCACGACGACAATGCCGGCGTTCAAGATGCGGCCATGCGGTCCCTTGTCGCAATCGGCGGCGAGGTAACGGCGTATATGACGCTGCCCCTCCTGCGGGAAGGCCCCTTCATCAGAAACACCGCCCGTTTAATCTTGCGCCAGATCGGCTATCCGTCGGTCCCACTTCTACGGCCTCTGCTCGGAGACAAGGATGATGATATCCGGACCTTCGCCGTCGATCTCATCGCCGACATCGGATCGTGCGACTATGCCGACGAGATCGTGCGCTTGCTCGAAACAGACCCGAACCAGAATGTCAGGGCTTCAGCGGCCCGTGCACTAGCTGTGCTCGATTACCGTGCCGGCCTGCCTGCGCTTATCGCCTCGCTCCGCGACAATGAGTGGGTCTGCTTCTCAAGCCTTGAATCGCTGGCCCTCATGAAGGACAAAACATCCGTCGACCCGATCCTAGCCCTCTTGGGGAACCCTTCGGAGACGATCCGGTATGCTGTCATCGAGGCGCTGGGAAAGATCGGTTCCTCGCGGTCGACCGGTCCGCTTATCGCCCGCCTTCCAAAATCGAACGACATCGAAAAGGGCGCCATTATCAGAAGCCTCGTCCAAATCGGCATAACGCCCGCCATGGCGGAGGTCGCCGACGTGCTCATGGAAATGTTTTCCAAAGGCGAGTGGGAAGAACGCCTGGTTGCCCTCACCGGCTTGTCGGAACTGAAATTTAAACGGGCGATCCCGGTCATCCTCGATGTTGCGGGCGCGCTGGACCCGTCGGACCCAGAAAATGAGGAACACCTGTTCGCGGTGAAGCAGGCTCTCCTGAAATTCGGTTGCATGCACGCTCTCCTGTCGGTCCTGGAAGATCCGGGTATTAAGTATCGCGGAAAAGTCGTTGCCGCCGAGGTCGTCGGTGAGCTTCAGTGCGCCGAGGCGGTTCCGTCGCTCATCGGCCTGCTTTCTGTAGATTTGCGTGACGTAAGACGTGCAGCCGTGTTGGCGCTTGCGAATATTCGGGGCGATGAGGCGCTTACCGTGCTCCGGAAGTGCATCGACGATCGTGACGGACACGTGCGAAGCGCAGCTATTATCGAATTGGGTAGGATGGGTGATCAGCCCTCCGCAGAACACCTCCTGCGTCATATCAACGTTGAGAACTACCGCGATGTCCTCGAGGAGACCATCAGGGCGCTCCTGCGAATCGATGCGCGGCTGCTCTTTTCCAATCTGCCGGTACTGTCTTCTGAAGTGCGGGAGCTTGTCGCACGCTATGCCGGGGATGTCGATGTTCTTCTCTCATTATCGCGGGAGCCTGATAAGAGCGTCCGCGTGGCCGCGCTGACGAGTCTCGCCAGTCTTCAGGATGAGCGCGGCCGAAAGCGCCTGTCTGAAGCGCTCGG
>Ga0335077_10006407_pt1 | contig 14538 bp, 9 predicted proteins | sample Lox_Sample_31_FD_207151 | JGI IMG/M metagenome (GOLD analysis project Ga0335077, IMG submission 207151) | Soil microbial communities from Loxahatchee National Wildlife Refuge, Florida, United States - Lox_Sample_3.1 | ecosystem: Environmental > Terrestrial > Soil > Wetlands | place: USA: Florida...
GACGCCCTGGGGCGTGTGCACATACTTGTTCGCAACCGCGCGGCTGACGGTGGAAGGGTGGACGCCGACCTCCTCCGCTACTTCCTTGATCATCATCGGCTTCAAGTGGTCGAGACCGTGCGCCAGGAACTCGGTCTGGCGGCGTACGATGCTCTCGCAGACCTTGAGAATGGTCTGCTTCCGCTGCTCGATGTTTTTCATGAGCTGGATGGCGGAAGTATAGCGCTCGCGCACGTAATCGCGCACGTCCTTGGTGGCGCCATTGTCTCGATCGAGCATCTTGCGGTACTGCGAATTCAGCCGGAGCTGCGGGATTTCCTCGTCATTCATCTGGATGATGTAATGGTCGCCATCCTTGATGAAATACACGTCGGGCTCCACCACGCGGGCGCCGGGTCCGGAATAGCGCAGGCCGGGCCGCGGATTCAGCCGCTTGATGACCCTCACGGCGATGTCGATGTGCTCGGCGGGACGGCCCAGAACCTTGGCCAGCTCGCGAAGCTGGCGCGTCTCCAGCAGCCGCAGATGATTGGCGACGATCTGCCAGGCCACTCCGCCCTTGGCATTGCGGCTTTCCAGTTGCAGCAGCAGGCATTCGCGCAGATCGCGCGCGCCCACGCCGGCCGGGTCGAGCGATTGCACCACTTTCAGCCCGGCTTCAATCTGCTCCTGGGTGTGCTCGCCCATGGCCGCGATTTCCTCGAGCGAGGCGGTGAGGTAGCCGTCCTCGTCCAGGTTGCCGATGATGGTCTCCGCCGCATCACGGACATCATCCGACAGCACGCTGACGCTCAATTGCGAGCGCAAATGGTCCCCCAGGGTCAACGGGGCGGAAAGGAACGTCTCAAACGAGGGTTTTTCGACTGATTCGGCGGCAGGGCTCTTGTAGCCGGGATCGAGGTATTCATCGAAGAAGGCCCCGAAGTCGATTTCGTCGAACGGATCGGCTGCGGGCGGCGTTTCCTCGGTGGCCGGCAACCCGGTGTCGAGCGGAGCTACCCCTTCCGCAACTTCGGCCGCAACCTCCGGCGACAGGTTCGGCTCAAATGCCGTTTCGCCAGCCAGGATCTCCGCCGCGGCCTCCGGCACCCCGCTCGTGCTCTCCAGAATCTGCTGGTCTGCCGGTTGATTGTCCGTCCGGTCGGTTTCGAGAAGCGTCTCGACCTCTTCGGCGGTGATCTCTTCCGTGCTTTCTTCGGTGGATTCCTCCAGGACCGGATTATTGACGATCTCCTGGTTGATCATCTCCTTCAATTCCAGACGGTTCAACTGAAGAACCGTGACCATCTGGACGAGGCCGGGAGTAAGGATCTGCTTTTGCGCAACCTTCAGTTGGAGCCTTGGCGAAAGCAAACTCATTACCGCTTCTATGATAACAGAACCGGCGCATCTGGCATTCGGCCTTTCAGTTGCGTGGGGTAAGGGAAGCGGCCGATGGCTCAACGGCAGAAATCGGGCGACAACACAGACGTTAGAAAACCGCCTCGATTCTCCGCGTTTTAATGGAGTGGCAGACCGGTCAGGCCTTAGTTGGGAAACACAACACCCGTCTCGCCCAGGGTAAAGGACTCTCCCAGGTAAACGCGCTTCACCTCCGGGTCGCGCCCCAGGGCTTCGGGGCTGCCCGCGCGGAATATGCGGCCGTTGTTGATGATGTAGGCGCGGTCGGTCACCATCAGGGTTTCCCGGACGTTGTGGTCTGTCACCAGAATTCCGATGCCCGAGCGCTTCAAATCAAAAATAATCCGCTGCAACTCGAGCACCTGGATGGGATCAATTCCCGAGAACGGCTCATCGAGCAGCAAAAAGCTGGGCTCGATCACGAGCGAGCGAGCGATCTCCACGCGGCGCCGCTCGCCTCCGGATAAGGCGTACCCTTTATTGCGGCGCACGGTCTCGAGGCCAAGCTGCTCGATGAGCCGCTCCATGCGCTCACGGCGATCGCGTTCCCGGATGGAAAGCGTTTGGAGAATAGCCATCAGGTTATCCTCGACCGTCAGCTTGCGGAACACCGAAGCTTCCTGCGGCAGGTAGCTGATGCCCAAGCGCGCGCGCTGGAACATGGCCAGGCCGGTGACGCTCTTGTCGTCCAAACGGACCTCGCCGGAATCAGGGTTGATCAAGCCGACAATGATGTAGAACGAAGTCGTTTTGCCCGCGCCGTTCGGGCCCAGCAGTCCGACAACCTCGCCCTCCTGCACGTAAATGGAAACGTCGTCGACCACCTTGCGGCCGCGATACGACTTCGAGATGTCGCGCGTTTCGAGCCTTCGCATGTGGATTTATGGCTTGCGACGCAGGCGACCCGTGGCGCGTTCCTTCGGCGAGCCGGCTACCAGAAGCCTATCATCGCCAACGTAGTAGGTCAATTCCGCGCCGCGCGTGTACCCCTTTTTGCTGTCCAACATTTGCGGATGGCCGCCGTGCAAAATAATGCGCTCGTCATCCGTGTAATATTCGGCGTGATCAGCCGTTCCGGTACGCGTACGATCGGGAGCGGTCTGCACGATTTCGACGTGCCCATCGGCAAACGCCTTTTCGAGGCGAGACTGCTGATCGTCATCCTCCTTGGCTGCGGTGTCTTTTTTGCCCTCCGGTGACTCCTTTTTCGACTCCGTGAGAACCGCGCGCAGCTCATCGGCCTTGACCTGAAGCGCTGGACGGTTCAACGTCACCCCTCCGGTGTAGTGCGCCAGCCGGTTCTCGTCGGTGTATTGCAGGCCGGCAGCCCGAACCGTGACAAAGACGGGGATGGGGGGCTGGGACTTAGGGGTTGGTTTGGCCTCCTCGCCTCCCTCTCTCCCCGACTGCCCGCCGGCTTTCTGTTTCTCGAGAAACTGCGTGATGACGCTTCCTGATGCGCTCAGAAGGCGTTTTTCGCGATCCACATCCACACGATCGGCCATGATCCGGTCGGCGCCCTGCCACATCACGGTGTGTCCTTCGTAGTGCAACTGGCGGTTATGATTGGCGGCATTCATGCGGTCGGCCAAGGCTTCCACGGGCTGATCGCCCGACAACATGCCTGACGGCGCGCCCTTCTTGTCGGGTTGGCGGCTGGAGCTGACGTGCCCTTCGGCGGCAAAATCGCCGGTCTTTTGATCCATGCGAATTTTGTCGGCGGATGTCGTTCCGGTGGAGTCCCAGACTCGCGACGCCCCGTCGAGGGTCATCAGATTGGAGTCGGATTCCAAGGCAGCACGGCCGGCGGTGGCTCTGCGGTCAGCCTCCTCGTACCCAAAATCCCCCCATTGTTCCATGTGCTTCATTTGGCCCTTGGAATCGAATTCGGCCGACATGTTCCGGCTGTGGGTCTTCGATACGGTTTGTTTCCTGGCCCGTTCCGCAGCGTTCGGTTCTGTCTCCGTCCGGACGTTGATTGCCCGAAACGACTGCAACGTGTTGCCTGGCCCGTAAGTCATGACCATGCTGTCGGCATCCAGCCGCCGCTGATGCTGGGCCGGCTGGTTTGGAAGAAAATCGAGGCGCCCGGGCGCGCGCGTTTCGATGCGTTGGATTTCACGCCCGCCTGGACGCATCTCGACTTCAATCAGCTCACTGTGGATGACTTTCGTTTCGGCCGGAGTGGTATCCGGCGCAGGCAGCGGCTTGGAAACGATGGTCGCGTGTCCGGTGCCGACCGCCTTTTTCAAGATGCTCTCATCGTTGGCTGCGGTTTCAAAATCGAGGTCCACCACGTCGCTGGTCATCGCGGTTTCCGAGCCGGCTGAAACCGACAGCAGATGCGCGTTCCTCTTGCCGGAGATGCGCTCCACCTCACCGTCATCGTTGTAGGTGACGCGCAGCTCTTCGGCGCCATACGTGAGCTTGCGCTTGGGATATTCGTCCGTTCCCTGCGCGCTGACCGCATCGATTTGATGAATAGCGCGGTCTTTCAGTTGCACAACGGACGACGCCGCGTTTACGACGGTGTTCTGCCGCGTAAGGCGCGCTCCCTGGGTCAGCCATACCACGCTTTCGGCTTCCTTGTACGTCAATTCGCCGGCCTCGATCTTCATCGGCTGGGCGTGCGGAGTGGGAGCTTTCCAATCGATCTCGGCCTCATGGCTCAGATGCAGCTCGCGGGTGGGGGGATCGTAGGTGGCGCCCATTGACTTGCCCGTGCCGTTCTCGAAAACGAAGGCGGCAGCGCGATCGGTCGCCGCGTGGCCGGTCTTCACTTCGAAGGTGACGCCGGAGGACTTGATACTGACCAGTTGCCGTTTGGGCTGGCCCTCCGCGGGCACTCCCAACGTGACCTCAACCTCGCCATCCGAGTACATCCGAGACGCATTCTGGTCGAATTCGGCGCTGGCGCTTTTCACGAGGTCGTACTCGTCGCCGGTCTTGTTGTAGATCTTCAGGGTGACTTGTTCCAGGTGCACCTGGTTGCTGTCCTTTTCCTGCCGGACTTTGTGGCCGGACAACTCCCATTTCTTGTGCCCCGCCTCGTCGTGGGACCATTGAAAATCATCGCGCACGCCGCTCAACCCGGCCGGCAACATCGGCGGTTTGACGGGCGCATGGGTCTCCAGGGCCCGCTTCTGAGTCTGATAAGTGACGCCGATTCCCGCGAGGATCGCGAGAATGGCCAGTAGTAACAGCCAGCGCGTTCCTCGCATCTAATTGCTGTTCATCTACTTACCACTATACCAGCGGCATGGCGCCCGGCGGCCCTTACGGTGAAGGACCGTTTGGCGCCCATAGTCCGTTGCGGATTTCCGATGCGAATTCCTGGAGACGCAGTTATTTGCGGGAGCCGCGGCGGCGATTCTTGAGTGCGGCTTGCCGGCGTTTCGCTTTCGCGCGTTTCGGCTTCGTGATTTTGAATGTGCCGCTGCCCAGATGTTCGGCCTGGTACACATTCTCCTTTTTCTTGGGCGGCACTTTGGTGCCGGGCGGGGCGGCGTGGCTGGCCTTTGCTTTCGAACGCGCCCCGGCGGGCGGCTTGGCGGCGGCCGGTTCGGGTTCCTTCCGGGCCGATTCCGCAGACTCCGCTGCCGGCGCCGGGCCAGCCGTCGAGCTCTCTTCCGCCGGGCTCTGCGGCTGCCCGGCTGTCTTTTCAGTTTCGTCCATAGCCATGTTCCTAGGTGAAGTATAGCAGCGGTTTGGCGGCGTCACCGCTGGTCCGTAATCAAGACGACTTCGCTTGCCGTGATGCCGCGTGAGTAGGCCAGGCTCCCGTCGCGCGACCAGGCGAATGAAAGAATCTGTGCGGCTTTGAAGTTGGTCAGCGGGCGCGCCGGCGATCCATCGAGAGGCTGGCTCCAAATGTTAGACACTCCGCCGCGGTTGTCTACGTAGGTGACGGCGCGGCCGTCGGGACTCCAATGCATGGTGCTGTCGATCGAGACGCTCGGCGCGAAGCCCAGCACCTTCACCGGACGTCCGCCCTCGGGCGAAAATATGCCGATCCGCCATTGCGATTTTACGGAGTCTTCGCTGTACCAGCAAGCAATCGTTCCATCGGCAGGCGAAACCGCGGGCCGGAGGCAGCTTTCATGCGTCATTTCCACTGGTTCGCCCCCCTGCATGGGAACCTTCCAAAGGTGCAGTTCGGCGCCGACCTGGGCCCGGTGATGAAAGACTACCCATTGGCCGTCGAAGGAGACCTGCGGCCAGTTGCTTCCATCCGTGTTGTCGTGGGTCAGCGGCCGGAGATTGCCGGCGTCCGCGTCCATCCTCCAGAGGTTCCAGTTACCGGTCCGGTTGGAGTGAAACACGATAAAGCGGCCGTCGGGTGACGCCGCGGGCGCATAGTTTCTCCGCCCGCCGGCAGTGAGCTGCCTGGCGCCGGAGCCATTCGCGTTCCGCTCCCACAAATCCACCGTGTCGCTGGCATCGGAGGCATACAGAATCTTGCCATCGCGAGTCCAAGCCAGATCGTAATACCGGCTTGCGCCCGGAACGATTTGAACGGCCCGCTCGGCATCACCGTTCTTGGCGACCCAGATATTCGCAAGAACCTGAAACTGAAGAGTCGTAAGCTCGCGGGAATCCGCGGTCAGGCTCAGGCCGATGTAATCGGTCAGGTCATTGGTGATCTTACGCGTTTTCCCGCCTCTGGCTGGAATATTCCATATCTGCTGGAACGTGGAATCAGGGTTCTGGCCGATCATCAGCACGCCCGAACTGTCTGCCAGCCAGACCATTCTTTCCACGAACTGCCACCGTTCCGGGGAGAGCGTCGTCTGCCCGGCGTCTTTCACCCGGATGGTGATCAGGTTCATATAGTGTCCCTGAGGATCGGATTTCTCGATCGTCGCGGCGATGAGCTTGCCATCGGGCGACCAGGCGGGCGCCGACGCGTACCCAAATCGATCCGGGTGTTTGCGGGAGACGAGTGTTCGTTCGCCGCTGCCTTCCAGGCTGGAAAGGATCAGGTCATCGCGCGCGTCGGCGAGGCTGCTTCGCACAAACGCCACCTGTTTTCCATCGGGCGAAAGGGTAATGGCGCTCATGACGTCAGCCGCCAGTCTCTTCGGCTGGCCGCCGAGAATGGGCACCTGATACAGCACGCCATGCTCGAAATTGTTCGCGTCATACGCGACGTAGTAAAGATAGGCGCCGTCGCGCGAAAAGGTGAGCCCGCGGTAAATGGCTCCGGTCGGCTGGAGGACGCGCACGGTGGCCGCGACCGCGGCCTGGCGAATCCAGATCGCCTCGTGGCCGCCCTCTTCCAGCGTGTAGGCGATGTACTTCCCATCGGGCGAAATCGCCGCGCTCCGGGCATTTCCGTTGGTCCGGATCTTGACAATCCTGATGTTTTGGAACGGCGCGCCGGGGCGCGACAGCGTGGTGTAGCTAATCGCAACCGCCACCACAGCCAGCAGGACGAGCGGCACGTAACGCAACCGCTTGCCGAGCTCGCGCGGTGGCGCGGTTGTCAACTGTTGCCGAGCGGCGGGGGTAGCCGTTGGCTTCATCGCCGGTTCTGACGGCAGGCGGTCCTCCGGCTCCACGACGCTCAATCCGATGGCTTGCTCCAGCTTCTTGAAGCGCGGTTCCAGCCGCAGACCATCCAGACGCGGCTCGACACCCATCCACACCACCCAGGAATCGCCGTTTTCGAGAGCTCGCTCCAGCCATTCGAGCGCAGCTTGGGTATCGCCCAGCGTCGCGTGGATCACCGCGATGTAGTAGGCCGAAATATAGCGCGACTCCGACAATTCCCTAAGCTGCCGCAGCAGCTCACGCGCGTCGGCGGAGCGGCCCGCGCCGGCCAGCGTCATGGATGAGGTCCATAAGGCAACCGAGTCCTGCGGGGCGAGTGACAGCGCTTTTTCGGCAGCCGCTACTGCCTCCGCGTGCATCCCTCTCGGGGAGTACGACCACGCCAGAATATCGTGCGCCATGAAATGGCGAGGATCGATGCGCACGGCTCGTTGCGCTTGCTCAAGGGCTCGATCATAGCGGCGCGCCTGGTAGCAGATGAATGCGCCCACGGTCGCCATCATGACCGACAGAGGGTCCAGCTTTTGTGCGCGTTCGATGGAGGCGATGGCTTCGTCGTGGCGGCGCAGGGTGCTGAGTAAGTAGGAATGCCACTGATGAGCGGGCGCGTAGTCGGGATTCAGCTCGAGGGCGCGCTGGAGAGCGCGTTCGGCGCCCTCCCAATCGTGGTCATACATCCAGGTCACGAAGCCGAGGGCTGCGTGGGCCTCGGCCAGCGTGGGATCCAGATCGAGCGCTTTGAGCGCCGCGTCTTTCGCCGCCGCGAAGCACTCTTTCGGCGGCAGCACGCTCCATACGCCCAGCCAGTTGTAATAATCCGCCACGCCCGCCTGGGCCTGGGCGTAGCGCGGATCGATCGCCAGGGCCTCCATGAACGACACCAGCGCTTTGGAAAGCCCTTCTTCGGTCAGGGAGCTCCAGTAGTAGCGGCCTTTCAGATAGATCCGGTAGGCCTTCGGATCGTCGGTGCCCCGTTTCCGCAGCAGCTCGCGTTCTTCCGCGGTGAGCTTGTCGATGAGCGCCTGCGCCACCTGCTCCGACAGCGAGTCTTCCAGATTGAGAATATCGGTGAAGTTTTCATCGAACTTGGCGGCCCACAGCGGAGCCACATCCAGCCCCCTGACCAGTTGCACGGTGATCCGGACCCGGTTCCCGGCACGGCGGACGCGTCCATCCAACAGATAATCCACATCCAGCTCACGCGCCGCCGCCAGGAGATCGTGGTCTCCTTGGGCGTACCGGAGCACGGAATTAGTGGGGCGCACCACGATGCGCCGGATATTGCTCAGCTTGGTGATGAGCGCGTCCGCCATTCCGATACCGAGGTACTCATCGCTTTTGTCCTCGCTGGGCAGCGCCCGGAAGGGCAGAACCGCGATGCTTTTCTCTTCTTTTGAACGTCCGGTCTTCTGCTCGATGCCGGCGAGGTAGGCCGGCGCGCCAACCGGCTGCCCTTCCAGCAGGCGCCGCACATCTTCGGCGACCTGCCCCGCCGAGGCATAACGCTCTTGCGGGTCTTCATGCGCGGCCTTGGCGATGATGTTGTCGAGCCCTCCGGCGAGTTCCGCCTTGTATGCCGCCAGATTCTGGTGCACCGGGCGATCCGGCCGTTTCCCGGCGAGCAGTTCGAATAGCAGAATCCCGAGCGAATAAACATCACTCGAAGCCGTGGCTGGCTCGCCCCGCAACTGTTCGGGACTGGCATAGGCGGGGGTCATCATACGAAGCCCGATCGTAGTAGGCTCGGCTGTGCTCGTGGCGACCTCGGGATCGAGCAGTTTGGCGATGCCGAAGTCGAGCAGCTTGGGCACGCCTTCCACGGTTACCAGGATGTTGCCGGGCTTGAGGTCCCGATGAATCACCTGGTGTGCGTGCGCGTACTCGACGGCCGCGCAAGTTTTTTCGAACAATCGCAGCCGCTCGCTGCGGGTCAGGTTGTGCTCCTCGCAATATTTGTGAAGGGGCAGGCCGTCCACGTACTCCATCACGAAATACGGCAAGCCATCTTCGGTTGTGCCGCCGTCGAGAAGGCGCGCGATATACGGATGGTCGAGATTTGCGAGAATCTGCCGCTCGTTGCGGAACCGCCGGATGATGAAATCGATCTCCATCCCGCGCCGGATCAGTTTGATCGCCACGCGTTTTTCGAATTCGTCGTCGGCCCGAACCGCCAGAAATACCGAGCCCATGCCTCCGCGCCCGATCTCGCTCACCGTCCGGTAGGCGCCGATGCGCCGCCCCAGACAGGCGTCTTCGGCTTCGACGATCGCGCCTGTACGGGACATCGTGGAATTGGTGCTGAGTGCGGGTGTTTCGATGAACTCACCGGCCTGTCCATGGGCGGCCAGCAGGGATTCCACCTCCTGGCGCAGAACCGCATCACCGGTGCAGACCTCGTCCAGATAGGCAGCGCGCATTTCCGGCGGCCGCTCGAGCGCCGAGGCGAAGATTTCTTTCACTGCGATCCAACGCTCGGACGTCATGAACCGTGAGCCCTGGCACTCAGTTCGCGATAGAGCCAGGCTTTTGCAGCCGTCCATTCGCGTTTGACGGTAGCCGGCGAGATGCCCAGCACTTCCGCGCTCTCCTCGATGGAGAGTCCGGCGAAATAACGCAGTTCGACCAGGCGGCCCTGTTGCGGGTCTAGCTTTGCCAGATCCTGGAGCGCGTCGTCCAGCGCCATGAGATCAAAGTCGCGGCGGTCGGGTGTGCCCAGGGCCTCATCGAGCGACAGCTTCAGCGCGCCGTCGCCGCGTTTAGCTGCCTGCCGGCTGCGGGCATGGTCGATCAGGATGCGCCGGATCATCTCGGCGGCGATCCCGAAGAACTGGGCCCGGTTCTGCCAGCGCACCTGCCGCTGATCGAACAGGCGCAACCAGGCTTCGTGCACCAGAGCCGTGCTTTCCAGCGTGTGATCCCGGCGTTCGCGCCGTAAATAGCTGGATGCCAAGCGCTTAAGCTCCTGATAAACCAGTGGCGTGAGTTTTTCGAGAGCCTGATGATCGCCGTTACCCCATTCCACGAGCAACTGCGTGAGGGCCTGTGGAGAAGTATTCAAGGGTCACCGGATGTCAGAGAATATCGAGAAAATTATGACACGGCGCCCGGCGCTAAGTCGCTGATCCCCGGAATTCGGTGGTGTGAGCCTTTTTAGCCGTTATTCCCGCGTTCCTCTTTATGGACGGATCCAAGCGGAGGAGCCGATGATAAAGACCGGGTTCAGAGTGCTGGGTTTTCTGGTGGTCGCGATCATGATTGCCGGGACCGGCACGTTCAGCTACTTGTACTTTCGCAAACCGGCAATGGCGCCCGCGCCGTCCGTGAAGGTGGAGATTACGCCGGCGCGTCTGGCTCGCGGGAAGTACCTGTTCAACCTCGCGGATTGCGACGGTTGCCATTCGCAGCGCGACTTTTCCCGGTTCGATAGCCCCGTGATCGAATCCGGCCGCGGCCAGGGCAACATTTTCCCCGCGGAGATGGGACTTCCCGGCCTGGTAGCCGCGCGCAACATCACGCCCGATCGAGAAACCGGGATCGGCAACTGGAGCGACGGCGAAAAGATCCGCGCCATTCGCGAGGGCATCAGCCGCGACGGAACGATGCTGTTTCCGATGATGGGCTACGAACAGTATCGCTTCATGAGCGATGAGGACGTGTATAGCCTGGTCGCGTATCTGAACAGGCTCACGCCGGTGAGAAACGCGGTGCCGCGCAGCCAAATCGCGTTTCCGGTCTCGATGCTGATTAAGGGCGCGCCGCGGCCGGCCGGCCACGTGCCGGAGCCGGACCGTTCCAACAAGCTGGAGTATGGCGAGTACCTGGCCACGCTGGCGGGGTGCGTAGAATGCCATACGCCGGCCAAGCAGGGGAAACCGGTGGCGGCTCTGACCCTCGCAGGCGGCCGGGAGTTCCGGTTCCCGGGAGCCGTGGTGGTGAGCGCGAACATTACTCCCGATCCGCAGACGGGGATCGGACGTTGGAGCGAGCTGGATTTCCTCGATCGTTTCTATCAATACAAGGAGTACGTAGAAAAAGACGCGCCGCAGGCGGGCCCGGAGAGCTTCACATTGATGCCCTGGCTCAATTTTGCACAGTTGGAGCCCGACGATCTCAAAGCCATTTATGGTTTCCTGCGCACCCAGAAGCCCGTTTATCACGTGGTGGACTCCCATCCCGTCTGGCAGGCTCGAGACCAGAAGCACAAGCCGCGCGGGTAAGACTTTCGCCCCGGGAAGGTTTCCGCGGGCGTCGTTCTACTCGCCGGCCGCGGGTGCCGAGTCCACCGGTCCGATCTTTAACGCAAACGCATAGCCAGAGGGCTTCTGCGCCGGCAGTTCGACGTGCAAGCCGTCTTTTCCGCGGCTCCAGGCCAGCTTGGCGTTCGAGCCGACAAGTTCCACAGTTTTCACTTGGGTTTGTGTGAGCGGCGACGAGCCGGCCAGCGATTTGATTACCAGGCGCCCGCCGGGCGGCCACGCCAGCACAATGGCGTAAAGCGTATTGCCTCTGGAAGTAAACCGGATGTCCTGCGGCGTGAAAGGCCTGCCGGCGGTGTCGTGGAACGATCCGCCCACCACTCGTGTCGGGCCCTCGCCGAAGATCTTCCACGGCCGCGTGCCGTAGACGGCTTCGCCGTTCACATCGAGCCACTGTCCCATTTCCAGCAGAATCTTCTCGGCCTGCTCGGGAATGGTTCCGTCGGGCTTCGGACCGATATTCAGCAGCAAAGTGCCGTTCTTGCTGACGATGTCCACCAGCTCGTCTATCAGCGAGCCCGCCGATCGGAATTCCTCGCCCTCGATGTAGCCCCACGATTTCTTGCCCACGGATGTGTCCGTCTGCCAGAACAGCGGGCGCAGGGTGTCGAGCTGTCCGCGCTCGATGTCCAGCACCGCGGCGCGCTCCGGGAAAGATTTTTTCTTGTAATTGATGGCCACGCCCCGCTTCCACTCCGCGCCGCGGTTGTAATAGAAGGCTGCGAACTTTTGCAGGTAGGGCTGAAAAACCGGCTGCTCGATCCACCAGTCGAACCAGATCAGCTCGGGCTGGTACTGGTCCACGATTTCTGCTGTGCGGGCGAGCCAATCCTTCAAATATGGCTCATCCGGCTGTGATTTTTCGGGCTTGGCCGGGCCGTAGAGTCCGGCGCTGCGAGGATCGCGGACGTCGGAGTCGAACTTGATCCCGCCGTCGTAGAACCACCAGTGCTCGGCTCGATGGGAAGAGGCTCCGAAATGCAGCCCGGCCTCGCGTACCGCCTTGGCCAGCTCGCCAACGATGTCGCGCTTCGGGCCCATTTTGGCGGCGCTCCAATCCGTGAAGGTACAGTCGTACATGGGGAAACCATCGTGATGCTCGGCCACCGGGACCACATACCGCGCGCCGGATTTTCGGAAAACATCGGCCCAGTGTTGCGGATCAAAATGCTCCGCCGTGAATCGCGGAATGAAGTCCTTGTAGCCGAACTGAGCCTGCGAGCCGTACGTGGCGACATGGTGCTTGAAAACCACGCTGCCTTGCTGGTACATGTTGCGCGGATACCATTCGCTGTCAAAAGCCGGGACCGAATAGACACCCCAGTGAATGAAGATGCCGAATTTGGCGTCCCGATACCATGCGGGCACTTTGTAGCTTTCGAGCGAACTCCAGGACGCCTGGAAGGGGCCTTGCCCGATGGCGTTGTCCACGCGCTTCATGGCGTCCTCGATCCGCCGGTCATAGGTTTGCGCCAGGGCGCTCAAAACCATCGTGAGTGACGCGCACCAGAATCGAAGGGATCTTGATCGCCAAAAAGGCACGAACGGCCTGGCCGTCCTCCATGCAATCTGCGGAGCAGGTGGTTTCATAACTCCCGATAGTATTACTTTCACCCCGGGCTTATGGGCCTGTAGTTCCAGGGTTAGGACAATGGTATCTACTGCGGCGATATCCACAAAGCGAATCTTGTTCCTACCAAAGGTGGATGTTATTCTGCCATCGAGAATCGGAGCAGTATATGGATCTCGTGATCGTGGCAGTCGCCGGCGGCTTCATCCTTCTTGCGATGGGCTTCGGCGTGGTCTTCGCCCGCTTGATCTCGCGGGATCGCATTACCCTGCCTGAAGATGAGACCGACGCCATCTTCTCCCCCACGCGGTATCGCGCCATGGAACAATTGCTGGAGGAGGCCGACCAAAACCTCGCGGCGGCCCAAGGACGTGACGCAGAAAAGAAGCTGCGCAAAGTTCGCGTCCATATTTTCCGCAGCTACACGCAGCAGTTGTCCGATGATTTCGAGCGCATCTCGAAGGCGCTCAAAGCCCTGATGGTGGCTTCGGAAGTGGACCGGCCGGATCTGGCGGGTTTCCTGATGAAGCAGCAACTGCTGTTCAGCGTTGTCATGATGTCGGTGGAGATCAAGCTGATTCCGTACGAGCTGGGTTGGAGCGGCGTGGATGTATCCGGGTTGCTGCGATCGTTGCAGCGGATGCGCACCCAACTGGAATCGCTCGCAGCGGCGGCTGAGCCGTCTATGGCGTAGTCCGGTTGCGCCTTCCTCCGGTATCGCGGGAATGATATGATTTTTTCGCATGTCTCGAGTGAGAGGGCGATGCGGGGCTGCGCTCGTTGCGCCGAAATCGAACAGTTACTGGAGAAAACGGCTCGCGAGCATTGGGACATGATCCACCGCCATCGCGGCACGGAAGATTCCGCATTGGAACCGGCATCCGTCGCGCAGACGCTGCGCGCCAGCAAAGCCGCCCTGGACCAGGCGCAGGAGCTGTACAGCCAGCACCTGGCAGCCGCGCATCCGGAAAAGAGCGCGACAGCCTAAGCTAGCGCACTTTCAGTTCCCACCGGTGCAAGTGATGCGTGTGCAACTGGAACGCCTGATACAAATCCTCTTTGCCGTAGCGTACGTCGGGAGTGTAGCAGAAGCTCCAGCTTTCGTTGTCGAGCAGCAGCGGAATGACGGCGCCATGCGGCGCGTCCGGCGATAAACGGATCACGCTGGTGCGCTCCATGCCGCTGGTCCATTCGAGCTGTTTTTGTTCCTCCAGATCCGCCACCTCGGTGACCCACGGTGAATCGGTGTAGATCTTGGCGCGATACCAGTTGTTCTTGTCGAAAGGGTCCATGCCCTGCGGCATCTTCACCCAGACGGTCGCCTCCTCGCCTGGCTCGAGCGCGCCGTTCCCGTTTCCCTTACCCTCAGTAATCGTTCGCTGGACCGAGCCGCCGCCGCCCTGGTTGCCCTTCTGCCGGAATACCGGAAGCGTGAGTGTCCGGCCATCCACCACTTCCACGGCCACGGGCGCAGGCACGATTTCGGGAACGATGAGCACGTCGACGTCCGCCGACACCGTGTGCCAACCGTCATAGGTCATGGCGAGTTCGAGGCGGGCCGGCGCGAAATAGCCGGCTCCGGCCGCGAATCGAGCCCGCAGCGGCACCTCAATTGCAGTTCCTGAATCGATTTTGGGAATGTCGCTCGAGCCTGCGACGATGTCGACCGTCGGATACGCGCTGGAAAGGGCCACGTGCACGTTGGTCATGGCCTGTACACGCGGATTGTAGATGCGAACCGGCAGCGCCACATCGCGG
>Ga0335077_10006409_pt1 | contig 14537 bp, 10 predicted proteins | sample Lox_Sample_31_FD_207151 | JGI IMG/M metagenome (GOLD analysis project Ga0335077, IMG submission 207151) | Soil microbial communities from Loxahatchee National Wildlife Refuge, Florida, United States - Lox_Sample_3.1 | ecosystem: Environmental > Terrestrial > Soil > Wetlands | place: USA...
CCGGCCATTACTCTTACTTTGTCACGTCCGTGCCGGATTTCGCATCTTTGTTTATGAATATGGAAATCAGAGTCAAACATCTCGAAAAGGTGAAGTTCGCAGCCATGGTGCGCGGACACCGGATCGTCTGCGATCAGCCGCCGTCCAACGGCGGAGCCGACGAAGGGCCTACGCCGCCGGAGTTTCTGCTCGTATCTCTCGGCACGTGTGCCGGATTCTATGCCGCCCAGTACCTGAAAAACCACGGCTTGCCGCAGGAAGGCCTGGAAGTGACGGTGATGGCCGAGAAGGTGCCGGCGCCGGCTCGCCTGGGCAAGTTCCGGATCGAGGTGCAGGTTCCCGGGCTGCCCGCCGATCACGAGGCAGGCGTGCTCCGCGCCGTCAACGCGTGCTTGATCAAGAACACGCTGGCTCACCCGCCCCAGATCGAGACCGTCCTTCACAGCGGGGTGCTGAGCGCGGCCTGACACGCTACAATTAGCGTGTGGACAGGCGTGAGGAAACCGCGCTCGCCCAGGCTCTCCTGGCTGGCGAGGACAACGCCTTCGAGCGCTTTGTCGAACATTTTCGGTCCAAAATCTTTCACTACAGTTGGCTCATGTGCGGCAGCCCGGAAGATGCCGAGGAAGTCGCGCAGGAAACCCTGCTCAAGGTCTTCGAAAACTTCGATCATCTGCGCGAGCCGGAGCGCGTCCGGGCGTGGGTTTTCCGCATCGCCAAGAATGTCTGCCTGATGCAGCGGCGCAAGAGCGTCTTCGCCCCGGAGGAATTGCCCCTCGAAGTGGACGTCGCCGACGCCGGGGAACCGCCGGAATCGCAATTCCTCGCCACCGAACTGCGCGCGGTGATCGACCGCGTAGTCGCCGAACTCCCCCCGCTCTATCGGGCCGTGGTCCTACTCCGCGATCTGGAGGAGCTTTCCACCGAAGAAACGGCACAAGTGCTTGATTTGACAACTGATGTCGTCAAGACCCGCCTCCACCGCGGGCGCGCCGCCATGCGCCAGAAGCTCGATTGCTACCTCTACAACCACTGCCTGGAAGATCAGCCCAGCCCCAACCCGGCGCCCCTTACGTCCGAGGAGCGCCACGAGTTGCTCTCGGCGTGGCGGCACCGGCTCCCAGTGACTTAAGTCATAGCGTCGGATTTTGCGACAGTTTAGTCTGAAACCATGGCGAAGAAGCTCATCCGGCGTAAGGATCGGGACCGCTCCCAGTGGCTTCGCCGTGGCGTTCAACTCGCATTCCTGGCGTTGAACGTGTGGATCGGCGTGCAATTCTACCTGTTCGTCCGCTACTACGAAACCGGCGGCGGCAGGTACGTCAGCCGTCCCCCCGGAGTGGAAGGTTGGCTCCCGATTGCGTCGCTGATGAACCTGAAGGTGCTCCTCGCCACAGGCGAAATTTCGCGACTGCATCCCGCGGGCATGTTCCTGCTGATCGCCTTCCTTGCCACCTCCTGGATCTTCCGCAAGAGCTTTTGTAGCTGGCTGTGCCCGGTTGGCGCCATCTCCGAGTGGCTGTGGAAGCTGGGCCACCGGACCTTTGGCCGCAACTTTCAGTTGCCGCGCAAACTCGACGTGGCTCTCCGTTCCATCAAATACCTGTTGCTCGGGCTCTTCCTGTACGCGGTCGGCTCCATGAGCGTGGCGGCGATTCGCGCCTTCCTCGAAGGACCCTACGGCATCGTGGACGACGTCAAGATGCTGAACTTCTTTCGGTATCTAGGCCTTGGCGGCGGGATCGTAATGGCGCTCCTGGTTCTGGGTTCGGTGCTGGTGCGCAATTTCTGGTGCCGCTATCTCTGCCCGTACGGCGCGCTCATGGGAATGGCGGCGCTGCCCAGCCCCCTTCGCATCCGGCGCGATCCCGCGGCATGCATCGACTGCGCCAAGTGCGCCAAAGCCTGTCCTTCGTCTCTGCCCGTGGACAAGCTGATCACGATTGCATCGGCCGAATGCACCGGATGCCTGGAGTGCGTTGCGGAGTGCCCCGCCGCCGGCGCGCTCTGGATGGCCGCGCCGCGAGGCCGCCGTGTACCCGCGTGGGCGGTCGCCGCAGGCACCCTAGTCCTGTTCTTCGGTGTCGTGGGCTATGCGCAATGGAGAGGCTACTGGCGCACCGACATACCCGGCCAGGTCTATTCCGCCCTCATCCCCCACGCCAACGAGTTCAGTCATCCGTAGCCAAAGCTCTTTCCTGAGAGTTCCTCCCCTTCCAGCCGACTACTCTCCTCCGTCCCCGTGCGCCTCGCGCTTGTTCTCGCCTTGGCCGCCGCCGCCACCCCGGCACAAACGCCGTCTCCCGATCCCTACACCGCCTTGCGCGCCCGCGACTACGATGTCGCCGTCGCCGCCTTTCTCCAGGCCATTCACGCGGCTTCAGGCCGCGCTGATCTCCACAAGGACCTTGCTTACACGTACCTGAAGATCGGCGAGCCGGTGCTGGCCCGCGACCAGTTCGCCGAAGCGGTTCGCCTCGACCCCTCCGATGTCTCCGCCAACCTCGAGTACGCCTTCCTCTGTTACGAAACCCGCAGGCAGGCCGAGGCCCGGCGCATCTTCGACCGGCTGCGCCACGCCGGCAATGCCATCGCGGAGACGGCCTTCCACAATATCGACGATCCCCTCGGCTCCGGCATCGCGCGCTGGCAGGCCGCGATTGCAGCCGGGGCAGATAACTTTTCCGCGCATTTCGAGCTGGCCACTCTCGCCGAACAACGCGACGAGCTCGAGCTTGCCGCCACCCACTACGAGCGTGCCTGGCGAATCCGTCCCGCCAGCCGCACCGTGCTCGTCGATCTCGGGCGCGTCTGGCAGGCAGCGGGACGGCTCGACGATGCCAACGCGGCGCTGCTGGCTGCTTCCCGGGCCGGCGAGCCTCGCGCCGCGGAGCTGGCCCGCGAGCTGCTCCCCGCGCACTATCCCTACGTCTCTGAGTTTCGCCGCGCCCTGGCTTTCGATCCCGCCAATCACGAGCTCCGCCGTGAGCTGGCCTACCTGCTTCTGCGGCTCGGCCGCGAGCGGGAAGCCGAGGCCGAGTTCCGCATCCTCACCCAGAACGTACCCGACGACTTGCTTTCCGCCACCCAGCTCGCATTCCTGCTCCACGCACGCGGCGAGGATCTCGCCGCTCAGCCGCTCTTCGAGCGCGTCCTGGCCGGCAAGGACGACGACCTCGCCAACCGCGTCCGCGCCGTTCTCCGCATGCCGCAGGTGCTCAGGCCGCGCCCCGACTCCGCCCCGCCGGCCTCGGTCGATGCCAAGGTGATGGCCGAGCGGTCGATCAAAGCCGGCTACATGAAGGACGCGTTGAAGTACCTGGAAGCCGCTCACGAATCCGATCCCGGCGATTTCGACGTCATGCTCAAGCTCGCCTGGACCAATAACATCCTGCACCGCGACCTCGTGGCTCTGCACTGGTTCGACCTCGCGCGCCGCTCGCCCGATCCCACGATTGCGAAGGAGGCGCAGACCGGCTATCGCAGTCTCCGGCCGGTCGGCCAAACGTTTCGCCTGTCGGGCTGGTTCTTCCCGGTGTACTCCACCCGCTGGCACGATGCCTTCGGCTACGGCCAGGTCAAGGTGGATCTGAATACCGGACCCCTGATCCGGCCGTACGCCTCGATCCGCCTGGTGGGCGATTCGCGGCTGACCAACCTCTCCGAAAGCAGCATCATCGGCGCCATCGGCGTGGCCACCGAGCCGCGCCACGGCGCCAACGCCTGGTTCGAAGCCGGTACCGCTCTCGACTACCAGACCGGCCATATCACGCCCGACTACCGCGGCGGTCTGCATGTGAGCCGCGGGCTGCGCTACCTGAAAACCGATCTCGATGCGTTGTACCTCAGCCGCTACGATCACGATTTCCTGCTGTATTCGCAGTCGCGGCTCGGGTTGCCCAAGTTCTACTGGAACGTGAATCTCACCATCGACGCGAAGCGCCAGGATTGGGCCAATTTCGTCGAGACCGGACCCGGCGTCAGGCTGCCGCTCCGCGAATCCATGTACGTCACCTTCAACGCGCTCCGGGGCCGCTACCTGATCGATAATCCCGCGCGCCGCGCCTCCTTCGGCGATGTGCGCGCGGGCCTCTGGTATTCCTTCGTCCACTGACGAAGTACCATGGATCATGCGCTCCTGCCTCCTGCTGCTTTCGGCCGCACTCGCTCTCTCAGCCGCCGATGACGTCCTCACCCGGGTGGCCGCGCACGCCGGCCGCTTCGGCGCCGTTTCCCGCCAGATCTGGGAAACGCCCGAGCTCGGTTTCCATGAGAATCGCAGTTCCGTCCTTCTCCAGCAGGAACTGAAAGCCAACGGGTTCACCGTCAAACCCGACCTTGCCGGGATGCCGACCGCCTTCACCGCGGAGTGGGGCACGGGCGGTCCCGTGATCGGCATCATGGGCGAATTCGACGCCCTGCCCGGGCTTTCTCAAAAGGACGTGCCCGCTCTGTCGCCGGTCGTCGATGGAGCGCCGGGCCATGGCTGCGGTCACAACCTGCTCGGCAGCGCATCCGCCCTCGCCGTCGTGGCGATCAAGGAAGAAATGCAGGCGCGCGGCCTCAAGGGCACCATCCGTTACTACGGCACCCCGGCTGAGGAAGGCGGAGGCGGCAAGATCTACATGATTCACGCCGGCCTGTTCAAGGACGTGGACGCGGTGCTCGCCTGGCACCCCGGCGATAGCAACCGCGTCAATCTCGGTTCCAGCCTGGCCAACAACGGCGGGCTGTTCCGCTTCTACGGCGTGGCGTCGCATGCCGCCGCGGCTCCCGAGCGCGGCCGGTCTGCGCTGGATGGCGTCATGATCATGCTCAACGCCGTCGAAATGCTCCGCGAGCACGTTCCCTCGCAGACGCGGATTCACTACATCATTACCAACGGCGGCAGCGCCCCCAATGTCGTGCCGGCATTCGCCGAAGTCTCGCTGGTGGCTCGCCATCCCGACGCCGCCGTGCTCGATGGCATCTGGCAGCGAATCATGAAGTGCGCGCAGGCCGGAGCGCTGGCCTCCGAGACCCGCATGGAATTCGAGCAGGGGACCAACTACGCCAACGCGCTGCCCAACGACGTGCTGGCCGATGTGCTCTCGCGTGCCATGCGCAAGGCCGGCGGCTACCGGTACACCCCCGAAGAGCAGAACTTCGCCGCCGAGCTGCAGAAGTCACTCGGCGAAGCCGGAGACCGCCCGTCCCCCGAAACCGTCACCACCGACAAGTCGACGCCCTCGGGCGTCGCCTCCTCCGATGCGGGCGATGTCAGTTGGAACGTGCCCACCGCACAGTTTACGGCCGCGACCTTCGTGCCGGGCGTGTCCGCCCACACCTGGCAGGCCGCCGCCTGCGCCGGGACCACCATCGGCCGGAACGGAATGCTGGTGGCGGCGCGGACGCTCTCGCTCGGAGCCATCGAGCTGTTCGAGAACCCCGGCGAGGTCAAGGCCGCCCGCGCGGCCTTCGAAAAACGGCTGGCCGGGCGCAAGTGGACAACCCGCATCGCGCCCGATTCGAAGCCGCGCCTGAACTACGCCACGAAGTAGACTTCTGGAACAGCGCTGCCGCCGCTTTCGCCGGAGCCCGCTAACCGCGTGACGCGATCTGCACCGCGTCTCCCTTGAGCCCCGGCGCACTGGCTGTAAGCGTGAGCGCGCCCGCTCTCCGCGAGGTTCGCACCACCACCAGCGCTTTCCCATGAAACAGCCTGCGTTGACTCCCCTGGTACGGCTCTTCGCTCGTCATATCCCCGCTTCCCAACCCGGCGATAGCTCCCTGGCCTTTGAGGGTGAAGCTCACCTCGTGTTCCGCGTTGGGGTGAGGCTGGCCTTTCGCATCCAACACTTCCGCCGTGACGAACGACAGGTCCTGGCCATTCGCCCGCAGCGACGTCCGGTCAGCCGTCAGGCGAATGCGGGCGGGCTCGCCTGCGGTGCGCAAAACCGCCTCCGCGACGGACTTGCCGCCTTCCACCGCGACCGCCCGCAACACCCCCGGAGCATAGGTAACGCTGAAGTTCGCCTTGAACTTCTCTGCTCGCGTCGTGGGCTTTTCGCCGATCAGTGTGTCGCCGAGGTAGAGACGGACCGATTCTCCCCGCGAGTAGATCTCCACCTCGAGCGGCTTGCCCTCCATCCCGGGCCAGGTCCAGCTTGCGTAAACCGGCCACACGGCCCAACGGGTCACCCGCAGTTCTTTGCCTTCCGGCGGGGTCTGCCGGACGCCGAGATACAGCTTCTCGCCGCGGTTCCACACGATGTTCCGGTAATGCGAAATCGCTTTGCGGCTCCCGCACATGTCGAGATCGCCGCAGTCCGCCCCGTGCCAAGGATACGGCGCCCCATAGCCTTCGCGGCTGGTGTCCTTCGGATCCCGGTAGTACGAGCGCCCCAGCCCCGATTCGCCCAGGTAGTCGATCGCCGTCCACACAAAATCGCCGGCGATATACGGGAAGTCCTCCACCATCGCCCAGTAGTCGAACGTGGATTGGGCATACGACTCCGTGCACGCCATGAGCCGCGACGGCACGCGCTTGTGGTCCTCCACGTGGTTGTTCAGGTTGTAGTTGTAACCCGCGATATCCAGCGCGGCGTAGAACCCGTCCGTGTCGCTCCACTTTCCGGGGATGAAGTTCAGCGCCGACGTCACCGGCCGGGTGTGGTCGATTTTGCGAAGATAGTCCGCGATCGTCCCGGCTTCCTGCGCGCCCAGCGGTTCCCCGCGCTCGGGCACCTCGTTGCCGATGCTCCAAACGGCCACCGAGGGATGATTGCGGTCGCGCAGCACCATCGCGTCGATATCGCGCTGCCACCACTCCTGGAACGCCTCGCTGTAGTCATGGGGATTCTTGCCGCGCGACCAGCAGTCGAACGCCTCGTCCATAACCAGCATCCCCAGCCGGTCGCACGCGTCCAGAAAAGCCGGCGATGGCGGATTGTGCGCGGCGCGGATGGCGTTGAATCCGGCCTCTTTGAAAAGTTGCACGCGCCGCTCCTCCGCCCGGTCGAACGCGGCGGCGCCCAGCGGGCCGTTGTCGTGATGCACGCAGCCCCCGGCCATCTTCAAAGGCGTCCCGTTCAACACGAATCCCTTTTCCGCCGACCATTCGATCGAGCGGATGCCGAACGCCGTAGTGACTTCGTCCACCGCCTTGCCGTCCTGCATCACGCGCGTTACCGCCCGGTAAAGATTCGGCGAATCGGGCGCCCACAGCGCGGGCTTGTCCACCGCGATCTCCTGGCTCCCTTCCACCGAATCGCCCGCGTTCACCGCGGCGCCGGCGGTCGACCGACCGGCGATCGCCCCCGAGCCCCCGTAGATCACGGTCTCCAGCACGATGTCCGATCTCATTCCCGATTCGTTCGCGACGCGCGTCTTCACCGAAACCTTGGCCCGGGCGTCGCTCGCCTCGGGGGTCGTGATCGAGATTCCCCACGGAGCCACGTGTACCGGCCCGGTGACGTGCACCCAGACGTGCCGGTAGATGCCGGAGCCGGAATACCAACGGCTGTTCCGTTGCCTGGAATTGTCCACGCGGATGGCCAGCACATTCTCCCCGCCGGGCTTGAGATGCGGCGTGAGGTCGTGGAAGAACGTCGTGTACCCGTACGGGTGCGTGCCCAGGTTGTGGCCATTGACGTGGACCGTCGCATTCATGTAAATGCCTTCGAACTCGACGCTGACGCGCTTGCCGCTCCAGGCCGCCGGGACGGTGAACGTGCGTCGGTACCAGGCAACGCCCGCCGGAAAGAAGCCCCCGCTTCCACCCATCGGATTGTCGGGGCCGATCCTGCCTTCAATGCTCCAGTCGTGCGGCAGGTCGAGCGTCCGCCAGGAGGAGACGTCGTACGCCGGAGACTCGGCGCTTTCCGGGTCGCCCGGGAGGAACCTCCAGTCCTGGTCGAAAAGCAGCCGCTCGCGTGGCGGTTGCTGCTGTCCCGCTGCCTCGCCAGGCAGCAAAGCGCCCGCAACGGGCAGGATCGCGCAGAATTCTCTTCGGTTCATATTCGACATGCCGCCGGATGGGCACATCCACGTCCGATAGTATGCTCATGCTCCGGTCCGAGCAAGCATGTAAATTCTCGCCGGCCCGATGCACCCATTCCCCATTCTCGCGCAGGCCTCTATGAGGCCCGCCGTTCTCCTGGCGCGCGCTGGAAAGGAAAAGAGGAATGTCGGTTTGGGACCCCGATAAGAATGCCGTCAAGCAGGCCCTGGCGGAATTTCGCAGTGATCCCGCCGCCTTGAAGCGATACATCAGCACCGCAATGGAATTCGGGTTCTTCCTCGCTCTCGACCTGGCTCAAGCCAATGCCGAGATGAAGCCGGCGCTCTTCGAGCACGAATTTCGGAGGTACCATGACTCCCTTCTGCCGGAAATCGGCGAGGCGAAAAAGTTGATACCACATATCCGCATGGCGCTCGAACGCCTGGAAACGGCCTGCCGGCACGGACGCGAACGCCGCCACATCAAAAGCGTCTCCACCGTGCCCGATGTCGTCAACGTAAAAGAATCCATCCACGTGCTTCAAGGCTGGCTCGCCACTCTCTTCGCCCGCTATCTCAAGTTTTATGCGTTTGTCCACGGGTCGGGCGGGGCCGAGGCGGTAATTCGCAGTTGGGCGGCCGACTCCTGGGATATCGTGCAGACGCGCAAGCTCGAACAGAACGTGTTCAATAACCACGATGAACTGTTCCAACACCGTCTCATGGACCTTTGAGTTCGAACGGGTCCTCGCAATAACTCCGCTCCCGGTAAACGAAATAGTCGAAGTCCGCCGGCCGCAGCGCTCCCCCAACGTCCTGGCAACAAACGCCGACAAAGGCCCCCGTGAAATTCGGCGTGCCGGGAGCCGCGGCCTCGTCGGATAATATGCTCGCATCCAGCGGCCCGGGCAATCTCCGCCATTGGCCGCCTTCCATCCGATACGCGAAGTAGAGACGTTCGAAATCCACCTCCACCCGCAGGTGCACCGGCACTCCCCCCGGAATCGGTACCTGCGCGCTGAAGACGTCCGCCTGGACCTGGTCGGGCAGGCAGGACATCACCCGGATGTGCTTTCCCAGTTCGGCGTCGTGCGAGAGGTATAGGTAATGAAACTTGCTGCCGTTGTAATAGCAGACCAGGCCAGCCATCTGCTGAAAACAGTCCGGCTCGAACTCGATCGCCGTCGCGGCGCTGTAGCAGTGCGCTTGCTGCCGCCGCGCCACCAGCGACTGCCGGAATAGGCTGCCCAGCGTCTCGCGGCCATAAAGACGCAAATATCCCGGCCGCTCGGTCAGGCTGAAGAGTTCTTCCGGCCATGGAGTTCGCAGCCATTGAAAATCCAACGGCAGGTCTGGGCCGTCGAAGTCCTCGCGCGCCGGCCGGACGGGAAACTCGTGCTCCGCCAGCGCGGGCGCAGCCGCTTCCGAATACGGCACACCCCTGCCATCTTCGGTACGCAGCCAGCCGTCCCTCGACCACACCATCCGCTGAATCGCGGTCTCGCGGCCCAGCGTGCATCGCCCCCGGTTGCGAATCGGCCGCCCGCACAGATGCACCATGTAGGTCTCTCCGTTCGCGGTTTCCACTAGGTCGGCATGCCCCGCCCGCTGCAGCTCGATATCCGGCCGGTCGCGCGAGGTCAGAATGTGCGCGTCCGGGTGCAGCTCGTAGGGCCCCATCAACTCCCGCGCCCGCGCCATCGTGACCGCGTGCCCCCATCCCGTGCCGCCCTCGGCGGTCAGAAGGTAGTAGTAGCCGTTTCGCTTGTAGATATGCGGGCCTTCCGTAAATCCCAACGGTGTGCCGCGGAAGATCAAATCGGCCGCCCCCACGAGCTTGCGCTCCTCCACCGAATACTCCTGGAGCACGATCCCCGAAAAGCGGTTGCAACCCGGCCGGTGGTCCCAGCGCATGTTGACCAGGTACTTTCGCCCGTCGTCGTCATGGAATAGCGACGGATCGAAGCCGCTGCTGTTCAGGTAAACCGGATCCGACCACTCGCCGTCGATGCGCGGGCTGGTCACGAGGTAATTGTGCGTGTCGCGCAGCGAGGCGCCGCTCGACGCCCCCTGAGTCGTGCGGCCGTATCGCTTCACGTCGGTATAGATTAGCCAAAAGAGACCATCGGCGTAGCTGAGGCACGGCGCCCAAATGCCGCACGAATCCGGGTCGCCGAGCATGTTCAGTTGGCTGGCGCGGTTCAGCGGGCGCGTCACGAGACGCCAGTGGGCCAGGTCGCGCGAGTGGTGGATCTGCACGCCCGGATACCATTCGAACGTGGACGTAGCAATGTAATAGTCGCCTTCGACGCGGACGATCGATGGATCCGGATTAAACCCGGGCAGAATCGGGTTCTTGATGCGCTGGGTGTGGTTCGGCATTTTCAGATTGCTTCCTCGCTGCGCTCTCGGACTGCCGTCCACAACACCGCCGCGCCCAGAAGGTCCAGCAGGCCGAGGCAAATGAAGAACGGCGTGTAGCCGGCGGTCGCAACCAGTCCGCCGATCAGCAGCGAAAAGATCAGCAGTCCCGCGTTGCCCAACGTGCCCGCCATCCCCGCTACCGTCGCCACCTCGTTCCGGCGAAACAGGTCCGACGACATCGTGATCACCGTCACCGAGAGCGTCTGGTGCGCGAATCCGGCAAGGCTGAGCAGCGCGATCGCCGCGTACGGGCTCTCCACGAACCCCACGAATCCGACACCCAGCATTAGGAACGCGCCCAGCGTGAACGTGCAGCGGCGGGAATTGACCACGCTAAGTCCCCATCGCTTCTGCAGCCCCATCGCCACGAGGCCGCCGAACACGCATCCGAAGTCCGCCGCGAAAAATGGCATCCAGGCAAACAGCGCGATCTGCTTCAGATCCATGTGCCGCACGCTGCTCAGGTACAAGGGCAGCCAGAAGCTGAGCGTGCCCCACGTCGGGTCGGCCAGGAACCGCGGCAGCGCGATGCCCCAGAAGTTGCGCTGCCCGAGAATCTTCTTCACCGACGGCCGCGAGCCGTCGCCCCGCAGGTGCTTTTCCTGTCCCGAGGAAATGTGTGCCCGTTCCTCGCTCGAGAGTGCCGGATGCCGGTCGGGCGATTGATAGAGCAGCAGCCAGAGGACGGCCCAGATCAGCCCCAGGCTGCCCGTAATGAGAAATGCCGCTCGCCAGTTATAGGTCAGGATCGCCCAGGCCACCAGCGGAGGCGCGGCCATCGAGCCCACCGAGGCTCCGATGTTATAGACCCCTCCCGCCAGCCCCCGCTCCTTCGCCGGGAACCATTCCGCCGTCGCCTTCATGCCCGCCGGGTTGGCCGATCCTTCGCTGAAGCCAAGCAACCCGCGTAGCCACGCGAACGCCTGCCAGCTGTTGCCGAGCGAATGCGCCATGTTCACGAGCGACCACGAGATCGCGAAGATGGCGAACCCGATTTTCAGACCGGCCACGTCCAGCACGTACCCGCAGACCGGCTGCGCCATGATGGCGCCCTGAAAGGCGCCCACGATCCAGGAGTACTCCCGCTCGCCGATGTGCAGCTCCTTGAGCACCGTCGGAGCGGCTACCGACAGCGTGCTGCGCGTCAGGTAATTGATGACCGAGCCGAGCATGATCAGGCTGATCATCCACCATCGAAGTCCTTTGATTCGGATCACGAATGAGAGCACCATGCCATCAGATGGTCTCCGCGAAGTCAAGCATGGAACTTACACATCCTTTCAGGACCGTGCGCCGCGAGCCGCGACCGCGAATGCGCAATCGCGCGCCCCGTCGCTTGGGGTTACAGTAGAGAAATGTCCAAAATCCTGATCATCACCGGGGACGGAGGAGAGTCCTACGAGGCCCTCTACGCCGTGCATCGCTTCCAGGAGGAGGGCTGGGAAGCGGTGGTAGCCGCTCCGTCGCGGCGGCGCCTGAACCTGGTGATGCACGATTTTCAACCCGGTTGGGACACCTATGTCGAACGCCCCGGCTACGGACTCGAAGCCGGCCTCGCGTTTGACGACGTTCGCGTTGACGACTATGCCGCGGTACTCGTCCTGGGAGGCCGGGCGCCCGAGTATCTGCGGAACAATGCCAGGGTACTCGAGATCGTCCGCGAGTTCGACCGCCAGGAGAAATTCCTCTTCGCCATTTGCCACGGTGTTCAGGTGTTGGCCGTGGCAGGCTTGACGCGCGGCAAGCGGGTCACCTGCTACGAGCACGTCCGCACCGAAGCCGAGATGGCCGGCGGGAAGTTCGTCGACCAGCAGACCGTGCGCGACGGGCGAATCATAACTGCTCAAACCTGGCAGTCGCATCCCTCGTTCTATCGCGAAATCTTTGCCTCGTTGTCCGGTAAAGCGGATGCCGCTCGATCCTGAGGCCGCCGCCCGTATGGAGCACCCCGGCCGCGCGAAGCCATAATCGAAAGGAATCCCTCTCTCCATCGTGCCTTCTCTCAAATCCCTGTACCTGCTCACCTTCCTGGCGCCGCTGGCCGTCGCCGTGGAGATCCCCGCTGGCACCGCCCTCTCCGTCCGCCAGTTGGTCGCGCTCGGGACCAGGTTTTCCAAGGTCGGCGACCCGGTCACAGCCGTCCTCCTCTCCCCCGTCTCCGGGCAGGATCGCACCATCCTGCCCGCCGGAAGCGAGCTGCGCGGCAGCGTGACCATGGTCCGGCGCATGGGTCTCGGATTCAAGCACCAGTCCGCTTCTCTCGCCTTCGACTTCCAAACCATCCAGCTCGGCGGCGGACAACAGCTCTCCATCGATGCGCGAATCAAGCGCGTGGAAACCGCCCGCGAGTGGGTAGACCCCCAGGGACGAATCCATGGGATCGGTTCCGTGACCAACGTGTCTTCGAGCCTGGCCGTCGCTGCCTGGCGGCTCCTGGTCATAGCGCCCGCAGTGGGCACTCCGGTGTGGGCTACCAAGCTCATATTCGCCCCCGCGCCCGATACCGAGATTGCCTTCGCGCGCGGCACCGAGTATCGCCTCGAATTGGCCCGGCCGCTCCGCATAGACGACCTCGATCCCGCTTCCACCCCCCTTCCCACTCGCCTGCTCGGCAACAGCCTGCGAATGGAAACACGCGATGTCATCGAATCGCTCTCCTCCCAGCGCGCCGAAAGAGTCTCCGGCGAGTCCGCCGATCTCGTAAACCTGGCGCTGGTAGGCAGCGCCGGGAGCGTCACCCGCGCATTCCAGGCGGCGGGATGGTCCGCCTCCGATCCCAAGGCCGCCGGTTCCATCCTTCGCACCTACTTCTCCATCATGTTGCGCCGCGGATACCGCACAGCTCCCATGGCAAACATGGTGCTGGACGGGAACCGCGCCGATATCGAGTTCGAAAAAAACCTCGACACCTTCGCCAAGCGCCATCATCTCCGCATCTGGGCGAGGCCCGCGCAAGCCCCGGGCGAAACCGTCTGGGTCGCCGCCGCCACCGAAGACACCGGAATCCGGTTCTCCGCCCAGTCGGGAAACTTCACCCACGTCATCGACGGCAACGTGGATGCCGAGCGCACCAAGGTCGTGGACGATCTGCTGTACACCGGGTGCGTCTCCGAAGCCGGGCTCATCGAGCGCAAAAACCTGCCGCCCCGCCTCCAAAACGCCGCCGGCACCAGGCTCCATACCGACGGGCGCGTCGCCGTGCTCCGCATCGGGGAGTGCCTCGAACCCAGGGTCATGCCGGGAGTAGGCGCCCCGGAACGCACCAACATCTTCCGCCGTCTCGGCGCCTCCGTGCGCACCGAGTTGATCCGGTCCAATTTCATCTCTCTCGCTTACAACGGAGTTCGCCTGACCTCGGCCGCTCGCCGGTTCCTCTTCGGAAAACCCACGCCCGACGATACGGGCGCCGCCCTCACGCGCCAGCAGGTGGCGTGGCTGGCCGAAAAGAGTCCGGCCGCAGACAGCTATGGCGGCGAGCCCGACAATCGTGTGGAACCTGCGTCTGCCTCGGCTCTCGACTCCAATGTCCCGCCGAAATTCGACTCTTCGATTCACCCGCTGCGTCGTTAGACCGCCGACGCGCGTCGTCAACCGTGACTTCAGTCCGCCGCGATCAGGCGCGAGAGCGCGGCTTTTCGCTCCACGCGGAGATATCCTGATACCTGGAGGTGCCTATGTGCCGCTTCCTGCGCCTGCTCTTCGTCCTGGCCGGCGCTATTCCTGCCCTTCACGCCCAGTGCGAGCCCTCCCTTCCCGTGCGCGAGATCCTGGAGAAGATCTGGGCCGCCGACACCGATAACATCCCCTATAAGGAAGGCGAGGCCCTGCGCATCAGGATGTACGCCCAGGCCCTCGAGGCGCACCCGCACGATTATTTCCTGCTGCGCATGACGCTGATTACGACCGGCGAGAAGGACAACGCACTCGCTTGGGCGAAATCCATGCGCGAGAAGTACCCGGAGCAGCCGGTCTACGATCTGATCTACGCTCAGGCGCTGGTGGGCCGCGACACGCCGGCCGCGCAGCGCTTGCTCGAAGCACTGAAGACTTCGCACCCCGAGCTGACCCGCGCGCACCTGGTCCTGGCCGATTCCATATTCGGTTACGGCCGCCGCAAAGACACGGGGCGCGCC
>Ga0335077_10006411_pt1 | contig 14537 bp, 13 predicted proteins | sample Lox_Sample_31_FD_207151 | JGI IMG/M metagenome (GOLD analysis project Ga0335077, IMG submission 207151) | Soil microbial communities from Loxahatchee National Wildlife Refuge, Florida, United States - Lox_Sample_3.1 | ecosystem: Environmental > Terrestrial > Soil > Wetlands | place: USA...
CGCCTCCGCAGGCAGCCTTCGCCAGGCGCGCAGCACGGTGAGGGGATCCTTCTCGCGCCGCAGGTGTCCCACCATCACGCAGTCGATGCGCGTCTGCGCTTTGCGGGCCGGCTGCAACGTGCGCGCGGACTGGTATACGACCCGCGCCTTGTGCCGGTACAAGCCTGGCAGCGCGCGAACTGCGTCCTCCTGCAGGACCACCAGCCGGTCCGCCACAGCCAGCGATTCACGCGCGGCCGGGTTGTCCGGGAGATCACTGTAGAGGTCGGTACCGGTGAGCACCACGGCCAGCCGCCGGTCGGGCAACCGCTCGTGCCAAGCGCACAAGGTGGCGTGACCGCGGCGCGCATGGAGCACGATGAGGCAGTCCGCGGCGCGCAACTGCTGCGGTGCGGGCTGCGCCTGTACAATCATGCGGTAGGGCTCGCGCAGCAGTCGCGCCCAGCGCGACGCCGTCCGCCAGTTGCCGTTGTTGGCCTGCGCGGGATAAGGCGTGACCAGCAAGACCGAAGGACGGGGCATGCGGGAGTTACGGGAGATCTCCGCGCTGCGCGCGGCGCTGGAGGATGCGCGGGATTATACGCTGCAGCTGTATGCGCACCTGATCCCAGAGCAGCGCCAGTTCCCGCGCCTGCGCACGGTCAATCCGCCGGCATGGGAACTGGCGCACGTGGGCTGGTTCCAGGAGTTCTGGTGCCTGCGCCTCCGGCATCGGGAGGCGCCGCGGCGCGCGCGCCTCGCCGACGCGGATGCCCTCCTCAATTCCGCCATCATCGCGCACGAGCGTCGGTGGGAGTTGCCGCAGCTCACCTGGGATCGGGTGATCGACTATCTGGCGCGTGAGTTTGCCGACACGATCGAAGCCCTGTCGACCAGCGCACCGGAGCGGCGCTACTTTTTTCAGCTCGCGCTGCTGCACGAAGACATGCATGGCGAGGCGCTGTTGATGGCGCTGCAAACGTTGGGCCTGCCCGAGCCGAAGTTCCGCCGCCGCACCCTCCCCGCGCCCAAACCGGCCGAGAGCTTCGAGCGCCGCGATATCGAGCTCGAAGGCGGAGCGTTCGAGATGGGCTCACCGGCCGGGCTCGACTTCGCCTTCGACAACGAGAAACCCGCGCACCGCGTGACGGTCGCGCCGTTTGCCCTGGCTTCGACGCAGGTCAGCAACGCCGAGTATCTGCAGTTCGTCGAGGCGGGTGGCTACGCCCAGCAGCGGTTCTGGACCGCGGCCGGCTGGCTGTGGCGCACCGAGACGCATGCCGAGGTGCCGCGCTACTGGCGCAGGGAGGGTCAGACGTGGCTGGCCCGCCGCTTCGACCAATGGGAGGCGCTCGCGCCCGACGCGGCCGTCGCGCACGTGAATGCCTTTGAAGCGGAGGCCTACTGCAACTTCGTCGGCAGGCGCTTGCCCACCGAGGCCGAGTGGGAGTACGCGGCACGGGCCGGACTTGCCCCGGGCGAAGACCGCTACCCCTGGGGTTATGCGCCGCCGGCCTGGGGCTCGGCCAATCTCGATGGCATCTACGGGCAGCCGGTCGATGTCGGTGCGCTGCCCGATATCGACAACCGCGCACGCGTGCGCCAAATGCTGGGCAACGTCTGGGAGTGGACAGCGACGGACTTCACCGGGTATCCCGGCTTCGAACCGGACCACTACAAGGAATACTCGGAACCTTGGTTCGGCGACCATCGCGTCCTGCGCGGCGGGTGCTTCGCCACACGCGCGCGGCTGGTGCACAACCGCTTCCGGAACTTCTACACACCGGATCGCAACGACGTCTTCGCGGGGCTGCGGACGGCACGCTCATTGGGCGGCGCCTGAGGAGGGTCGTGTCCGGGAGCCCGGCCGTGGAATGCAGTGCTATGCGTGGGCGAGCGGTTCCGCCCTCACCCACTCACCGACCACCGACCCGCTCGGCGATCGCCAGGACGCGGTACATCGATCGCACCACCGGCAGTTCGATCAGCTCCCCCTCCAGCACCACCAGCCCGGTCTTGTTCTGCTCGAAGGCGGCGACCACTTTGCGCGCCTTGGCGATCTGGGACTCGGTCGGGGTAAAGGCCGCGTGAATGATCGGGATTTGGTTGGGATGGATGGACGCCTTGCCGGTGAATCCCAGGCGCGCGCACGCCATCGCTTCTTGACGCAGCCCCTCCGGGTCGTCGAGATTCAGGTACGGCACGTCCAGCAGATCGATGCCGGCACTTGCGGCCGCGTGCACCAGCCGTGAACGCGTGTACAGCAAGGGCTCCCACGCCTTCTCGCAGCGCAGGTCGGCAGACATATCCACCGCGCCCAGGATCAGCGAGTCGATCCGATCCGACGCGCGCGCAATCTCGTGGGCCCGCTCCAGTCCCTGGTTGGTCTCGATGATCACGCACAAGCGGATGTGTTTGGTGAGGGCGGTGGACAGGATCGTGTCGACCAGTTGAATCTCCTCGGCCGACTTGACCTTGGGCACCATGATCGAGGGCGGCGGCGCGAGGCACTCCAGGATCGCCTGGAGATCCTTGAGACCGTGCAAGGTGGACAGCGCGTTGATCCGCACCATGGGCTCCACCTGAGGGTGGGTGTCTTGCGCGAACAAGGGCAGCGTCAATCTGCGGCCTTCGTCCTTGCGCTCGAGCGCCACCGCGTCCTCCATGTCCACGCAAACGATGTCTGCGCCGGCCTCCAGCGCCTTGGCATAACGGTCAGGGCGCAGGCCGGGCACGAAGAGCAGGCTGCGGCGGGGACGGATGGGTCGGTCGGCGGTCATCGCAACTCCATGTGAGCGCATGCTAGCGGCCCGCAGCGCCCAAGGCAAACGAAGATGGGCGTACGCCTTACAGGTCGCGCTCGCGCGATAGCAGTCAGCCGACCTATTCCCCGATTACAAGTTTCTCTTGATGGTCGGGACTCGCGGGGCCTGCGGTCTTGACTCGTCGCCCGATCAGCAGAACCAGCGGCAGCGCCGCGAACGCCGCCACGGCGAGAGCCAAGAAGACAGCGTTGTACCCCATCATCGCGGCCTGCAGCTCGATCTCGTGCTCGATCACGGCGAGCCCGTGTTCCGTGCCCGTGTGAAAGCCGCTGGGATAGTGCAGCCCTCGGCTGTAGAGGGAAACGTACTCGACGAGGCGTGCTCGGCCCGTGGTGCTCGTCACGACGAACAGCGTGAGCGCAAGCGAAACGCCGCTGCTGCTGAACACGCTGCGGACCAGATTGAAGACCGACGCGGCCTCGGTGCGCTGGTGCGGCGCGAGGGTCTGGAATGCGATCACCTGGATCGGCACCAGCAGCACACCCGCGCCGATGCCCTGCAGGAAGCCGGTCCACACGATCGGCCATTCCCCGACCTCGGCAGTCCAGCCGGACATCTCCCAGCTGGATACGGCCAGACAGCCCAGCCCCAGCGCGATCAGCGTGCGGGGATCGATCTTGCCCGTGATGTGACCGCCGACGATGAGCGCCACCAGCAACCCGGCGCCGCGCGGCGACTGCAGCAGTCCGACGGCGTCGATCGAAAAGCCGCGCAGGTGCTCCAGGAAGGCGGGCATGAGCACCATGGGCGGCAGGGTGATCAGCCCGTATACGGAGATCAGCAACAGGCTCACGAAGAAGCTGCGTCGCGCGATGAGCCGCGGGTCGAGAAACGGATCGGGGGCGGTGAGGCTGTGCATGGCGAACAGATACAGCCCGAGCACGGCCAGACAGGCCAGCACGATGATCTCCTCCGAATCGAACCAATCCAGGCGCTGGCCGCGGTCCAGCATCATCTGCAGGGCGCCGATGCCCACCGCCAGCGTCAAGAACCCGAACCAGTCCAGCCGGCGGCCGGGGTCGCGCTGCGTCTCGGGAACGAAGGTCAGCCCACCCACCAGGGCCAGCAGCCCGAAGGGCACGTTGATGTAAAAGATGTCGCGCCAGATGAAGTATTCGGTGAGATAGCCGCCGACCGTCGGTCCAATCACCGAGCCGAACACCCAACCCGCCCCCCACAAGGCCATGGCCTTCCCATGCTGCTCCGGGGGGTAGGTGTCGAGGATGATGGCGTGGGACAGCGGAATGATGAAGGCACCGCTCATGCCCTGGACGATGCGCGCCAACACCTCCATGGTCAGCGAGTTGGCCGCCCCGCACAGCACTGACGCGCCCGTGAACCCGGTCACGGCGCAGAGGAACAGGCGCCTGCGTCCAAACCGCGAGCTCAGCCAGTTGGCGGTGGGGATCATGATGGCCGAGGCCACGATGTACGACGTGATCACCCAGGAGACCTGGTCCTGCGTGGCCGAGAAGGTCCCCTGCATGTGCGGGAGCGCGACGGCGGCAATGGTCCAGTCGATGGAGTACAGCAGCGAGGCCAGCATCACCGAGCCGGCGATCAGCGCCGGGTGACGCGCCCGGGTCTGGACAGTGACCGTCATCTTCGGCGCACCTGTATCGCGGCAGGCCTCGCGTCTCTAGTTTCGCGCGACCGCGTCGGGAGGCTCGAGAAAGCGAGGCAGGTATCCCTTGTCGATCAGGCCTTGCACGGCGCGCGGCAGGCCGCGGCTGCGCCCGGTGTCCACCACCACCGTAACGGTCATCCCCGCGCGCAACACGGGTTGCCCTGCCGGCTGCTCGACGCGGATGCGCACCGGCACTCGCTGCACCACCTTGACCCAGTTGCCCGTGGCATTCTGTGGCGGCAGCACCGCGAACTCCGCGCCGGTCGCGGGCGCGATCGCCGCGACCACGGCGCGCCACTCGACGTCCGGATAGGCATCGACCACCAGCCGCGCGCTCTGACCCACGCGCATATGGGTGAGCTGGGTTTCCTTGAAATTGGCCTCGATCCACACCGGCCCGCTCTGGATCAGGCTGAAGATCGGCGTCCCCTTCTCCACGTGCTCGCCGCGCTGCAGCTTCATGTTGCTGACGACCCCCGCCGCGGGCGCCTTCACCTGAGTGCGCGCGAGATCCATGGCCGCCGCCTCGTAGGCGGCCTTCGCCTCGGCAAAGCGCGGGTGTCGCTCTACGGCCAGGTGCGGATCGCCGGCCAGTGCGGCGAGAACGCGGTTGATCCGCTCTTCCACGCTCGCCAGGTGAACGCGTGCCACTTCGAGGTTGTGGCGCGCTTCGTCGTAGACGTCGGCGCGGCTCATGCCTTTCTCTTTGAGCAGTTCCTGCCGCTCGAGCTGGCGCGCGAGGAAGCCGATGCGCTCCTGCGCCTCACCGCGCTCGAGCAAAGTTTCCCGATATTCTGCCCGCAGCGATTGAAGCTCGGTGCGCACCACCTCCATTCGCGCCCGCGCCCGATCGAGCGCAATTTCGAACGGCTCGGGGTCGATACGAAACAGCGGCGCGCCAGCGGCGACCGGTTCGTTGTCTCGCGCGGCGACCTCGATCACTCGTCCCGTTACCTCCGCGCTCACTGGAAGGATGTCGGCCTTGACGTACGCATTCTCTGTGTCCACTTCACGCCCGCCGCGCGCGTACATCCACAGGCCGGTCAGAACGAGGGCCAACGGCAAGACCAGGAGCAGCATCCAGCGTGTGCCTCGTCCGACTGCGAGCAGCGCGGTTCTGGTAGCGGCCATCCTCAAGCCTTGCGTCCTCGCGTGCCGTTGCGCAGCGCGCCGTTGTCGGCGCTCGTCAGATTCGTCTTGACGGCCAGCAATGCGTCCACGAAGCGCTCCTGCTGCTCCGCCGAGAGCCCGGCGAGCGCCTCGCGACGCAGCTCCGCCGCCGCAGCGCGCATCGCCTTGAGGGCCGGCTCCACCTCCTCCGTCAGGAACACGCGCTTGGCACGCCGGTCATTTGCGTCGCCTTCGCGCCGCACCCAGCCCTTGGCCTCGAGCCGGTCGAGCAGCCGGCCGAGCGTTGCCTTCTCGATCTCCAGTATGTCGGCGAGATCGGACTGCGTGATCCCGTTGCTGCGGAACAGGTGATTGAGCACCCACCATTGCGAGCGCGTGAAGCCGAGAGATTTGACGCGCCGGTCGAAGGTCGTGCGCAGCAGGCGGGCGACGTCGTGGAGGATGAAGGCGAAGTTGCGCGACAGGTCTTCGCGGAACATTCGTGTAATTTTAGTTGCCTAGCTTACAATAAGCAAGCTACTGACCCGCGCGCCGGAGCCTGCCTGGCGGCCTTTCGGGGACCGCTCGCGGGCCTACCGGCCTGCGGGCCAAGCCGTACAATTGATGGCCCTCGGCGCTGCGCCGCAATATCGTCGCCGGGCGCCGTCGACCATCAACCAACAGCGCACACCATGAAGATCACTGCGATCGAGACCATCAACCTGGAGGCGTTTCCCAACGTGCTGTGGGTCCATGTGCACACGGATGAAGGGATCGTCGGACTGGGCGAGACCTTCTACGCGGTGGAGCCAGCCATCGCCCATATCCATCAGACCATCGCCCCCTATCTGCTGGGCCGCAATCCGCTGCAGATCGACAAGCACAGCCGGCACATGCTGTACAACTATCTCGGCTTCAAGACCGTCGGCGCGGAGATGCGCGCCGCTTCTGCGGTGGATATCGCGCTGTGGGACATCCTGGGGCAAGTCACCGCCCAGCCCATTTATCAATTGCTCGGAGGCGCCACGCGCGACAAGGTCCGCGCCTACAACACGTGCGCCGGGTATCAGTACGTGCGCGCCAAGTCGGAGCAGGGAACCGCGAACTTCGGCATGCCCGGCGACAGCGGCAAGTACCAGCCGTACGAGGACCTGGTGGGCTTCATGAAGTATGCCGACGAGCTGGCCCAGTCGCTGCTGGCCGAAGGCTACACCGGCATGAAGATCTGGCCCTTCGACGAGTACGCGGAGGCCTCGAACGGCACCTACATCTCGAACGCCGATCTCAAGAAAGCCATGCGGCCGTTCGAGAAGATACGCAAGGCGGTAGGCGACAAGATGGACATCCACGTCGAGTTCCACTCGCTCTGGAACCTGCCGGCCGCGATCAAGATCGCCAAGGCGCTCGAGCAGTTCCAACCCTTCTGGTACGAGGACCCCATCAAGATGGACAACCTCGACGCGATCGCCGAGTACGCACACCGCACCGATGTTTGGGTCACCGCGAGCGAGACCCTGGGCACACGCTGGGCCTTCCGCGACCTGTTCGAGAAGCGCGCGGTCAGCGTGTGTATGTTCGACGTCGGCTGGACCGGAGGCCTCACCGAGGCGAAGAAGATCGCCACGATGGCCGAAACCTATCAGCTGCCGGTCGCGCCGCACGACTGTACCGGACCCGTCCTGCTGACCGCCTCCGTGCACCTCTCGCTCAACTGCCCGAACACGTTGGTGCAAGAGGTGGTGCGCGCCTTCTACCACGACTGGTACGGACAACTGGTGACGCAGCTGCCGCCCCTGAAGGACGGCTACATCACCGCACCGGAGGGCCCCGGCTTGGGCACCCGCCTGCGACCCGAGGTGCTCAAGCGCAAAGATGCGCGTATTCGGCGAAGCGCGTTGACCTGATGGCGTCATTGCGCAGACCCGCTGCGCGCGTCGCAGGTTGTTGACAACCTTGTGACCATGCTTGACTTGCGGTTTGGCGAATTCCGCTCCTATACTTTGCTCATAAGAAAACTCCTTGAGATAGACGGCACGAAGGGGAAGGCAGACCGATCAGGACGTGACGCGCGCCCTCCTCCACGCGCACCGCGCCCCGCTCCAGGAAGGGCCGGCGGTATCCAGCCGGCGGAGTGTTGCAGAGCATCCGTGTTTCCTTCGTTTCCTTGAAAGCGGGGCCCTCGGGCTCCGCTTCTTTTTTCCCGAAACCGCATGCCAAGCCATGGCCGGCAGGAAGGGCTACACTATCGCCCCGAGGAGCGCCGGTGCGGGGCAATGCGGATGAATTTGTTCCAGAAAAGCGACGGCTCGGGCGTGCTGCTGCTGGCGCCGGACGACAACATCGCGGTGGCCACTGCCGAGCTGCCGCAGGGGACCGAACGCGACATCGGCGGGCAAAGAATCGTGCTCAAAGCGAGTGTGGACGTCGGGCACAAGTTCGCGGTGCGAGCCATCAAGTCCGGCAGCCGCATCGTGAAGTACGGCGCGCCCATCGGGGTGGCCACACGCGACATTCAGCCCGGCGAGTATGTGCACACGCATAACATCGCGAGCGACTACCTGCCCACCTATACGCTCGAGGAAGGACGCCAGTTCGTCAAGGAGGCCAAGTGATGCTGACCGGCTACCTGCGCGCGGATGGCCGCAAGGGCATCCGCAACAACGTCATCGTCACCTATCTGGTGGAATGCGCCCATCACGTCGCACGCGAGGTCGTCCATCCGTTCCGCGAGCGAGGCGTGAACCTGATCGGCTTCTCGGGCTGCTATCCCAACGCTTACTCGCACAAGATGATGGAGCGCCTGTGTACGCACCCCAACACCGGAGCGGCGTTGCTCGTATCGCTGGGTTGCGAAGGTTTCAACAAGAGCGCTCTGCTCGAGACGATCCGCGGGTCGGGGCGTCCTGCGCGGCTGGTCGTCATCCAGGACACGGGCGGCACACGCAAGAGCATCGCCGAGGGGCAAGCCTGGATCGAGCAAACGCTCGAGCAGTTGCAGGGCACGCCGCGTTCAGGCATGGGGATCAACGAGCTGATCGTGGGCACCAAGTGCGGCGGCTCCGATGCGACCTCGGGGCTGACCGCCAACCCCGCGATGGGCCGCGCCTTCGACCGTCTGGTGCAGAAGAAGGCCGCCTGCATCTTCGAGGAAACCGGCGAGCTGATCGGCATGGAGAACTGGATGGCCGAGCGTGCCGCCACACCCGAGCTCGGGCGGGAGATCATCAACACGGTCGCCAAGGCGGGCCGGTACTACGCGACCATGGGCCACGCGAGCTTCGCGCCCGGCAACGCTGACGGGGGGCTCACCACCATCGAGGAGAAGTCTCTCGGCGCCTACGCCAAGAGCGGCCAGTCGCGCATATCCGGCATCGTCAAGCCGGGTGACGTACCCATCACCGGCGGGCTGTACCTGATGGACATGATCCCCGACGGCGAGGTGCGCTTCGGCTTTCCCAACATCAACGACAACGCCGAGGTGGCCGAGATGATCGCGTGCGGCGCACACCTGGTGATGTTCTCCACCGGGCGCGGCTCGGTCGTAGGCTCGGCGGTCTCGCCGATCATCAAGGTATGCGCCAACCCCAAGACCTACAAGCGCATGTCCGACGACATGGACGTGGACGCGGGCCGCATCCTCGAGGGCCGCGCCACGCTCGACGAAGTGGGCCAGGAGATCTACGAGCTCGTCCTCGAGGTGGCCAACGGCAGGAAGACCAAGTCTGAAGCCCTCGGTCACCAGGAGTTCGTGCTGATGTACAAGAGCTTCGAGCCGCTGGGGCCGGCCTGCTTCCCGTCGGCCGCCTAGCCGGTTGCTCGAGTTGAGGGATAGCGCCGCGCGCGGTTCCGCGTGCGTCGCGACAAACACCTAGAGAGGAATCATGCATCGCCTGGACTTCCGTCCCACGCTCCTGATCGCTGCCGCGTATCTCCTATCCTGCGCCTGGTCGACGGCCTATGCGCAGGACATGCCCCGCTTTTCGGTGGATCCCTACTGGCCGAAGCCGCTCCCGCACAACTGGATCCTGGGTCAGATCGGTGGCATCGCGGTCGACTCGCACGATCACATCTGGGTCTACCAGCGCCCGCGTTCGCTGACCGACGACGAGCGCGGCGCGGCGCTGACGCCGCCGGTGTCGAAGTGCTGTTTCCCGGCGCCGCCGGTCCTGGAGCTCGACAGACAGGGAAATCTGCTGCAGGCCTGGGGCGGCGCCGGCGAGGGCTACCAGTGGCCCGAGAACGAGCACGGTATCTTCGTCGACGCACAGGACAACGTCTGGCTGGGTGGAAACGGCAAGGGCGACCACCAGGTCCTGAAGTTCACCCGCGAGGGCAAGTTCCTGATGCAGATCGGGCACGCGGGTCAAACGGCCGACAGCAACAGCCCGACCGAGCTCGGTCGGCCGGCATTGGCCATCGTCGATCAGGCGACGGGGGAACTGTACATCGCCGACGGCTACAAGAACCGGCGCATCCTGGTACTGGACGCACAATCCGGCCGTTACAAGCGCCATTGGGGCGCGTTCGGCGGCAAACCGGACGACGCGGACCTGGGGCCGTATGACCCGGCCGCGCCAGAGGCGAGACAGTTTCGCCCTCCGGTCCACTGTGTCCGCATATCCCACGACGGGTTGGTGTATGTCTGCGACCGCGCCAACGACCGCCTGCAGGTGTTCAATAAAGACGGCGGCTTCGTCACCGAGTTCGTCATGGAAGCCTCTACACGCGGGGCAGGATCGGTCTGGGACGTCGCCTTCTCCGAGGACGCCGGGCAGCGCTATCTCTACGTGGCCGACGGCACCAACAACGAAATCCGTGTCCTCGACAGGGCCACAGGCCGGCAGGTGAACGTCGTCGGCCGTCCGGGGCGCTACGCCGGAGAGTTCCACTGGCTTCACGCGATCGCCGCCGATTCGCAAGGGAGCCTGTACACCGGCGACGTTGACACCGGCAAGCGCGTCCAGAGATTCGTCCGTCAGCGCAACTGACCTTTGAAGACATCCGAGCTCGGCGCCCACACGCAGTCAACGCAAGCGCGTGGCACCACGCGTCTGTATCTGGAGGACGATCATTGCTTCGAAGCCGAGGCGAGCGTCGTCGCCGTGCGAAACGACTGCGTCGCTTTCGACCGGACCTGCTTCTATCCTGGCGGCGGAGGCCAGCCGCCTGACCAGGGCCGCGTGCTCGTGCGTGGCGACGAGGTGCTCGACATCGTGTCCGTGCACGCGGACCCCGACGAGTTGATTTGGCATACGTCCAAGCGCGCACCGCCGTCCGACATCCTTGGACAGCCCGCCACGCTGATCCTGGACAAAGAGAGACGGCTCGCTCTAACCCGTTACCACACCGTCCTGCACGTCCTGAACACGGTCGCCTTGAGGGACTACGGCGGATGGATCACCGGAGTGCAAATTGCGGTGGATTACTCCAGAATCGACTTCAAGGTGGACGGCTTCTCGGCCGCGATGCGTGCCGAGCTGGAGAGCAAGGTCAATGCCGTCCTGGAACGCAACCTGCCGTTGAAATCGTACTATCTGCCCGAGCAGCAGTTCCGCCAGCGCGACGACTTGCTCAGGACGTTGGAAGCCCGGCCGCCTGTCTTCAACGGACAGGTCCGGGTCGTGGAGATTCAGGGGTTTGACGCGCAAGCGTGCGGCGGAACCCATGTGAGCGCCACCTCCGAAGTGGGCAGATTCTCGATCCTGCGCACCGAGAACAAAGGCAAGATCAACAAGCGGCTTTACATCCGGCTCGATCAGTGAGGGAGGACGCCAACATGGACATGGCGGCGACGATCCAGGAGCAAGTGAAGAACTTGCTTCCGGATCTGCTCGGAATCCGGTTCCTCGAGGTCACGCGCGAGAAGGTCGTGGCGGAGCTCACTGTGCGGCCCGACCTGTGCACGTTGGGACAGGTGCTGCACGGCGGCGCCATCATGGCCTTCGCCGACACCTTGGGGGCGGTCGCCACGATCGCGAATCTGCCGGAAGGCGCACGCACCACCACCATCGAGTCGAAGACCAATTTCCTGAGCGCGGCCCCGCAGGGCTCGCGTGTGGTAGGAGAATCGACGCCGGTCCACCGCGGCAGGACCACGATGGTCTGGCAGACCCAGATCAAGTCACAGTCGGGGCGGCTCGTAGCTCTGGTCACTCAGACTCAGATGGTGTTGCCCGCCTGAGGTCGAGCGTGCGTTCGGGCTCTCCTCAATCGGCCCGGAATTCCCACTCGAGCTTCACGATCCGCTCGCTTTCGAGGTAGATGCGCGCGGTCCCGATGCCCATGGAGTGGAAGTACTCGAGAAAGCCGTCCTGCTCGCCGTCGGGCTGACCGAGCTTCTCTTCCACCGCCTCCCGCGTGGTTCCCAGGTTCAACCCGTACTTTGCGCGCCAGCGCGGCTTCGTGATCTCCACCTCTTGCAGCAGGTAAGCGTTGTGCTGGCGCCCGGGGAACAGCGCCTTGACATACAGCCCGACCAGGAAGAACTCGCGGATCTCGTCGGTGCGGCCGTCGACGTGAGGATTCTGCACCAGCGTGACCTTCTCGCGCTTCACCGGCCCCAGTTCCCGTATCGTCTGGATTCCCCGCCGCCCCAGACGTGACGCCCAGCCCTGCTCGGTGAACGCGTTCACCCGCCGCTGTTGCTCCGGCGTGCGCGCCGCCAGCGACAACATCTGGTTGCGCGCCAGAAAGTTCATGACCCAGGGCCAGGTCTGCTCGAGCTCGTCCGGCGTGAGCTCGTGCCGGGCCCCGGGCATCAGGTGCAGCTCCGATTGGTGCCCGGCGGCTTGCAGCGCTTCGTACATGAGCTCGCTCTGTGACGCCGGGACGCGGTCGTCCGCGGCGCCGTGGATCAGCAGAACCGGCGCGCTCATCGTGGCCGCGTGAAACAGCGGTGAGACGCTGCTGGGTCCCTGCGGCTGGCACACTTGCGCTACGTAGTCTCGCACGCTCTGGTAAGCGCTGGTTTCGCCCCATTGCGTGACGTCGGTGATCGGAAAATAGGCGACCACCGCCCTGGGCAACGAAGTTCGCGCCGCGGCCAGAAGCGCCACCTGGGCCCCCTGGCCGTAGCCGAGAATGCCGAGCCGGCTGCGGTCCACGCCGGGCTGGCGCGCCAGCCAGTGCAGCGCCTCGACGGCGTCGTCCGCCTGATGTGCACCGCAGTCGTCCTGCCCATCGGATCCGGCGAATCCGCGCAAGCTCAGCGCCAGCGCGACGTATCCGCGCTCGGCCAGGCTGCGGGCGGCGCTTTCCAGATCCTCCGCGCTGCCGGGATTGCCGTGCAGGAGAAGCAGCGCGGGCATAGGGATCTTGCGCACGGGCGGCTGGAACAGGTATCCGCCGAGCATGACGCCGACGCCGGACACGGCAACCCGGGCGGCGCCAGCCATTTCCGGCAGCGCTTCAAGATCGGCCCGGGTCGTCACCGCCGGGGCGGCGAGCCCCAGCGCGAGCAGCGCGGCGGGGAGAAATCGCTGCCGGCCCGTGGGCACGCTGCTATTCGTGCTCAATCTTCAGCGCTTCCAGGAAGCGGGATACCAGGTTGTAACCGGCGATCGTCGCCGTGAGCTCCACTGTCTCGCGTGGGTTGAAATGCGACGCCACCGCTGCGAACACCGCGTCGGGGACGTGAATTTCGCGCGTCATGGATTCCGCGTAGGCCAGCACCGCTCGCTCGGCCGCGTCGAACGCGGTCGACTGGCGCCAGCGCGGCAGCGCGTCGAGCTGGGCTTGCGTGAGTCCGGCCGCGAGCGCGATGGGTGCGTGATGCCGGTACTCGTAGTCGGCGCCGTTGAGCACGGCGATCGCCATGATGACCAGCTCGCGGTAGCGCGCCGGCAGCTCACACTGCTGGCGAATCACCGTGAACAGATGCAGCCAGGCGTCGGCCAGCTTCGGGTTGTTCAACAACACCCGGTAGAGATTCAGCACCCGGCCTCCGCGCTGCGCGCGTATGCGGTCCGCGACAGGCTTCAGCTCCGGATCGATGTGATCGTCTAGGTACGGTACTCGTGCCATGGAAAGTCCGTGATTCGTGGTTCGTGGCTCGTGGTTCGTGACTCGTGACTCGTGATTCGTGATTCGTGATTCGTGATTCGTGATTCGTGATTCGTGATTCGTGATTCGTGATTCGTGATTCGTGATTCGTGATTCGTAGTTAGAAACCCGTCGTCGTTGCGAGTTCTGCTTCTGCGAGTCACGAAACACGGTCTTCCACGAGTTACGGCTCTTCTCAGTCGTTGTGCAACCGCGCGGTGAAGCCGGCGCGGGCCAGGGCCTCGATGATCTGCTGCACGTGCTCGTGGCTGCGCGTTTCGAGAACGAAATCGACCTCCGCGGTCCGCACCGGCAGGTGCGTGAAAGCGCGCTGGTGGTGGACCTCCTCGATGTTGGCATTGGCTTCGGCCAGGCACGCCGTCACCTGAGCCAGCGACCCGGGCAAGTCGCGCAACTCTACCTGCAGCCGCGTCAGCCTGCCCGAGCGCACCATGCCGCGCTCGATGATGTCCGACAACATGAGCGGGTCGATGTTCCCCCCGCACAGCACGAGGCCGACTCGCCTGCCCTCGAAGCGCTCGCGGTAGCGCAGCAGACACGCCAGCCCTGCTGCGCCCGCGCCTTCGACCACGGTCTTCTCGATCTCCAGCAGCAGCACGATCGCCTGCTCGATATCGCCCTCGTCCACCAGCAGCACGTCGCTCACCCGCTGGCGCACCACCGGCAGCGTGAGGCGGCCCGGCTGTTTGACGGCAATCCCGTCGGCGATGGTGGTGCTGCCGAACTGGGGTTCGACGCCCCGCAGCGCGCAATACATGGACGGGAAGCGCTCGGTCTGCACCCCGACCACCTCGATGCCCGGCTTGAGGCCTTGGGCCGCCACCGCCATGCCGGAGATCAGCCCGCCGCCGCCGATCGGCACGATCAGCGCCTCGAGCTCTGGATGCGACGCGAGCATCTCCAGCGCGATCGTCCCCTGCCCGGCCATCACCTTT
>Ga0335077_10006413_pt1 | contig 14534 bp, 11 predicted proteins | sample Lox_Sample_31_FD_207151 | JGI IMG/M metagenome (GOLD analysis project Ga0335077, IMG submission 207151) | Soil microbial communities from Loxahatchee National Wildlife Refuge, Florida, United States - Lox_Sample_3.1 | ecosystem: Environmental > Terrestrial > Soil > Wetlands | place: USA...
CGCTCGAAACGGTTAAATTAGGTATCTCGGCGAGACGCCGCCGCGTTTCTTCCGCGTTGGCCATTACCCTGATTATAGAGGAGGCAATTTTGGCGCAATCCGTTTTTCCCGGCTTTCCCGCAGAAGGACTGGACTTTTTCCGCAGCCTGATGCGCAATAACCGGCGCGAGTGGTTTCAGCCTCGCAAGCATATTTTCGAGACCCACTTGAAAGAGCCCATGCGAAACCTGGTCATCGAGATCAACCGCGAAATGGCGCGCTTCGCTCCCGAGTACGTTACCGACCCCGACAAGGCTATCTACCGCATCTATCGCGATACGCGCTTCAGCAAGGACAAGACTCCCTACAAGGACCACATCGCGGCCAGTTTTCATCGCCGCTCGGCGGACGCCCACGGCGAGGCCGGGTTCTATTTCGCCGTCTCGCACAAGGAAGTCGCCGTCGGCGGCGGCGTATACATGCCCGCGCCGCCAACGTTGCAGGCCATTCGGCGACATCTTGCCGATCATCACGCGGAATTCCGCAAGCTGATCAGCGGACGCGCACTCCGCGAGCTTCTGGGCGACATGCAAGGCGAGCAATTGACCCGCGTCCCCAAAGGATTTACACCGGATCATCCTGCTGCTGACCTCGTGCGTTACAAACAGTTTCTGTTCTACACGGAGCTGCCGCCGGATCTCGCCGCCACGAGGGAACTCCGGCACGCAATCCTCTGCCGGTTTCGGGCGATTACGCCCTTTCTGCGCTTCCTGAACGCCCCCTTCAAGCAGGAACGTAAGCCTCTGCTGCCAAACTGGAAATAGCATGCACCTGACGTCGGTCCTCGCGCTCACCTGTGTAGTCGGAGCGGGATCGTTCGTCGCCGGGCTGATCGGGGCGTTGACCGGTCTGGGCGGCGGTGTCGTTCTCATCCCGATGCTCACACTCGCTCTCGGCATCGACATCCGCTACGCCATCGGCGCCTCCCTGGTGTCCGTGATCGCGACCTCGTCTGGAGCCGCCGCGGCCTACGTCCGGGAGGGGTACACGAATATTCGCGTCGCCATGTTTCTGGAGATTGCCACCAGTTGCGGCGCTATTTTCGGCGCCTACCTGGCAGGATGGATACAAACCAGGTGGATCGGCGTCGTCTTCGGCGTGGTGCTTCTGCACTCGGCCCTCACCTCCCTGCGAAAACACCAGGCTGGCCCCCGGTCCGCAGCCCCGCACAGTTCACTCGCGACCGCTCTGCGGCTCGAAGGAAGCTATCCGGCGGAGCACGGAATGGAGTCGTATCGCGCCGCGGGAATACCGGCTGGGTTTGGTCTGATGGGACTCGCAGGCATCCTCTCTGGCCTGCTAGGCATCGGATCGGGCGCCGTCAAAGTCATGGCGCTCGACCGGGCCATGAAGCTCCCCTTCAAAGTCTCCACCACGACGAGCAATTTTATGATCGGCGTGACCGCGGCCGCCAGCGCGGGAATCTATCTGGGCCGCGGTTATGTAGATCCGGGGTTGGCAATGCCTGTAACGCTCGGCGTTCTGGCGGGTGCGCTCACCGGCGCCCGCCTCCTCGCCACGGCCCCGGTTCCCAAGCTCCGGCTGCTTTTCGCCATCGTGATCGGCGCGCTGGCGGTGGAAATGATCTTCAACAGCCTGACCGGGAGAATCTGATGGACGCGCCGAAATTTCTAGGCAACCTCCTTCGCGCCGGAGTGGTGCTCGCGGCCCTGGTCGTTCTCGCCGGCGGAATTGTCTACGTTTCGCGCCACGGCCAGGAGCGCCCGGCCCTGGGCAGTTTTCACGGCGAGGCCCAGGACCTCCGCTCGCTGCCGGGCATCGTTGCGGCATCCAGTCATTTCGGCGGGCGCGCCATCATTCAGCTCGGCCTGGTGCTCCTGATCGCTACTCCGGTCGCTCGAGTCATCGGAGCGGCGGTCGTCTTCGCCCGCCAGCACGACTGGTTGTACACCGCGATCGCGAGCCTGGTTCTGGCGCTGCTCTTGTACAGCCTGATGCATGCGGCTTGACTCTACGATATGCCGGCATCGCGTTTGCGGGACTCCTCCAGCGTTCGGCGTAGGATTGGAATGACGGCAGCGTCTTTGTCGCGTCCAGCTTCTTCCTTGAGGATGATTAGCAGCTCCAAATTCAAGACGTACACCCGGAGGTTCGCCGCGACCTCCATCTCGATCGTATTCGGAAGCAAGTCCTCGTAGGTCCGCTGCTTCGTGACCGAGCCCAGGAAATCGACCGGACCGAACTTAGTCATCAACAAACGGTGCCCGGGCGAACAAGAGATGAGATTCGTTAGGCCGGATTCTGCGTTCTGGCTGTATCCGGTAATAAGCATCCACGTCCTGCAGCGCCCTCCGCCTACTGAATTCCCTTCGGCATCGAACTGCCCAGGAACTCGGTGAAATCGTGCTTCAGTTTGGTGTGGGAGTCGCTGTCGATATACAGCATGTGGCCCGATTGGTAGAACGCCCAGGTAATACGCGAATGCATTTCCGGGCTCAGCCCCATGTGGTTGAACGTATACTCGGCGGCAAAATAGGGCGTGGCCAGATCGAAGTAGCCCGCAGCCACCATCACCCGCATGTACGGGTTCTTGGTCATGGCGTTCTTTAACAGAGCTGTGGTGTCGCCGAACCCGTTCTGCACGCCGTAGTCCCACGGCTGCACGCCGCCGCTCGGATAGTAGTACATATCCGTCTTATAGCCCAGTTCGTTGCGTAGATAATGAGTCACCACGGCCGTGAACGGCGGCGTGATGAGTGTGCTCGAGGGGTCGTATTCGGCGGTCTCGCCCGTGTTCATCGACGAAGGGCCCGCCAGGCGCCCGTCGTAGCGCCCGATCGTCTGCTGTTTGTCGCGCAGAAGCTGGCGCGTGAAGTGACTCACGTCCCAGCGCAGGTTGGCTTCGTCCAGATAGTGCGGGTCGAGCCCGGTGTAGCGGTTCAGCTTTTCGATGGTCGCCTTCCGCTCGGCCGCGCCCAGCATGTCGCCCTTCATCAGGGCAGTCGCATACTCGCTGCTCGTGAACGCCTCCACCTCTTTGAGGAACGTCTTCAGATCCTTGCGCTGCAGATCGGCGGCGACCTTCTTGTGATACCAGGCGTCGGCGGCGTAAGTCGGCAATTCCAACTGGTACACCAGATCGTCGCTCCGGCTCCAGATCGTCTCCAGGTTGAGCGTCGTCCCAATGAGAACGATGCCATTGAACGCGATCCCGCGGTCGATGAGATAACCTGCCAGACCGGCGGCGCGAAACGTGCCGTAGCTCTCACCCGCGATGAACAGCGGCGAATACTGCCGGTTATTGCGGTTGATGTACATCCGCATGAACTCGCCCACCGACTGGATGTCGCCCTGCACGCCGTTCATCCGGCGCGCAACCTCGACGTTCTTCGCGCGGCTGTAGCCCGTTCCCACGGGGTCGATGAACACCAGATCGGTCGCGTCCAGCCAGGTTTCCTGGTTGTCTTTGACCTCGTAAGGCGGTGGCGGCATGGTGCCGTTGGGCTTCAGCTTCGGGCTCCGGGGACCCATCCCGCCCATATGGACCCACATCGATGCTGATCCCGGACCACCGTTGAAGCTGAAGGTTAGCGGCCGCTTCGCCACGTCGCTCACTCCGTCGAGCGTGTAGGCCATGTAGAAAATGTGCGCTTCCGTCTCGCCGGAGGCATCCTTCAGCGGCATCTGGCCCACGGTGGCCGTGTAATTGAGCGTCTTCCCCTGAACCGAAATCGAGTGCTTGGTGACCACCGGCGTTTCATCGATCTCGCCGCCCACTGCCGGTCCCGGTCCCGATATTCCGCCGCGACCTCCGCGCCCGCCGGGGACCTGGGTCTGCGGCACCGCCGGCGTGGATGGCGAGGGCGTTGGCGGGTTTTGCGTAGTGCCCTGCCGGCCTTGGGCGAAAACCGGCGCTTGCGCCGCAACCAGCAACAAAAAGGAAGCAAAACGGATTTTGGACATTGGGTAAATCATACCGCGGCGGGGCTCTGCTAAAATCGTCCCGACATATGCCCGCATCCGCCGCCAAAGACCCGCGCGCCGCCCTCGGCCGCAATCCCGACCGCCTCACTCTCGAAGAGCGTACCGCCCTTGCCGGCAAGTACGTCGCGATGGAGATCTATTCGCCGGAAACCACGCCGCTCCGCCGCATCGAGGCCATCGGGGACTCCATCCCCGACTGCGTGCGCATGCTCAAAGAGCGCGGCCTCGATCCGCTGAATTACGAGTTCACGCGCCTGTCCTGGCCCTATTGATCCGGCCCTACCAGGCCAGCCGCAGCGCCATCTGGATGCTGCGCGGGAGGTTCGGCTGAGTCGTGATCTTGCCGAATGCCGAGCTGGTCACGCTCAGGTTCGGCGGGTCGAACGACGGCCGGTTGAACGCGTTGAACGCCTCGAACCGGAACTGCAGCTTGAGCCGTTCGGTAATCGCCGTGTCCTTGATGAGAGACAAATCCACGTTGTCCGCCCCATCCTGTCTCAGGCTCCCGTACCGGCTCCCGAATGCGGCAATATTACTCCCGAGTTGCTGCGAGCTGTTGGTGTTGAACCGCGTCACGTCGAAGATCGGGGCATCCAGGTTGCTTGGGTGCGGATTGTTGTTCAGCGGCCCGCCGAAGTAGATCAGGTTGTTCCCGAAACCGAGCGGCGCGCCGATCTGGTTGGTGTAGATGCTGTTGATCACCCACCCGCCCACGATTCGATTCCCGATCCCCGAGTGCGTGTCGAACCGCTTGCCCCGGCCGAACGGCAACTCGTAGCTCCCGCTGAGTACGAAGCGCAGCGGCCGGTCGTCGGCTGCCACACGCTTCTCGGGCTTGAGATCGGTATTGTTCTTGTAGCTGTCCTCGGCGATCAGCTTCGAGTAAGTAAAGTTCGCCAGGACCGTCAGGCCGTGGGAATAGCGCTTCTCTATCCGGACGTCCATGCTCTCGAAATAGGAGCTGAACGCATTCGGCGCCTGCAGCGTGATACCCGTGAACTGCGGAAACGGCATCAGCAGCGTCTGACGCGATACCGTCGCCCCATTCAAACTGGCGCTGCCCGGAATCAGCCCGGCGAACGGATTCGTTACCAGCGCCGAAAGGTAATCGATGGTTGGCTGATCGCGGAATGGCGAGGTGCTCAGGTACGACGCGGGAATGTAGTCCAACTGCTTGCCCTGTGCCGAGCTGCTGCCGCCGCTCTGGCCTTGGCCGAAGAGGTGCACCGAGTGGTTTCCGATGTATGCCAGTTCCAGCACCAGATCCGAACGCAACTGGCGCTGCACGCCCAACTCCCAGCGAATCGAGTAGGGATTCAGGACCGTGGGATTGAAGTAGCTGAAGCTCTTTCCCAGATTGGTTGCGATGCCCAGCGACGATCCCGTGGGCTGCTGGAAGCCCGTCGGGAATGGATTGCCCAAAGTCGCGGCGGGACTCAGGTAGCTGTCGTTAGTGACAATCATGCTCGTCGTCTGGCTGAACCCGTCCTGGTAATAGTTAGGGTTGTTCATGGGAAATACGAACACGCCCCCACCGCCTCGGATCACCGTCTTGTTGTCGAACGGGGTCCAGGCGAACCCGAACCGCGGGCTGAAGATGTGCGACTGCGGGCTGAAGATGGCGCTGTTCGACGAGGTGGGAAACGTCGGCCCGCCTAGCACCTTGAACTGGCTCGCCGGAAGCACGTCGGGATGCAGCGCGTATGCCGCCTGCGCCGCCGCCGCGATCGGACTCGGCGTCGTACTGTCGAAACCGCTCAGCGCGCGGTTGTACCGCTCGTAGTTCGGGAAATCGTGTTCGTATCGGATCCCCAGGTTCAGCGTGAGATTAGACCTTACGCGCCAGTCGTCCTGCACAAAGAGCGCGATGTACTTCGCGGTGTTGGTTCGCAGCGCATTCAGATCGAACCCCCCGCTCGTAGGCATGCCGAGCAGGAACGCCGCCAGGTCCTGCCCCACCGGCGCGGCGGTGGAATTGTCCAGCGGGCCGCGGGTCCAGTTCGTGCTGAACGTGTATACACCTTGCGAGCTCCCATACCCCTGGTTGCTGTCCATCGTCTCGCGCAGATCGGTGCCGATCTTCAGACTGTGATTCCCGATAATCTTCACCACGTCGCCGAAAACCTGGAAAATGTTGAACGGCCGGTTGGAATCGGTGTCGCTGGTGATCAGGTTGTAATCCTGGCCCGCGGTGGTGGAGGCGAACCGGATGAGCGGCAGCACCTGTTTCGGCGATGCCGCGGCAACATACGACGGAAAACCCAGCGTCGTCGCACTGATGCCATCGCCGTAACTTACCGTGGCCTCGCGGAACCGGCTCCAGTTCAGCCGCACGTTCGCCACCGTCGTCGCGTTGAACGTGTGCACGTCGTCCAGCGTGCTGCCCCAGTTGATGCGTAGGAGATCCCGCCCCGTAGCCTGATTCTGGAACAGGTTGTTGCGGTCTTCGATCCGGTCGTTGTGACGGAAATTCCAGAACATCCGGTTCTTGCTGCCCAGGTTGAAATCCAGCCGCCCCATCTCGGAGTTATAGGTGTCCTTGCGGACCGCCGGCGCCAGATAGTTGAGAGTGCCGTCCTTGCCGCCCGGCTGATTCGGCAGCGGGTAGTAATTGAAATAGTTCTTCGCGATCGGGCTGATGCGATTCGCCGGAATCAGGTTCCCCGCAAAGGGTGTCCGCGAGATGCGCGATCCCGAAAGCACGCCGGTCAGCGGATCGTAGATCTGGTAGCTGGAACCTACCTGCAACAGTTGGGAAAGATCTCCCGTCCGCTGCGCCGCCGTCGGAACCATCACCGTTTGCGGCTCGGGAAAATTGTCGTTGATGAATTCCATGGCGTAGAACCAGAACACCTTGTTCTTGCCGTTGAATACCTTCGGAATCCACAACGGGCCTCCCGCCGTGCCGCCCCACTGGTTATACCGGCCAACCGGCTTCGTCTGTCCCGCCTTGTTGGTGAAGAAATTGGTGGCCTGCAGCGCCGACACCTGGTTGAACTCGTATAAGCTGCCATGAATACTGTTCGAGCCGCCGCGCATGATCACGTTCGCTGTGCCGCCCCCGGTATGGCCGTAAGCGGCGTCCGCTTCGAACGCGTGAACGCGGACCTCCTGCACCGCGTCCACCGGCGGGTTGTACGACACGCGCATGTCCCAAGTGGTGTCGGGGGAGCCGTCTACCAGCAATTCATTGTTCTGCGCCGGCGCGCCGCCCATGGAAAAGCCCGAGGGCCCCGCGTTGTCGAACGGCCGGTTGAACTTGGGGTCGCTGTTCGGTACCACTCCCATGGCGAGCTGCGCCAGAACCAGCGGCGTGCGCCCGTTCATGGGCATGTTCTCTACTTGCGCCGAGTTGATCACCTGCCCCGCGGTCGCACTGGTTGTGTCCAGCATGGGCGCGTCGGCCGTCACGCTGACCGTCTCGTTCAGCGCCCCTATCGTCAGTTCGATGTCCAGTCCCACGCGCTCTCCGGCGTTCACCTCAACGCCGTCCCGCTGGTAGCGCTTGAAACCCGAAGCTTCCGCTTCGAGCTTGTAGCTGCCCGGTGCCAGGAAGGGAATTGTATATAGACCGTCGGTACCTGTCGTCGTCTGCGAACGCGCGCCCGTGGACAACAGCGTGACCGCGATTTTCGCGTTCGGAACGGAAGCGGATTGCGCGTCCGTTACGCGGCCTGTAATCGTTCCGCGGAACTCCTGACCGAATCCGGAAAATGACATTAGAATCAGCCCCACCCCTAGGGCCGGCGGCATGCGGCGTAGCATCGCTGTGTAACCTCGTCACGAAAAATTCACCCGAATCGGCGGCGACCCCCCCGGGGCAATCGCGCTAGCCCCCGTCCCGCCGGTCAATATGGGGGAAGTATAACCCCGCACGAAGCCGAAAGCCAGAGTGAAAAGACGGCTTTTTTCACGACGTATATCGATATAGTCGGAAGAATCTCCGCTCCCGCGAAGCTCGGGGAACCCGTGCCTGCCCGGCGGCGTCTCATAGCCTGATGCGGGGGAAGCGGGGATTCTGGCTGCAGTTCGTAAGCCTCGCGGCCACCGGCTGGCTGTTCTGGCGGCCCGCCATGGTAGCCCGCGTGCCCCACTCCTCCGCCGCCTGGGTGTTCCTCGAAGCCGTGCAATTCGCCGGAGCCGCCTGCCTGGCAGGCGGCGTGATCACGCTTTTGCTCTATGTCCTGTTGCAGCAGGACCCGGAGTTCGTGGTCCAAGTCTCCCTTCGCACTTCAAAAGCCGCAATCTGGTTCGCCCCCGCCGTAATCCTGTTCGCTTTGCGGTCGCCCGCCGCCATTGTCGCTGCGCTGGTGCTCGTCATCAGCGCCACCCGCGTGCTCTACGAGCAGTGGGGATGGGATCTGGCGCCCTTGAACCTCCCGCCACCCGCGGAGTTGTTCGATCTGTTTCAGACGCCGCGACCACCGCCTTGGAAGCTCCTCGCCCCGTCCCTGGCGGCTTCATTCTGTGCCCAGACCGGCGCCGCCGCGCTCCTGCTTCACCAGCCCGCCCTTGCCGGCCTCGCCCTCGCCATGAGCGCCGCCACCCTGACCGTGTACGCCCTCCGTACGCGCGCCGTCGAGCCACGCCAGCCCGCGAGTCTGCCGCGCTCGGTCCTGGGACTGCTGCTGACATTGGTGCTCGCCATCGGACTCACCGTCGGGGGCATGATGCCGCGTTTCGCCGGCCGCGGATTCGGAATGGGTGACGGCGGCACCGCGTCCGCACCGCCGCCTCCGGGCATACCGACCAGGCCAGCCGGGCTTCCCACCGAGCCTCCTCGCGGATTGGCCGATGGAGGGTTCTTCGGAGTGATCCTTTGGCCGGAGGTGAAGCCCTACACCACCCTCATTGCCCCTATGCCTCAGACCCACGGCGGTCTGGGTGCCGGCGTGCCGCCCCGTCCGATGAGCATCCCCTTTTCCGGTGAATACTGGATGTTCCGCTGGCCTTTCGCCCATCCCCCCGACAACTCTTTCTTTCAGCGCGGCAATCCCGCCGACTTGTCTTTCAGCACCACCGATCGCCAGCCGCTACAGATGGAAGCCCACCACAAGCTGGAGCAGCCGATCGCCGTCGATTGCTGCCGCAGCATTCAGATCGAAGTACGCAACGCGGACCGTTATCCGGGTACGATCGCTCTCGACCTCTTTCTTGTGGACGGACAAGGCGCCCGCCAGTTCCAGATGTGGGTAGGCCGGGCACCCGTCAATTCTCAGCCGCAGATTGCCGGCGACACCGTCACCACCGTGCCCGAGACCCTCGATTTTCCACTGCCTCCGAACCCCCCGATCCAGGCGTTCGACGAGTTCAAGATCGTCTTCTCGCGCGACCGACGGCGGGCCGATAAGAGCGCCAAGTTAGCCATCGATCGATTCGTGCTGGTCCCCCGGCTCTGATTGATAGTACATTCAGTACCTTCGGTACTTTCCTCCTATTCGGGCGGCATGTGATACTGAGTACATTCCCTGGGGATGGCCTCGGGGTTTGCCGTGAGTGAAGCGTGCTGAAAACCGGTTTTTGCACCATCTTCTTGACCTTGCTGGCTGCGGGCTTCTCCGTCAGTCCAGCCGCCGCAGGCACCATCAGCCTCTGCGATAGCACGCCAGGAAACATTCTTTCGAACTGCGGTTTCGAAGCCAGCGACGCCCAAGCCCCCGCGAACTGGGTCACCGACGCGGCATTCAACGCTCACATTCCGGTCTACAACACGGTTGAGAACCAGATCGTGAACTCGGGCTCTAACGCATTGATGTTCGGGAACATGGACAACGATCCATTGGGACCGGCGGGCCTGTCCCAACTCCTCAGCGACGTCCTCGGCTACAATTACACCGTTACCTTCTATCTTTACTTCAACACGATTCCCACCAAGCTGGATCCCAATGGTTTCCTCAAAGCAACCGTCAACGGAAACACCATGTTGACCGTTGTCGGCGACGAAAGCGCGCCCATCTCGGGGTTCGCTCAGTACCAATTCACCTTTACTGGATCCGGCTCGGACACCCTCGGCTTCCTCGCTCAGGACAACCCCACGGAATGGTTCCTCGATGACGTAACCGTCACCGGCGCCGCGCCCGAGCCCTCGCCGTGGACACTGGTTTTCGCTGGATTTGCGGCTGTCGGGTTCGGCAGGCTTCTTCGCCGTCGCACCCACCCACGCACTACGGCTTAGCTTCGCTCTTGGGCGCCACTAACCCCACCCTGGCAGGTTTGTTTCCCGGCGTGACTTTCACCACCTTGGCGACAATCTGCAGCGTCTCTACCGGTGCAATCACCCGCGTCAGCGCGCGCTCGGCATCCAATCCGCTAAGCACAGCCAGCCTCCACGAGGGGAAGTAGACTTCCATCACCCGGAACTTCCCGGACCCGCCTTCGTACCACACGGCCAGCTCCTCGTCTTCCTTCAGCGCCTTCTGCATCGCGTGAATCTGCCCCAGGACGATGTTTCCCAGGTTCTCCGCCGGTGCTGCGGCGGGTTTTTCGGGCTTTTCCGTCGCCGAGAGAATCGCCTGCTGCGCAAGCTGCTTCGTGAGATCGGCCAGTGCCATCTGGTGCGATGGTAGCACGCGTGCCGGTCGACAATAGGAGACATGCGCAGCTTCGACAGCCTGACCGAGCGTGAGATCCTGGCGCTTGCCATTTCACTGGAGGAAGAAGACGAACGCGTCTATGCGGACGTCGCCGATGGCCTCCGTGAAAACTACCCCGCCACCGCCGACGTGTTCGAAGGCATGCGACAGGAGGAATCCGGACACCGCCGCCGCCTGATCGAGAAATTCCAGGAGCAGTTTGGCAATCATATTCCCCTCATCCGGAAACAGGACGTGCGCGGCTTCATCACCCGCAAGCCAATCTGGCTCCTCCGTCCGCTCCCGCTCGACTTGGTGCGGTCCCAGGCCGCAGCCCTCGAAGTCGAAACGCGCCGCTTCTACGAGCGCGCCGCCGCACGTACTACCGACCCCGGCGTCCGCCAGCTTCTCAACGACCTCGCTCAGGAAGAGCGCACTCACAAGGACAAGGCTGAAGAGCTCGGCCGCGACAAGCTAACGCCCGACGCCCGCCACTCGGAAGACGAGACGAATCGCCGCCTCTTTGTCCTCCAGATCGTTCAGCCCGGTCTCGCAGGCCTGATGGATGGCTCGGTGTCGACCCTGGCACCCGTTTTCGCTGCCGCCCTGGCCACTCACAAATCCTGGGACGCCTTCCTCGTCGGGATGGCGGCCAGCGTCGGCGCGGGCATCAGCATGGGCTTTGCCGAAGCTCTCTCTGACGATGGCTCGCTCACCGGCCGCGGCCATCCCTGGCTGCGCGGACTGGTCTGCGGCCTCATGACCACTCTCGGCGGCATCGGCCACACGCTCCCTTTCCTGATCGATAACTTCACTGTCGCCATGACCGCCGCCGTTGCAGTCGTCGCCGTCGAGCTCGGCACCATCACCTGGATCCGCAGGCGCTACATGGATACTCCGGTCTTGAGCGCAGCCGTACAGGTTGGCCTCGGTGGCGCGTTGGTGTTCCTGACCGGAATCCTGATCGGCAGTTCGTAACCTTTCCGCGCCGGAACAGTATAAACCGGCATGGCACCAGTGCAGGACCTCCGCTACGCCATTCGCACCTTGAAGAAAGCGCCGCTGTTCTCCGCGGTCGCCGTCTTGTCCCTCACGCTCGGCATCGGCGCCAACACCGCTATCTTTACCCTCATCAACCAGCTCGTGCTGGAGCTGCTGCCCGTGCGCAATCCCGAGGAGTTGGTGCTGCTCACGCCGCGCGGCGCCCACTATGGCAGCAACACGGGCGCCAACGCGCTCTCCTACGTGATGTACACCGACTTCCGCGACAGGAACGAAGTCTTCCAGGGAATGTTCTGCCGCTACGGCACCGCCATGAGCCTGAACTACGGCGGCAAAACCGAGCTCGTTGTCGGCGAGCTCGTCTCCGGCAATTATTTCCCCGTGCTCGGCGTCGGCCCGGCACTTGGGCGCGTCTTCACCGCGCAGGACGATCTGATCCAGGGCGGCCATCCCGTCGCCGTTCTGAGCTACAACTACTGGCAATCCCGCTTCGCCGGCGATCCCGGCGTGATCGGCAAAAAGGTCACGGTGAACGGCTATCCGCTGACCATCGTCGGCGTCTCCCGCCGCGGCTTCGAGGGCGTCGAGCCCGGCTACACCGTCCAGATCCGCGTCCCGATGATGATGAAGCACGAAATCACCGGCGCCCAGTTCTACTCTCTCAACAACCGGCGCGGCCGTTTCGCACAGGTCTTCGGCCGCCTCAAACCCGGCATGACGCTGGAGCGCGCCAAAGCCGGCTTGCAGCCTCTGTTCCACCAGATTCTGGAAATGGAAGTGCGGCAGAAGGAGTTCTCTCGTGCCGCCGAAGATACGCGGCGCAACTTTCTCCGCATGTCCATGGACCTGCTGCCCGCTTCCAAGGGTCGCTCCTTTCTCCGGCAGCAGTTCGCCAATCCCTTGCTGGCTTTGATGGCCATGGTGGCCCTGGTCCTTCTCATCGCTTGCTCCAACGTGGCCAACCTGCTGATCGCCCGCGCCAGCGCCCGCCAGAAGGAGATCGCCGTGCGTCTCGCGTTGGGCGCCGGACGCGCGCGCCTCGTTACGCAACTGCTCGCCGAGAGCCTGCTTCTATCGCTCGCCGGCGGCGCGCTCGGAGTCGGGCTCGCGATCCTCGTCGATCGCGCGCTGATCGGCTTCCTCCCGCAGAACATCACTCCCTTCACCCTCACCGCCATGCCCGACTTGCGCGTGCTCGGCTTCACGCTCGCGATCTCGATCATCACCGGCGTGCTCTTTGGACTCGCGCCCGCACTGCAATCCACCCGCCCCGAACTTGCGGGCACGCTCAAGGACCAGGCCGGCTCGGTTGTGGGCGGAACCGCGGTCGGCCTGCGCAAGGCCCTCGTGGTCGCGCAGGTCGCGCTTTCCCTCCTTCTGCTCATCGGCGCCGGCCTTTTCGCGCAAAGTCTGAACAACCTCAAGGGCATCAGCCCGGGCTTCCAGACCGAAAATCTGCTCTCCTTCGCTGTCAACCCCACCATCAACGGCTATTCCATGGAGCGCAGCCGCGAATTCTACCGCCAGCTCACCGAGCGCCTGGAGCAGATTCCGGGAGTTTCGTCCGTCACCCTCTGCATCATGCCGCTCCTTGACGGCAACGAGTGGGACAGCACCGTGACCGTCGAAGGCTACACTACCAAACCGGGCGAGTGGATCGACCCCCATATGCAGTTCGCGTCGCCGGGCTACTTTTCGACCCTTCAAATCCCAATCTTTCTGGGCCGCGATTTCAATGCCCGCGACGACCAGGGCACGCCGCCCGTCGCCATCGTCAACCAGCGCTTCGCCGATCGCTACTTCGCGGGACGCAGCCCCATCGGCCACCACGTCGGCATGGGCGGCGACCCCGGTACCAAGACCGACATCGAAATCGTCGGTGTCGTCCGCGATGCCCGCTACGAAAGTCTGCGCGACGAGATCCCCTACCAGATGTACCGCCCCTACCGCCAGATGAACTTCGTGCAGGGCATGACCGTGTACGCGCGCGCCGCGGGCGACCCCACCGCCGTTTTCGCCGCTATGCGCCAGGCGGTCCAGCAGGTGGACGCCAACGTGCCCGTCTACCGTGTCCGCACGCTCACCCAGCAGTTGGATAAATCCCTCATGACCGAGCGGCTGCTCTCCTCGCTCAGCGGCGTCTTCGGCGGTCTGGCCACCGTGCTCGCGGCTATCGGCCTCTACGGCGTCATGGCCTACATGGTCGTGCGCCGGACCCGCGAGATCGGCATTCGCATGGCTCTGGGAGCCGGAGGCGGCGGCGTTGTCTGGCTCGTGATGCGCGAGGTGTTACTCCTCGCCGCCGGCGGCGTCGCCATCGGCCTAGCCGCGGCCTGGGTCGCCACCCGCTGGATCTCCACCCAGCTCTTCGGGATTCAGCCTACCGATCTTGTGACGATGCTCGGTGGCGCCGCCGGCATCGCGTTCGTGGCGGCCATGGCTGGATATCTCCCTGCAAGGCGTGCCGTGGGAATCGATCCCATGCGTGCCTTGCGCTGGGAGTAATCGGGATTCCCCCGATATCTGTGCCAACCCGGACTAACGAAGGTTAGCAGGACCTGACAACTCAAGTGGGAATTGAATTCGCCCCTTGTCACTCCAATAATCGGCCCAATGGCTCTGGACTACGGGACTGGTCTGCCGCAGCAACACATCGAGCGCGAGGTGGTTCTTCTCTACGAACAGCATGCGCTGGTTCTTTTGCGGTATGCTTCCTCGATTGCCGACAGCGGCGAATCGGCCCGGGATGCAGTCCAGGAAGCATTCCTTCGCTACTTCGTCGAACGCCGCTACGGCCGCGAAATCCTCAATCCCCGCGCGTGGCTCTACCAGGTCCTGCGCAACTATCTGTGCGATCGCATGAACACGGCCGCCGCGCAGCGCGAAGTCCCGGCGGTCAACTTGGATCATGTTCCTGACGAGAAGAGCGACCCCGAAGCCATGGCCGCGAAATGTCAGACGGCGCGCGCCATCGCC
>Ga0335077_10006414_pt1 | contig 14534 bp, 15 predicted proteins | sample Lox_Sample_31_FD_207151 | JGI IMG/M metagenome (GOLD analysis project Ga0335077, IMG submission 207151) | Soil microbial communities from Loxahatchee National Wildlife Refuge, Florida, United States - Lox_Sample_3.1 | ecosystem: Environmental > Terrestrial > Soil > Wetlands | place: USA...
CGAGGAAATCACCATCCCGAAGCTCAACGAGATGGCTTACGAGCAGGTGGAAGTAGCCAGCGTCCCGTTCGTTTCATTCGTCGGCAACAAGGGCACGAAGGGTGAAGCAGCCAATTATTCTTTCGTTTTGCGTGGCTACGTTCGCCACTGGCTTGGCAATGTCTGGGGTGAGTTCGACCGGGTGAAGCTTGTCGATCTGGTTACGCCTAAGATGGAAAGTAACGTCCGTCAGGCCGCTGGCTAGCCTTTAATCCAAGCGCGCTGGTCAAGCGGCGTGTGTCCGGTCAGGTGATGTCACTCCGCAGCTCCATCACCATAGTCGCATCGCCACGTCCACGCGTTGGCAAAACCCTGCTGGCGCGGTTGCTCGCGGATTTCCATTTGCAACAAGACCGGTCCGTCGCAACATTCGATCTCAATACTGGCGAAAGGACGCTGGCGCAGTTTCTGCCCGAAAAAACCAAAGTCGCGACTATTCGCGACATCAACGGCCAAATGGCATTGTTCGATCGTCTGATCGCAGACGAGGACACGACCAAGGTCATCGATCTTGGTCATGACTCATTCGAACCCTTTTTCTCGGTGACGCATCAGATCGGTTTCGTGGAAGAAGCGCGCCGCCGTTCGGTCGCCGTGGCGATTCTCTTCATCGTGACGCCTGACCACACATCGATCGAGGCTTATCGCAGCCTGCGCGCCCGCTTCGCGCGGGCGGCGCTGGCACCGGTGCACAACGAAATCCTTGGACCTGCCCAACATCGTGACAAATACCCGCTCGTCGGCGGGGGTCCGGGGATCGTGCGCTTGCCCGTGCTGGCGCCGGGCCTACGCCGCTACATCGAAACGCCGCCATTCTCATTCGCGGATTCGAATATGAGTGGCGCGGTCAATATACCCCTCGCTGCGCATACCGAGCTGCAGCGTTGGTTACGCCGAATTTATCTGGAATTCAGAGAACTCGATTTACGTATATTGCTGGCCGATTTGCAGGCTTCAATCAGGCTCAACTCCTGAACGTATTTTTCCTGGAACCAGGACCGGATTGGCGCGTTTCTTTCGCTGACTTCCGCGCGGGCTATTCCCGCCAAAGGAGGCACGCCATGTGGATTACGTTTTTTACGATCGTCATCGGCATCGCGCTCTGCTTCGGTATTGGCGCAATGGCCGTTAAGTCCTACGAGGAGAATGTCCGGTTTTGACCGGAAGTAGATAGTTCAGGTCAGTCAGGCGGCCGGGAGGCCGCCTGATTTTTTGGACCGAAGCCAACGCAACCGGCTGAAACTTTGCGATAATGCGGTGACATGCCACCGCCCTTGCTGCTGTCGAGGCGATTTGCGCCATTGTTCTGGTGCCAGTTCTTTGCGGCATTCAATGACAATTTTCTCAAAACCGCGCTGGTTTTTGTCATTCTGTTTCAGTCGGAAGCGCGCGATTCCGAGGCCCTGATCACTTTTGCCAGCGCGGTATTCATTGCGCCCTATTTTTTACTGTCCGCGCTCGGTGGCGAACTCGCCGATCGTTACGACAAGGCGCGGGGCGCACAGCGAATAAAGTTCGTTGAGATTTTCGTGGCCGCCCTGGCGGCGTGCGGTTACGTGTGGACTTCGCTCCCGCTGCTGTTTGCTGCGCTGCTCGGTTTCGGCGTGCTCGGGGCGCTGTTCGGTCCAATCAAATACGGCATCCTCCCGGATCATCTGCATCGCGAACAACTGCCCGCCGGCAATGCGCTGGTGGAGGGCGCAACCTTCGTCGCCATCCTTCTGGGCACGCTCGCGGCGGGACTCGCCGCGCGCAACGGTGGCGAGGCCGGGCTGTTTGTCGCGCTGGTCATGGGTTTCGCCATCGCGTGTTGGGTTGCGGCGCTGTTGATTCCCGCGACCGGCGAAGGCGCTCCGCACCTCAAAATCGCGACCAACGTCGTGACCTCAACGAGCGCCATGATCCGGTACCTGCTCGCCGATCCACGATTGTGGTGGGGCGCAATGGTGACGAGCTGGTTCTGGCTGGTCGGCATCGTGGTGCTGTCTCTGCTGCCTCCGCTCATCAAGACGATCGTCGGCGGCAACGAAGAAACGGTCACTGTTTATCTCGCAATATTCTCGGTTGCCGTCGGGATAGGTTCAGGTCTTGCTGCGATTATCGCGCGCGGGCGGATCGTTCTCAAAACGACGTTGATAGGTGCGGGTCTGCTCGGAGGCTTTGCGCTCGATCTCGGCGTCGCCACGCTTGGCGCAGTCCCTGTGCTGTCGCCACTTGCGCCGGGCGTCGTGTTCACGTCGGTGCTCGGACTGCGCGTAACGGTGGACCTGTGCGGGCTGGCGATCGGCGGTGGTCTCTTCATTGTCCCGGCGTTCGCCGCGGTGCAGGCCTGGAGTGGCGCCGCTCACCGCGCGCGGACGATCGCCGCGATCAATGTCCTCAATGCAGCCTGCATGACCGGTGCGACGGTCGTCGTCGCGGTCATGCAGAAATATGGAGCGACCGTGCCGGCACTGTTTGTGCTGATCGGCGCCGCTACGCTTGGCGTGGCGCTGGTCATTTGGCGGACAATACCAGAGGCCAAGTAAAAGACTTCTGCCAACTATTTTCGCATCTTCAGCACCCGGTCGACCATCTCACCGGCAACGCCGAGATAGTTTGCGGGGTCGACGAGCTTTTCCAGTTTTTTGCGATCGGCATGCTTGCTGATTTCCTTATTTTCGGCGAGCAAATCGATCAGCGGGCGTCCGGTTTTCACGACCTCACGGCAGATGTCATAGACGAGGTCGTGCGCCTTGTTGCGGCCAAGGTCAGCGCCGAGACCCATCATCACCGCCTCCGACATGATCAGGCCATTGGTGATGTCGAGATTTTCACGCATTTTCTTCTCGTTGACCTGCAGGCCTTCGATGAGGAAACGCGTTTGCGCCAGCGCGCCGGCCGAGAGCATGAAGATTTCCGGCAACGCGATCCATTCGATCTCCCATGGGCCGGTCGCTCGCTCGTGGTCTTCCACCTGGGCGTCCAGCAATGCAGCGACGAGCTGCCGGACCATCGCAGTCTGGGCGGTAATGTACACGGAAGAAATCGGATTGCGTTTCTGCGGCATCGTCGAAGAAGAGCCGCGGCCGGCGTGGAATGGCTCGTACACCTCTTCCACTTCGGTCTGCATCAGCAGTTTGACGTCGAAAGCGATCTTGCCGCAGCTTCCGGTGACCAAACCGAGGAAACATCCGACCTCGGCGATACGATCGCGCACGGTATGCCAGGAAATTTCCGGCTGGCCGAGTTTGAGTTCTTTCATCAGCTCGTCTTGGACTTTCAGCCCGTCCTTCCCGAGCGAGGACAGCGTTCCGGCGGCGCCGCCGAATTCGCCCACGAGCACCCGCGGCTTGATCTCATTCAAACGCTGCTTGTGGCGCTCGAACGCGGCCAGCATGGTCGCCATCTTGTAGCCGAAGGTGATCGGCACGGCCTGCTGGAGATTGCTGCGCCCGGCCATGGGCGTGTCGCGGTATTTCTTTGCGAGGGCAGCGAGCCCGTCGCAGATGCCATCGATATCCTTCTCGACGATGGCAAGCGCTTCGCGAATTTGCATGATGGTGGCGGTGTCGGTGATGTCCTGGGTCGTTGCGCCCCAGTGCGACCATTCGCCAAGGCCGTCCTTGCACAGCTTCACGAGCTGCTGAACAACCGGCAGTACCGGGTAGCCGATCCTCTCGGTCGCCTCCTTGAGTTTCGCTATGTCGATCTTGTCAGCCGAGCAGTGGCGGACAATTTCGGCAGCCGCATCCTTCGGGATGATGCCGAGCTTGGCCTGGGCCCGCGCCAGCGCCGCTTCGAAGTCGAGATATTTCTGCACGCGGTTCTCGTCCGAGAACACTTTCCGCATGGCTTCCGTGGTGAATATGTCGCGGAATACTGCGGAATCGAGGATCGTGGAGGGCATTCGGATCTCCTGTTGGGGCGCACGTTAGCGCGTCCCGTGCGGCGATCAACACGCGAAACGAACAGGCGTACCAGTTGCTTCTGTGGGTTTTTCAGTCCCAAATGGCGCGAAATTAATCCGCCGATGGGAGGCCCGCGATGACCGTCATGACCAAGCCGCAGCAAAGCTTTCGGCTCGAGCCCGTGCACCCGAAGCCGGAGGAGGCACACACCATGCCTTACGCCCCCGCGGTGAGAATCGTCGGCGCCTGCGACCTGATGTTCCTGTCCGGGGCTACCCCGTCGCCGCTCTATCACAAACATCCGCATGTCGATGCCGAGCACGTGCACCCGCACTCGATCGAAGAGCAGACAACGCGCGCGATGGAGGCGATCAAATCCATCCTCGATGAGGTCGGGGCCAGCTGGCGCGATGTTATCAAGATAACCAAATATCTGACGGATTTCCGTGATGCCGACGCCATGCATGCGACCATGGGGAAATATTTTGGCGATTGGCGGCCGGCGAGCACGACGGTGTGCATCAACCAGCTGTCGTCGCCGGGCGCACGTATCGAGCTCGACATGATCGTGGCTCTACCCAAGAAGGCTACGTGACACTTCCTTCGCATCTCGCCCGTATTGTCGAGTCCGAATATCCGCGTTTCTCGGACGCGGAAATGTCGCGCCGCCGTACGGCCGTTGAAGCGCTGATAACGCAGGCCGATTGCGACCATCTGATATTTTGCGGAGCAAATCGCTTTGGCTCGGTGGTGCAGTGGCTGACGCAGTGGCCGGTCACCGCCGAGGCGGTTGGCGTGCTGACGCCAGGCAAGCGCGACGCATTGTTCGTGCAGTACGTCAATCATGCGCCGCAAGCGCGACTCCTCGCCGATAAAGCCGACGTTGCGTGGGGCGGCGAAATGTCGATCGCGGAAGCGATAACGATCCTGGAGCAGCGTCGTGCCCGGCAAAATCGGGTTGCGACGATCGGACCGATGAGCGCCGAACAGCACGCGGCGCTGGCGGTGAAATATGGAAAACTAAGAAACCTCAACCACGACTACATTCGCTTGCGCCAGGTGAAGTCAGAGGAGGAGCTGGACTGGTTCCGCATTGGCGCGCATTTCAGCGATCTCGGTATGGCCGCGTTGCGTGATGGGTTGAAGCCCGGATTGAGCGAACGCGAACTCGGAGATCTGGTCGAGCGCGCTTACGTTTCGCACGGCGGCACAAATGTTATCCATTACATTGGCGTCACTTCCATGAATGCGCCTGATCTCGGCGTGCCGCGTCAGTTTCCCCGCATGCGGCCCGTGCAGGCAGGTGATATTGTGACGGCGGAGATCAGCGCGGCGTTCTGGGAGCATCCGGGGCAGGTGTTGCGCACTTTCGCGCTCGGCGCGCCAAACAGGCTCTTCCAGGAATTACATGCAGCCGCCGATGCGGCATTCGATGCGATCACAGCGGAGCTCAAGGCCGGCGCCACGCCCTCGCAAGTGATCGAGGCATCCGGCCTGATCGAGGATGCGGGTTTTACGATCATTGACGATCTTTTGCATGGCTATGGTGGTGGCTACCTGCCGCCGATTCTCGGTTGCAAAAGCCGTCCGGCGGGCCCGGTCCCGCAGGAGCCGTTTCGCGCCGGACAGACCGTGGTGATCCAGCCAAATGTCGTTACCCGCGATGGCAAGGCTGGCGTACAGACAGGCGAGATGGTGCTGGTCACGGATATGGGAATCGAAAGATTGCATTCGATTCCGAGAGGGTTTGTGCAGCTCTGAGACCTCGCGCGGAATGGGTGACTACCCCAGCTGCGCCTTCATCCAGTCCGCGCTTTGCGAGCGCCAACGATAGGCACGGTTGGTCGCAATGTGATTGCCATCCTCGATCATCATCAGCTCGACGGGGCCTTTCGCCTCCCGCGCGAGACGTTCGGCGTCCTCAGCGGGCACGATGCGGTCGAGCCGCCCGTTCACGATGAAGAGCGGGCAGGTAATGTTTTGTGCGATACCTTCGAGGGATAATGTGTTTGCGTTCTTGCGCGCCTCGTCCTGCGTCTTGCAATGGCTGCGCACGCGGAAGGCTTCACGCGTCAGCTCCGGCAATCCATCCCAGGCCGCGCCCCAATTGAACGGCCCACCCAGCGCGATGCAGGCCTTGATGCGTTTGTTGAAGGCCGCAGCGCGCGGCGCGTAATAGCCGCCCAGGCTCACGCCCCACATGCCGATGCGTCTTGCATCAAGGTCCGGGCGCTTTTCCACGAAATCAATGACGGCTTTCACCGGCACTTCATAGTCGCCACGGATGGCGAAATCATATTGCGCTTCGCCCTGGCCGGGGCCTTCGAAGATGAGGGTCGCCATGCCGCGCGCTAGGAACGGTGCCTCGTAAGCATCGCCTTCCTCTTTGGTCGAGTCGAGTCCGACCGCCATCACCACGATTGGCGGCCGTTCAATGCCCGCCGGCTTGCGCAGGATCCCGGCCAGTGTCTTGCCCTGATAGGGGATCTCGACGCGCTCGCCGGGCGGCCGCAAGTAAGGAAGCGCCGCCTGCCGGCACTCGATCTGCTTCTTGTGTGCGGCTTTCATCTGTGCCTGGTCGTGCACGAACAGGAACGATGCGAAGTGATAATAGACGCCGGCGCGCTGCAGACATTCACCCGCGGTCAATAAATGTTTTTTTGCGAGAGCATCGCGCCCGAGTTGCTCGTGGTGCGCGGCGCGCGCCGACCAGGCGTTGCACCAGTCGTTGTATGAGGAAATCGAGCCGGTGACTTCCTCGAAATCCGTCAGTACCACGCCGTTGGCGACGAAACGCGGGCCCCAATGCGCGATCGCGGCCTTGAGCAAGGGGTCGGATGACATGCGACATTCCTTATGATGAATCGCAGGACGGTGCGTCAGCTGGTTTTTTCGTCGCGCCGATACCATGGCATGAAACGCCGCGTCGCCCAGTTCACCAGCAGTTCGAAGCTGACGCCAAAAGCGGCAAGCAGCAGAACGCCGACGAAAGCTTCGTTGTGATGGTAAGAGCGCGAATTGTAGAGGATGTAGTAGCCGAGCCCGCCGACCGAAAGGAAAAACTCGGCAACGACCGCGCCGATCAGGGCACGGCCGGCGGCAAGCCGGAAGCCGGCGAGCAAATAGGGCATCGACGCGGGCAAGACGATGTCGGTCAACATCCGCAGGCGGCCGGACCGGAACGAACGGGAGACTTCCAGATATTCGCGCGGAACCGAGCGTGCGCCATCGGCCACATTCATGGTGATGGCAAAAATTGCAGCGAAGATGATGGTGGCGATGCGGGCGGCACCCGAGTAACCGAACCACAGGGAAAACAGCGGCAACACGATGATCATCGGCATGGCATTGAAGCCGTTGATATAGACGCCGAACATCCGGTCGAACGTGGCGTTGCGTCCCATGAGCAGCCCGAGGACAGTGCCGATGACGATCGTGATCGCCAGCCCTTCGGCCACCGCCGTAAGGCTCGATCCAAGTGCTTGCAGAAACGCAGGATCGGTCAGCACTTTTGGAATCGCGAGCACCACTGTGCTCGGTTTTGCCACGTAAGCCGGGGCGAAGGCGCGAACGACGATCTCCCAGACCAGTACGATCGCAAGTCCTGTGATCAATCGCGGCACCAAGGGGCCGGACCAGCGGCTCACCGCTATTTGCGGCTTGTGAGTGGTGGGGACGGGCGCAGAGAGGGCTTGCTCGGCCATCGCTACTGTCTCCAGCGCGCAAAGTGTTGCTCGATGACGAGACCGAGCCGCGTCAAGCCGATACCGAGCAGGCCGATGATCAGGATCGAGGCGAACACACCGCCAGTGTCGAAATTCTGCGAGGCACTCATGATGAGTTGGCCGAGACCGGTGGCCGACAGGAAGAATTCCGCCGCGATCATCCCAACCAGCGCGCGGCCGATCGCCTGGCGAACGCCGGTCATCGTGTAGGGCAGGGTGTAGGGCAGCATCACCTCGCGCCACAACGCCCATTCGCTCGAGCGGAAGGATTTCGCAACCTCGATCAGCTCGGGTTTAATGCTGCGCGCGCCTTCCACCGTGTTGTAGAGGATCGGAAAAACCGCGAACAAAAACACAACGAGCAGCTTGGGTGCAAACCCGAAGCCCATCATTGAGAGAATGAACGGAATCAGGGCCACCATCGGCGTGGCATAGAGCGTCATGATGTAAGGCTCGACGCCGATGCGCAAAGTTCGGATTCGCGCCAACAGCATGCCGACCGGCATGCCGATGACCAGCGCCAGAAAGAAACCGCTCAAGAACAATTTGCCGGAATCAAGCAACTGCGGGAGGAATTCGCCGCCCTTCACCAGTTGCCAGAGCCGTATCACGGTTTCCGAGAACGGCACCATGAAGGCCGCGCTGGTGCTACGCCCGGCGATCTCCCACAGGCAAATGCCCGCGAAAAGGCTGATCCAGAACGGCGCGTGGCGGCGAAGAAATATTGTCTGCACGGCCGATGCTTGCTCCGGGACGACCGTTGATTATTGCCTCTTATTTCACCATTGCATTCGCGTCTTTCCAGACGCTGGTGTCGACAAATTTGTCGTAGCTGACCGGCTCTTTGCCAGGATTGATGGAGCCGATCTTCTTCATCAGGGCGGCGACCGCCTCGATTTTGTCGCGCGGCATTCCGTCGTCCTTTGCAGCCCAGAAATTAATATCGAGGAACGCCTTGAGCGCTGCTTTATTGACGTCCTTGTTATGTCCGGTGATGGCCGCCGCATCGGCGACCGCATCGGCGTTCTTCGGGTCTTGCATGAAGCGCGCGGCTTCGATCATGCCGGCGACGGTGCGCACAATCGCGTCGCGATTCTTTTCCAGATTGTCCTTGCGCACCACCATGATGAGATAATGACTCGTGGGATTGGTATTCTTCATCGCCAGCAGGACATGCAGCTTCTTTCCCTGATGCTCGATCTCGGCGAGGTCGTCGAGATGCAGCACGGCATACCGCAGCTGGCCCGCGAGCAGCGCAGGCCCCGGGGTGGAACCCAGTGCAATCTGCTTGGTGTCTTCGATCTTCACGCCCGGGCAACCAATCAGCATCGAGCGCAACGCGACCGAACGCGCGCCATTGATCGAGTCGACGCCGACGTCCTGCCCGACGAGATCCTTGCAGGTTTTACCGTCGTCGGTGGTGCCGATGACCCAATCAGGATTGGGCATGCCATAAACCGCCACAAGCGGAACGCCGGCGTTCGAGACCTGGTTGATCACAGGCGGTGTCGGCGACCACGCCATATCGATGTCGCCGGCTACAACCGCGCGCGCTGCCGCTGTGCCATTGTCAAACGGCCGGATTTCGACATCCACACCGTGCTTTTTGAAGAACCCTTGCTTTTCTGCGACGAACGCAATGGTTACCGAATAAATCGGCGGAATGCCTGGGATTGCGACGACGATCTTCTTTCCCTGCGCGGCTGCCGTGCCTGTCAGCGACGCTGCCAGCAGCACGCCTCCGGCCATCAACGCGATGGTTCTGCGGATCATGGAATCCTCCCTTCAAGCTGTACTATTTTCTTATTTAACGTTCGAGATGGAATTCGGCCTCGCGCGCTTCGCGCATCAACGTGCCCCACACCCGCTCGCGCAGTTCGGCGAAACGCGGCTCGCGCAGAGTCTCTCGCGTGCGTGGATGAGGCAGATCGATGGTGATTGTCTCATGAATGCTCGATGGCCGTCCCTTGAGCACGATCACACGATGCCCAAGCAGCACTGCCTCTTCAATCGAGTGAGTGACGAAGATCATGGCAGTCGGTCGTTGTTCCCAGATATGCAACAGTTCGAATTGCAGGATCTCGCGCGTCTGCGCGTCGACCGCGGCAAACGGTTCATCCATCAGCAAAACATTCGGCTCGACTGCGAGGGCACGCGCAAGACCGCAGCGCTGCTGCATGCCGCCCGACATCTGATACGGATACGCATTTTCGAAGCCACTGAGGCCCACCAACTTGATAAATTCCGGTACTTTGCGCTCGATCTCCGCCTTCGGTGCCCCGGCCATGCGCAAGCCATAGGCCACGTTCTCGAATACAGTTTTCCAGGGAAACAGGCCGAAGTGCTGGAACACCATCGCGACGCCGGCGATCGGTTCGGTGACGCGTTCGGCGCCCACCCAGATCTCGCCAGAATCGTGCGGCAGCAAGCCGTCGATACATCGTAACAATGTCGTTTTGCCGCAGCCAGAAGGCCCGACAATCGCAACAATTTCGCGCTCTCCGACGTCGAAATCGATGTTTCGGAATACTTCGAGCGAGCCGTAATACTTGCCCAATCCCCGCACGCGAATGCGTGGCTCGCCTTTGGCAACCTGTGCGCCAGGTGCCGGACGGTTGGCGGATGCCGCCATTATCTGACCGGTCACTCGGCGGCCTGCTTTGAAGGTTTGGCGTTGATCTTGGCCCAATAATCTTCGGCCATTTTCGAACGCTGCAGCGAGTCCAGAGTTTCAAAGCCCGGCGCCATCGACGCATCGGTGCCAGCCAGGATCTGGTGATGCTCGATGTTGAGTGTGCGCAGCCAGCGCTGCTGGCCCATTGTGATGGCGACGAAATATCCGATCTCGACCAGTTCCGGCTCGCTGAAGTGCTTGTGCAGCCGATCCCACAATTCATCCGTGGCGGGCAGATCCCAGGTGATCGCCTCGGCGTAAGCGAGCGCCGCCTTTTGCCTCTCGTCGTAGCGTGTCGAACTCTCGAAATTGATGAGGTCGGAATAGTCATCTTCCTTGAGACCGGATTTCGCCGCCTTGATCGAACGCTGGTTACCGCAGAATTCACACAACACCGAACGCGAGACGTAGATGCGGCAGAGTTCCTTGATCTTGTGGTCGGCGACGCCGTTCTTGAATACGTCGCGCCAGGTGTTGGCGAATGACCAGAATGTCGCGGGCACATGCGCCCGAATGGCCTGGCTTTCCGGCCGCGGCGTTCCTTCGCGCGCGCATCGTTCGAATTCCGCGATCATCGCAGGATCCTTAATCTTCGAAGGATCGACATAACTAATGCGGGGTTTCGACATCTGCGGTTTCTCCCGGAAATAATGTCAGCGCGCTCCGGCTTGGGATGCGATGCCCTTCGTCCGGCGACGGATAGGGCATGTTGCCGCAACGTTGCTGCACGAGCAACGCCGGCTGCCGTTGTTTGGTAACCGTGCCTTAGCCTTGCCGATTTCCCAACGTCGCTCAGGCGCCGTCAGCATGTGATGATAGCCCTATATTTGCTGGCCTTTTTGAATTCGCGCACGATCGTCACGCTGAATCCTTTCTTATCGGCCAAGCAAGTATACAAACCAGTATTCTTAATTTCGTGCAAGGTTACTCTAAAGTTTATCGCGTCCCGGCTACCAGATTTAAACGCTACGAGTTCATGCGTCCTTCAGCATAGGCGTAATTGCGACAGTGATATTAGTAATTCAATACTGCCTCGCCTCTAGTGTTTGCACGAACAGACCGCGGATGAGTTCGGTCGCGTCAAACGGGGCTTGTTGCCGTGCGTGCCAGTACCATCGTCATGATCGGGTTCGCCGTTGTTTTCGGCTTGATCGCCGTTTTCATCGCGCAGGTCTGGCTCAACAACCAGGCCAGTATGCGGGCGAAGAATTTCGAGACGAACAAACCGCAGGTCGCGTCGCAGACAGTCGTTGTTGCTAAACAAGCGCTGCGCTTCGGCACCGAACTCAGCGGCTCGATGCTTCAGGAAGTGCCGTGGCCTTCCGATGCGCTTCCGGCCGGAGCTTTCGCCAAGATCAGCGACGTGATGTCAGGCGGCCGCCGTGTCGTGCTGTCCGCGATCGAAGCGAACGAGCCAGTGCTCGCGCTCAAGATCACCGGCGCCGGTCAGCGCGCTACGCTGTCGGCGCTTGTTAAGCCGGGCATGAAGGCAGTGACAATCCGCGTCAACGACGTGGAAGGCGTCGGCGGTTTCGTGTTGCCAGGCGATCACGTTGACATCGTACTCACGCGCCAGCTCGAAAAGGGCTCGGCCACGACTCAAGTCGTGCTGCAGAACACTCGCGTGCTCGCGGTCGATCAGACTGCTGATGAGCGCGCCGCTAAAGCCACCGTAGCGAAGTCGGTCACGCTCGAAGTCGATACCGTGGACGCGCAGAAATTGTGGCTTGCGTCGTCAGTCGGCAGCCTCTCGCTGTTGCTGCGCAAGGCCGGTGAAACCGCAGAAGTGCGGACACGCAAAGTCACGCTCAACGATTTGGGGACCAACGAACCCGTGAGCACCGACAGGGCTGCCACGACGACCGTGGTCGTGACGCGGGCTTCTTCGAAGCAGGATTACACCGTTCCAGTTGAGGGCAGTAATGGGGCCTCGGCTGCAACGGAGCGAGGGCGAGTGGCCTGGTAACTCCAGGCTTGGGATCATTTTTGGGGTGGGGAGTGTGTCGTGAATAAACACAATGAGATTAACGTCGGTTTTCACTGGCGAACTGCGGACAGGACCTCAAAGCGTGGCAACTGGCTGCGCGACCTTGCGATCGCTCTGGCCATTGCGATCGCGGCATCGATCCTGGGCATGATCGGCGACGCGCACGCACAATCGCGATCGATCCAGATCAGCGGCAACAATCGTACGGTCATGGTGACCGTGCCTATCGGCAAGTCAGAGGACGTGCGCACCGATAGCAGCTTCGTTGACGTTACTGTCGGCGATCCGGAAGTGGCCGACGTCAATCCGCTCACCGATCACGCGTTGTCGATCCTTGGGAAAAAGATCGGCACCACCCGCGTATCGGTTTATGCCGAGGGCAAGAAGCTGATCGGAATTTTCGACGTAGAGGTGTCATACGACATCACGCGGCTCACCAACGAACTGCGCCGGCGTTTCCCGGGCTCCCAAGTCAAGGCTTCCACCGTCAACGGCCGCATCATGCTGTCGGGCGAGGTCGCTGACGCAGCCACCCTCGACAAGGCAGTGACGATCGCGCGCCAGTTCGGGCCCGAGATCATCAATACGGTTTCGGTGATGTCGCCCCAGCAGGTGCTGCTGGAAGTGCGCTTCATCGAGATTTCGCGCACCGCCGGTCGCGAGCTGGGCGTCCAGTGGAACCGGGTTGGCGACAACAGCATCCTGAATATCGGCAATCGCGTGACCGCCAACAATCTGCCCATCACTCCCAGTTCGATTGCAGGCGAGACGGCAGCGGGCGTTATTTCCGGCGCGTCGCCGTTCGGCTTCTTGATTGCCCGGCTGGTTGCGGCAGGCGTCAAGACTGACGTCATGATCAACGCACTTGAGGAGAAGGGGATCGCGCGTAGTCTTGCCGAGCCGAACCTCGTTGCCCTTTCCGGCGACACCGCAAGTTTCCTGGCCGGTGGCGAATACCCAATCCCGATATCCGGATCGTTCGGTCAGGTGACGGTCGACTACAAGAAATATGGCGTCGGCTTGGCCTTCACGCCGACCGTGCTCGGCCGCGGCCTGATCAACATGAAGATCGAGCCGGAGGTGAGCCAGATCGATACGACCCATACGGTTACGGTAAGCCAGGGCGTTAACGTGCCCGCGCTGATCGTGCGCCGCGCTTCGACCACTGTCGAATTGCGCGACGGCCAAAGCTTCGTCATCGGCGGCTTGCTGCAGACCGACAACAAGAATGCGATCGAGCAACTGCCCTGGCTTGGCAGCGTTCCGGTACTGGGCGCGCTGTTTTCCAGCAAGTCATATCAGAAGAACGAAACAGACCTGGCCATCATTGTCACGCCGCACCTCGTGCGCCCGGCGCGGCCCGGCGATGAGATCAGAACGCCGGCCGACGATACCTTGCCGGCGAATGATGTCGATTTCTTCCTGCTGGGGAAGACCGAAGTCACGCGGCAGCAAGCCGCGCAGCTCACGCCGTCTACGGCCCGCATCGCGGTTGCCGGGGACCTGCCGTTTACCGGACACATGCTTGATCTGCCGAAGGGGGGTTCCAATGCAGCCGTTCAGTAAAGCCCTGCGCACGGTCGCGCTTGGCACACTCATGGTGGTGCTCGGCGGCTGTTCGGAATATCTCGACCGCCGCGAAACCATCGCAAAATCCGGTGGCAACGCGGTGGCAACCAACATCGTGACCCAGATGGTCGACCCGTGGCCGCGCGAAAGCGCCAACCACAACATCGCCTTCAACGGTGCGAAGATGGAAGGCGCGTTCGAGCGTTATCGCACCAATCGGGTCATACAACCGCGGGGCATCGGCACGTCGGGCGCCTATCAGGACCCGCAAAACTCGCAGAACAACGGCGCGCCAGTCGGGCCGCCCGTCGCCACCCCGTCGGCGGCTCCGGTGAAATAAGTGGAACTTCGGTTGCATCATGCGCATTGGTCGTACCCCTGATACGAATCGGACTCGTGTGGTGGTCCTTACCGCCGACGCCGATTTCGCAAATTCGGTGCGTACGACCTTTGGTGCGTCCTCTGCGATCGAACTCGCGCTTGTTTCAGGCAACCTCGCTGGACAAAGCGACATGCTCGATGCCGCGGACGCCACTGTTGTCGTGGTTGACATCGATGCCGGCCGTGCCGACGAGATGGCCGCGCTCGCGCGGCTGATGGCACGTGTCGGCACATGGCCGCCTGTGGTGGCGGTCACGCAGACATTCGAT
>Ga0335077_10006415_pt1 | contig 14533 bp, 9 predicted proteins | sample Lox_Sample_31_FD_207151 | JGI IMG/M metagenome (GOLD analysis project Ga0335077, IMG submission 207151) | Soil microbial communities from Loxahatchee National Wildlife Refuge, Florida, United States - Lox_Sample_3.1 | ecosystem: Environmental > Terrestrial > Soil > Wetlands | place: USA: Florida...
GGACCCGGCGCGGGAGTCGAAGCCGCGGCCGAGCCGCGCTCGATCGCGCAGGCGCTCGCCGAGCGGCACGATTGCAGCGTCGCCGTGATCTCGGTTCCGGGCGAACACGCGGCACGCGAGGCGCGCGCTGCGCTCGCGGCCGGGCTGCACGTGTTCATCTTCTCGAGCAATGTGTCGGTCGAGGACGAACGCGCGCTCAAGAACGAAGCGCGCGAGCGCGGACTCGTCGTCATGGGCCCGGACTGCGGAACGGCTTACCTGGGCGGCGCGGGCATCGGCTTCGCGAACGCGGTGCGCCGCGGACCGATCGGGATCGTCGCGGCGAGCGGGACCGGAATGCAGGAATTCGCGAGCCTGGTCCATCGCGCCGGGTCAGGAATCTCCAGCGGCATCGGGACCGGAGGCCGCGATCTCACGGACGCCATCGGCGGATTGACGACGCTGGCAGGTCTCGACGCACTCGAAGCCGATCCGTCGACCAAGGTCATCGCGCTGGTTTCGAAGCCCGCGGGCATCGCCACGACAGCGGCTCTTGCGCAGCGTCTCGCACGATGCGCGAAGCCCGTCGTTGCCTGCGTGCTCGGCGCGGAGTCCGGCGAATCCGAGGCGCTGCGGCCGGTGTCTTCGATCGATGAAGCCGTTCGCAGCGCGCTCCGCGCGGTGGGGGTGAACGAGCCTGCATTCCTTCAGTCCGACGAGCGCGGGCTGCAAGAGCGGGCGGGGCGCGAAGTCGAAAGGATGCATCCGCAGCAGCGGTACGTGCGCGGCCTCTTCGCCGGCGGAACGTTGTGCTACCAGGCGCAGGCGGTCTTTCGCCGCGCGGGGATGTCGGTGTATTCGAACTCGCCGCTGCATGGCATGCCCGAGCTCGCCGATCCGCGCGTGAGCCGGGACAGCGCCTTCGTGGACATGGGTGCGGAGACGTTCGTGCGCGGGCGGCCGCACCCGATGATCGACGCGAGCGAGAGGAAGATTCGGCTCGGCCAGGAAGCAAGCGATCCTTCGGTGGGCGTGATCCTGCTCGATTTCGTCCTCGGCGCGATCGCGTCGGCGGACCCGGTGGGCGACCTGGTCGATCGCATTCGTGAGGTACGACAAGGCGCGCGCGCGAGCGGCAGGCACCTCTGCGTGGCGGCGTCCGTGTGCGGCACCGAGGAGGATCGGCAATCGCTGCAGCGGCAGGTGCGCGCGCTGGAAGAAGCCGGCGTGCTCGTTTTCGCGAGCAGTGCGCAGGCCGCGATGTTCGCCCGCGAGGCGGCGCTGCTGCTCGCGCGGCGCCAGGAGGGTGGGTGATGGCGGTCAAGCTCGAGGATCTCGTGCGAGGGGATCCGGCGCCCGTGTTCGTGAACGTCGGCGTGCGGGACTTCGGCGAAAGCCTGCGCCAGGCGGGCTACGAAGTCGTGTTCGTGGACTGGTCGCCTCCGGCGGGGGGAGACGCACGGCTGGCAGCGCTGCTGGACGATCTCCTTTGAGCCGGACGGCGCGTCGGTGCCGGAATCCCGCTACAAGACCGCGCGGAGATAGGGCAACCGCAGCAGAACCTGTGCCGTGAGCCATCTGAGAGAGGACGCTCCCAGAAACACAAGGAGGAATTTCAAGCGGCCGTGCAAGTCCGCCTCGAGCAACGCGCGCTGCAACCAGAGCACGATTGCATCGTGCGCGTCCTACTGTACCCGCCCTCGCATCGACGCCGGATGACCCGGCAGCGCCACCACGATGCCGGTGTCGACCAGCGTGTCGCCGTCGACGCGCAGCACCGAGAGGTTGTCGTCGGCATAGTTGCCGACGTAGAACCATTTCCCGTCGGGGGAGAAGACACCTCCTTCGGGCACCGCCCCGACCTGGACTTCGCCGGTCTTGGACACCTTCTTGCCGTCGATCTTCATCGGCACGACGCGGCCCTTGCGGCTGTAGAACCAGGCGTCCCTCGGGCCGTCCGACCCACCGAGCAGGATCGCCACCGCCATCTTTCCGGTTGGGCTGACCGCGAAGCCCTCGGGCGCATCGCCGACCACCACCTTGTCGATGGCGCGCGGCGGATTCGCTTCGATGTCGATGACGGTCACGGTGTCGACATGGCCGTCCGACCGGCCGCTGTTGCCGTTGTCCGCGGTGAGGAGGAGGTTGCCCGCCGCCGTCGTGCCGAGGTTGTACGGCCACAGCCCGGCCGGGATGTCGCGTTTCGCGTACGAGACCTTCTGTCCGTCGACGCTGAGCGGCGCGATCTTGTGCGCCGGAAACTTCGCCGCAAAGGCGCGCTTGCCGTCGGGTGTGAAGACCACGGACGCAACGGAATCGCCCATCGCGACGGTGTCAACTACCTTTACCTGCCTGCCCGCGATGGCCAGCACGCTGATGGAGTTGTCGGCGCGGTTCGCCACGAGGGCGAGATCGCCGGTGCGGTTGATCGACAGGCCGGAGGGCTGCTTGCCGACCGTGACCGTGTCGATCAGCGCCGGTGGGTTGCGTGTCAGGTCGATCACGTAGAGCTTGTTGTCCGGCACGAACTTCCAGTTGTTGCCGTCCGGCACCCAGTCGAGCGAATTGGCCACCAACCCGAGCGAGCCGTCGGGCGTGACGGCGAGGTTCGTCGGCGGACCGAAGACCGAGTTCATCAGCGGCAGGCTCGCCACGATGCGGGGGTGTGCGGGATCGGTGCCGATGTCGACGATCGTGACGAGGTCCTTGCCCGGCGCCAACAGCTGCAGGTTGCCGTCGTCCTTGAATATCACCTTCTGGTCGATGCCCACGAGCATGTATTCGGGTTGCCCCGGCGCAGGAGCGGTGGTGGCACAGGCGGCGACCAGCATCACCGCCGCAGCCGAAGCAATACGCAACACGTGACGACGCATCGAGATCTCCTTCCTGGTCAAAAGGGACGGCACATCATCCGGATTCGAATCAACCGAACCCGCTGCAACCGACCGGATGCACTCGCGTCAACAGGAATACGGCGCAGCAGTCGCGGGCGTCAAGGGCCGGGAGTCTGGCTCTTCTCAGGCCGCCTGTCACCTGCAACGGGCGCTCCGGTCGTTTCGAGCCGGAGGCTGCGAATGCGAGATGACTGCGCTCCATGCGCTGCATTCGCCACTGCAACAAGGCCGCCAAGCCGATGAAGTGGAAGTACGCTGCCCCGGCACGCCGAATCACTCCCGAAGCAATCGTTACGGTCCACTCGACAGCCGTAGGAGGCAAGACTACCCAGAAACCCGGCCAGGAAACCAGCCAACTCTGGGAAGCCTGCGCCGGAGTCATCTTGGCGTCGGCAGACACCTTGGCCCACTCGCCGCGGTCGCGCCGGCCAGCAGCGCTGCGATGACCTCCGGCGGCGCGGGCTCGCCGAGCAGATATCCCTGCACTTCATCGCAGCCCTCGCCACGCAGGAAGGCAAGCTGCGTCTCCGTTTCCACACCTTCGGCGACGACACGCAGGCCGAGCGCGTGCCCCATCGAAATCACCGCGCTCACGATCGCGGCGCTGTCGCGATCGCTCGGCACGCCGCGAACGAACAGGCGGTCGATCTTCAGCGTGTCGATGGGCAGGTGCTTGAGCATGCTCAGCGAAGAGTGGCCGGTTCCGAAGTCGTCGATGGCGATGCGCACGCCGAGCGCACGCAGGCGCTGCAACACCGGGCTGTTTGCGTCCACCTCCTGCAGCGCACTCTCGGTGATCTCGACCTCGATGCTCGAATCGTCCGCGCGCAGCCCGTTGACGCGCAGGGCGGCCTCGACGTCATCCGCCAGATGGTCGTGCACGATGTGCCGCCCCGAGATGTTGATCGCGACGCGTACGGGGGCGAGTCCTTGCTCGCGCCACGCACGGGCCTGCGCGCAGGCGTGGCGCACCACCCACACGCCGACGGTGTTGATGAGCCCGCTTTGCTCGGCGATCGGAATGAAGCGCTCGGGCATGATCAGCCCTTCTTGTGGATGTTGCCAGCGCAGCAGCGCCTCCACGCCCAGGACGCGCCGGTTGGCCGGCTCGAACAGCGGCTGATAGTGCAGCAGCAGCTCGTCGCGCTCCAGCGCGTCGCGCAGGCCACCTTCGAGCGAAAGGTGCTCAAGTACGCGCTCCGTGATGTCGCGGGTGTAGAACTCGAACGTGCTGCGCCCGTGCTCCTTGGCGCGATACATCGCGGAATCAGCTGCCCGCGTGAGGTTTTCAACCGTATCGGCATCGTCCGGATAGAGCGCGATGCCGATGCTTGCGGAGACGACGATGTCGCGCCCGGCGAGGGGCACGGGCCGCGCGATCTCCGCGAGGATCTGTTGCGCCAGGCTGGCCGCTGCGTCCGCGCGCGGCACTTCGGCCAGGGCCACGGTGAACTCGTCGCCGCCGAACCGCGTGACCACGTCCTCGGCACGGACTGCGCTCTTGAGGCGGCGGCCGATCTCCTTCAACAGCGCGTCACCGGCGGCGTGTCCCATCGAATCGTTGATGACCTTGAAGCGGTCGAGATCGATGAAGAGCAGCGCCACCTTCTGCCGGTGCCGCTTGGCGTATTCCATCGACTGCTCGAGGCTGCTGGCGAACAGCAGGCGGTTGGGCAGGCCGGTGAGCGCATCGTGGTGCGCCAGATGATTCAAGCGCTCCTCGGCAAGCTTGATCGATGTGATGTCGGCCTGCACGGCGACGTAGTGCGTCAACGTTCCATGCGCATCCCTGACCGCGCTGACGTTCTCCCATGCCGGATACACCTCACCGTTCTTGCGCCGGTTCCAGATCTCGCCCTGCCATTGGCCGCGCGCCAGGAGTTCGTCCCAGAACTGGCGGTAGAAGGCAGCATCGTGTCGCCCCGATTGCAGCATGCGCGGGTTGGCGCCGATCAACTCGTGCGCTTCGAAGCCGGTCATCTTCGTGAAGGCGCGGTTGACCATCGTGATCTTGTGCTGGGCATCGGCGATGAGGATGCCCTCGTTGGTGCTCTCGAACACCACGGCGGCCTGCATCAGCTGTTCCTGAGCGCGGCGGCGTTCGCTGATGTCCCGCACGATGGCCTGCCATTGCCCGCCGGGCAGGATCTTGGCGCTGACCTCCACCGACACGTAGCACCCGTCCTTGCGCCGCAACCGCCATTCCTCGACGTGGGCCTGTCCCGCGAGCAATGCTTCTCTCGCCTGGTGGAGCCGGCCTGCGTCCTCGGGAGGAATCAGGTCGAGGATGCTCTTTCCGACGATCTCATCGCGCGTGTACCCCAGCATCCGGCAGGCTGCATCGTTGACATCGGTGTAGCGGCCGCGGATGTCCGCGAGGAAGATCCCGTCACCGGCCTGGTCGAAGAGATCCCGGATGCGTTGCTCGCCGCGACGCAGGCGCTCATGCGAGAGGCTGAAGACGATGCCCATCAAAGCGAAGACCAGCGCCGCGAACGCCGGCGAGTAGCTGTCCTTCGCCCATGAGTGCTGGGGTGGGATGAACAGCCACCACACGAGCGCAACCGAGAGCGCGGTCGACTGCACTCCCGCGACTCTGCCGCCGAGCCACGAGCTGCCGAACACGGCGGGATAGAAGACGAACCACACGTGCGGCTTGATGAGCGGCCAGAGCGTCCACTCCACCAGCACCGCGAGCACGGGTGGCAGCAGGGCGAACCACGCGGGAGGCGGGGACCGGCCGGTCAACCAGTTGCGCACAACACCAGCAAGGCGACGCATCGAGCCTCCGCGAGGTGGATGCCCTGATACATCCCGTCGAATCAGCGGTGGACGTTCGTCACACCCCGACACCGGCGTCAGCGCATCCACCGCACACGCAGCAGGTTTTCCTGTTTGTTGTAGTGATACTCGGCGTGCCCCTTGTAGGCGGCGTACACCGCCTCTCCGATACTGCGTGCGGGGTGAATCCCGGTCGTCGTGATCGACACGCCGTCCTCCGCATCCTCGAAGCTCATGATGCGTTCGAGCGGGTGATCTGCTTTCTCGCGCGCCTCGCGGTGGCGCACAAGCTGCAGCACATCGTCGCGATGGGCGGCCAGGAACTCGCCAGCAAGCGTGACGTAGCCGGCGGGGAGGTGATCCTGAATGCGATGGCATGCCGGGCACAGTTCTTCACGGGCACCAGCGGGCGCGGATGCCCACTGCCAGCGTCCATCGCGATACACGGCGCTGCAACGCGGGCAGCGGGTCGGGTCGGTAAGCCGCTTCTTCGACTTGTATGTGTCGTGCACGAGCTCGTCGCGCAACTCCAGGCGCTGCAGCGGGCGCCACCCATCGCGCACCGTCTTCATGATCCTTCTCCCACGGTCCGGTACGGCGAACATAGCCGGATCTCAACGAGGGCGGATGACTCGGATCAAGGAAGCGTTGCATCGACCCGCATGGGAACGCAGTCCGGGCTTGCGCGAGACAGTTCACATGGTCGATGCGGATCAAGGCGTGCGGGGGAGCGGGCAGCAGAAAACACGAACGATAGGCGTCCGCACTAGGCGCAATCCTTTCGCCGCCCATGCCGGTGGCGGCCGATCGGTTCCTGCCAGGCGCGTCGCTCGGAGCGTTTGCTCGATCTGTTGCGCCGACGCGGTTGTGGCCTGATCGGGCCGACGGTTCACGACGGCGCGATCGTCTACAAGTCGCTGGAGAGGCCGACCAACTGCCAGCCCGCTGGCGCGCTGAGCAGGGGGTTGCGGAGCCACAAACGCCGTTCCAACCGAAAACGGTAGACACCGTGGTCGCGGGTGATACCGGCCCGGGAAGTTCGACAGGTACCAGTCCCGCTGCCCCTGCGGACCCGGTGCTAATGCCGCGGCAGGCGCGCCGACCACTGAGGGAAGCAAACCTTGGACGACCCCGAAGCCGGCGGAAATGAGAAGAAGAAGGACTAGCCCGTCAGCATTTCCTCAAGATATCTATCGCTGACGTGAAGTGGCTAGGAACTGATGCGTCACGGACGCCGCAGCGCCACGCCTGGATTTTGACCTGCGCCGCCCCCTCGTCGCACCAGAAGAAGAAGTGGTCCCAATACGAGCAGTGACAGTGTCGATGGCTCGGGGGCCGCGTGGTACAACAATTGGCCCCGTATTTCTCCACCAGGATAAGCCTCGGTGTGCATGTCGATGAACATTCCGTCTTCAATCGCGGCGGCGACCAGAGCTGCGAAGTCTGGGAAGCCCGGCACCCCGTCCGGGCTTGGACCGGACGGAAAGAAGTAGTTGCTCGCGAAAGGATTCACATTCGGATCGAGGCTCAACACGTCGAAGAGGCTTCCGGTGGCCGGAGCACAAGGATCATCTGGACTCCTCTCGGGAGTCGGATTCCCGCCGCAAGGGATGGTCGTCATCCACTGTCGAGTTCCCATAGGGATCTGTATTGATAAGCTCGTGAAAGAAGCGATCATTGGGTGGCTCGAGTCTCGACGTCCCTGGAGGCGCATCGTGCAAATGAGCGCGGTCCGCGTTGCCCGTCAAACCCTGCCAATCAAGCTCTGTGGTTATTGTCAGTGCGACAGTGTCGAACGCAACCGTCGCGAAGCCAGTGGCGGTTGACGTGCTCACCGGAGAATCACATTGCGCTGCGTCTGACTTCTTTGTAAGAAACATCGACGAGTGCACCCCTGGACGCATGGGCGCAGGCAGTGCCGACCCTTAGGCGAGACTCAGATAGAACGGCGCAGCATCTGGATGCGGTGTCGCCGAACTTCGCCGTCCGTCGGGCAGGCAGCGTTCTCTGACCGCCTCGGCCTCGCCGGATCGCACCTTGCGTCCAAGCAGCAGGTGCCGGAAACGGACAACCGACGAGGGAACATCCCGGGGTCAGGGCCGAGGTGAACCCGCTTCGATTGTTTGCGCGGCGAACTGATACACCTGTGGCCGCGTGACTGAGTATTTGCGCACCACAGGCGTCTGAAATTTCCTTTGCAAGGACGGGTCAGCGATGGCCGGGCGGATCCCACCCGTGGTCGTGGTCGTCAGCGGGCCTGCTGCGCGGCGGCGGCGGCAGAGGCACTCCGCCCGGCCCAGTGGCGAAGGTGAGGGGCGAGATCGCTTCTTGCTGCTCGATGCCCGGCCTGCTCCAGTCGCACACGCCGTCCGGGAAGACCGCTTCCAGGCGCGTTATCTGCGCGGCAGACAGCACGGCCGGCAAATACTCGGCCGGGTCCAGCGGCTTGAGCTGGCACTTGAGGATGTCTTCCGTCAACGGCCCGCCGGCCACCTGCCGCGGCGAGGCGTGCTTCGGCAGCCGCGGGTCGGCGTCGCACACGGCGAAGTCGGTGATCGGCGTCATGAAGCTGGCATCGCCCGTGAGGTAGCACAGGTCGAACGCCGTCGCCGGCTTGCCGGCAACGACCTGCGCATGCGTGCGCGCGTGGTTGAGCGTGGGCTTGGGTGCGGACGTGACCAGCGTGCTGAGCCAGGTGTCCATGGTCAGGAACGAGTTCAGCGTCACGGCGGCGAACTGCGCCGGGGTCGCCGGGAGCAGGCCGGTGCCGTAGCGCCACATCACTTGGTTGTCGTGGTTGCCGTTGGCCGCGTCGATGCGGGCGCGCTCGGAGAACGAGCGCCAGATATAGTGGATGCCCTGCTCATCCCAGCCGCGCGAATCGATGATCGGCAACTTGCCAAGGTTCTTGCCGCTGGACACGATGCCGGCCTGGTAGGCGATTCTCAGCGCCGGCAGATCGGCCACAGAACGCGCGGCGATGCGGTTCGAATCGGCGTCCATGCCGCCGATCTTCTCGTTCAGCACCACGAACTCCTCGGCCGAGATCGCGCCCGACTGCAGCGCCTTCAAACCGTACTGGATGCCGACGTTGTCGCCGGTCTGGCGCGCTCGGGTGCTGCCGGCAGGAATGCCGCCGGTTGTGCCCCAAACGGCGGTCGCAAGGTCGGGGTCGCCGCAGCGCGTGCCGTTCGGGTTGCTCACCGGGTCGTAGACCAGCGCGGCGGGCAGCAGGCAGTTGTTACGCGGCGCACCGAGCGGTGCCAACGCGCCGGTGTTCGGGTCGACGACCAGCAGCGGCACATAGTTGCCCGGCTTGTTGTTGAAGCCGAAGGAGTTGTTCCACGACTGGCAGCCGAGCTGGTCGAGGTGCCCGTTGATCGCCGTCTTCTTGGCGTTGATCTGGTCCTGCGTCAGGCCGCCCTGCAGGCTCAGCCAGTCGGCGCTGGCGTAGAAGTTCACCAGCAGCACGCAGTCGATGACCTCGAGGCCGGTGGTAATGGAGTCGGGGTAGTCGCAGCTGGGCTGGATGCCGTCGAGCAGGCCCGGGTAGATCGAGGCGACCGTGTTCTGCTGGATCGAGCCGCCCGAGCAGCCGTTGCCCATCAGGTACTTGATCTCGCCGTAGGTGTCGACGACGTGCTCCTTCATCATCATCACCGTTTCGGCGACGAGGACGCGGTTCGAGTTGTATAGCGAGTCGGTGACGCTGTTGTCGATGACCATGAAGCCCAGGCGGAGCGCACTGTCATCGAAGACGCCCGAGATGCCGCCGACAGCCCAGTTCTGCTCGCTGCGGAACTGCAGGCGTGGCTGGCCGGTCGAGGCGCCGAAGGTATAGAGCGCCTTGCTGTTCCACTGCGGCTGTGGCGCAAGCGCCGTCCACGGCTTGCTCGGATCGAACAGCACCGCGATGTCGTAGATACCGCGGTTCATGGTGCCGCGCTCGACGCGCACGATGTAAGGCACCGCGACCCCTGTGCTTGTCGTCGTGGTTGCAAGGTCGGCCGGCGTCGTGCCAACCGTGTAGGGCTTGAAGCAGGGGTTCGCCGGCGGGGCCGCCGGCGGGCTCGGGTCGGGGAGCGCAAGCGAGCAACCCGTAACCGTCGTGTGATAGAAGAACTTGTACTCGGTCGCGATGTTGCACTGCGCATCGACCGCGTACGTCGTCAGGCCGCTGGCGTTCGAGCCAGGTGTGTTGCCCGATTGGGCTACTGGGGTGGGCGTGGCGCAGACCCAGGGCTGCGTCTGGGAGCCGAGCAGGATGGGACCGCCGCGCGCGTGGTTCGTGATCGTCAGCGTGGCCCCCGGCCGGCCCTTGCCATTGCCATTGGAGCCGACTGCGAAATCGTTGGTGCCGATCTTCAGACCCGTGAGCACGCCGCGGAAGGTGCGCGTGGCTTCGTCGACGACGAACGCGCCGCCGACATCGTTGCCGTTGAGCCTGAACGTGACCTTCTTCAACGGCACGTCCTTCGGTGCCTTCACCTCGACCAGCGCATCGCCGTCGCTGATCAGGTCGGCACGGTTGGACAAGGTCCGGATCTCGAAGTTGAAGGGCGGCAGATTGGCTTGGCCGTTGCCATCGCCCATGCCGTTGGTGTTCTGCGTCGCGACCCGCGCTGCGTCCGCGATCGCAGGGGCCGACGGATCTGCGCCGCCGCTGCCACCGCAACCAGCGACCAGCAGCGTTGCCACGAAGGCGGATCCGATGCAAGTCCAAACGGCACGGTTGCTCATCGTCTCCTCCATTCCGAACACGGGCGGCGGGGTCAAGAAGTCTTCTCGTGGCGCATGCATTTCGAGTCGCGCGCGCTCTCCTCTTCCTTGCTGCTGCGCAGTAAGCGAGCGTTTGCGGGCTCGACACGGCCGTCGGCTCGGCGGCTGGCACCGCGCGATGAGCCGCAACGCGCAGCTCATCGTCATCGAGCGCATCGCGCCGGCGCGCCACACACCGATGGGCCGCGATCAGGCGACCGCGAGGTCCGATCTCAACGTGCCGGTGAACCTGAGTGGGCGAGGGTGCACCAGGGCGGAGTTCGAGGCGTTGCCGAGACCGAGCGGGTTTCGAAACTCGCGCATCGTCGAAACCGCAAGCGACTACAGCGTTATCGAAGCGCTCCCGCGCTGACGGAGCCTCGGACCTGCTCGAGAACGACAACTGTCGTCCACGAGAGGTCTGCCTCTCCTCTTTTCACCTTCGAGGACGGATCGGATCATCCGAAGCTGCGCGTTGGCGAGCGACCCGCAGCGGCCAAGCCGTCGCTCGAGTCGCGTCAACGGGCCAGCAACCCCACGGTGCTCACCGGGACACCGACGAACTGACTTGTTTGAGCGAGGGTGCCGTCGCGCGCGATGCTGAAAGCCGTCAACGTTTGCCCCACGTTGGCGAGTGCGTAGAGATACTGTCCATCGTCGCTGACGGCGAGATCGATCGTGTGGCTGCCTGCGCCGGTCGAGCCGTCGGCGCCGCTTGCGCTGGTGCGAGTGAGGGTGCCGTCGCGCCGGATCGCAAAAGCGGTGATCGTGGCCGAGCCTGCGTTGCCCGTGTATGCGAACCGCCCGTTCGGTGTGACGATCAACCAGCAGGGTGCCGCCTGGTTGGTTGGCACCGCGGCGGAGATCACCGCGAGGTTATCGGTGCGGTCACGCAGCCGGTAGCTAGACGCCGAAGCGCTGGCGGCTTCGGACACGATCACGTGGTCGCGCGGATCGATATCGAAGCCGAACGGTGTGTTCCCAACCGATGGCGTAAGCGTGGGCGGTTGTGCGAGCCCATCGTCCACTTCGAACACCGCGATCTGATTGGCGGTCTTTTCGGTCACGATGAGGAACTCGCCGCCATTGGAGAACTTGACCTGGGCAGGCCCGGCCGCGCTCCCACCGAGACCTTGGGTTGAGCCGGCGACCGGCGTCAGCGTGCCGTCATGGCCAACGCGGAAGCCAGCGATGTTGCCCGCGCCGCCAGCGTTGAGGAGGTAGACGAGATGCCCATGGGACGTCACGCTGATGGGCATCACTCCTCCTGTGGACGTGACCGACCTTAGCGTCAGGTTCTCGTCGTCCACCGCGAACGAGCTGACCGTGTCGTTGCCGGCGTTGACGGCGAACAGCCAGCGTCCGTCCTGCGAGAAACTCAGCGCGCCCTGGCTGCCGAGGTTGGTCCCGAGGCCGGTTCCGCCTGTCGAGACAGAATTGACGTTGACAAGCGTTGCGTTCCCGCGCTGCTCGAAAACCAGCACGCGGTTGTCGCCTTGGGCATTGCTCGACGTGTAGACGTAGTGACTGCGATCGCGGGCCGTGGCGAACGCACCACGACTCGCGAGCGCGACACCGACAGCGGATTGCGCGACCGAGCGGATAAAGCCGCGGCGCGTGTGGGTCTTGTTCATGCTGGTCTCCTGGCTGGGAATTCGGTCGCCCGAGCGACTGCGGCGATTACCGCATCACGGCGCCGGACGTTCTTCCACGATTCCCCCGCCGAGCCCTCCGCGCCGCACGTTTTGTGTAATTCGCCCGGATTGGATCCGACAAAACGCCGGTCCAGTCCCGCCGCCGCGTCTCGCCCGTCTGTCATGCATGCGTCATCCTCGTCTCCCGCGGCTGCCGCTAGGGTCTACGAGGTCGCGCTCGAACGGGCTGGGGCACGAAAAGCCGATGCCACGTCGTCGGCGGGCGCTCAGCTTTGCGTGGGGCTCTATCGCCCGGCCGCATACGACCTCTCGGTGGCGCCGATGGACCTGCCGCGAGTTTCGATCAATTTGCGCGCCGTTCCGGTGATGGGCTCGATCGGAGGCGGCGAACAGCGCGAATACGCGGGGCGCCGCTATTCGCTTTTCTTTACGCCGGCCGGCGTCGCGGCGTATTGGCGCAAGCGCGCGCCGAGCCGGCATCTGAACATCTATTTCCAGCCGGGCCTGTTCCAGGACATTTGCGATAGCCAATGTACGGGTGTTCTCGAGCGGCCTCTGTTCGACCTGCATTTGGCCGGGATACAGCCTTACGTGGACGCGCTCGAGAAGGTCATCATGCGCAATGAACCGTTTGCTCGCGAAGCGAGCACGAACCTCGCGCTGCTGATCCTCGCGGAGATTTCGAACCGGGCTGCGCGTCCCAACATGGCGCTTGGCGCGACCGCACTTGCCGCCGTGCGCGACTACGTTGCCGCCTTCCTCGACGTGCCGCTCCGGGTGAGCGACCTCGCGGCAGTCACGGGCCTTTCACCGGCTCGGTTCGCGGTGGCTTTTCATGCGGCAACCGGCACGCCGCCCCACCGCTACGTCATCGCGCGGCGGGTTGCGCACGCGCTGGAACTTCTGCGCGCGGGCAAGCTGGATCTCGCCGAAGTGGCGCTCGCATGCGGCTTCTCGAGCCAACAACATATGACGACGACTCTGCAACGCGTTGCCGGCACGACACCGGCGCGTGTGCGCAGAATGTCACGCAGCGCGCCGTCAGCCGCGTTCGACTCGGCGTGATCCAGATCAGCCGGCTGCGATCAAGCCCCTCAAGGTCCCGCAGCCACCCGACTGGGTGGAGCAGGTACCACTCGTCGGATCAAAGATCGCCCAGGAATGGCGCAGGCGACCGGAATTCATCAATGCCAAACCCGGGGAGCGGTTTTCACAAGGCAAGCAACCTCCCGCTAGGCGGCGCCCGTGGCGGTGCTGGCCTGCACATCGAAACCGCCAGGCCACGGCGGTTGTCGCCGAGCACGCGACCGTGGCCGGTGCCGGCGTCGCGGCGCAGGCTGGGCGTTCGAGCCGATCGACTCAGGTCACGGAATCCGATCCTAGGTCGACAGATATCCTCTCACTTCGGCATTGCGCGACGTCGCCGGGGTGTCTTCGTTGAACACGCTGGCGCGTATATAAGGCCCCATGACGGGCACCCGCAGGATGTGAGCGAGGTCCGGGCCGCCCAGGCGCGGAACCTGAATCAGGCCTCCGCCGGGGCTGGTCAGATCGCTCGTCTCGCAGCGTATTGTCTTGTGACTGATGGCGGTCGGATCGTAGTAGTTGTCGAAGTTGAAGAAGTAGTTGCTTTCGCCGACCACGCCCACACCATAGACGAAAGGGTTGAGTGAAAAGCTGATCTCGAGGCTGAATCCCCGCTGCGTCGAACTACTGAGCGGATCCGAGATGACAAAAGCATTGATCCATCGAAAGCCGTCGACGTTGATCATCTGGTAGCCGACCCCGGTCTGCCCTGCCACATTCGTCTTCGGCAGGAGCGTCATGATCTTCGTGCACGGCCGCTCGCACGTCCGCGGAAAGACCTGGGCCTTCATCAGCCGGTTGACGACCTGTCGCTCCGGCTCGATCACGAAGTAGTTCCACTCCGGACGGCTCGGATGATTGGCCTTAACGAGCTTTTGCTTTCCGCTTGGTTGCTTCTTCGCCATGGTGTTCTCCCTTTCGCGTCTCGCTGCCGGCTTTTTCGCCGAGCGATATAACCACGCGCCGACGTGGATCGACTTGAAGCCGCCGCACACGGATTTCGTTTCTGCGACTGCAATGCCAAGTCTGCGGAGAGCGGGAGAAATGTGCATTGACCGATGTCAGCATGACGGAACCCGCTTGTCCCGTGGCCATGGGATCGCACCAGTCGCAGAGGCGGAGCGCGCTGCTGTCCGCCTGGTTGGCGCTGCACATCGACTACTCAGCGCATGGCGTTCACGCCCCTTGCTTTTTATGACGATCGACTGTCCGCTCTCTCTGCTCCCGTCGTGGGCGAGCCAGCGTCTCGTCATGGCCGAGGTTGTGTAAAAACAGCTCGTGGAAGCTTGCGGCGGCAGGTTGAGACGCCGGCCGAGGTGTTGATCGGCTTCGTGTCTTCTGGGTCGTTTGTCAGCTTGCTCTGAGTTGGTGGGATTCGAG
>Ga0335077_10006416_pt1 | contig 14533 bp, 14 predicted proteins | sample Lox_Sample_31_FD_207151 | JGI IMG/M metagenome (GOLD analysis project Ga0335077, IMG submission 207151) | Soil microbial communities from Loxahatchee National Wildlife Refuge, Florida, United States - Lox_Sample_3.1 | ecosystem: Environmental > Terrestrial > Soil > Wetlands | place: USA...
GTGATCCCAGGGGTCGCCCTTGGCGTAGTAGACCTGCACCATACGAACCCCGCGCTCAACGAGCCGTGCGGCAGTTAAACAGCCGCGCGCCGTGCTTCCTTCGCCGTAGAGCTTGATGGTCGCCTCGCTCTCTTTGCGCACATCGAAGACATCGGGCGCTTCGGTTTGCATCCGATAGGCGGTCTCCATCGATTGGAGCGTAGCTTCGAGCTGGGGATCGTCGGTGTGCTCCTGCTCGATTTGCAGCCGGTCGAGCTTCTCCAGCAAATCGATTTCGCTTTTCTGCTGCTTGAGATCGAACTTATCGTTGTGAATGTTGGCGATGAGCTTCTGTGGATCGAATTTCTTGTCCTTGACGCTGTCGGAGATGTAAGTGCCCTGGTAAACCGGCGGCAGAAATGCCGAGTTCCAGAGCGGCGGGCCAACGGTTGTGGGCACTTCAGGACAGAGCACGACGAACGACGGCAGGTTGCGGTTTTCCGTGCCTAATCCGTAAGTAATCCACGACCCCATCGAGGGCCGGCCGGGCTGGATATGCCCGACATTCATCATGAGCAGTGACGGCTCGTGATTCGGAATGTCGGTGTACATGGAGCGGATGACGCACATGTCATCGACACATTCGCCGAGCATGGGAAAGATCTCGCTGACTTCGATGCCGCTTTTGCCGTATTTCTTGAAGGTGAACGGCGACTTCATCAAGTTGCCGGTCTTGCGCTCGTGCTGGGGGATCTCGCCCGGGAGCGGCTGCCCGTTGTATTTCTCCAGCATGGGCTTGGGGTCGAAGCTATCGACCTGCGACAAGCCGCCGTTCATGAACAGAAAGATGACATGTTTCGCCTTAGGCTTGAAGTTAGGGATTCTCGCGCCGGGAACGCCGTTTGCGTCGAGAGTGGTTGCGGCTCGCGTGATGGATTCTCCCACCATGCTGGCGAAGCTCAACATGCCGAATCCGCTTCCCATCCGACACAACGCTTCTCGCCGCGTCAATGGGCGCCTGGGCGGTAAATGTCGCATTTTGATTTCTCCTTCTCGACTCAATTCACAAACTCAAACTCGTTGGAACTTAGCAGGACGCGGGCGTACTGCTTCCACGACGTGGGCGGCTCGCCCGCGATCTGATTGCCGGGCTTCTCGGGATTGGCGCGCACGAAATCCAGCCCGGCTTTCATCTCGGCGTCCGTGGGGACGCGGCCATATAGTAGGCGGTATGCCTTCTGGATGCGCGCTTCATCGCTCCCCTCGTCATAGACGCGTTTGGCGAGCCGGTCCGCCTGACGGTAGACGAACGCGCTGTTCATGAAGAACAGGCGCTGCAGCGGAACGTTGGTGGAAAAGCGCTGCTCGGCGGTGAACGAAGGGTTTGGAAAATCGAATACCTGCAGAAAATCGTTGAGGCGATACCGGCTGACCTTGCAGTAGACAGTGCGGCGGTCGTTATCGGGGGTGAAGTCAGTCGAAGGCCCCCCCGCGTTTTTCAGATCGAGCGCACCCGACGCAAACAGCACCGAATCGCGAATAGCCTCCGCGTCCAGCCGCCGCCGGTTGGCGCGCCAATACCACCGATTGGCGGGATCTTTCTCCTGGTTGACCGACGACGACTCCGTGCTTAGCTGATACACCGAGGAAAGCAGAATCTCGCGGTGGAGCTTCTTAAACGACATTCCGTTATCGACGAAGCTCTTGGCCAGATACTCGAGCAGCTCGGGATTGGTGGGCCGTTCGCCCATTTGGCCGAAGTTGTCTGGTGTATCCACGATTCCGGTGCCGAAATGCCATTTCCAAACGCGGTTGACGATCACGCGCGCGGCGATCGGGCTAGCTATGACGGCGTCGGCCAACTCCAGGCGGCCGCTGCCCTTCGAAAACGGTTTGGGATCGTCACTCGAGAGAACGGCCAAGAACCGCCGCGGCACTTCATCGCCAAGATTATTGGGGTTGCCGCGAACATTGACATGCATGTTCTGAATGGCCTTGGTGTCGCCGACGCCGTGCACGAACGGATACTGTTGCGGCAGCGCTTTCTTGAGCGCCTCGATTTCCGCTCGCAGGGATGCGATGTGCTCGGTGACTTCGGTGGAAAAATGCCGCTCCAGAGACCAGTCTCGGAGAGCCAGCAGGCCTGGATCGGGCTTCTGCTCCGTCTCGGAATCGAGATCATAGACAAAGACGTCGAGATAAACATTGCTACGCTCGAGCGGCTGCATGGTCTTCAATTCCAGATCGCAACCGGGGCAGAACTGATCCTTGGTTTCGAACTCGTTGGGATAGGCGTCGCGATGCGGCTTTTCCTTGACGTCTGCTTTGGCCTTGATGATGTCGTTCTCTTTTTTCAGTTCCTTCGCTTCGGCGAGAACGGAGAGCACCACATCCTGGAATTGGTTGGCCAGAAACTGCGCCTGCTCGATAGTTCCGCCGCTCTTCACCATGTCCTGCCAATCGAGCAGATAGGGGTAATGTTTTTGCGGGCGGCCCAGGAACTTGATCCACCTCTCGAGCAATTCCGGATCGACCTTTTCTTCCGACGCGGCCTCGGGCAGCTTCATTTTCGGCTCGCCCGTGACCTTCCACGCCGCCACCAGGTATTTGGCCGTCTTGTGCGCGACCACTTCCTCGTACAGCTTGCCTTCCTCCGCGATGAACTTGTCGAGTTCCTCTTCGAGGTAGTCAATTTTCTTTTGCTGCTTTTGCCATGCGGCGGTTTCGGCAGGCGAGGAGGTCGGATACTCGGTGTACGTGGTGTTCAAGAACACGCCGGATAGCGCATAGTAATCCTGCTGAGAGATGGGATCGTACTTGTGATTGTGGCAGCGGGCGCAGGCGACAGTCAGGCCGAGGAAGCCGCGGCTTACCAGATCGATGCGCTCGTTGCGTTCGTCGGCGCGGCCCTGCACGGGCTCGGCCTGATCCCACCACCAGGGACCTTGCCCCAGCATGGCGGTTCCGGCGACCGTCTTCGGCCGGAGCTTTTCATCGAGCAGATCGCCGGCAAGCTGCGCTTTGACGAACGCGTCGAACGGCATGTCCTGATTGAAGGCCCGGATCACCCAATCGCGATAAACGTACGCGCCGTTAAACGGCATATAGCCGCGGTCTTTGGGATCGAGACCGCGGACATCGTCTTCGGCGTAGCGAACGACATCGAGCCAGTGCCGGCCCCAGCGCTCGCCATATTGCGGCGAGGCGAGTAAGCGATCGACAACCTTCCCAAAAGCGTGCGGCGATTTGTCGGCCACGAACGCGTCGATTTCATCGGGCGAAGGCGGCAATCCGATGAGATCCAATGTTGCGCGGCGAATTAAGGTGCGGCGATCGGCCGCGGCAACAGGCTTCAGACCTTCCGATTCCAGCTTGGCCAGCACAAAACGGTCGACGTTCGTCTTGGCCCACGATTTTTCCTTGACCTGCGGAAGTTCCGGCTCACGAAGCGGCTGGAACGACCAGAATTTGCGCTGCTCCGGCGTAATGGTAAATTGCTTCGATTTGGAAAAAGGAATCGTTTGCGCGCTCTGCGGCCAAGGCGCGCCCATTTTGACCCAATCGGTGAGCGCGGCGACGTCCTGCGCCTTCAGTTTGCCGCCTTTCGGCATTTTGAGTTCGCCGGTTTGGCGGACTGCGAGAATGAGCAGGCTCTTCTCGGGATCGCCCGGCATTAACGCCGGACCGGTTTTGCCACCTTTCAAGAGGGCTTCTCGGGAGTCCACGCGCAGTCCGCCCATTTCGGAGTTGGTGTGGCAGGGGTAACAATTGTTTGCCAGTAACGGGCGAATCTTGTTTTCAAAGAAATCCGCCCCTTCAGTCGCGGCCGGAGCCGCGTGAAGCGGAACAACTGCAATCAACAATGCAATCACACTTCTCATTTCACAAAGCCTTCGGATCGATTCGCCATACCTCATGCAGTGCGTGATTGGCTAGCCAGAGGGAGCCCTGGCCAATGCGCAGAGCGTCTCCGCCCTTCTTCCCAACAAACTGTTTCGTGACGCGATTGGTGGCCGGGTCGATGCGAGAGATTGGTTTACCGATGGCGCTGACCCAAACGGCGCCTTCGCCGGTATCGATATCACCGCCCTTACCGGGGACGCCGACGGCGATGGTCGCGGTTACTTTGTTGGTTGCGGGATCAATGCGTGTGACGGTACCGTTACCCTGGTTGAGAGTCCAGACGGAACCGAGGCCAACCGCGAGAAACCGCGGAGACGGGCCGACGGGGATGGTGGCGACGACTTTTTCGGACTTGGGATCGACACGCGATACGAGATTATTCTTCGTACAAGTCACCCAGATAGCGCCTTCGCCTGCCATGGCGGCATAGGATCCTGCGGGGACTTTGATGCGCGCCACAGTCTGGTTGGTGTCCGGATCAATGCGAGCAAGCAATCCAGACTTATTGGCGGGCATCCAAATGCTGCCTTCACCAGCTGTAATGGTTCCTTCGGCATTGGCGACACCCGTCGGGATCCTGGCCAGCACCTTGGTGGTTTCGGCATCCAAGCGCCACACAGATCCGTCGCTACAGTTAGGCACCCAGACGCTGCCAAATCCCATGGCTAACCCGGCGCACGGCTTTTTGCCCGACGCTACGGTGGCGACGACCTCGTTAGACCCAGGGTCTAGGCGCGAGAGATTATGTTTTGGCTCATTCGAAATCCAGATGCTGTCGCCGACGCCGATCCAATCGGGAGAACCCGGCACGGAAAACTTAGCTAGCGGGCGCAGCGAAGACATCGGCTCTTGCACCCGCTTAAGATTGGGCGAATCGTCATTTGAGGCGCACAGAGCGACCGCCGCCAAGAGTACCATCGACCACTGAACTTTCATCGTGCCTGCCCCGCCGAAGTTTCGGCTTTATCGCTCAGCGGCCAAATGGTCAAGTCACGAAGCGCTAGCCGCTCTGGTTTCTGCATGCGGCTCAATGCGTCGTTCAATTCCAGCAAGCTGCCGCGGTTCATTTCGAGCGGGTGTTCGTCGGGCTGGTATTGCGTTCCAATCGGGTAGTCGAGGTATGCCGTGCGGCTCTGCTCGATGTGACCGCCGATCACATGCGTTACGATCTTGCCCTCGGTGAAGCGCACCAGACGCTGGGTGCTTGCCACGAACGCCGGAAAATCGCGCACGTAGAGGCGGCCTGGATACAGGCTGTCACCAGTGAACAGGACGCCGGTCTGACGGTCGTAATAGGCCAGACTCAGCAGGTCGTGGCCGGGGATGGCTATAACGTCGAGGATACGGTCGCCCAAGTCAAGCCGGCCAGTATCTTCCGGCCAGTGCCCCATGCCGAAGAACTGGCTGGTTCCCGGCACGGTCAAAGGAACTAACGTCGTGTTCGGCCGCTCTTTGAACTGTCCGTCGCCGGCGATGTGATCGTCATGCGAGTGGGAATGTCCAACGATCAATGGGGGCACGTCACGGTGATTCTGCGCCGCCCATCTGTCAATCAGAGCCGAGACCGTATGCGCCACGTTTGTTTGGCCCGCACCGGTATCGATGAGGAAGCATTTGTCCTTCCCGAACAGCAGGTAGAGGAACGGCTTTTCGTAGTTCACGCAGCCGCTCTCCCGCAGAATGAAGAAATCGGGGTTGTACTCGTGAATCTCCCACTCGGAAGCCTCCATGCAGTTCGGACCGCCGGTTCTCCAGGCTCTGGGGAGCGTGCCAGTGCGCACGCCGCCGCCGTCCGGCTGGGGGGCCTGCCAGATAAGAATGCTCAGGGCCAGTACCGGCAGAAAAGTTAACACCGCGTTGACATCCTCCATTTCGATGAGCGCGCAACGAGGCAGGAATTCGACGGGGAACAGGACCCGGGCGTGCCAGACTCAGGCCAGCCCGGCCTTTGAACAAAGATACACCAAAACGAGGCGTTCAGCCAAAGCCCGTGCGCTGGCTTGTGAAGAACAGGCCCGGCTGGTGTTGATTGTCCGAAGCCGTACTAGAACTGAAGCGCTTATCGGCCCAGCCTGCTGAATGTTATCTTGGTCGGGCGGGTCCCGTCCCTAACTTGAACCTGCCAAGTGGAAGTACAGGTTTGTCTCCCGACGAACTGATCATCGATCGCTGGCGGCGCACGGAAGAGGTGTTTCACCGGGTGCTGGATGCCCCCGCCGCCGAGAGAGCAGCCCGGCTGAAGGAGCTCTGCGCAGGCGATGCCGAACTCCTGCAAGAAGCCGAATCTCTCCTGAAGTCCTGGGAGGCGCAAGAACACTTGTCTGCCGAATACATTGCCACTCAACGGGCAGATTCCAGAGTTACCCGGGCCGGCCGGAGGATCGGCCCTTACCAGCTCGAGAGGATTCTGGGGCGCGGCGGGATGGGGGCGGTGTACCTGGCGCATCGCGCGCGTTGCCGGATTATCGTCAGGCGCTCGACGGCATGCGTTCTCTTCCGGAAGCTACCAGGAGCACGTTTCCGAACCAACGGATGATGTGCCACATGTTGCGCAAGTATGGTCTGGCACTCAAGGACACCGGCGATTATGAGGAAGCCTTGCAGAATTTCGAGCAGGCACGGACTATGCTGCAACGGTTCGTGGACCTCGACCCCCACGATGCTCGCGCCTTGAATGATCTGGAAGCGGGGCTGGAAAATGAAGCGGAATGCTACGAAGACCGTGTCCAAGGCATCTTCCCGGGCGTCACCAAGAACCGGAACGCGGATGCTCGAAGCGCATTACGCCTGCTGACGGATTCGCGCCGGATCCTCGAACGCCTTCTCGATCAAGAGCCTGGGAACACGCTGTGGCGCGCCTCCCTTGGGGCGACTCTTATTCGCATCAGCGCCGTGCAGTACGCCGTGCAGCCGGATAGATCGAGTACGGAGGTCGCCCAAAAAGGCCTCGCCATTCTCAAGGATGTCCGGCCGCAAGAGAACGCTCCGGGCACGGTTCTGGATTTGGTTGCCACAGGCCTGATCACCGTTGAGCCCGCGCGCCTCCGCGAGCCTGAGCTTGCTGTCCAGTGTGCCGAAAAAATGGCCGCTCTCAGCCAGCGTCAGAAACCAGGCTTTCTGCTCACGCTCGCGCAGAGTTACCGTTTGGCCGGAGAGACGGAGAAGGCCAGGGCAACCGCTCGCGAGGCGCTCGCACTTTTGCCGGCCCTCTCCACTTCGCCCAGTCGCATTCGTAAGCTTCTCGATGCGGAGCTGTTTCCGCCACGGGAGCCGATGCACTATTAGGATGTCCAAGCAAGTTCTCAGGTGTCAGGCCGGACGGGTCCGGCCCCTACATCGCAGCCATCGGTGGGGGCGAAGCATGCCTCGCCTTCGTTCGCGCCGGTTTCGAAATCGCCGGGACATCTTACGGAAAAGGGGCGGATGGCCTTGGGGTTCGGGTGACCCGCAGGCGCTGGACGAACTCGCCGACCTTGCCTATAGCGAATTGCGGCCATCGCCGCGGGATATTTGCACCGCGAAGTGCCCGGCCACACGTTGCAAGCTACCGGCCTCGTCAACGAGCTATCCAAATGCTGACAATCCGCGCGATTCGGTTAAGGTCCCCAGCCGCGGCTTGAAGAGTACCGATTTCTCTTCGCGATGTGCCGGAGATGAAGTTTACATTGCCGGTCTGGACGTACGGCAGGTAGGCGGCGACCGGCGGAGTCACGCGCAGAACCTCGATCGCCATGTGTGCGACAGTGTCGTAGACGGACATGGTTACGATTGGGCGGCGGCCTTCCGGAAGGAGACCGCGCTTGTATTTCCTCCACAGACCACTACGCCGACCTGTTCGTTCGGCTTTGGCTCGTATTTCTTCGAAAGCAGAGCGGCCAAGGCTGCTGCACCTCCGGGCTCGGCCGCAACCCGCAAAACGTCCCAAAGCTTCTCCTGTGCGCTTTGAATCGCATCATCGGTGACCAGGACAACACGCCTCACCAATGACTGGGTAATGGGAAAGGCGAGCTCACCCACGCGTTTGGGTGCGAGCGAGTCGGCGGCAATACCGCCGGCCGGGGCGTCCACTGGGCGACCCGCCGCCAGCGCGTTGGTTAGAGTTGGCGCCGCCTCTGGCTCGACGCCAACGATTTGGATGCGGCCGGCATACCAGGCAGCGATGCCGCCAATCAGCCCGCCTCCGCCAACCGCGACAAGCAGCGTATCCAGGTCCGGAGCTTGCTGTTCGATTTCCAGGCCAACACTGCCCTGGCCGAGCAGCGTCTCCACGTCGTTATAGGCATGGATGGGAACGGCGCCCGACTGCCTGGTCCAGGCTTCCGAAGCAGCCAGCGCCTCGGCGTAGCTGTCACCCGAGATCACCAGATCGGCTCCATAACCGCGGATCCGTTCAATTTTGGACGGCGATGCAACGCTCGGAACAAAGATCGTCGCACGTGTCCGAAGCTTGTGTGCCGCAAATGCCACCGCCGCCCCATGATTGCCGCCCGATGCGGCCGCCACGCCCGCACACGGCAATTCGCGACTCAGCAGATTGGCAAACGCGCCTCTGGTCTTGAAAGAGCCGGTGTGCTGCAGCAGTTCGAGCTTCAACCGCAGATTGGTAAAGTGCAGACCGAGGTCGGCGCCGTCCACTTCCACCACCGGCGTGCGGCGAATCCACGGCCGGATGAGCTGTTCGGTGGCGGCGATCGCCTGAGGGTTGATGCCGGCATGGAGCATGTTCCAGTATACTTAGGCAATTGTCTAATTGTCTATATGAAAATGGATGTGATGCTTCGCGCAATTGCCAATGCACGGCGACTGCAGATTCTCGAATGGCTCAAGGCGCCGCGCCGGCACTTCCCCAAACAGATAGACGGTGACCTGGTGAAAGACGGAGTCTGCGGATTGTTTGTAGCGCGTAAGCTCAAGGTGACGCAGCCGACCGCCAGCGAGCACCTCAACATCCTGGCGGATGCCGGGCTGGTTCGCGCCAAGCGCATCAAGCAGTGGACGTTCTATCAGCGCGATGAAGCCGCGCTTCGCAAACTGAAGACCCTCATGTCAAAACTGTGAAAGCCGATCGCGCTGTGACTGTCTCTTCGACCCGACTGATCCGTCCTGCGAAGCAGAGTTGGAATCAGCGGACGCGCTGCGCTAGCGAACACGCCCGCTTGAATGACGGCAATGTTACGGGGCCATGGGAGTGGAGTTCCGGCGGGATTTTTGCGTAGACGCGATTTTCAATCACGCGAGAGCTTAGAGGGCGATGAGAGGGGCTATGATTGCGATCACAACCAGCAATTCAATCAGCGTGAACCCGCCCTGCGTCTTCTTTCTGTTTTCCATGGCCTTCTCCTTCCGCCGGTCTTAAAGTAAACGCGATTCCATTCGCCAACATAGTTGAGTTATCGATGGGCACATTGCGCCGGAAGGAAATAGCCTCAGATGAAGCCAGCACAGTTGCTTGCGCGCGCCGGAGAAGACTATCCGAAAGGATAGGCGGGCGGACGAATGGATAGCTTCGCTTCCTCGATCCGCGTATCGCCGACCGGCGGCATCACGAACGACAAGATTCTCGGATTGTATTTGGATTATCTGGCGCGCCCGGAGAGACTCGAACTCCCGACCTACTGGTTCGAAGCCAGCCGCTCTATCCACCTGAGCTACGGGCGCGCTACGGCCATTATAGCGACGAGAGGGCCGGGAACCCATGTGCCGGCACGCACCCAGGCTCTCGACGCACCGTTGCGCTTATTGCTGCAACTGAAGGCGCTATCGCGGAATTCAAATGCGCAGCTATGTCAACTGCTGAGATTTTGAGCGCACGGGACACAATTGAGCAGGTCGCCGGGCATCGCCGTTCGATCCGTCGCTACCGGCCGGACGCCATTTCAGAGCAGGATTTGCTCGATCTGCTCCGGATTGCATCACGTGCGCCTTCGCCTTGGAACTTGCAGCCATGGCGTTTTGTCGTGGTGCGCAGCCCCGAAGCCAAAAAGCAGTTGCGTGAGGCCGCCTTCGGGCCGGCGCAAGTAGATGTGGCGTCCGCCGTGATTGTGCTGTACAGCGACATGGAGGATGCGCTCGCACGCGTCGACGAGGTTCAGCATCCGGCATGGCCGACGGAGCGGCGAACGAAAACGCGGGTTAGCATAGTAGCTCACTTTGCCAATCTCATGCCCGAGCAGCGCCATCAATGGGGAAGGGCCATCACTTACACCGCACTCGGATATTTATTGCTCGCCGCCGAAGCGTTTGGATTCGGATCATCACCCATGCTGGGGTTCGATCCTGTCAAGGTGAAAGCGCAGCTTCAACTGCCGGCTCACGTGGAGTTCGCCGCGCTGGTCGCCCTAGGCTACCCCGACGAAGCGGGTCTCCATCCGCACCGGCTTCCGGTAGAGAGCATCACGCGATTCGTGTAGCCGCGCGATGAGTATCCTCGCTTACTTCACCGCCTGCGGTAAGCTGATCCAAATGCTCATCACACGGAGATGTTCTCTCGCCCTGCTGTGCGCTCTGCTGAGTGCCGCAGCTCTCTGCCAACCCCTGCCCGTCGCCAAGCGGGCCGAGGAGGTGGGCTTCTCGTCCTCACGTCTCGAACGGGTGCGCGGCCAAATGCAGGCGGATGTGGAAAGCCGCCGCATTCCGGGCGCCGTGCTGCTGATTGCACGTCAAGGAAAGATCGCCTCTTTCATGACGCTCGGATTTCAGGAACGGCGCACCGAGATGCCGATGAAGAGCGATTCCATTTTCCGCATCGCCTCCATGTCGAAACCCATTACCTCGGTCGCCGTGATGATTCTCGGCGAAGGGGGTAAGCTCGATATTGGCGCTCCTGTGGCGCAGTACCTTCCCGAGTTCAAAGACGTGATGGTGGGCGTCGAGAAGGCCGCGCCGAAACGCGCACTGACGATACAGGACCTGCTGCGCCACACCTCCGGGCTCACCTACGGTTTTTTCGGCAACTCGCCGGTGGACGAGTTGTACCGGAAGAGCAATCTTTTCGCCAGCAAATCTCTCGCGGAAATGGTTTCGGCCATTGCGCGCCTGCCGCTCTTGCACCAGCCGGGCGAAGTTTGGGAGTACAGCATGTCCACCGATGTTCTCGGTCGTATAGTCGAAGTCGTGAGCGGCCAGGATTTGGATGCCTTCGTCGCAGAACACATTACCCGCCCACTCGGGATGCATGATACCGGTTTCTATCTGAGCGCGTCGCAAGCCGCTCGCGTGGCCCGCCCCGACTCCGCAATCGCTATGGCACCGATCGACCTGACCGTAAAACCGGCGGTCTTATCGGGAGGCGGCGGTATGCTCTCGACCGCCGGCGACTACGCGCGCTTCTGCCAAATGCTGCTCAACGGCGGAGAGCTGGATGGTGTCCGCATCCTCGCGCCAAAGACCGTCGCGTTAATGACCTCGGATCAACTCCCACCTTCGACGGAGCGGCATTCCCCTCTCGCGATCGCTCTCGGCGCATTCGGTCCGACACCGGAGATGGGCACCAGCTTCGGCCTGGGCTTCGCCGTCCGCACGGACCCAGGCCGCAATCCGGTTCCTGGATCGGTCGGAGATTTCTCCTGGGCAGGCATTGCGGGCACGTACTTCTGGGTTGATCCGCAGGAGAAGCTGGTCACCGTCCTGATGATGCAAGTTCCGCAGGCCACCATGGGCCCGTATTTTAGGCAGACGCGCACGCTTGTGTACCAGGCGCTGATCACAGAGTAGGGTGGGCGTTTACCTCGCCTCGCGAAGGGCCTGGATCAACTGCTCGCTCAACACCGTCGGAGCCCAGTATTTCTCGATGTGCTCGATGACCAGTTCGGTGCCTTGGTCATGCGACACGTATGGCCGGGCCTTGGGGTTATACATCGAATCGGTCAGGTCGCGAACCAGAATGCATCGCTGGCCCCAGTTGGTCATCTGCTTGATCGCGAATGAGCGATTCAGGATGCACATGTTGGTGTGAACCCCCATGATGAGGAGGTTATCGATCCCGCGATTCTTGAGAAAAGTATAGATTTCGGCTCCATCGTCCGAGACCACGTCCTCGGGCCCGATTTGCAACGCGGCGTTTTCGCGCGTCCAGGCTTTGTAGAACTGGTCGGGGGTGTCGCAGCCGCCATCGGAATCGTCGATGGGCAGTGGCGGATCAGTGAGGCCCAGGCTGGCTGGTGGGCTTGTCTTGGCAAACGCCAGGATTCGCAAGCGCTGCGGCGCATCGTTGTAAAAGTCCATGGTTTCCGACGGCGCGTGAATGATCTGCATACCGGCGGCACGCGCTTTTTCCAGCACTGGATTCATGCCCGCGGCGAGCGCATCCACGCGCCTGCTCGCACCCGAGCACCAATGCTTGTCCCACATGTCGCAAATCAGAATTGCGGTGCGCGACACGGGCAAGGTCTGGTCAACGTGCACTTCGTGCCACTCACCACTTCCCTTGAACGCTTCCACACGCGTACGGAGTTGCAGCCGCAGCGTGGCAAGGTCCGCCGCAGTCGCCGGAGCACACGTCAGAATCACACCGAGCATCAGCTGGCACTTCATTTTTCGATCGTCGCCTTCTTGATGTAATCCAGCTTAGGGAATTCACGCACGAAGTACGCGTTGCCTTCGGCTTCGGCTCGTCCTTCGTCCGGACCGCTGCCCATGGGCTGAATTTCACCGTAATCGCTGTAGAATTGTTGCACCACACCCATCCCCTCCGTCACAGCGCCGAAAGGAGCAAACCGGGTAGCATCCAGCCGGGCATTGTCCGCCAGATTGATGAAGACCTGTGTGCTCCGGGTGTTCGGATTTCTTTCGGCGGCGTAGGTGATGGTGCCGAGCCTATTGCTCTGGACTACCGGATCGTCCTGCAAATTCGCGCCACGCCATTTGGCGTTGACCGCCGGGTCGCCGGCGATACCAAACTGGACGACAAATCCCGGCCTCACGCGGAAGAACCGCGCGCCATCGTAGAATCCGCTTTTGACCAGCGTGTAGAAGCGGTCCGCGCCCAGCGGTGCCCAACTGCGGGTCACCGCGACGATAAACTGGCCCTTGCTGGTATCGAACTGGACCTTGTAGGAACCCGGCGCCCGCTCATCGCCAGCGGCCGTTGGCTTCGAGCATCCAGAAAATACAAGCGTGGTCAAAATGAGGGCGGCGATTCTCATGCCTGTGCGCCCCCCGATGGTGACGGCATAAACGGATTTTAGCGCATGGATTGGCGGCGTTATATTAGAGCGAAGGTCAATCTGTGAATCGGCGATCATTTTTCGGAGTCATGGGAGGAATGGGAATGCTGGCAGCAGCCCGCCCCACCGGGGCAACCGGCGAGAAGCGCACTGGATTTTACGTGCTGGAGACGTTTTACTTGCAGCAGGGCGCCCAGGTGGAGCGCATGCGCGACTATTTCAGCAAGCTCGCTCTGCCGGCCTTGCAGAAGGTGCGGCACAATGGCCCGGTGATTTTTCTGGAGTCATTGATCGCGCCGCACATGCCGCAGATGGTCGCCCTCTATGGTTTTCAGTCTCTTGATGAGATGTGGGGCGTGCATACGCGCATCCACCAGGACTCGGAACTGATGAAAAACTTCGAGCAGTGGGATTCCGGCGAGCCCGCCTTCGATCAGCAATCAAGCACGATTCTCCAGGCCGCCGACTACAGTCCGGAGATTGTCATACCAGCCGAACCGCCGAAAACTTCACGCGTCTTCGAGCTGCGCGTCTATCATTCGCCCACCTGGCGCCAGCTCAAAGCGCTGCATGAGCGCTTCGCCGGACCGGAGATCCAGATCTTCCATCGCGTGGGCGTGCACCCCATCCTCTACAGCTCCACCATGTTCGGCCCGAACATGCCCAACCTCACGTATTTGATCCCCTTCGAAAACCTGGCCGCGCGCGAAAAGGCCTGGGACGCGTTCGGCGCGGACCCCGAATGGATCAAAGTGCGCAAAGAGTCGATCGACAAGTACGGGCAGGTTTCCGCCGTAATTCAGATTTCGCTGTTTAAGTCCGCGACATTTTCGCCGATTCGTTAGCCTCAGTCTTCGCTGGCAAAAATATCGGAAAGCGCGTTCAGCGGGTTATGCTCGTCGGCGCTGGTCTTGCCCGGCGCGAGCTCCCGCCGCAGTTTGTTGATGGTCATGCTCTGCACGATCAAGCGGCCGGGGCCGGTCATCCGCGCAAGGAATAAGCCTTCACCGCCGAAAAGCGCCGTCTTGATGCCGCCCACGAACTCGATGTCGTAGTCCACGGATTCATCGAACGCCACGATGTTGCCGGCATCCACATGCAGCACTTCGCCCTCGGCCAGTTGGAATTCCACAAAATCGCCGCCCGCGTGGATGAACACGGCTCCCGGTCCCGTCAACTTCTCCAGAATGAATCCTTCGCCGCCAAAAAATCCCGCACCGAGCTTCTTCACGAACGCGACGTTGAATTGCACGCTCGTCTGCGCGAAGAGAAACGCATCGCGCTGCGTCAGGATACTTTGGCCATCCGCAAGGTCGAATAACTGAATCTTGCCTGGATAGCTGCCGGCGAAGCCCACTTCTCCGGCTCCGTCCGCCCGGAAATACGTGAGGAACAGCGACTCTCCAGTGATCGTGCGCCGCAGCGCTCCGAGGAGTTTTTCGCCCAGCGTCGCGCCGCTCATGCGCGTTTCCCAGTTCACGTTGGCG
>Ga0335077_10006417_pt1 | contig 14530 bp, 20 predicted proteins | sample Lox_Sample_31_FD_207151 | JGI IMG/M metagenome (GOLD analysis project Ga0335077, IMG submission 207151) | Soil microbial communities from Loxahatchee National Wildlife Refuge, Florida, United States - Lox_Sample_3.1 | ecosystem: Environmental > Terrestrial > Soil > Wetlands | place: USA...
GTTTAGATGTCCCGATCGAGACCGACAAACTAATCGAGAATGCATACATGTGCGCCGACGAGTCCTGCTTGGTTAGCCGAAGTCGTTCAGGCAGTTCTTGATCGCTTTCAGATCAATCGCAAAGTGTACACTCTTCTCTCGCAGATGACCCTGTGTTCTAGAATCCGACGTTCTGCCTGCTGGTTCCTTCCGGACGCCGCCCACTAGATTGGCTGAGCCGCGACCGCAGGGAGCGGTGGCGTAGCGTTAACGAATTGGGTACGCTAGCCCGTCCTGTGCTTCGCCCGTGGTTTGCGGGATTCTTCCTCCAGCGCCTGGCTGAGCAGGGTCTTGATCAGGGCCTCCCGGCTGATGTTAAGGCGCGCTGCCCGCTCATCCAGTTCCCGTAGCATGCCCTGCGTCAGATCGACATTAACGCGGCGGACAGGCCGGACCACGGTGGATTTGTTGGTGAAGTAGGCGGAAATATCTTCACCGCGCGAGGCCTTCTCAGCAATCTGATCGGCGGAGAGTCTGCTCTTAGACGTTTTGGACATGCCTCTTCCTCAGGCTACCAGGGAAGTGGGATTTTCCACCTACCGCTTTCCTGGTGAACTGGCCAGATGACCATAACCCTGCTATCGTCAGTCTCAGATCATGAGACCCCTCACCGTCAGTTCGACGGAGTTCAAACCTAACTGCTCCGCCTACCTCGACAGAGTCGAGCGGGACGGCGAGTCAATCACCATCACCCGTCGCGGCCGCGCCGTAGCTGTGCTCAGCCCAGCGAAAAAGATCGCTTGGAAGTCGCCGCGGAACAGTTGGGCCGGCAAGGTCCGGATTTTAGGCGATATCGTCAACTACGATACGTCTGACCTTTGGGAACTCGACTGAGTTTCCCCGAGATTCCCTCCTCCCTCAACCTACTTCCCTCTCGGACATGCTCTCCCTCCTCTACCGCCTCGCGGACCGCCTCCGCCACCGCGCGCGAATCCGGCGCGCCCATCCGGATTTTGTCGCCGGGCGGCGCGGCGAAGATCTGGCGCACCGCTTCTTGCGGCGTCAGGGCTACACCGTCATCGCGCGGAATTTCCGGCCGCGGAACGGCGCGGGCGAGATCGATCTGATCGCATGGGAACGCGATTACCTCGCCTTCGTCGAGGTCAAATCCCGCGCCAGCGACGAATTCGGCACGCCGGATCGCGCCGTCGATCCTGAAAAGCAAAAGCACCTGGTGCGCGCGGCCGGGGAGTACGCCCGCCGCGCCGGCGTGGATTGGGAGCGCATCCGGTTCGACATCGTCGGCATCGTGTTGACCCAGCCACCTCGAATCGACCTGGTGCGGGATGCCTTCGGCCCGCGGCGGAAGCTATAATAACGGGTCACAGCCACGCTGCTGTGCGTAGTCGTACGGCATCAGGAAAAGGCGCGGGAAGACCGGAAATGCCCGGGCCACACGAGGCATTCACTCATTGCCAGAACTTCGAAAAGATTCCGTCACAGGCCGTTGGGTCATCATCGCCACTGACCGCGCACGGCGCCCCTCAGACTTCAGCCGTGAGCCCGTCGTCATCGCGCCACCTACGCGTTTCTGTCCCTTCTGCTACGGAAACGAATCCAAGACGCCGCCCGAAGTTCTTGCTTACCGCGTCAACGGGGGCCACAACCAGGCCGGCTGGTCGCTGCGCGTGGTGCCGAACAAGTTTCCCGTGCTCGGCATTGAAGGCGATCTGGCGCGCCAGGGTGACGGGATGTTCGACAAGATGTCCGGCATCGGCGCTCACGAAGTGATTATCGAGTCGCCGGAGCACACCGCCACGCTGGCTACGATGACGGACAAGCAGGTGGAAGACGTGCTGTGGGCCTTTCGCGAGCGCGTGCTCGACCTGAAGAAAGACCGGCGGCTCCGCTACATTCTGCTGTTTAAGAACCACGGCGAGCCCGCGGGCGCTACGCTCGAGCACCCGCATTCGCAGCTCATCGCGCTGCCGGTGATTCCCAAGCGCGTGAAGGAGGAACTGGACGGCGCCAAGCAGTATCACGATTTCAAGGAGCGCTGCGTGTTCTGCGACATTGTGCGCCAGGAATCGCAGGCGGGAGTGCGTCTGGTGATGGAGACGGACCGCTTCATTGTGAATCAGCCTTACGCCTCGCGCTTCCCGTTTGAGACCTGGATCATTCCCAAGCGCCACGATTCGCATTTCGAGGACACGGGCGCGCCTGACCTGCAGAACCTGGCGTGGGTATTGCGTTCGACGCTACGCAAACTCGATAAAACGCTCGAAAAGCCGGCCTATAACTTTCTGATCCACACCGCGCCGGCGCAGGAAGCGCCCATGACGCATTACCACTGGCACATCGAGATCATGCCGCGCCTCACCAAGGTGGCAGGATTCGAATGGGGCTCGGGTTTCTACATCAACCCCACGCCGCCCGAGGAATCGGCGCAATTTTTGAGAGAAGCGGGGCTGGGATAGAGAGATATGGACCAACTCCTGATGACTGTTTTCACCGGATGTATAGCGATTCTGATCGGAGTGACGCCGGTAGCTGGGTTGATCGACGACATCGGCGACGCCATCGAACGGTTCCGGGCCGCTGCATTCGGGCTTCCCCCGCGGCTGACGATCCGCATGGTCAACCAAAACAGGGACAAGCGGTTCAACGGGCAGATCTGGTTCGCAGTGGCGGGGGCAGCGCTGATCGTGATTGCAGTTTCGAACTACGGGCTGCGGTGACGGTGGCGGCTAGGCCGCGTCCCTTCCTTCGATCACCAGGCGAAATCCCAGGCTCGAGAGGAGTTTACTCAAGCTTTGAAAGCTCGGATTTCCCCTTTTCGAAAGCATGCGGTAAAGGTTCTCCCTGTTTAGCTTGCAAGTCCGAGCGATCTTGCTCATCCCGCCGTGCGCTTCAGCGACGTCCCGCAATGCCAGAAGAAACACGCTCGGATCGTCGTCCTCCAACGCGGCATTCAGGTAACCCTCGGCTTCTCTTGGATCTTTGAGCGAATCGATGAGGTGCGGTTCCCATGGAACACTTCTAGGCGCCGCGTCTGGCTTCATAGTCCGTCCAATAGGCTTCTGCGCGCGTGATATCCTTCGCTTGCCGCTCCTTCTTGCCGCCCCAGAGTAAGATGACATCGTCGCCCTCCCTTCCAAAGTAAACGCGGTAACCCGGACCGAAATCCACTCGCAACTCGTGAAGGCCCCCGCCCAGACTTTTACTGTCGCCGAAATTCCCAACTGACATTCGGCGCACCCTCACTTTGACGATGTTCCGTCCTCGCTGATCTTTCAGAGCTTCCAGCCATTCGGTGAAAGGAGTCCTGCCAGTCGACGTGGCGTAAAGCCGGACTCTCGGTAGAGAACTCGCCAGTTCTCCATTGTAGCTTATTTGCTACACGGCGCAGAACCAGACTCCCCGCGCGCTATCATAGGCCCCACTATGCCGGAAGATCTCTTCGACGCACTCGACGAAACCCTTCGCTCTGGCGGAGCGGAAGCCGGCTTCGAGCTGCTCATCCGCAAATTCCGCGAAGAGAAGAAATATCCGCTGATGTTTGAAGCGCGGATCATGAAAAGCCGGCATGAACTGGGACTGCCGGTTATTCACGACGGGCTGCTTGAGGACTTACCGGAGGCAAAGCGCGCCAACCACGAGCGCGCTTTCGTGGAAGCGGCACGCGAGGTGGGAGGTCTTTTCCTTGCCGATGGCGACATCCCCCGTGCATGGTCTTACTTCCGCGCCATCGGCGAAACTGCGCCGGTCGCCGCCGCCATCGAACAGCTCCAGCCGCAGGAGAATCAGGAAGCCGTCATCGAAATCGCGCTGCACGAGCGCGTGCATCCGCGCAAAGGCTTCGAGCTGATCCTCGCCAACTACGGCATCTGCCGGGCCGTTACCTTCTTCGAACAATATCCCGACCGCAAGACACGCGAGGACTGCATCCGCTTACTCGTTCGGACACTACATCGGGAGCTGGTGGAAAGCCTCCAGCGGGTGATCGCCAGGAACGAGGGTCAGGCGCCGGACTCGCGGAGCATGCCTGAGCTGATCGCCGGCCGCGACTGGCTGTTTGGCGAATACGACTACTACGTAGACACGTCCCACCTGGCGTCGATTCTGCGCTTCGCTCTGGACGCCACCGATCGCGAGACGCTCGGACTCGCGGTCGAGTTGGCCGAGTACGGCAAGCACCTGGCGTCGACCTTCCAGTTTCGCGGCGACCCGCCGTTCGAGGACGGCTGCAAAGCCTATGCGATTTACCTGCGCGCGCTGATCGGTGAAAACGTGGACGAAGCCGTGCCGTATTTTCGCGGCAAGATCGCCGCCTGCGATGCGGAGAGTACCGAGCCGGCACAGCGTCTCGTCGCCCTGCTGGCGCGGCTCGGGCGTTACCCCGAGGCCATCGCCGTTTCGCTCGATCAGCTTCGCGACACCGATTCTAATCAGCTCTTCTGCCCGTCCGTTTTTCAGCTCTGCCAGACGGCCGGCGATTACGCCCTCCTGCGCAGCCTGGCCCGTGAGCGCGGGGATCTGCTGCATTTCGCAGCGGCCGCCCTCCAGGGCTGATCCCCTACCAGTTTCCTTCGGTTCTGATGAGCCAAGTGTGTCCCGGTCTGCGCGTTAGTCATCAAGAGGGATGACGATGGAACGATCTGTCAGGAACGCCGTGCAGTGGGTAATCGCAGCACTTTCCGCAGCGCTGCTGGTCGCCGCGGCGCACGCACAGACTCCGAACACAAGGCCAGCCGAGAGCTTGACGGTGACGGCTCAGTTTCGGCGGGCTTGACCGAGCCGCGACCGAAGGAAGCGGTCGTACCTAAAGCTGCGCCGCATCGCTGCCGAAAAGAAGATCGAGGAGTGGTCAATCGCAACGAGTCCGAGTATCGATCTGGGGCGCGCCTCGGGCGTAAAATTCCTGAGGCCGTTCCCGCTGGTGGCGCGTCGCCTGCTGGAGTTGATCGACCACGAGAGCGTGCACCTGCGCGAGATGTCGCGGCTGCTCGCGACCGACGCGGCCTTTTCCAGCCAGGTGCTCCACGTGGCCAATTCGGCGTTGCTGGGATCGAGACACGAGGTGACGAGTATCCAGCGTGCCCTATCCGCTTTGGGCGTGAATCGATTACGCGCTCTGGTAGTTACCGTAGCTTTGAAAAACTATATCGGCCACCACGGCGACAATCCCTTCTTGCGGCGGTGCTGGCGGCATAACCTGGGCACGGCTCTGTGGTGCGATCTGCTGGCTGATTGCTGCAACGTCGAGAAAGCTGTCGGCTACACATCTGGCCTTCTGCACGACATCGGGCGCATTGCCTTGCTGATGCTGTTCCCCCAGGACTACGCGGTGTTTGTGGGCGATTCCATGAGGGGCGGGCCAAGCGATCTGGAAGCCGAGCGCAAGCTGTGCGACGCCGATCACTGCCAGATCGGGTTTCATCTCGCCGAATCGTGGAATTTCCCGCTGGGGCTAAGTGATGTGATCGCGCATCATCACGACGCGGCCGGACCCGGCACGCCGGCTTTGCGACGGCTGGTGCGGGCGGCCTGCGTCGCGGCCAACATGAGCGGCTTCCGCGCGGCCGGGCGTGAGTGCGCATGGGATGAGGATCGCCTGATGGAACTGTTGCCCCGAAGAAACGCCAGGTTGCTCCCGCCGGCCGAGGTTCTGATGGAACGGGTATCTGCGGCGTTCAGCGACGTCGAGCGCGGGCTGTTATAGGCACCCACGCCGCGGAATCCTCAACTCTCGCCCTCAATGGTACGGCGGCGCTGCAGCCACCGGGCCACGAGCCAGCATAAGATGGCCCACGACGCGCCGGCGATCCAGCCGGCCAGGACGTCCGTGGGCCAGTGCACCCCGAGATAGAGGCGGCTCACGCCGACCAGAAACGTCAGCAGAGCGGCCACCAGGAGGAAATAAGCCTTCAGACGTTTTCGCTTCTGAGATCGCGCCAGCATGGCTCCGAGAGTCAGATAAGTCACCGCAGACAGCATGGAGTGTCCGCTGGGGAAACTGGTGTTGGAGACGATGGTTGCATAGGGCACAAGATCCGGTCTAGGGCGCTGAAACAGGCTCTTCAGAATCGTGCTGAGGAGACCGCCGCCGGCCACTGACGTGTACACGAAGATCGCCAGGTGTTTCTTGCCGTCGAGCAATAGAAAGCCGCCTGTGATGAGCGTCAGCAGGGCCAGCACGGTGGGGCCACCCAACGCGGTAATGTCACGTGCGGCTTCCTGCAGCCCGGGCGGGCCCAACGGGGCGCGGTCTGTCGGCCGCCTCATCGACAGCAGAAGCCTGCGATCGAACGACTGCGTGTCGCCCTCCATCACTTCGCCTGCTATCAGGCCGAATAACCAGATACCGGAGGCGATTCCCACAAAAGCTAACAAAACGGCAAGTTCATGACCGCCGAGCCAGGCAAGAAAACGAACTGGGTCACCCTGCGAGGACGACGTCATGGCATCCATTGTGGCCCGGGCAGTGACGGTTGGGCAATGTGTTTTCATGAACGTGCGCGACCGTCCCACGTCTGTTCTGCGGTAGCGCAGGTCCACGCCGTTTTTGCGGGGACCTGCGGCATTTTGCCGAGATCGAAGAAAAAGCCACAAATCTCCCCGCAAACCCCGCGGGTAGGCCGGCGCTACAGCTGGCTGGCGGTTGCAAAGATAGCACCAGGATTTGCACTTGGGAGGCGTGCGCTCCGTCCGGCATCAGTGGCGCAGGAGCTTGGCGACCCGTTCGAGTACGAGCTCAAAGATCCGATCAGGCCTCGGGAAAAACCGGTCGGCGCTCGTGCCGATCGTGCAATCGCCAATCACTGTCGAAAAGGTTTCGGTCTGGAACGATCAGGCCGGATTGCCGCGCCCCCAGCGCGCCCTTTGGGTTGACCAATTCGAGCGGGCTGACCCTGGACGGCGGCAGCTTCAGCGTGATGGATGAGGAGACATTTGCCGGGCTTCGAAAGGAAATCGACCAACTGGAAACGCAGCGGGCAGGCGCACAGGAAGCGCTGGACAAGATGGCGCAGGAGCTTTCGTTTGATGTGAAGCTGTAGGGGTATGCCTATTTCGACGCAGCGTGGTGGTCGTAACTGATGACCCTTGTAATCTTCCATGCGCCGTCTTTGTATTGCCATAAGTGAATGAACTTGCCCTCGCCGACGCCCTCTGTGCCCTCATGACCCGGATGATGGAAGCGGTGAACGCCCATCTCAACGGCGCCGTAGCCCTTCATAGGGTAGACCTGAAGAGTTCCGGGGACGAGTTCGCGGGTCACTTTGCCGCAGATATTCGCTTTGACACTATTAGTCAATGCCACCTTGCCGAGGGTCACTCCGGCCTGGTCGTGATAAAACTCAACGTCATCGGCGAAGAAGCCGCGAACTTCTGCAAATCGCAGCGGTTGTAGGAATCGAACAGTGCCGCATCGAGCGATCCGATGGCCTTGTCAAGCTCTTCCTGCGACTGAATGCTTTCCAGAGCCTGAGCATGTGCTTGGAGCGTGCACAAGGCAAGTATTGCGAAGAGTAACAGACGTTTATACATGAGTCTCCTGGACTGTGACATAAAAATACAGTCCAAGATACGGAAGTGAGGGCGCACAAGTTCCGTGCGAACTCTGTGGTTGCATCCGAATCGCTGCCGGCTACAGATGATTCCACAGTGATCGCTCGCCGTTGCTCTCGGCGTGCTCTTTCTTTTGCTCGAAGAAGCGCCGGAAGCCGCCGCCTAGGCCGACGGCCAGGCACACGGTGAGCGCGCCGCCTCCTACCAGAATGATGAACGCCGCGAGGAAGACGCTGCGGGCGAAATCGAGCTGGTCGGCAGCGACCACGACGGCGACAAACATGATGACGATCCGCACCAGGGTGGCCAGGCGGCGTGGGGAAGGGAAGTCCTCATTGACGGCCCAGACCAGCATGCTGCGGCCGAGATACTGTCCCAGGGCGGCGCCCCCCAGCAGGATCAATCCTGCCACGACGATCTTCGGCAGCAGAAACACGAACTTCTGAATGAGCTGCGTGGTGATGTCGGTGTCAAACACGCTTAATCCGAGCAACAGGCCGGCGAGCAAGAAGCACCAGTAGGTGGTCTCGGCGACCAGCCGGGTAGCACGCAGGCGGCCGGAGGGATCGAGCATGAACGCGACGCCGCTGCGGCGCAGGAACCGGTCGATGGCCGGTCCTTTGAAAATTCGATACAGCAGCCAGCGGGAAAACACTGCCGCCAGGTACGCCGCCCCAAACAGGATGAGCGCGGCGAGCAACGAAGGCAGGTAGATGGTGACGTATTTGTAGAGTCGCTCGAGAACTGCCTGGAGGACGGTTCTCAGTGTTTCGACCATGGCTTTACACCTCCAATTGTGTTTCTTGTCGCTCGCCGGCAACAGCAGGGACCGGTTCCGGAGGCAGCACGGGTTCCCGATACCATTGGCCGAGCAAATACGGCTTTAGGTCCTCAAAGGTTAAGCACACCTGCTCAATCTTGTCCTCGACTTGCGGTGACGAGAGGCTTCGAGTTTCAAAGACGAACGACGCAACGCGCGCCAGATAAAGCGGCGTCAGCGACCGGAGCAGGTGCGCCGACGCCAGCGGGTGCTGCTTATAGGCGCAGGCGAAATCCAGAATCACGCGTGCCCAAAGCTCATCCTCCAGATGGAAGGCGTTCGGATTCTCGCTAAGGCCAGCCGCCAGGCTCCGGATGCGGGCATGCGTTTCCGGCTGCAGCGCAAGGCTCCAAATCTCCTCCAGTTCCGCGCAGCCTTTCTGAAAGGCATGGATCATGCGCTCGACATTCACCTCGACGGGCTCCAGACCGACGTCGAACCGGAATCCAAACAGCTCGGCCGGCTTGCTGCCCGTCTGATTCCGCCAGACGGATTCGTAGTCGTCCATCAGCATGAACACGCTACCGACCACTTGTTGCAGCATGGCGGTCAAGTCCGATGATGGGTCTTTGGCATCATGCAGCTTGGCGCCCAGGAAGCTCTGGCAAACCCGGAAGCCTTCGGCAATCGCAATGGTGGTCATCCAGATGTCGATGCCGTAGCGGGCGACATCCGTTTCCCAGTCGTCGCGTTCCAGGTAGCGAGCGATGAGGCGCGCGGAGACTCCAAATTCGCCTCCAATGGGCTGCCGCACACGCAGTCCGTATAAAGCCCTGGTCAGGGGGTACACAATGCTGTTGGTGATGGTGCCGTCGTACTTGTGGCGATGGTAGTACGGTGCGACAAAATCGAACTCGGCGAACAGGATGGGGCGTAGCAGGAGATCTATCCACTCAGGCGTGATGGAGCGCAGATCGGAATCGACGACCGCGCACGCCTTCGCCTTGAGCGCCGCCGCCATCTGGAAAATCAACCGGAAAGCGCTGCCTTTGCCGGGAATCCCGTGGTAAGGCAAGGAGAGGCGATGAGCCACGCTCAACGGCGCGGACAGGAGCATGAGATGCCCGTCTTCCACGCGGGCGGAGAGGACTGCTTCGCGAGTATTGTCGGTGGAGCCTCCATCCGCGTTGATGAGGACTCCGTTGAGCTCCGGAAAGTACTTGCCCAGACCGGCGTTTGCCGCCCGCACTACGTGCTCAATGGTTCGGGCATTGTTGTAGCTCGGAATGCCGATGACCAGGTCGGCGTTCCCGATAGATTCAGCGGCCCGGCGAGCCTCATCCGGTAATCGCTCTGGCATTGAATTAATGCACAGCCCTGGCCACAACCGGTCGCGAGGCCTTGTCCACGGCGTCTTGCAGGAGCTCAAAAAACTCGGGAATGGCCGACAACACACGGTTCCAGTTGGGAATGAGCGGAAGGCCGAGGGGGTCCTCAATGAATTCGGCCGCCGCCCGGTGCAGGCTTCTGGCGAACGCGGTGACGGCAATCTCCTCGGCGTGACGGTCAAACTTGAGACCATTCAGCATGGCATCGGCGTAGTAGCGCGCGCTCGTGTCCTGCGCCATGCGGACGTACCGCACTTCGAGGCTTCGAAAGTCGTCCGCGGTAAACACCAGGCCTTCCGAGGCGAGGGTGCGGAACAGCGATTTGGCGATATCGCCGGCCATCCTCGTCAGGCCCTGAGAAGGATCAACCTCGGAGATCTCCTTGTGCTTATGCTCGTAGCTTTCCATGAGATCCACCTGGCAGGTTCTGGAAACCGCGCAGTTTCGATAGACTTCGGCCAGGGTTCCGACTTCCAAACCCCAATCGGAAGGGATGCGGTTGGCTCTCGCCAGGTTGATATCCATGGCAAACTCTCCGGCCAGCGCGTAGCGGAAACTGTCGAGGTATTTGAGGAAAAGCGCGCCGGGCGCCATGCCTTCGAGCGCGCGGATCAGTGGGGTGACAAAAAGGCGGGTAACCCGCCCATGCAGACGATCGGTGACTCGGGCGTAATAACCCTTGCAGAACTCGAAGCTCAGGTGCGGATGCACCACCGGGTAGCACAGGCGAGCCAGCAACTGGCGATCGTAGTTCACGATGTCGCAGTCGTGCAGCGCGATCACGTCGCAATCCCGCATGGCCAGCAGGTAGCCGTACGCCATCCAGCAGGAACGGCCCTTACCGTCGCCTCCGGCAGACAGCCCGCGCGTTTCGAGCATTTGCAGAAGGTCCTTGATCCCATCACTTTCCATCCATAGCGTGGTGACGGGCGTGTAAAAATCATCAAAGAAACTGCACGCGCGGACATATTGATCGTACGTGGCCCTTCCAAGCACGACCACGATGCGCTGCAGGTAGCGCACGCGCTTCAATTCGGAGACGATCTGCTGCATCGCGAGGGTCTCGAACTCCGAGTAAAGGGCCGGCAAGACCAATCCGATGGGCCGGTTTCGTGAAAACCGTTCGAGATCAGCTTCAAGCCTGTCTAGATTGTTCGGTTTCAGACGATGGAGGGTGGTAACGACTCCGGTCTGATGAAAATCGGCCATCGCAAGTGCCTCCAGAGAGAATTTCAGGCGGCGTTCGCTTTGCGCCAGACGGAAGCCAGCCGGTGATTGATGCGGTGTGAACCTGGCGTGTTCTTTTATTTCTCGACGATGCGCGCTTTTTCGCGCTGGAAAACTCATCCTGCACAACGGTTACCAATCTTAAAGTTCTGTAATGTTGGGCGCTTCAGTTCCGAACGGTGTAGTCCCAGCCATGCATATTTTGCACGGCAAGAAGAAATGTCTGCTACTTATTTGATGGAGGCTGCCGAGCATCACCCGCATCGCTCGGGCAGGGCGGCGGTGCCGGTTCATCGACCTTATGCCAGCCGCCGCAGGTTGGTTTTATGGGACCCTGCTGCTCGGACGGTTCATCGATGTGGCGCGCGGCGCGCCTCGGCTGTGGGGCGACATCCGGCGTAGCATTCTGAGTGTCCGAACTGGCGGCGTCGAGCGGACCTTGCCTGGGGCCATCCTGGCTGACAGCCGGCCGGCGCTTGATCACGGGTCTTTCGGAGTCGACGGGCTGATGCTCGCTGTCGGCGGTTTGAACCGGTGATGCCTGGGCAGCCACGGTTGATCCACTGCCGGCCACCGGCGCCAGGTAGACGCGCCGGTATCGGATGTCGGCTCCGGTATAACGACGCCGGGCAGAATCGGCCAGTGCAACTTCGATGTTTCGCTGTTCACCGGCTTTCACATCCGGGGGAACGTTGAAGTACAGCGCGTAGCGTTGCCGGAGGCGGGAGAGCGTCGTTTCGAGGGCGGAAGCGTCATCCACAGGCATGATGTCGCCGCCCGACCGGCGGGCTATCTCACCGGTTTCGGCCGATTGCGTGTGCGGTCCGCGCATCGTCGGACCGCCGCCGGGCCCACCGTACGGTCCGCGGCGGCCCAGGATGATGCCGCCCAGCGGGCCGCCCATTGGTCCGCTGCCGGGCCACGTTCCGCCCCCATTGCGGCGTCCACCGCCGGCGCCCGGGTAGTAGGCACCCATGGCGTCGGGGGCCAGCAGCAGGCTGAGCACGGCGTCGGCTTTAACCAGTGCGCGGGAAACTCCTTCCAGGTCGCGGTTGCGCTCAGTCTGGTCGTCGGTCAGGATGACGATGGCCCGCCGCGCATCGCGCCGTCCGTTGCGGGAGATGTAATTGGCGGCGTCGTACAGGGCGTGGGTGATATCCGTGCCTCCATTGAAGTCCTCCTGGTTGATGAGCGACTCCAGTTCACGTTCAACGTCATCGTGGCTGCTGCGAAATGGCATCCGCACCCGCGTTACGCGGTCGAAGACCATAATGGCAATCCGGTCCTGGTCCCGGAGCACGCGCAAGGCCTCATGCGATGCCGAGGCGATGCGTTCGACGTGCGGCCGCATGCTGGCGCTGACATCCAGCAGCAGGAGAATATCCACGGGTACGTTTTCGCTGGCGAAATTGCGGATCGGCTGAGGCCGGCCTTCCTCCCGCAGGATGAAGTCGTCGGCGCGCAGTCCGGTAATGGCGCGGTTATCGCGGTCCAGGACCTGTGCATCCACGCGAACCAGGGAGACATCGCTGCGGAAGACGACATTATCGTCCGCGGCGAAAAGCGCGCCAGCGAAGGCGACGATCAGGGTACACCACAGCCTGGTCATTAGCATCCATTGGTACGCATCGCCGCAGCGGCGGGTTTCACCTGTTTCAAGCCCTTATGAACTGAAGGCGAAACTCCCGTATGGCGGCGGAAAAGGTGCGCAAAGGAGGTCGGGCTTTCGAAGCCGACAGCCCCGGCAACCTGGGTGACACTCATCCCGGGATCTGCCCGAAGGAGACGAGCCGCCTGGGCGATTCTGAGTTGGGTCAGGTAGTCATGAAGCGACACTCCGAACGAGCTTCGAAAGGCACGATGGAAGTGATACGGCGAGAGACAGGCTGCCCGCGCGACCTCGGCAAGATTAATGTTTTCGAAAGCCCGCGCGTGGATGAAGTCGCGTCCCCGGCTGACGCGCCGGAAGAGTTCTTCGCGGGTGGATGGCTTCCGGCCCGGAAGCCGGCCGATTCGCGTTCGCACCTCGGAGTACAAAAGGAGCAAGTCGTGGGCTAAGGAAACGAACTGCTCATCCATCCAGAGGCTGTTAGGTGCTGGGCGCGTGACGATCTCATTGAGCCGCCGAAAAATCCGCTCGTCACGCGGGTGGATATGGGAAAGGAATCCAGCGTTGATGGAATCTCGGGGATCCAGATCCTCTCGGGTCATCGACCGGTGAACCGATTCCACGAATCCCTTCGCGAAGAAGACGCAGCAGGTGTGGACCGGTTCCCGAGCCTCGATGTCGAGCGAATATGGCTGGCTGTCGCTGAGCACCAGGAACGAATCCTGTCCAACGACCAGGCTGCGGCGTTCGTGGCGCCAACTCGCCCGGCCTTTGATCACCGTCTTGATCGACAGCGGGCCGGGGTAGTCTCTTACACTATGAAAGCGCGCGCTGGCACGCAGGACCAGGTTATCGCGGCCGAGCGTGGGTGGGCCGCCGCTCGAACTGGCATGGAGAAACTCGGCGGGCATACCTTTGGAGCAGCATATCGCAACGCAGAGCGGTTGTTGCACCGGCTCACGCCTCATTTTGGCGTGAACCAGGGGCATTATTCTGGGATCGCAGAAAGAGCCGCAGGTCTCCGGCAAATACCGCCGTAGCCCTGCGCTACAAAAAAGCAAGATTCGATAGGACAGGCGGGGAGGATTGCTTTTAATCTGGGTTCATGCAAATCGATTTTCTCACGATGGTATTCAGCGCCGTTTCCTTCTGCTGCCTGAGCCTCCTGGCGGCGGATTCTGAAGAGTTCCTGACGGCCATCCAAAAGGGTGACGGCGGCAAAGTGACCGCCATGCTGGATCGACAACCCGGCCTCGTTCATGCGCAGCGGAAGGATGGCGCGTCCGCGGTCTTGTTCGCGCTGTACACGCGCCACCCGGAGATTGCCGACCTTTTGATTTCCCGCGGCGCGAACATTGGTTTCGCTGAAGCGTGTGCCTTGGGCCGGTTCGATCGAGTGAAAGCAGCGCTTCAAGAAGACCCCTCGCGCGCGAACCAACTGTCGGCGGACGGCTTCCCGCCGCTGGGTTTGGCAACGTACTTCGGACATCATGACGTGGTGATCCTGCTGCTGGCGCACCATGCCGATCCGAACACTCAGTCCCGCAACCAAATTCAAGTTGCGCCGCTTCATGCCGCGGTCGAGCGCCAGGATCAAACCCTGGTCGAGATTCTGCTGTCTCACGGGGCGGATCCCAACGTCCCTGAGTTCCTGGGCGGCACGCCGCTTCATACGGCGGCCATGAGCGGCGCGGAATCAATTGTCCGGATGCTGGTACTACACGGGGCCGACACGACCCTGCAGATGAAGGACGGCCGGACTGCGCAAGAGCTGGCCGCAACCGCCAAGCATGCGGAGCTTGCGGAGTGGCTGGCAAAGCAGAGCGGGAAGAAAGGTGCTAGGTTCTAGGTGTTACGTGCTAGTTGTGTCGAACACTTGGCACCTGGGCCATCATGCATCGCCTCATCATCGTCGGACTGTTTCTAAGCACTGGCTTTGCGCAGCAGCGGTGGCCGGAGAAGAAGGCTGCGGACTGGTATGCCAGGCAGCCCTGGCTC
>Ga0335077_10006418_pt1 | contig 14530 bp, 11 predicted proteins | sample Lox_Sample_31_FD_207151 | JGI IMG/M metagenome (GOLD analysis project Ga0335077, IMG submission 207151) | Soil microbial communities from Loxahatchee National Wildlife Refuge, Florida, United States - Lox_Sample_3.1 | ecosystem: Environmental > Terrestrial > Soil > Wetlands | place: USA...
GAATTATGTAACTTCTGTTTGCGCGGCCGGGGCACTTGGCGCCGCCACAGGATCTTTCCCGTGGCGCGATCGAGCGTGATGACATACAGGTGCTCGTCGTCGAACGCGGTGAGAAAGATCCGATCCGCCGACAGCACCGGAGAAGAGTGGCCCGCCGGCAGAGAGGTCTTCCAGAACACGTTTTTCCCCGGCCCGAACTCAGCCGGCAGACCCGTGGCGCCGGACACCCCAAACGCATTCGGGCCGCGAAATTGCGGCCAATCCGCGGCAGCCAGCGTGCAAGCGGTAGCGCAGAGAAGAAGCCTGGCACGCATAGGCGGCATGGAGACAGTATATAGTGCGCCGATTACTCCAGCGCGTACAAATATCCGTCGGTGCTGCCGATGTAGACCACTCCATTTGCAATCAATGCAGAGGAAAAGAACGACCCGACCGTAGATTGGCGGTCCATTTCTCCGGTGGCGGTTTCGCGCCAGCTGCTGATGGAAAGCATGGGGCCGTTGAATTTCCGGTCGGCGGTCAGTACCCAGTTCCGGTTCAGGCGCGAGGTTTCGGTCTGGAACTCCCACAACAACTTGCCCGAGTTCAGATCGCGAGCCTCCACCGTTCCATTGAGAACGCCGAGATACACGACGTCGCCCGCCACGGCGGGCGAGGCAAACACGTAGGCTTTGGACGACTGCTTGGTCACTTCCTTGCCGGTTGCAGCATCGGCAACGCGGAACAAGCTGGAGTCCGAAGTCGCGAAAACGACCTTGCCCCGGGTCACGGCGGGCGAAGTGATCACCCAGCTATAGTCGTTGAAGAACTTCCATTTCTGTTTGCCGGTGGCAGCATCGACCGCGTACACGTTAGAATCGCGGCAGCCGGTGTAAACCACGCCGTCCACCACCGCGGGAGAGGATTGAAACCCGATCTGGTTGTGGATGAGCGGATCATCGCCGCTCTTGAAACGCCACTTTTCTTTACCCGACGCGGCATCCAGGGCGTAGAGATACGTGTCCCAGCTACCGAAATACAACGTGCCGGAGTCGTAGGCCGGTGAAGCGTGCACGACATCGCCGGTCGCAAATTTCCAGCGAAGCTCGCCGGATGCCGCGTCCAGCGCGTAGAAATTTCCGTCTCCGGAGCCGAAGTACACGGCTCCTTGCGCTACCACGGGACTGGATAAATACACGTCCCAGGGATCCGGAAAGGTTTGGTTCTTCGGCAGCATGCCATGCAGCCCCTTGGCTTCAAAGCGGCGTTCGCCCCCGGTGGCGAACTTCCACTTCAGTTTCCCGGTTTGCGCATCGACGGCGTAAAACTTGCCATCGTAGCTTGGGAAGTAGACGATGCCCGCGGCAACGGCCGGCGTGGAGGGTACGGGCCCGTTGGTCGAGAACTTCCAGTTCTGGCGGCCCGTTGCGGCATCCACGGCGTACAGGTTGTGATCATCGCTTCCGAAATAAACGACGCCTTCGTACCAGACGGGCGAGGAGATGATGCGATCTCCCGTAGCGAACTTCCATTTGACTCCGTGGAGTTGCCGCGGACCGGAGCCCGTATATACGCCCGTATGAGCCGCATCGCCGCGGAACATCGGCTGGCCGTGGCAGAGCGCGCCCAGCATTCCGCCGGCAAATGCGATGGCTGAGATCCGCATGGGTATTCTCATGGCCGCGCCGCCTCTCCGCTCTTTGCAGCGGGATGCAGCACGAGCGTCACTTCGATGGGCCCCTGCTGGAATATCCCGTTGATCTCATTGGCCTCCTTGCGGAACTTGCCTTCGTACGTGATGCCGGCGTCGGTCGCCTGCAACGTGAGAATGCCGCCTTCGTCAGTTACCAGATTGAGTGGCAGCGGGTTGTCCCGCGTTCGGGTGAGCGTGAATTTGGCCGTGGCATTACCGCCCGGCTGATTCGCCATCTCGAGCCGGACCTTCACAGTTCCGAAAAAGTCCATCTCGCCCTGCCACGCGCCTTCCAATTCCCTGCGAATCGTGGTGCTGTGCCGCGGCGCATCCACCTGCGGCTCACCGGCTTTCTGCAGCGTGAAGGGAGCCGTGTTTCCCCCCTGCTGAAAATCCCCGGTCAAGGTGTGGTTCGCGGCGAGCCGTCCCTTGAACTTGGGATCTCCCAGCGCGCCTTTGATGGTGAACGACACGTCGGATTCTTTTACGGCGATATCGGTGAGCGGTGCGCCTTTGATGCCGAAACCCAGAACGATGGCGGAGCCCGTCCATTGGCCGTGGCTGTCTTGCGCCAGGTCGATCACAATCCTCAACTCTTTGCCGGGAATCTGAACGTCGCCCTCCCAGCGTGCGGCAGCGGGTTCCGCAGCCTGGCAAAGGAGCGCAGCACTGACAAGGATGGTTGCCCTCAGAAGATCGCTCATTTTCGTAACGATTGTTAAGGGCAATTCTCAGGCCAGGGCGAGCACCCCTGATGTAGGCCGGTTTGCCCCGTTAACGCGCTTCTGCCAGGGATGAAATGTCCGTCTGTGGGACGGCGCGTCTCGTAAGTGAACAGGCGGCGCGACCTACTCGTCCACTTTCATCACCGCGTAAGTGATCTGCTTGCCGGCGCCCAGCATCACCTGGTGCGGCGTTTTGGCGGCGATATGCACCACGTCGCCTGGCGCTAAATGCTTGCTGACGCCGTCCTTGATCGACGGTCCGCGGATTTCGTCCGCCTCGGTGTTTTTTGGATCGACGACTGTTCCCCCGACTACCAACGTGGCTTCCCCCGACTGCACGATAAACAGGTCGGCCTGCTTTTCGTGCCATTCGGCTTGACCGCTCGCTTCGCGATGAATGACCATGAAACTGTGATTGCCGAAATTGCCGAGTGATGCCGAGCCAATCTTCTGGGCGTCCATTTTCGGCGCAAGCTTTTTGTCGTAGCTTTTCAGTTCCGCGCCCTTCCACTGGCCAAATCCAGCGGGGTCGGCTGCGCCCAAAACGGCGGAAGCCGCAAGCCATGCGAGAACGGTTCTCATAGGTCTCTCCTGGGTCAGGATACCGGCTGGGCGCCGCCCGGTCCGCGCACCGCTTTCAAAATCGGAATGCGCGATGCCGCCGGCGGGAGCGTGGGGAAGTCGGTGGATGGCTCGGACTGGTACCAGTAGGCCACCGAGAAGAAATTGTCAGCGCGGTCGTCGGCATGACCGTGCTCCATGGTGTGCTTGAGATAGCGGCTGAAGGTCACCGGGTTGTCGGCGTGCCAGCGATACAGGCAGTAACGCCCGCCGGCAATTTCAGGCGCGATCATGAGCGGCGCCCCGTTATACAGGTGCGCGAACGGAACGGCGCCGTCACGCCCGCCGAAATCCCAAGCGCCGTTGAAGTAATCCTCGGAGCCGGTGCCGGTGATCACGGGTTTGGTCTCATCGTCGACGAAGATCATGTCGTCGCCCTCGCCCATCCAGTGGTCGGTATTCTGCAGCACTCCCAGCGTCACGCCCATCAGATGCCCGCGGCCATGCGTCTCGACGTACACGTAATTGTGCTTCCCGTCGAGATTCTTGTCGGATTCGGCATGCGCCGTGTTGGGCGTCGCCTGGCGATACTGCGCGTGGAAATACAGAGCGTCGTCGGGCAGTGAGGGCACAAGCTGATAATCGATGTTGGAATAAAACGCTTCCACTTTCCGCCCGCTCTCATTGGTCACCGTGAGCCGGGCCGACTTGTGGAACGGCATGGCGAAGTACGAGTTCAGCGCCTTGATGGAGGAGCAGTTGAGGAACGCGGACTGGTAGACGAAGTACTGGCCCAGATTCAAGCCGAAGAAATCTCCCACGGGAACCTCGATGCTCGGTCTGGAACTGCCGTCCCAGTAAGCACGGAGCACGATCTCTTTCAGGTGATGATCGCTCTCCGCCGCAATCGTGAACCAGATGTGGGTAATGACGCCGGGCCCGGCGGAATTGAAGAGCTCCTGGGTGGCGCCGGCGGCCATGGGCCAGTAATCCTGGTTGCCTCCGGTGCGGTCGAAGCTGGATTGCTTCAGCGATTTGTAGTTTTGTGCACGCGCATAGCGTGACAGAAACGGTGGTTCACCCGATCCTGAACGCTGCGGGCCCTGCGCGTTGCCGGGCGTTGCCGCCAGCCCGTAAAAACCGGCCAGTCCGGCCATGCGTTGTAAGAAGCCGCGCCGCGGGGCGCGTGAATTTGGCATCCTTCCTCCCATTTCGAACTAAACATCATATCCGAGGAAAGAAGACGTGGCAGGGGATTATTACGGGGCGAAGCTCGCCTCGCGCGAAAACCGGTTCGTGGATGTTATTCCACCATGCAGTGAATATCGTGCACAACCTGCCGCAAGGTCTCGGCCTGTGCGCTCAGTTCTTCACCGGCCGCGGCACTTTCCTCGGCGCTGGCGGCTGACTTCTGAGTCACTTGCTCCATCTGCGACATAGCTTTCGAGATCTGTGCGACGCCCTGGGCCTGCTCCTGGCTGCCCAGCTTGACCTCATCCACCAGCACCCGGACTTTGTTGGCGCTTTCCGTAATTCCGTGAATGGCTTCCGCCACCTGCTGGAGCCGCGTCCGGCCTTGCTGGGAACAGGAGATGGATTCTTCGATGAGCTGGGCGGTGTCCTTGGCCGCCTGTGCGCTGCGTTGCGCCAGGTTGCGGACCTCATCGGCGACCACCGCGAATCCCATTCCCGCTTCACCGGCGCGGGCAGCCTCCACCGCCGCATTCAACGCCAGAATGTTGGTCTGGAACGCAATTTCGTCGATCGCTTTAATAATCTTGGAGATCTTTTCGCTCGACGTGCTGATATCCTTCATGGACACAACCATCTGGTCGAGCTTTTGGTTGGCGTCGGCCATGCGCTGGTCGACCACCGTCATTAACTCAGCCGACTGCCGCGAATTTTCAGCATTTCGATGGGTCATGGAAGCCATTTCCTGACTGGAAGCGGACGTCTCCTCCAGGGATGCCGCCTGCTCCGAGGTGCCCTGCGCCAGCGACTGCGCGGCGGAAGAAACTTGGGCCGCCGCCGACGTGATCTGGGCCGTCCCGTCCGTCAGGCCCGTGACGGCACGCTGCAGGGATCCGTTCACTCCGCGCACCATGATCCAGGCGATGGCTCCAATGCTGGCGAAGCCGGCCAGCAAGGCGATCGTGATCCAGCTCCTCTCGCGGTCCACCGCCTCTTTCTGCGACGCCGCCAGCGACTGCGTGTGGGCGCTGAGGCGCGCGACAATCTTGTCGATCAGATCGGTAGGCGTGCGATCCTGCCCCTTCACCATGCCATCCACTTCGTGTTGGTTCGCTCCCTTGGCCGCGGCGAATGCGCTGAGAGCCTTTTCATACGAACTGCCCATGGTCATGTGGGCCTGCTGGAAATCGCTAAGCAGGGCTCTCACCTCGGGGTCGGTGACGGTCGACTGGAGATCTTCCGCCGCCGTTCTCACCGTCCTCTCCCTCTCGTGGAAGGCGTCCGTGTACTTGGCGAGAGAGTCAGGGTCGGAGCCGCGAAGAAGCACGTCCTTCCATTCCTGCACCTGTTTCTTGAACGTCACCTGGATGACGCGGGCGGCATCCTGCTGGTGAAATTCGCTGATTCCCTTCTCGAAGGTCGCGTCATACGCGGCGCAGATGCTCCCCACTCGGTAGATCAGGAAGCCGGATGCCGCCGTACCCACCAGCCACGTGGCGCCGACGATGGCCCAAAATTGAGTCGAAATCTTCCAATGTTTCACGAGTCTTGCGCTCCTGGGTCGGGTGGATGGGTTGGTTCAAATGGTCCTGAGTCTAATGCGCCGCTCGGCCCCTTTATTTGATCGGTCCTTCAGGCGGCTTCTTGTATGGCAGCAGGACGCGATTTTGACGTATTCCGCTTCAGCATTTTGCTTACTTCGGCAGCGACGCGGAAGGCATCGTTCCGTTGGTTCGCCAGGAACGCAAAAGTAAGACCTAAAGGTTGGGCTGCGCCAGGGGCGGGTTGGGCGATCGCTTACTGAGAAGCGATCGGGATATACACAGGCAGGCTGATCTTGCCGTCGATGGAAACCGTCAGCGGCACCTGGGCCCCCGTGGGTGCGGCTGGATCGAGCGTGAACTGGATGAGGTACGATGTGCCGCTCACCTCGGTCACGCTGCCCGCCATCACGTTGCCCCCTGCAACGTTTACTTTCACGCGGCCGGGGGCCACGGCCTCATCTTTAGCCGCCAACCCGGTCACTTGCACGTTCAGTATGTCGCCAGGATGTGCCGGATTCGTCGCGCTGATATTGACATTCGATATGTCCTGCACGCTACTGATGGACGGCGGAACCGGGGCGATGGCCACCACCACCGGGTAGGCGCTGGCGGCGCCATTATTCAAGCGCAGGATCGCCGGCCCGGATGGGAGCGTTGCCGGAACCACCAGATTGATCTGGGTCGGCGAGGCATTGAGAATCGTCGCGGGTAAATTGTTGATGGTGACGGTGGTCTTGGCGCCGCCCAAGTTCACCCCGGACACACTGACGGTCGAGCCCGGATAAACCCCGCTCGGCGCCCAAACCGCGTTCGCCAGAGCCGGTTCCACCACCGGCAAATTCGGCACTGCGGCATTGATCTGGAACGCGTTCGGCTGCGCGTTCACCTGAAAACCCGAAATCACGGTGGCGTACGCCGAGCCGGGCAGCGCATCGTCGGCCACCTGCACATTCACCAGCGCATGCGTAGGGCTCAGCACCCACACTCCCCTCACCAGCGCATCGCTCGACCCAAATCCCACGCTCATGAATCCGTCGGTGAAGTTGGTGTTGACGCCGGTGATGTCCACCAGGGCGCGCGTGCCCGCGGGCAACGCGGCTGGGGAAAGCGTCACGCTCGAAACGGGCGCGGACTTGGCGGAACCTGGGTAGGTGTACACGGGCGCCGGCGAGGGCGCAAGGAACATCGAGTTCTGTCCGTCGCTGTTATAAACCGTCACCACTGCCGTCTGGCCGTTCACGCCCGGTGGCGGTACCACGGTTGCGTGCGAGGCGTCCACGATCGTCGTCGCCGCCGGCAGGCCGTCGAAATAAACCTGGCTGCCGGAGGTGAAGTTCGTTCCCGCAACGACGACGTTTCCAGTCCCATCGGTCGACACCGAGCTGACCGATGGCGGATCGCTCTTCGTCAGCTTCAGTCCGGCGGGAAGGACGTACACGTTGCCACCCTGCGAGAGCACAATGTGCTGCGGTCCGGTGGGAGTGGCCAGTCCGAACACCAGGTCGAGCGCGAGGTAAGTTGGAGTGCTGCCGTAGGCACGGAGACCACCGGGAGCGAGCAGCGCGGTACCCAGGATGGAAGCGCTCAGGCCCGAGGCCAGGTGACCGTTAGAGCCCAGGCCCACTCCCGCCGCTGCAATCGTGGCGGCGCCCGACACGAAGTTTACATACGCAGGATGCGCGGCCGCCTGGCCGTAGAAGCTGTATGTGGAGACATCGTAGATCGGCACCGAGCCCTTACGGTTTACCGCAAAGTTGATTCCGTCGGTCGAAACACCGGCCTGGACAGAAACCACCGTGGCCTTGCCCGGGTCGCTCACATTGGGATAAAACACCCCCTGGAAAGGACCGCTGGGATCCACCGGGTTCCCATTCGTGTCCTGCGGAGAGGTGATGTTCGCCGTCGGCGGCAGCGGCTGCACATAAATGAAATAGTTTCCGGGCGGTACCCCGTCGATGCGATAGGTGCCGTCCGGGTTGGTCAGCGCGCTGACCGCTGAACCGTTCGGGTGCAGCGCCACAACAGAGGCCATATGCACGCCGGCGCCGCCCTGCGTCACCGTGCCGGTAACCGTACCCGTGCTTCCACCGAAATTTCGCGGATACAGCAGCGAAATCGCCGCAATATCGTCGACGTCGAGCGGCGTGAGCAGCGCGGTGGCGCGTGTCACTGCGGTCGACATCACGCTGGATGTGAACGTATGCTGCAACCCCAGTGCGTGGCCTATTTCATGGACCACCGTCAAGTAGAAGCCTTCGGTATAGCTCGGTCCCGGAGCCTGCGTTAAATCACTTCTGAAATGCATCACCGACCGTGTGATAGGAAAAAAGGAAGATCCATCCGGCGCCGTTACTGCGGTGTTGGCTGCGGTGTGCGTGGTGATCGCCAACAACCCCGGCGGAACTTCGTCATCGAAAACCACCTCGCCACCCGGCGTGGCTCCGGCGGTTCCGTCCTCATACAGCCCGCCGAATGTCACCCTCAGGTCCGAGGTCCCGACTCCATTCCAGACCTGCGCCGCCTGCCCGACCTGCGTCAACACAGACGGAAGACCGTCATTCGTCGAGAACTTCTTGGGCCCGGCGTCGGAAACGAAAATGGTGACCGTGTTATTGGGCAGCACCGAGAGATCGAACTTTTCGGGAACGGGAAGATACGGCGCGGTCGCACTGGTGTAGTGAATGTAGTGATAATAGGCGCCCGCCGAAGACACCGTGAGCGCCCAGCCCAGCGCTAGCACCGATGCTCGCCGTGGGATCCGCATGCGCTACTTGCCGCCTCCCTGCGCAAGCGTAGCGGCGATCCGCGACGTGATCTCGGCGTAGCGCATTTGAATGCTTTCGTCTTTAACCAGCGTCCAGGTGGCGTGGTCGAGCATCGGTTCACCACTCGCTGACCGGGAGACCACCCATTCATCCGCGGCGTTCTTCGCCAGTTCAAACAGCCCCTGGCTCAGGCCCGTGATGTACGTGGCGCCGCTCTTCGATGTCCACAGAAACAGCAGGTATTCCTTGCCGGTCACGAGCTTGGGCGCGCCGGCGACATCCTGATGCAACTCGCGGGTGCGGCCGCCGGGAATCAGAACCTCGAGGGTGGAGCGGTCGGGCCCTTTCCGCCTGTCCACCACCTGAACTTTCCAGTGCGTGTAGATCATCGAGCCGTGGAACTCCGCATACGACCCAACTACCTTGGCGCGAACGATGGCGGTCGACTGTTGCGTGAGCTCATCGAGTGAAAGGCGCTCGAGAATGGCTGCGCGGAGCGGCACCAAACCAGCCGCCAGACACAGCAGGAATAAGACAATCCGCTGCACGTGGCTTCTCCATGCACTCCACATACCAGTCACATCTATATCATAACAAATAACTTATTCATATCCAAAGTTAACTTCGGTGTGTTCGTCGGACACGCGCTGGGGCAGGTTGTCCCAGTGGCTAGGGGCCAACGGGGATCTGGGCATAATTGGTGATCGTGCCCAGCCGATCCGTCGACGTGCAAACAACTTGCGGGTTGGAGACGGTCAGACCCGAGGGAACCCGCATATCCACCTGTTCGACCCCAATAAAAAGCGGTGCCAGACCCGCAAACAGAATTTCGGCGGGCAAAAACAAGCTCCCCTGCTCGAACTGGCAGGAAAACGGAGTGACCAGGCGATAGAGGGGGCCGATCGGGGCGGCGATGCCGGTCGCGATGGCGGGCGCAACCGTGCCCAGCCCGGTGAAGTAGAGATGGAGGATCTCGCCGATTTTGGCCGGGTTCTGGTCGGTAACCAGAGCACTGAAATCCTGGTGAGCGGCTAGCGCGTACGGCGGGTAAATCGGCCCGCCCATCGGAAGCGTGTAAAACTGCGGCACGGCGCCCAGTAGTGGATTGTCGTCATCCTCTTCAAAAATAGAGGGATTTCCAGGGACGAAGAGCTTGACGGTGGAACCCGCTTGCGCTTCCCAGGGGATCTGGAATGTGACGGCCGCGGTAGATCTCGCAATTATAGGGGCCGGGCCGGCCTCGGACAGTATGGCCGGATCCGTCGCGCTTGCCGGCGCACCGGAGACTGACAGATCGATTCGCGCTCCGGGAACCAGCACGCCATCCACGATCTGGATGCGGGGAACGGCGGCAGACAGTTCAGTGACGGCGCCTGATGTAGTGTCGGCGCGGAGGAGGCGATCAGAGCCGGTCACCGCATACACGACGTTGCCGTTGCCGGAAATCACGACATCGGTGAAGCCGGCCGACGACGAAACAAGCGAAAGCACAGTCAAGGTATGAGTCGCCTGCACCCGGACCTGTTTGTTCTGAACGTGGGACACCAGATATCCATCCTTGGTCAATGAAGGGTGAAAATAAGAGCCCAGGCCTCGAGAGTCTGCGGGCGCGCCTGGCCCGGTGGCCAGAATCAGATCCTGACCGGTCGCGACGTGATAGCTGTGCAGCTCATAATTGCCGCCTGCAGGCGCCGCTTCGTAGACAATCTCTTGTAAGTCGGCACTCAAGCGCGCCTGCGTGGGCGCTGCGGAGAACGAAAGCCGCTGGATGTGCCCCTGATTCCACAGCAGGGCACCCTGGCCGTCAGAAAGTAGGACCGTCCCGCCGTTGGCGATGCTTTGCCGCCCGTCGCCGATGACCGACAAATCCATAAGATTCACGACCGTGCCTTTGGAAAGATCGCTCCAGGCAACGCTATTCGACTCAAACGGCCCACCCATGGAAGAGATCAGCACGTAGCGCCCGTCCGGGCTCAGCGTCAGAATTCCAGGTGAGAGATCCTGATCGACTCCGCCGGCGCCTGTTACCAATCCCTGGTTGTACACAAAGAATATGCAGTGGCTGCCGCCGATGCAGTTTCGGCTGGCTGTATACACGAGCGTGCGTCCATCGCCGCTAACGGATGGATGTCTGGCCAGATAGAAGTTGGTGTCCGGGCTCTCAGAGATCAATGCAATTTCACGGCATAGCTGAAACTCATTGTCGGTGTAGCGGAAGATCTTGGAGTAGCCCACATCGCTGGAGCCCTTCAGACGGTATGGGGTGGAGAAGTACAGAACCTTTCCATCATCGGTCGTTGCCAGATCCTGTATTTGCGCATTGAGGCAATAGGAAATGCAGAGCAGAAGAATGGAGAAGCGCATGCCCTCCAGCGGGCACGTCTCTCACCAATTCAGCGTGTGGGGTCCACGGCACTTACCGCGGGCGAGGTGTGTCATTCAGCAACAACACAGACGCGCGAGACTCAGACGCGCACCCATCGCCGGGCCTTCATCTCAAAGCGAGGCAGCTCGCCGGAGAGGACGCACGAGACGGGGATGCGCAGGGAAAACGCGTTATTCAGCGCCGCTTCAATCTGGTGAGCCAGGCCGGCGCCGTCCTTTTGACCCGGGGTTGGTTCCACCTGAATGCTCAGTTCGGGGAGGGCGCGCTCGGTATGGATCTCCACTCGATATTCGGCGACGCCGAAGGAGCGCAAGACGTCTTCGACGGCGCTGGGATACACATTCACGCCCCGCACGACGACCATGTCGTCGGTCCGCCCCAGAATTCCACCTTCGAGCGCCAGATCATAGCGGCCGCACGCGCAGGGGCATTCCACCGCTCGCTCGACCAAATCGCCGGTGCGATACCGGAGAATGGGCGACCCCGTGCGCCCCAAATTGGTGAGCACCAGTTCACCCGTGCCTCCCGGGGGCACGGGCCGGCCGTCCAGGGTCGAGATGACTTCGGCGATGTAAGCCGATTCCATCACGTGCAGCACGCCCGGACGCTCGGGGCAACTGTAGCTGACTGGCCCGGTTTCGGTCATCCCGTGCTGATCCACGAGGCGCGCCCCGTTCCAGAGCTTCTCAATGTGGGCGCGCGTACCCGGGATGCTGCCGCCGGTTTCGCCCGCCACGAAAATCTTCTCGATCCTGGCGGCCTTGAGGTCGATGTTTTGCTCCGCCGCGACCTCAGCTAATCGGATGGAGTAGGTTGGCGTGCAACACAACACCGTCGCGCCGGTATCCAGGATGGCGTGCAGGCGCACGGAGCTGCGCATGCCGCCTCCGGGTATGCTTAGGCAGCCCATGCGAAGCGCCGCATCGAAAGCTGTCCAGAATCCCAGGAACGGTCCAAACGAAAACGCGAAGAAGATGCGGTCTCGCGCCGTGACGCCGGATGCCTGGAACACCTGCGTCCAGTTGTCGAGCATCCAGGCCCAGCTTGCCGGCGTGTCCAGCCAGTGCATGGGCTGGCCCGAGGTGGCGCTGGTATGGCAGAAGCGTGTGTAGCGATCGAGCGGATAAGTAAGGTTCGTGCCGTATGGCGGATGGTCGCGCTGGTCTTGTATCAGCTCCTGCTTCACGGTGAAAGGGACGCGCGCGAAATATTCATCCAGACTGGCCAGGTCGGGGCCGACACCTGCGGCGCGGAGTTTCCCGGAATAAAAGCGATTGGCCCCCTGCAAAGTTTCGAGCAGTGCCTGAAGCTTTCCGAGCTGGTCTCGTTCCATCGTGCCGCGGTCTGGGAAGATCGCCATGAATCCAAAGATTACGGCGCGACTTCCATTTTGTCCACCAGCAGGGGCTTGCCATGGGACAACGGCGCCGGAATCTTGGCAAATTCCGCCACGGCGGTGAAGAGCGGATCGAAATCGCGAAAGAGGTTACCGATGAGGCAGTCGGTCATGTCGCCATGCAGATCGGGATGGTGCTTGAGGAAGACGCGGAAGCTGAACGCGTGGTCGTAAAACGCGTAGACTAGCCGTCGCATGGCCTCGATGCCTTTACACATCTCCGCTCCGTAACTGCCGAATTGCGCGGCCGAGAAATCGCCTGACGTCAGTGCGGCCTCCGCCGCGTCTCCGGCCATCTCGCCGCTGCGCAGTGCGATGAAGACGCCGGAAGAGAATACGGGATCGAGGAAGGCGAAGGCGTCGCCGGCGAGAATCAATCCATCGGTGGCGCAATGGCGAGAGCGGTAGGAATATTCTCCGGTAACGCGGTAGGGGCCGAACTGCTCGCCGACCGCGAGATGATCTTTGATCCACTGGTTCTTTTCCACCTCGCCGTGAAAGATGGCGGGAAGTTCTCGCGAGTGCTTGTACAGGTAGTCTTTCTCAGCCACCACGCCGACGCTGACCACGTCGCGGTGCAGCGGAATGTACCAGAACCAGCCCTTCTCCGGGACGTAGGCCACCGTAGTGGCGCCTTCGTCCATTCCAGGATCACGCAGCGCGCCTTTGTAATACGTCCAGACCGCGATCTTGTTCAAATACGGATCGCGCACTTTCCAGCCGTTGCGCGTCACGGAAAAGGCGTCGCGCCCGCTGGCATCGATGGTGATCGGCGCGGCAAACTGCACCGTTTCTCCGTCCTTGTTGACGGCCTTCACGCCCGCGACGGCGCCATGGTCCAGGATGGTGTCGCGCACCGTCATTTCTTCCCGCACTTCGGCGCCTTTTTCGCGGGCATTATCGAGCAGCAGCTGATCGAACTCGCTGCGCAGCACCTGCCACGTCTGCGAAGCCTCGTGCTTCAGTTGCTGGAAAAAGTAAAACGGCAGGGAGGCCCGGCCGCTGGTGCCCACGAACTGGACGCTGTACTTTCGGGTGAACTCGGACCCCTTCATCTTGTCCAAAACACCGATGCGCTGGAGCGTGAAGTAGCCGTAGGGCAGGAGCGATTCGCCGATGTGATAACGGGGAAATTTTTCCTTTTCGAGCAGGACAACGCGCCGGCCGTGTTGGGCGAGCACGGTGGCTGCGGTAGAGCCCGCGGGTCCGCCGCCGATCACGATGGCGTCATATTGATTCGCTTTGGGCACGATTCCTCTCTGTATTTGAATTTCCGTTCTTGGGCGGCAGGATGTCGATCACTTGAGCCAGCGTTCGCCCGGCGGCATCCACCAGCGTATTTCGCCGGCCGTACAACCGGACGGGCTCCATTAAGCCGAGGGCACCGTGAATCAAAGCATCCGCCGTGATCTGCACGTAAGCTTCCGGGCGCCCCCGGTGCTCAATTCCCTGGGCTCGGAGGATGGCGCCGAGCGGCTGTTTCCCCTCTAGGACCAGGGGTTTCGCTTCGTCGGGAAAATGCTCCAGGTGGATCTTAATGGCCCCGAAAGCCGCCGGAACCGAGCTGCCCTCGGGCACCAGGACCACCTGCCGGGACAGCACGTCGCCCACTAGCGCACGACGCAGCACGCGGAGCAGGATGCTTCGATCGTGAGCCCGTTCCAGCGTCGGCGTCATGTCCCGGTCGTGGACCAGCAAGCTCCTGTACGGTTCCGGGATGGCATCGCCATCCACCCGCGTAACCGCAGGCAGCGGCAATCCTAGCTGTTCGTAAAACTCACTCAAAGGATAGATCAACCTCTGCTCTGGATTCACCTTAATTGGGAGACGAATGGCAAGATCGTTTGGTTAGCCCGTACCCTTATGCATACCGCGCGCTCTGATGTTGCGGCAGGAAAAACTCATGCAGCAGCTTATCCACTTGTAACAAGCCGTCGCGGTTCAGCCGCAGGGTGTCCTGATCCGCCGTCAAAAAGCCCTGGTCCCTCAGCTTGCCTAACGGAGCGGCGAACCGCTGCTGCACATCAATGCCGAACTTATCCTGAAAATACCTCTGTCGGACCTGTCCCAGCTTCATTTGCAGGATGAGTTCGCGAATCATGCGCTCTTCTTCCGTCGTGGTTAGAGCGCGAAAGATCGGCAACTCTCCCTGGCGCAACCTGGCTGTATAGGACTCGAATTCGTGCTCGTTTTGAAAATGCGTTCCGCCGACATGTGAAAACGACGACACTCCCAATCCGATCATGTCCGCGCCCTTCCACAGCAGGTCCCGGTAAAGAAAGCGGGTGCG
>Ga0335077_10006419_pt1 | contig 14529 bp, 12 predicted proteins | sample Lox_Sample_31_FD_207151 | JGI IMG/M metagenome (GOLD analysis project Ga0335077, IMG submission 207151) | Soil microbial communities from Loxahatchee National Wildlife Refuge, Florida, United States - Lox_Sample_3.1 | ecosystem: Environmental > Terrestrial > Soil > Wetlands | place: USA...
ACCTGATCCGTCGAGCCATTCCCCGAGCGAGCCGGGCGCAGCGGATCCACCCGGCCACACGAACCTTTCAGGCCTTGAGGATCGCCGTGAATCAGGAACTGGATCAGTTGAGCGTCGGTCTGACCGCGGCGGCATCCTGTTTGAACGACGGCGGGAGGTTGTGTGTCATCTCATTTCATTCGCTGGAAGACCGCATCGTTAAAAGGACCTTCAAGGCCTTGACCCGGGCTGAGCCGGCCCGGTTTCGACTGATCACCAAAAAGCCCGTCGTTCCCGGTCCGGACGAGATTCGGATGAATCCGCGCTCACGAAGCGCCAAGCTCCGTGCGCTGGAACGGATGGCGGACGGTTCGGAGACTGAATCATGATGGCAAGGCGTTTTATGATAGGGGCCGCTTTTATCGCCGTGATCCTTCTGGATATCTGGCAGCATGTTCATATTGTGACCCTGGGGTATGAGGTGGAACAGGCCCAGCGAAAACAGAAGGAGATGCAGCAGATTCACCAGCAACTCCTGGTCGAAGTCGAGACACTCTCGGACCTGGATCGCATCCAACGGATCGCGATCACGAAACTCGGGCTGGTCAAACCGCAAGTGGGCCAGGTCGTCCTGGTTGAGAAAGGTTCGCCGTCCGGTTCCTCTCCCGACGTTATGACGCGGGTACAGGTCGCGAAGAAAGGCCCATGAGATTATCGAAGGGTTCAACAGGCCGAATCGTGATTGCCGGCGCTCTTGTGGCGATCGGATTTGCGGGGGTCATCGTTCGGTTGTGTGCCTTGCAGGTTGTGGAGGCTACGGAACTGTCGAAACGCGCGGAGCGACAGCACGAGAAAAGCGTCACCTTGGAAGGGGAGCGCGGCACCATTTTTGATCGAAAAGGTAGAATCCTGGCCACCAACGTTGAAGTTCCTTCCCTGTATGCGATTCCCTCGTTGATCTCCAATCCTAGAGCGGTGGCGTCCGAACTCGCCCGGGTTCTGCAGTCGGATTCCCGGTCGATATTAAAACGTCTGGACGGCAATAAAAATTTCGTCTGGGTCGAACGCAAAGTCAGCCCCGCCGTGGCCCAAAGCGTCATGGAGCTGGGAATCGACGGCGTCGGCGTTTTGAACGAAAGCCAACGATTCTATCCTAAACGAAATCTGATGGGCCACCTCTTGGGATTCGCCGGGGTGGACAATCAGGGTCTCGAAGGCATCGAGAGAGCCTACAACAAACTGCTCCAGGGGGAGAAGGGATGGGCGGTTGTGGAACGCGATGCGTTCGGCCATCCGATTTTCCAGAAGGGGTTGGATTACTTCGCGCCTTCTCGGGGAAAAGACATGGTGCTGACGATCGATGAAGTGATCCAGCACATCGCCGAGACCGAACTGGATGCCGTGATGGAACAGACCTCGGCGGACGACGCCTCCGTGATCGTGATGGATCCTAAGACGGGAGAAATCCTGGCCATGGCCGTTCGTCCGGAGTTCAATCCCAATCGTGTTGAATCGCAGCACCCGGAATTATGGCGCAACCGAGCCGTGACCGACGCCTACGAGCCGGGCTCGACCTTTAAAATCATCACGGCCTCCGCGGCGCTGGAGGAACACGTGGCCAATCCCGATGATATTTTTTATTGCGAAGAAGGGAGGATGGTCATCGCCGGCGGGGTCATCCGGGATCATGAAAAGGAAGGCTACCTGACCTTCCGGGAGGTGATCCAGAAATCCAGCAACATCGGCATGATCAAGATCGCCACGCGGATGAATGAAGCCCGGCTGTACCAATACATTCGCGCCTTTGGAATCGGTGAAAAGTCCGGGATCGATCTCGATGGCGAATCGCCCGGAACGATCAAAGAGCCGCGTTACTGGTCGGGACGCTCGATGGCCTCGATCGCGATCGGCCAGGAGGTGGCCGTCACTCCGCTTCAAATCGTCACGGCCGTTTCCTCGATCGCCAACGGAGGCATGCTCATGCGGCCTCATCTGGTTTCGGAGATCCGGGATGCGAACGGTCACGTCGTTCAGGCGTTCTCTCCCGAAGTCCGACGGCATACCGTGTCTCCCGAAACGGCCGGTCGGATGATGAATATCCTGGAGGGAACGGTTTCAAAGCGCGGCACGGGCGAGAAGGCGACCATTCCCGGTTATCGGGTCGCCGGAAAAACGGGAACGGCCCAGAAGATCGATCCCGTCACGAAGCAATATTCGATGCGGGACACGGTCAGTTCCTTTGTCGGTATCGTGCCCGCGGAAGACCCCCGGATCGTGGTGCTGGTCGTGGTGGATAGTCCGAAGGGCCTGGCCTGGGGAGGCACCGTGGCGGCGCCCGTATTCCGGAACATCGCCGAGCAGGTTTTGAGATACCTCGGAGTGCCGCCGCGCTCGCAGGAGCGGATTGTATTGACCTCGGCGGGGTAGATGCCCAGCGAGCACGGCGAGCGAGAGGGGGAGGCTCCATCCGGCTTCGCCGGTGGAGGGGGCGACGCGAGCCCCTAATAATAAATGCGGTTGTATTGATGGAGACGATGCGATTGGATAGGTTGCTGGAGGCGATCCCGGAGTCGCGCATCCTTACGAACGATGAAAGCCGTCCTCCGGAGATTCGTCACGTGGCATCGGATTCCCGGCAGGTCGGGCCCGGCAGTTTATTCGTCGCCCTGCGCGGCCAACGTTCCAACGGCCATGCCTTTCTTCTGGAAGCGCTCGAACGGGGCGCTGTGGCCGTCGTGATCGAGGAAGCGGCGGGGAATCCCGCGTTGAAAAAAGGGATTCCGGTGATCCAAGTGAAGGACTCTCGAGTCGCTTTGGCCCGGCTGGCGGAACGGTTCTACGACTATCCCTCATCGCATCTTCGCGTCGTGGGCGTGACCGGCACCAACGGCAAAACCACCGTGACCTATCTGATCCGCAGCATTCTCCAATCGGCCGGTTGCCGCACCGGGTTGCTGGGTACCGTGGCCTACGATCTGGCGGGAGAGACGATGCCTTCGACACACACCACGCCCGAGTCCCACGTCCTGCAGGGGTTGTTGGCACGGTTGGTCGAAAAAGGGGCGGGCTATGTGGTGATGGAGGTGTCCTCGCACGCGTTGGCGCTCCATCGGGTCGACGGATGCGAATTCGACGTGGCGGTCTTCACCAACCTAACCCAGGATCATCTGGATTTTCATCAAACCATGGAGGGATATTTTGAATCCAAAAGCAAGCTGTTCTCGAACCTGACCTCCTCGTCGCGAAAGCCGCTCCCCAAGCGGGCGGTCATCAACCGGGATGATGTTTGGGGGCGTCGGTTGATCGAATCGGTCACGGCGCCGGTATGGTCCTACGGCCTGGACGGTCCGGCGGATCTGACCGCGAACGACCTCCGATCCAGTTTGGACGGATTGACCTTCACGGCCGTTACGCCGGAGGGATCCTTTCCCGTCCGATCCAGTTTGGTGGGGCGGTACAATGTCTATAACCTTTTGGCGGCGATCGGGACGGCGCTCCATCTGGGAATTCCATCGGAACGAATTCAGCAGGGCATCGAGACCCTCTCGGGCGTGCCGGGTCGATTCGAACGCCTCGATTCCGGGCAGGGATTCAAGGTGATCGTCGATTTTGCTCATACCGAAGACGCCCTGGATCGTCTGCTCCGCACGTTGACCGAGCTGGCACCGGGGCGGGTCATTACGGTCTTCGGGTGCGGAGGGGACCGGGATCGGGGAAAGCGCGCCCCCATGGGCCGGGTCGCGGCCCGGTACAGCGACGTGGTCGTGATCACCGCCGACAATCCGCGCGGCGAGGATCCCGTCGGGATTATGAAAGAGGTGGAGGCCGGTGTGCGGGAAGGCTCGGCTCTGAAAAAAGATGCCGTTCAGGTGATAACGATCGTGGACCGCCAGGAAGCGATCGAGGAGGCCTTAAGTCTGGCCCGGTTTGGCGACGCCGTCGTTTTGGCCGGCAAAGGCCATGAGGAATATCAGATCATCGGCGATCGGATGATTCCGTTCAACGATCGACGAATTGCCAGCGACTGGATTCAAAAGCATCGATCGGGAGGTCGCGTGCGTGGGTCTTGAGGCGATTGGAATGGAGACGTTGTTTACAGCGACCGAGATCGTATCGGCGACCGGGGGCCGGTTGATGCGGGGCGACCCCGCCCAGACCGTTCCGGGGCTCTCCATCGATTCGAGAACCATCCGGCCGGGGCAACTGTTCCTTGCCATCCGGGGAGAACGGTTTGACGGGCACCAGTTCGTCTACGATGCGCTGGGGCGCGGAGCCTGTGGGGTGGTGGTAAACGTGTCGGTCCACCGTATTCCGAAGACCGCGGAAGAGGAGGCGCTGCTCCGCGGCAAGATACTCATTGGCGTAACGGACACCCTTGCGGCGCTGCAGGAGCTTGCGCGGTTTCATCGGCAGAGATGGTCGTTGCCGGTGATCGCCGTGACCGGCAGCAACGGCAAGACCACGACCAAAGAGATGGCGGCCGGGATTTTGACCGAGCGATATGTCACGTTAAAAAACGAGGGGAACTTGAATAACCAGATCGGTGTTCCGCTCACGCTGCTCCGTTTAACCGCGCGCCATCAGGCCGCCGTCCTGGAGATGGGGATCAGCCGGGCCGGGGAGTTGCGGCGTCTGTGCGAGGTGGCGATTCCGCGCGTGGGATTGATCACCAATATCGGGCCGACCCATCTCGAAACACTGGGAAGCCTGGACGGGGTGGCCTCCGCCAAAGCCGAACTGTTGGCGTCGCTTTCTCCCTCGGAAGGGGTGGCTATTCTGAACCGGGATGATCCGTTTTACGCCGCTCTTCGATCCCGCGCCCCCGGCCGCGTGGTGACGTTCGGGCTGGGCCCCGACGCGGATGTTTCGGCCGAAGGGATTCAGGAAACCGATACGCTGACCCGTATGGGCCTGAGCTGGGATCCTTCCGTTTTGGGAATCGGTCGACCTGCGGCGCGGTCCGGTCGCGGATCGGGACGAACCGGGAAGGAAGGGCCGGGTTCGGTCGGATCGGATCGAACGCGGATTGCGATCCACTTGCCGACGATCGGTCTCCATAATGCGTTGAACGCCGCCGCCGCATGCGCCGCGGGTCTGATCTTGGGTTGCGAGCCGGAAGAAATCAAACGAGGGTTGGAGGTGTTCCGCCCGGTGACCATGCGTTCGGAAATAATCGGGTGGGATGGGCGAACCCTTCTGTACGACGTCTATAATGCGAATCCGGCTTCCGTACAGGCCGCCCTGGAAATGTTGAGCCGTTTTTCAGGTCAGGGCCGGCGGATCGCGGTGTTGGGCGACATGTTGGAACTGGGTGCGGCGGCGACCGATGCGCATCGGCAGATCGGTCGAGCGGTCGCTTCATCTGGAATCCACGCCCTCATTACCCTGGGAAATCTCGGGGCGGTTATCGCGGAAGAGGCTCGGGCTCAGGGATTGGACCGGAATCGTGTGAGGGTCTGCCAGGACCCGTCTGAGGCGGCGCAGACCTTGAAAGAAATGACCGAAAGCGGCGACGTGATTTTGCTGAAAGGTTCTCGGGGGATGCGGATGGAACGCATCTTAGACCATCTTTCGATTAAGCGGTAGGGAATCATGTTGTATCAATTCTTGTATTCATACCATGTTAGCCACCCATTTTTTAATGTCTTCCGATACATCACCTTTCGGACCAGCTACGCCGTTCTGACCGCCTTTCTAATCTGTTTTCTGATCGGCCCTTGGGTGATTCGGCAGCTGCAGCGATCCCAGATCGGACAGCAAATCCGCACCGACGGTCCGAAGACGCATCTTTCGAAAGCCGGGACGCCGACGATGGGCGGTCTTCTCATTCTGGTATCGGTGCTGGGGGCCGCGTGGCTCTGGGCCGATCTTCAGAGTCCCTATGTCTGGCTGCTCATTATGTCGCTGGTGCTGTTTGGCCTGATCGGATTTCTGGATGACTATCTCAAGTTTGTGAAAAAACATTCGGGGGGGTTGTGGCCGAGGTACAAACTGGCCGGCCAGACGGTCGTGGCGGCGGGAATCGTGGGCGTCCTTTACGGCGCGCTGAATTATTCGACGCAGTTGAGTTTGCCCTTCTTTAAAAATATCCATCCCGATCTCGGATGGGTCTATCTCCCCTTCGCCGTGTTGGTGATCGTGGGGGCCTCGAATGCCGTGAATCTGACGGATGGCCTGGACGGTCTGGCCACCGGACCGGTCGCGGTCGCGGCCGTGGCCTACACCATCGTGACCTACGTGACCGGGAACCGCATTTTCGCCGATTACCTTTTGATCCCCTACATCGATGGGGCCGGGGAGTTGGCCGTGATTTGCGGCGCGCTTTTCGGCGCATGCCTGGGATTCCTGTGGTTCAACAGTTATCCGGCCTCCGTGTTCATGGGCGACGTCGGCTCTTTGCCGCTCGGGGGAATGTTGGGGACCGTGGCCGTGATCACCAAGCATGAATTTCTTCTTTTATTCGTCGGCGGGTTGTTTGTGATCGAGGCCCTTTCGGTCATCCTGCAGGTGGGATCTTTTAAGATGCGTGCCAAGCGGATTTTTTTAATGGCGCCGTTGCATCATCACTTTGAACTCAAAGGGTGGGCGGAGCCCAAGGTGGTGATCCGGTTTTGGATCATCGCCATCGTGATGGCGCTTCTGAGCCTGAGCACCTTGAAGCTGAGGTGATCGGATGCCGCCGGAAGTCGAGGACAAAAGGGTCACGGTCGTGGGGTTGGGGCGGAGCGGCCGTGCCGCGACGCGTTTGTTGATCCAACGGCGGGCGCGGGTGACGGTGACCGACCGTCGGTCGCTCGCCGAATTGGAAGGACCGTTAAAGACATTCAAAGAGGGCGCGGTTCAATATCAAGTCGGGGGACATCCTGAGACGGCATTTCAGGGTGCGGATCTGATTGTGATGAGCCCCGGGATTTCGGTTGAAAGCATCGACGCGGTTCGAGCGGCACAGGCGCGGGGCGTGCCGGTGATCGGCGAGATCGAGCTGGGCTTCGGTTTTGCGAAGGCCCCGATCGTGGCGATCACCGGGACCAACGGAAAGAGCACCACCACCGCGCTGACGGGGGAAATCCTAAAGGCCGCCGGTCGCCGGGTCTTTGTCGGGGGGAATTTGGGCCGGCCGCTGTGCGAAGCCGTTCTGGAAGGGAACGAATGGGACTGGATCGTCGTGGAGGTGAGCAGTTTTCAACTCGAAACGATCCGGACGTTTCGACCTCGGGTGGCGGCGCTGCTGAATGTCGCGCCCAATCACCTGGATCGCTATCGGGGTTTTGAGGCTTATCTGGCGGCGAAGATGAGAATTTTTGAAAATCAAACGGCGGGCGATCTGGCCGTCCTCAATGCCGATGATCCGTTGGTTCTCAAGCGGACCGACTCGATCCGATCGAGACGGGTCTTCATCAGCCGAAGCCCCCGGACGGAGCCAGGGGTGTATCTGGATTCGGGCGGGATGGTTGCGGTCGACGTGCCGGCTCCTTCGGACAGGATCGAGATCCTGCGCCAGGAAGAGATTTCTCTGCGGGGGTCCCACAACCGCGAGAACGTACTCGCCGCTTCGGCCGTCGGGATTGTTTGCGGTTGTGCTCCGCAACGTATCCGGGAGGTCGTGAAGGGATTTAAAGGCCTTGAACATCGACTCGAATCGGTTCGGAGACGCAAGGGAGTGCTGTACGTCAACGATTCGAAGGCGACGACCGTCGCGGCGCTGGCGAAGGCCTTGGAGGCTTTTTCAGAACCCATCGTGCTGATTGCGGGCGGCCGGGATAAAGGAGGAGAGTTTACTCTTGTTCGGGATCTCATGCGAGACCGCGTGAAGTTGGCCCTCTTGATCGGCGAGGCACGCCCGACTCTCCGGGCGGCCTGGGGAGACCTGCTGCCCTTGATCGAGGTCGAAAGTCTTGAAGAGGCCGTGGAACGGGCGGCTCGGGAGGCGGTTTCGGGAGACGTCGTGCTTCTGTCGCCGGCCTGCAGCAGTTTTGACATGTTCCGGGATTTTGAAGACCGGGGACGTTGTTTTAAGGAGGCCGTGAACCGGCTATAACGATGGACAAGGCCCGGGGCGACCGTTCATTGATTCTGCTGACCCTTTTATTGATGGCGATCGGTTTGGTGATGATCTACAGCGCCAGCGCCGTTTTAGCCGGCCGCCAGTACGGCGACTCCCTTTTTTTTCTCAAGCGGCAGATGCTTTGGGCCGTCGTTGGAATAATCGCCATGGGGATTGCATCGCGTGTCCCGTATGAGGTCTGGAATCGAACGGCGTTGCCGTTGGTCCTGGTGACGGCGATTCTGCTGGGGTTGGTTCTCATCCCGGGTATCGGGATCGAGCTGAACGGATCCCGTCGCTGGTTTCGGTTGGGGCCGTTGACCCTTCAACCCTCGGAGGCGGCGCGTCTTTGCGCCGTCATCTACCTGGCGCGTTATTTGATGAAAAAGCGGGACCGGCTGGATGACTTTTTTCGGGATTTTCTGCCTCCGATGATCGTGATCGGCGTTCTGTTGGCCTTGATCATGGGAGAGTCGGATCTGGGGACGGCGGCCGTGCTGGGCCTGGTGGCCGGTCTGATGCTGTTCATCGGCGGGGCAAGGTGGCGGCATCTCTGGGTGATGGGGCTGCTTGCGGCGCCGGTCCTGTACGCGATGATTATGAAGATCGGGTACCGAAGGCAGCGGTGGATGGCTTTTTTGGATCCGTGGCGGGACCCGACCGATACGGGATTCCAGATGATCCAGTCTTTTTTAGCGCTGGGCGGAGGCGGACCGGTCGGAATGGGGTTGGGGGAGGGACGGCAAAAACTGTTTTTTCTTCCTTATCCGCATACCGATTTTATATTCGCCGTGATCGGCGAGGAACTGGGCCTGCTGGGGACGCTGAGCGTTCTGATCCTGTTCGGAATGCTGGCCTGGCGGGGGCTGTCGATTAGTCTGAGGGCCCCCGATCCCTTCGGACGTCATCTGGCCTTCGGCCTCACGATGATGATCATCGTCCAGGCCATGGTCAATATGGCCGTGGTGACCGGTCTGCTGCCGACCAAAGGCCTGACGCTGCCTTTCTTGAGCTACGGCGGCTCTTCGCTCGTCGCCAATTTGGCGGCGGTCGGCATCCTTTGGAATATTTCGAGAAACGCTTGGGCCGAGCGATCGGTCCTGTCGCGTGAGCGGGCCCGGCCCGGATGGGGAACCAAGGCAATCGTCTGGTCCGGTCGGCGTGAACCGGCCCGCCGCGCCGGCGGGCGCGGACTGCGGGAGACCTAGCGGGGTGCGCATCGTGATCGCGGGCGGTGGAACGGGCGGTCATCTCTTCCCGGGGGTTGCATTGGCGCACGAATTTCAGCGGCAACGCCCCGGCGCCGGGATCCTGTTCGTCGGGACCTCCCGAGGGCTTGAGACGAAAATCATCCCCCGCGAAGGATTCGATCTCCGGCTCATCCCCATCGGGGGTTGGGTCGGACAGAAAGGATGGCGCAAGATCAAAACCTTGTTGCAACTGCCGGCGGGTCTCTGGAGATCCTGGAGGATTTTGAGGGAAGTCCGCCCCGATCTCGTGATCGGCGTGGGCGGATATGCCTCCGGCCCGGTGGTGGCGATGGCCGTCGTGATGCGACGGGCTCGTGTTTTGGTGGAACCCAATGCAGTACCGGGCCTGACCAATCGTCTTTTCGGGTCATGGGTGAATCGGATTTATCTGTCGTTTGAAGAGACGCGGCACTGGTTTAAGGGTCGGGCGGCCGCCGGCGCGATTCGCGTTTTGGGGAACCCGGTCCGGCGGGACATCCTTTCGGCGGGGGAACGATCTCCCGAGGAATCGCGAAAAGCGACGCTGCTTGTGATGGGGGGCAGCCAGGGATCCCGGGCGCTTAATCGCGTCATGATGGAGGCTTTAGCCGGACTGGACGCCTGGAAGAGCCGGATCCGGATCATCCACCAGTCGGGGGAGAAGGATGCCGGATGGCTTCAGGAGGGATACGCCAAGAGGGGATTCGACGCCGTGGTCACTCCGTTTCTTTCGCCGGTCTCGGAGGCTTACCGCGCGGCCGATCTGATCATCTGCCGTTCCGGTGCGACGACCGTAGCCGAGCTGACCGCCTGCGGTCGCCCGGCGATCCTGATTCCGTTTCCCTTTGCGACCCACGGGCATCAGGAAAAAAACGCACGGGCGTTGGCCGAGGCCGGGGCGGCCGAGTTGGTCTTGGAGCAGGACCTTACGGGCGAACGGCTGGCCAGGGCGATCACGAATTTATTATCCGAGCCGGGCCGGCTGGATCAGATGGCCGAGCGGAGCCGGCGGCTGGGCCGGCCGGACGCGGCCGAGAAGATTGTCGCAGACTGTTTGCGGCTGATCCGGGCATAATCTACATGCACGGTAACAAGAACAAGCGAGCATCCGGACTTCGGCGAGCTCAGTCGAGCCGCTTTGCCGGTGCGAGCGCGGGGAGTGGGGTCATCGGAGGAAGGGTGGGGTAATGTTTCGCAAGATTCAACAGATTCATTTTGTGGGCATCGGAGGAGCGGGGATGAGCGGAATCGCCGAAGTCCTGCTTAATATGGGATATCGCGTGACGGGATCCGATCTGTCCCATTCCGAGACCGTCAAGCGATTGGAGGCGATCGGCGGCAAGATCTTCATCGGGCATCATCCCTCCAATCTCGGTCAGGCCCAGGTGGTGGTGGTCTCCTCCGCCGTCTCGGTCCAGAATCCGGAGGTTTTGGCGGCCCGGGAACGATTAATTCCCGTGATTCCGCGGGCGGCGATGCTGGCCGAGTTGATGCGGCTCAAGTACGGCGTTGCGATCGCCGGTGCGCACGGCAAGACCACGACCACGTCGCTGGTGGCCTCGGTCCTTGCGGAAGGAGGGCTGGACCCGACGGCCGTGATCGGAGGAAAACTCAATCGGTTTGGAAGTCATGCCAAGCTGGGCCAGGGTGAATTATTGGTGGCCGAAGCGGACGAGAGCGACGGGTCGTTCTTGCGGCTTTCCCCGACCATCGCGGTCGCGACGACGATCGACCGGGAGCATCTCGATTTCTACCGGGATTTGGACCAGATCCAACGGGCCTTCCTCGATTTCTTAAACAAGGTGCCCTTCTACGGTTTAGCCGTGGTGTGTTTGGATCAGGAATCGATTCAACAGATCATTCCGCAACTCAATGTCCGGACCGTGACCTACGGGATGACGACGCAGGCCGACCTGGTGGGCGGTGAGGTGGCGCTCAAGGGCTGGGAATCGGAATTCACGGTTCATTTCCGTCATAAGAAGCTGGGACGGTTCCGGCTGGCCCTTCCGGGACTGCACAACATCTATAACGCCCTGGCGGCGATCGCGGTCGGGATGGAACTGGAGGTCGGTCTCGATGCGATCCAAAAGGCGCTGGCCGAGTTCGCCGGTGTGGAGCGCCGGTTCCATCTGGTGGGTGAAAAGCGCGGGGTCATGATCGTGGATGACTACGGTCATCATCCCACCGAGATCAAGGCCACGCTGTCGGCGGGGAAGGCCGGTTTCAATCGGCGACTGCTGGTGGTCTTTCAGCCCCACCGGTACTCGCGGACGCGGGACCTGCTCAAGGAGTTTGGGACGGCCTTCTATCAGGCCGACAGCCTGATCCTCACCGAGATTTATGCCGCCGGCGAAGCGCCCGTTGAGGGGATCACGGGCCAGAGTTTGTACGACCAGGTGAAGCAGCACGGCCACAAGGATGTCCAGTTTCTTCCGACCCACGAGGCGATTGTGGAGCGGCTTCTATCCATGGCTCGGCCGGGCGACATGATCCTGACGCTCGGAGCCGGAGATGTTTGGAAAATCGGAAAGGCCGTGTTGAATCGGCTATAGGGCGGGGCGGAATGAAAAAGTCGGATGAGAAAACGCTTCGCGAAGCGGTCCAAGGGGTCGAAGGCGAGACTTGCTGGCAGGAGGCGTTGAGCCGGCATACGACGCTTCGGATCGGCGGTCCGGCGGATGTTTTGGTGGTGCCCAAGGACCTGGAGTCGCTGGTGCGTCTGATTCGACAGGCCCGGGAGCAAGACGTGCCGATCTTCGTGATGGGGGGATCTAACCTCTTGGTCCGGGACGGCGGGATCCGTGGGATTGTTGTAAAACTATCCCGTTTTGAGAAGATGACGGATCCGAGCGCGACACAGATCGATGCGGAGGGCGGGGTCCTGCTCTCCAATCTGGCCCGACATGCGATGAAACGGGGTTTGAGCGGTCTGGAGTTCGCACAAGGCATTCCGGGAACGGTGGGAGGGGCCGTCGTCATGAACGCCGGGACACGCGAGGGGGAGATTGCCGACCGGCTGACCGCGATTCGAATCGTGGAGTCGGACGGAAATCTCCGGACGGTGGCCCGAAGCGAGATGGAATTCGGCTACCGATCGTCCCGCATCCCGAAGGGGGTAATTGTCGGCGCGGTTTTTCAGCTCCGTCCGTCGAGCCTGCCCGAGATCCAGCGGCGGATGCGGGGTTTTATCGATCGGCGCAAAGCGACTCAACCCCTTGCCCTGCCCAACGCCGGCTCGATCTTCAAGAATCCGAACGGCCATTTCGCGGCCCAGCTGGTCGAAATGGTCGGATTGAAGGGCCATCGCGTCGGCGATGCGCAGGTCTCCGAGCGACACGCCAATTTTATTGTCAACCTCGGCCGGGCCACGGCCAAGGATGTTATAGAGTTGATTCGAGCGATCGGGAAGCGCGTCGAGGAGCAGATGGGAATTACTTTGGAATTGGAACTGAAAATTGTAGGGAAAGATTGAACGATGTTGACGAACAAGAAGATCGCCGTCCTCATGGGCGGGAAGTCGGCCGAACGCGAGATCTCTCTGAAAAGCGGTCGGGCCATGGAGGCCTCGCTCCGTCGGCAGGGCTGCACGGTGGTGGCGATCGATCTGGATGAAACGGTGGCCGAAAGGCTCCGCCAAGAGAAGATCGAGCTGGTCGTCAACGCCCTCCATGGCCGAGGAGGGGAAGACGGCTCGATTCAAGGGATGCTCGAAATTCTCGGGATCCCTTATACCGGGTCGGGCATGCTGGCCAGCGCGATCGGCATGAACAAGGTGATGACGAAGCGGCTTCTGGAGGCGCACGGTGTGGCGACTCCAAAGTACTCGGTTCTTCGATCGGCCCGTCTGTCGGCCTCCGAGTTTCGTGAAGTCCCGGAAGGGTTGGAAGCCCCGGTGGTTGTGAAACCCACCTCGGAAGGATCCACGATCGGGGTCACGATCGTTCGGGATAAGGGCTCGATTGAGGCGGCCTATCGAGAGGCGTTCCGACATGGCGAGGAGATTCTGGTGGAAGAGTATATCGAGGGACACGAGGTGACCGCCGGGATTTTGGACGAAACCCCGCTCCCGCTGATTGAGATCGTTCCCAAGGGAGCATTTTACGACTACCAGGCGAAGTACACGAAGGAGATGACGGAATACATTGTGCCGGCCCGATTTTCCCCGAAGGTTACGAAAGAAGTCCAGGCGTTGGCGCTGAAGACCCATCGGATCGTCGGGTGTCGGGGATGCAGTCGGGTTGATTTTCGGATTGATCTCAGCGACCGGCCGTTTGTATTGGAGATTAATACCGTTCCCGGCATGACCGAGACAAGCCTTCTTCCCAAGGCGGCCGCGGCAGCCGGGATCTCTTACGATCAGTTGGTGGCCAAAATCGTTCAATCGGGGATTGAATCCTTACGAAGATGATGTATCGATACCATCTTTCCCGAAAAAAATTAAACCGCTCTCCCGCAAGGGGGAAGGGGAAAAAAGGCGCTTCGAAACGCCGGTTGGTGTGGATACGCGGAATGGGGGATCGATGGGTCGGGCCGCTTTCTCGGATCAGAAAAATTTTCTTATATGCACTGCCGCTCGTGGGTGCCATAGGGGCGGGACTGTGGGGATGGAACGCCGTGACAAACGGGGTGAGACATTCAAGCCTTTTTGCACTTCAAGAGGTCCGTACCGTGGGGTGGGAACGGCCGGAAAAGATCGAAGTCCTCGAACGGCTCCGTTCTTCTTCGGGATCGAGTCTGTTTGATCTGGATTTGGTCTCTCTGAAAGGGAAGTTGATGTCCCAACCCTGGATCAGGGACGTGAACCTCCGGAAGGAATATCCCGATACTCTGGCGGTTCGGGTGATCGAGCGTCGGCCCGTCGCCGTTTTGGCCGGTCGTCAGGTCGAGGCCATCGTGGATGAAACCGGGACGGTATTGGAGGCGTGGCCCAACGGAGGGGAGCTTCCCAATCAATGGTCGCGGCTTCCCGTCATTCATGGAGTGGAACCCGGTTCCCTGCGGGATGGAGGCTCTGCAGCCCTGCAGCACTTTGCCGCTGCACTGGAAATTTTGCGAGCGGCATCTTCATCGGTCGATCCAGTCTTGGATCTGGACGTCGGCCGATGGGACGATGTCCGAGTCCAGCGGCATGGATACGAGCTTCGATTCGGGGAAGGGCCTTTTGATGAAAAGTGGCGGCGATTCCTGTCGGTTGAGAACGAGATCGAGCGGCGGCATGGGGGAGTACAAGAAGTCGATCTGCGATTTCCGGATCAGGTGGTTGTCCGATAAAGTCTG
>Ga0335077_10006420_pt1 | contig 14527 bp, 9 predicted proteins | sample Lox_Sample_31_FD_207151 | JGI IMG/M metagenome (GOLD analysis project Ga0335077, IMG submission 207151) | Soil microbial communities from Loxahatchee National Wildlife Refuge, Florida, United States - Lox_Sample_3.1 | ecosystem: Environmental > Terrestrial > Soil > Wetlands | place: USA: Florida...
ATGCAACACGGTGTCGAGATCGGCGGCGTTCGCATTCTCAGTCCCTTTCGCCACGACTGGCGGATGGAGGACCTGGTGCGATGATCCGACGCCTGGAACACTACTTCCAGTTCGAATCCCTCGAGACCAACTGGCGCACCGAAGTTCTCGCCGGCGCGACCACGTTCGTCACCATGGCGTACATCGTTTTCGTGAACCCTTCGATTCTGCGCGACGCAGGGATGCCGTTCAAGGCGGTGATGGCGGCCACCTGTTTCTGCGCGGCGTTCGGAAGCATCCTCATGGGCGTATTTGCGCGTTATCCCATCGCTCTTGCTCCGGGCATGGGACTCAACGCGTACTTCGCCTACACCGTGGTCAAGGGGATGGGCATCGCGTGGCAGGCTGCGCTGGGCGCTGTGTTTTTTTCAGGCGTCGCGTTTCTGCTGCTGACCTTCCTCGGCGTCCGGCAGCTCATCCTCGAAGCGATTCCAGGCGAGCTGTACTCGGCTGTCGCGGCCGGCATCGGACTGTTCATCGCCATGATCGGGCTGCGCAATTCGGGCATCATCGTGGCGAGCCGCGACACGCTGGTGGCGCTCGGCAATCTGCGCGACCCCAACACTCTGCTGGCGATTTTCGGGCTGTTGCTGATGGGCGCTCTGCTGGCGCGTGGCGTGCGCGGCGCCATGCTAATCGGCATTCTGGCGACCACGCTCGCCGGAATCGCCTTTGGCCTGGTGCACTGGACGCCGGAGCCGTACCGCATCTCCGATATCGCGGCGACCGCGGGCAAACTCGACATCCGCGCGGCGTGGCGCTTCGGTTTCCTGGAGATCGTTGCGGTATTTTTGTTCGTCGACCTGTTCGACAATATCGGCACGCTGGTGGGCGTGGGCAAGAAAGCGCGCCTGTTCGACGAGCACCAGCGCATTCCGCGCATTCGCCGCATTCTGCTGGCGGACGCGACCGCGACCATCGCCGGGTCCTTCGCCGGAACGTCCACCGTCACCAGCTACATCGAGAGCGCGGCGGGTGTGGTGGCCGGAGGGCGCAGCGGCGTCACCGCGATTGTCACCGGAGTTCTGTTCCTGGCGATCCTGCCCATCGCGCCGCTGGTGGGCGCGATTCCCGCCGCAGCCACAGCACCCGCGCTGACTGTCGTCGGATCGCTGATGATGGCGGAAGCCGCCGCGATTCCCTGGAAACATCCGGGCGTCGCGATCCCGGCGTTTCTTACCATGATCGCCATTCCGCTGACGTTCAGCATCGCCAACGGGCTGGCGTTCGGATTCACCGCCTACGCGCTGTTGAGTATCGCGCGCGGCGAATTCCGGCGCACGCACTGGCTGGTGTACCTGCTCGCCGCCCTGTTCATCGCGCGGTTTTATTACCTGAGCGGGCGTTGAAACGAGTACTCGCTCGCCCAGCTTATTTCTCGCCGATCGCGTGGACGATGAAGTCCGCTTCCTCGTTGGGGCGGCGTTGAACCTCCCGGGAGTGGTTGACGCACTTGCTAACATAAGGCGTGCGTAACGTCATCATTATCGGATCGGGCTGTGCGGGCAACACAGCGGCGATCTACACGGCGAGGGCCAACCTGAAACCGTTGGTGCTTGCCGGGCACGAGCCGGGCGGTCAGCTTTCCATCACCAGCGAGGTCGAAAATTTTCCCGGATTTATCCAGGGAATTCAGGGCCCCGAGCTGGTGGAGAACATGAAAAAGCAGGCCGAGCGGTTCGGCGCCGAGTACGTCTACGGAACGGTCGAGAAGGCCGATTTCTCCACGCGCCCCTTCCGGCTGATAGTGGATGAAGAGCCGGTGGAAGCGCGCACGGTGATCATCGCCTCGGGCGCGTCCGCTCGCTGGCTCGGCTTGGCGAACGAGCAGAAGCTGATCGGCCGCGGCGTCAGCTCCTGCGCCACCTGCGACGGCGCGTTTTACAAAAATCGCAAGGTGATGGTGGTGGGCGGCGGCGATTCGGCCATGGAGGAAGCCAATTTCCTGACGCGCTTCGCTTCGGACGTGACGCTGGTGCACCGGCGCCCGCAGTTTCGCGCATCGAAGATCATGCTGGACCGCGCGCGGTCGAATCCCAAAATCTCCTTCGTCAATAATTCGATTGTCGAGGAGGTATACGACGTGACCCGCAACGAAGTCACCGGCGTGCGCCTGCGCAATGTCGACACCGGCGGCACCACCGATCGCGAAGTGCACGGATTATTCATCGCCATCGGCCACATTCCCAACACGCAGCCATTCCGCGGCCAGATCGAGCTCGATCACGAAGGCTACATCGTGAGCCACGGCGGGGCGCGAACCAACATTCCGGGCGTGTTTCACGCGGGCGACGTGCAGGATCGCGTGTATCGCCAAGCCGTGACCGCGTCAGGGATGGGCTGCATGGCGGCGATCGAAGCGGAGCGGTTTTTAGAGGCGCAGGGGCACTGAAACCGCCCATTCTGGAAAGCTCCCTGTTTGGCCACGACGATTTCTTCTTCGGCGTGGAGCTCGGCGCCGCGGCCGCACTTGTGTTTCTCGTCGGAGGGGCGGTCGCCCGCTTGACGCGCTCATGGATCGTACGTGGCGGGCAGGCGCGAAGAGGGCTTTCTCTAAAGAACTCTATAGTTCACGAATGAACTCCTCCGGCGCGACCTGAGCCTGCCGGAGAATACTGGCGAGTGTTCCGACGGAAAGCGCGGCGTGCACCGGGACCGTGACGAAGCCGAATGTGCGATCCGGCCTGCCGAACCCGTTCGAAGCCAAGCCGTTCAAGCGCCTTCACGGCGCCCCGGCCGGATACGCCGCGCGGCAGCTTCACGCTTCGGGATTCACCAACACCGGATCGGCAGTGAAGCCGAATCCGCTGCGGAGCGCCCGAATCGAAATGACACCGGACCGCGTCCTTCACCTGCTCCTGCAACTCCCCTAGATCGCGACCTTGCGTGGTGATCCCGCCCCCCTCCGGCGCATCCCAGACCGCGACCAGCATCCCCGACTCATCACGCTCGACTTGAAAGACGATCTCTTCCATCAGTTGCTCGCCCGCTGCCGGACGTACTTCTGGTTCATGTACTTCTCGGCTTCCTGCAGCGCGCCGTAGGTGTTGTCCTTGGTGCGCAGCGCCTGGCGGTATTCGTTCATGGCGCGGTCGCGCTGATCGCTCACGTCGAAAATCTTTCCCAGATTGATGTGCGCCCACACCTCGGTCCACTTCGGGATAAGATCGCCATTGAGCGCTTCCCGAAATTCGTTGGCCGAGGGCTGCCAGTTGCCTTGCAGGAAATACAGCTCGCCGATGCGGTAATGCGCGAGCGAGCTGTTGCGCGTCACATCTAGCGCCTTCTGGTACTCCTTCAGCGCTTCCGAATAATCGCCGATCTGCGTGTACTCCTCGCCGCGTTTGATGGCCACCGCGACGCGCATGTTGTCGTCGAAATGCAGCACGTGATCGTCCGGATCGAGCGTCACCGATCTCGGCTTCCCGAACGTGTCCACCGAAAACTCCGACGCCGTGCCGACCACTTCAATCGTCTTCATCTCCGGGTTTCCTTCGGTTTCCACTCTCATCTCCACCGGCATACGGAACAGATCGAGGTCCTGCGTCACCTTCCCCATCACGCGGAACCCGGGAGCCTTTTCCGTGCGGAAGACGGTGTACTCCGTCTTGAACGTCGGCGCGCCGGTCGATTCGATCCATTCGGTGAAGAACCAGGCCAGCTCCTGTCCGTAGATCTGTTCGGCGAGCTTGCGGAAATCGTCGGTGCTGATGGATTTGTACGCGAACTGGTCGGGCACGGCGTGGATCAGCTTCATGAAATTGTCGTCGCCGATCACGCCGCGCAGCATGTTGACCACGGCCGCGCCCTTGGCCGCCGTCGCGGCCCAGAACTCGGGCGAATAATCCTCCAGACGCGCGGATTGAATCAACGGCGCCTGGTCGGCGGTGAGCGCTTCGACATAGTCGTTATGAACCGCCGTGTCCATCGCGCCCTTGCCGTTCACGTGTTCGGTATAAAGAATCTCGGAATAGCGCGCCATGCCGTTCTGAATCCAGACATGATTCCGGCTGGAAGGCGAAACGATCGTCCCCCACCATTGCTGCGAGACCTCGTTGGCCACCAGGTCGGTATTCACCGTGGTCCCGATGCCGTGCGGCGCAAGGAACAGGATTCCCGGAGCGGCGTAGCCGTTGGGCGCGCCGTCCTCGGTCTCGACCACCGTCAGATTGCGATTGTAGGGCGCGCCGTAGAGATCGGTGAAGAACAGCATCGCCTTGGAAATTTCTGCTCCGTAGGCCTGCGCCATCGCCGCGCTCTCGCGCAGATACAGCGACGTGGTCACGCCGCCCGCCTGTACCGGCTGCGCATCGCCGCGCACCACCGCGAAGCTTCCCGGAAACGACGGCTGGTCGAAGCGGAATTCGGTGGTGGTGAACCCCGCGGGCGCGCTCGCCTGGCTGTCGATTCCGCTCGCGATCACCTTGTACCCTGTCGGCACGGTCACCTTCAGATCCGCAGAAAAACGATCGACGGTGTAACCGCTCACCGGAAACCAGCGCGCCGGATACATGAAATAAGCGACGTCGGGATGAATCGCGGCGAACTTGATTCCATACACCGGCGAATCCTCGTTGCCGGTCAGCCGCCCGTCATAATAAAAGGTCAGCGTAGCGGGTTTGCCTTGGGGAATTGTCCGCGAAAGCGTCAACCCGACGCCCATATCCTGCTGTACGCGCGACGCCGAAACCTGGCTGCCGTCTTCGTCCAGCACTTTCGACAGGCTCAGCGAATTGTTGAGCTCGAAGGTCAGCGAATTGGTGTCCGAAGCGGGAATGAAGCGGACGGTCGCGGTGGCGACGATGGTTTGCGCGTTTGGATCGACCTTGGCGTCGATCGCGTAACTTTGGACGTCGATCTGAGAGCGATCCTGGCTATCTCCGCGGTGCTCGCTGAACCGGCTGGGACGGTCCAGGAGGGGCCGCTCCTGGGCCCAGAGCGATCCGGCGGCCAAAACGCTAACCAGCGTGAACCATGTTTTTACTTTCACTTCAACACCTTCTCTATCCAGCCCGCGGCGGTCTCCATGGGATCGTCCCGGCTGGCGAGCAAGGCGGCCACCCGAGCCAGACCGGCGCGCATTTCCGACCGCGCCGCCTCGTCCTCGAGCAGCCGAATCGCCTCTGCCGCGATCCGTTCACCCGTCATTTCGTCCTGGATCAGCTCGGGAGCGATACGCCTCCCGGCGACCAGGTTCACCATCGACAGAAACGGCGCGCTTACCAGCCGCCGTCCCAATAACCAACTTAACGCGTTTACCCGGTAAAAGGTCACCAGGGGTGTACCCAGCAGAGCGGCCTCGATGGTAACCGTGCCGCTAGCCGCCAGGGCTAGGTGAGCATAAGCCAGCCCATCCCAGGCGAGTCCTTCTTTTACTTGGATGGATGCCGCGCGGGCGGGTTCCCAAAAACTTGCGCGCTCCGCGCCGAACCCGGGGGGCAAAGCCAGCAGAAAATCAACATCTTGCCGCTCGCGAACCAGCCTCACGGCTTCAAGCAGCGCGGGCATATGACGTTCGACCTCGCCATGCCGGCTCCCCGGAAGCAGAACGATCAGCCGCCGGTCCGGATTGAATCCGATTTTTTGAAAAAATTCGGCGCGCGGCATCGACGGCTGTACGATTCGCGCCAGCGGATGGCCTAGATAGCTCGTGGGAACTCCGCGCGAGGCGAAAAATTCCTCCTCGAAGGGGAAAATGCACAGCAGCCGGTCGACGGTTTCCTTGAGAATCCGGACCCTCCCCTGCCGCCACGCCCAGGCCTGCGGAGCGATCAGGTAAACCACTGGAATTCCGCGCTTCTTGAGCTGCCGGGCGAGGCGCAGGTGAAAATCGGGAGAATCGGTGAGCACGGCCAGGTCCGGTTTTTCCGCCGCCGCCGCGCGCACCAGCTTGCGAAACTGGCGCCAGATGCGCGGAATATGCCCAACCACTTCGACGATTCCGACCACCGCGATGGATCGCGAATCGACGATGGCTCGGACGCCCGCTTTTTGCATCCGCGGTCCGGCACATCCGAAAAATTCAGCGCTGGGATGCCGCGCGCGCAGCGTTTCAACCACGCGCGAAGCGTAAAGATCGCCCGAAGCTTCGCCCGCCGAGATGAAAATGCGCACCTGCTAATGAGTGTAATGCAGGGCTCGCGGATTCTCCGCACGCCCCTACTTCGCGGCGAGCAGGGTCTGCAGGCCCAGGAAACGCGAACGGATTTCCGACATCTCCTGCTCGTCCAGACGCTCGGCGCAGCCCGCCACTACGCGGCTGGCCCGGTCCAGGACCACGCGGTGAATCTCGTCATCGTGGGTGGTGCGGGCGATGTCCCCGAGCCCGCGCAGCATGCGCAGGCTCACTGCCAGGTCGCCCTTCGAGTACATGCGGATCTGCTCGAACGCCGAATCCAGCAGGCGCTCGAAACCCATCCATGGGATGTACACCCGCAGGTTGCCCGGCGGATCGTAGAATCCCATTTCCGGCGGCTCGCGCGAGGCCACGCGAATGATCAGCCGGCTCAACTGATCGACGCAACTGATGGCCGTGCTGGGATCGTTCACCGCGGGCGAGATCGCTTTGAGCGCGATGTCCACGATCTGGAGAATGCCGAACTCGACGTCCTGCTGCAAAGTCCGCGACGGGCCGAAATCGAAAGTCGCGAGGATATCCGCGATACGGTCGGGGGTGGCGCGGTCGGCGCGCGAAATCGCCAGCAGAGGCACGCCGCGCGGAACGAAATGCCCCACCCGCCGCAGCACGTGAACCTTGATATGAAACCCCTTCGCCAAGGCGACCAAACGGTTCACGTCGATGAAGCGGACATAGCCGGAAATTTCGTTGGGAACGGTCAGCTCCCATTTGAAGTCCTCCACACGCTCGTCAAAGCGGCGCAGGTTGGGATTGCGCGGCCAGGGCATCACATCGTCTATGACCACCTCGGTTTCCGAAGCGATCTTGTCCACGATCTGGTTGACGCTGATCGCCTGGGAGATGTGGTGAATGAAGAACAGCAGCCAGGCCACGCAGGTGAGCGCTAGCAGCATGGCGCCGAACACGGTCGCGACCGGGGCGAACGGACGCGGCTGCGAGTGCGCCGCGGGAAGCGCGGCCATGCAGTAGGAGAACGTCCCCAGAAAAATGCCCAGCGTCCACTGCGTGACGCCGTCGCGTGCGAACCCTAAAATGATGCGCGGCGAAAATTGCATGGACGCAAGCGTCAGCGTCATCAGCAGGATGGCGAAAACGATCGAAACCACGGTCATGATGGAGCCGCCGATGGCGGCCAGGATCACCTGCGCGCTCTGCGGGTCGGAATGCGAGGGGAAGATGGCGCGCGGGACCCACGCGCTCGCGGCCGGGAATTCTTCCTCCATCCAGGAAAACAGCGCGCCCGCGCACCCCAGCGCCAGCGCGATCGCCAGTGGACGCACCAGAAACCCGCCGCGCAGGTTGTACATCACGTGATGGAATAGCAGGGGTAAGCGCTTCATCGCGTGTTCAGTTCAGTGTATCGCTACCGCTCGCGCAAGGATCGCGCCGGATCGATGCGCGCCGCGCGCGCTGCGGGAATGGCCGACGCGCCCGCGCTCAACACCAGCACAGCCACCGCGGCGAAGGCAAATGCCGCCGGGTCATGCCCGCCCGGAACGAACCCGACAAGTTCGCGCCGTGCGAACCACGCGAGGGCCAGGCCTGCGCAGGTTCCCACTGCCGCCAGGCACATCGCATCGATCACCAGCATCGCCATGATCGTGCGACCGCGCGCTCCGATCGCCATGCGGATTCCGATCTCGCGTCGGCGCGCCGCCACCGCCTGCGCCACCATCCCATACAGCCCGGCGAGCGCCAGCGCGAGCCCGCACGCCGCCACGACCCCCGTCGCTTCCAGCGCGACGCGCGCCTGGAACGTCGCACCCTGGGCGAGGTAATCGCTCGCCGGGCGGATTTCGCTCACCGGCTGGGCCGCATCGAGCGCATGAATCGCCGCGACGATCGGGTACGCCGCGCGCGCCGGATCGCCCGACGTCTCCACATGAAGCACCATGCGGGAAGCGTAGTTCTGCGAAAACGGAAGGTACAGGTACGGCCGCGGAGCTTCGCCCAGCGAAAAGTATTTCGCCGTTCGCGCCACGCCGATCACGCGAACCATCCGCCCATTCATGCGAAATCGCGCGCCGATTCCGCCCTGCTTGGCGAGCTCCTCGTTCACGATTGCCACCGGCTCGCTCGCCGCGGTGTCGCGGTCGTCAAAAGCTCGCCCGCGCAGGATGGGAATGCGCAGGAGGTCTAAATAGCCGGGGGTCACCAGGTTAGTCCACAGCGTCGCCGGCTCCGTCTCGCCCGCAATTTCGATCTCACGCTGCGCGCCCGTGTATCCCAGGGGAGCCGATTGCGCCAGCGCGACGCAACGAACTCCGCTCATCGCTCCCACGCGCTCGAGCACCTCGCGGTAAAACGCGCGCGCGTGAGACTCGGTATAGCGCACCTGGGCCGGATCGAGCGCCAATGTGAGTACGCGCGCGCTTTGGAAACCGGGGTCCTGCCTCGCCGTCATCGCGAGTGAATCGAGCAGCGAGAACGCGCACGCAACCAGCGAGGACGCGAGCGCGATTTCACCGGTCACCAGGATTTTCCTCCATCTGCCGCGCGAATTGTGCGCCGGGAGGCAGCCGCAGGCGATGGCCGCGATCGCCGCACTGGCGAGAACCGGCAAAATGCGCGTGTCGAGGTCCGCCGCGATGCCCAGGCGCAGATCGCTCGGCGCGGTCGCCGCAAGCGCGAACAACCGCAGCGCGGCCGACGCGACCGGTAGCGCGAGCGCAGCGCCGGCAAGCGCCAGCAGAAGGGCCACGGCCAGGCGCTCGAGGAATAATCTCCCGCGGCTTGCTCCCAGCGCGATCTTTACCGCCGTTTCCGCCGACCGCATCGCGCCGCGCAGGATCAAAAGTCCGCCCAGGTTCGCGCAGGCGACCGCCAGCATCAGGCCCGCGACGCCGATCAGCAGCGCGGCCAGGGCCGGCATGGTCCGATCCCCGCTCATCCGCGCGTCGAGTTCGGTGGTCGCGAGCAGCCGGCGGCCGCGGCCGGACTCCGCGTGCTCGGCTTCAAGCCGCGTGCCAACAGCCGCGATTTCCGCGCGCGCCCGCGCCAGGCTCGCGCGCGGATTCAGGCGCGCGTAGACGCTCAGGCAGCGGCGTGACCGGTCTTCCATCGGCTTGCCTGAAGACGGCAACAGACCCGATTCGTAGACGCCGATGGGAACGTAGAAATCCTCATGAACGAAGCGGTCCAGCGAAAAATTCTTGGGCGCGACGCCGATCACGGTGAAGGGAGCGCCGCTCAGCAGAATTCGGCTTCCGAGTGAGCGCGGATGCGACTCCCAAAAGGCCCACGCGAGCACGACCACGGCATCGTGCGCCTCGCCCGGCCGGAACGTCCGTCCCGCGGCTGTGGGTATTCCGAGCACGTCGAAATAATCCGGCGTCACGGCAAGACCCATGCGGACCTGCGCCGGGGAGCCCGGTCCGGTTGCGACCGCGATCAGAATCTGGCTTTGGGCGACCATGCGCGCGGTAGCCGATGCGCGGCGAAGATCGTCGAAATCGGGATAGGAACTGAGTCCCAGGCGCTGGTGGGCCGACGCCGTGAACACGCGCACGATTTCCTCCGGATGAGCCACGGGCAGCGGGCGGAACAGGATCGCGTCGGCGATGCTAGAAAGCGCGGCCGTCAAGCCGAGGCCCGCGGCGAGCGAGCCGACGCACAAAATCGCGAATCCCGGAGATCTCGCGAGCGAGCGGAGAGCAAACCTGCACACCTCGACGATGGCACGGCGATTCGGGCGTCCACATCCGGCGAAAGCGAAAGTCATTGATTCGCGGAGAAATCCTGCCGCGTGCGGTCCGCTACGGCGCTGCTTTCGCCGCCACTCGGAGGTTGCCTGTCCGGGAGGTTAGACGTGGGCCGCATCCTTACGGATGGCGGCTCGGAGCCGCGGCTGATTGGCGATCGATCTGATGTTGAAACGCGCCGTGCTTACTGGGATATCCATCGGCTCTCGTTTTCAGCGGAGGGTTCGACGTCGTCCTCGGTGTCGTCGGGGGTGTAGTGGCGGAGGAAATCTTCGGCCTGATCAACGCGTATGTCGAGGCCGCGGCGGTTGAGAACGGCTTCGATTTCCTCGGTTGAAAAAACGAAGCCATCTTCGGCTGGGTCATAGGGCTCGTCCTGGAGGCCGTGGGCGTGGACCAGGGTTGCGGCTTTGTCGAGGTCTTCCTTCTCCTGTTCGCGGCGGGCGGACTGGAGCTCCCGGATTTTCGCCAGCGTTTTTTCGAACTGGCGGCTGAGGCGCTGGCCGTGGAGGCTGAGATTGGCGAGGGCTCGGGTCTGGGAGTCGAGCGCGGCGGCGATGGAGAGGGCTTGCTGGACCTGCTCGGGGGCGTCGTCGAGTTGTTCGGGTTCGCGAACGATGCCCAGGGTGAGGAGATTGTTTTCGAGAGCGGCGACGCGGTTCTGGCGCCAGGCGGTGTCGGCGAGGGATTGGACCAGATGGGTTTCGGTGGCGCCTTTGGGGTGGTATTCGTCGATGAAGGAATCGACGTGGCGACGGTAGGCTTCGAGATCTTCGCCGGGGAGGACGATGATTTGTCCGGTGAGTCCGTGGCGCAGGGCGTTGAGCGAGGAGCGCTGTTTGCCGGCTTGGGTTTTGGGTCCGGTGGAGTGCTGGGAGTTGGCCCGGTTGATTTGGGCGCGGTCGAGTGTGGTTATAGGTTGTGGTGTCATGGCGCTACCGGGATAGCACGGGGGAGGGTTGGAGGCGCTTGGGGCGAAATGGGATGTAGTTGACGGGGAATGGATTTCTCTGGAGGAGGGGAACGTAATCGAGCTGATAGATTCCGTGTTTGCGCCACTAAAAAGATCTGCTATCTTTGGGCACCGGCCGCGTGAACCAGCTCTATTACGGCGAGAACCTTGCCGTCTTGGGGTAGAGCTTGGATGACAAATCCGTTTGAGGTTGGTAAAGGAGTTAGTGAGCGCCAACGGATGAGGTTCTCAGGATGAAAATAGGAAATGCGATGGACGCCCCGGATTCACCGAGCCAAATTATGAAATGGTGCTGTATGGGGTTTGCGGGCAATTTTGAGATGGCGGGATCACGTGGATTCGGTGTGTTCGTCTCAACCCGAGACGGTTCGGAACCCACATTCATTCTGCAGCATCGTGCAGTAGATGCTGGTGCTCCAACTCCCAACACGGAGTACCCGATCTCGCTCATCTCCGACTTACAAATGCAGTTCTGCCCGTGGTGTGGAGTCAGATTGAAGGAATGGTATCGAAGTGCGTTGAGGGATCTGGATCGGTCTGAACTAAAGGTGCCGATCTAACGGTCTCGCTACCTGGCCAGCGCCCGCTGAAGATCGGGATCTTCGAGCAGGGCACTTCGTGGGCTTCGGAAAACTCCAGGGCACGTTCGAGGGAGCGGCGGATGTAGTCGGAGCGGGAGCGCATTCGGAGATCGTAGGTGACGGCATCGAGACGATCGACAAGCGATTCTGGAAGCCGCACAAGGATGGCACGTCGTTTTGGTTTCATGATGACTGGAGTATTTAGGTACGCAAAATGAAATGTGGATCGGGTTCCGATGGCGTCCTGGAGCTTCCAGTTCAACCCGATCTTGAAGACAATGTAGAGATCGGGTTCCAGGATCGTCTTGAAAATCGGGTACGCAAAATGAAGGAATCGAACACCAGGAACATGCGAAGCATGGTTGCGAAGCAACCGAACTCCAACCAAGTTTCCATTCGTCTTGAACGATTCGTTTCTTCAACCCGTTTTCCAATGCGTCTTGGAACGATTCCTTTCTTCGACCAGTCTTGATGCGTCGTTCGCTTCGCTCACGACCCTTCGGGTTCCTGTTGGATACATGCGGTTGGTTTAGAGCTTCGATGCAGGAATAGAGTCCTCCATGGGACTCCGCATCGAAGCTGAAGAAGGTCATGCGTCCTGGCCCTTCGCATCGACCGAACGGGGAAAAACGGGGGAAAAACGGGTCAGCCTGAACTTACCCCGTTTCGCAATCGCCAAAAGGGGCCAGTCTGCTCTGTCCCCTTTTCCCAGCGGAGCTTTCTGGCGAAAAATCAACGTAAACTGAGGAAATTTCGCCTTCTCAACGCGGCAGTGATCCCTCAACTCGCCGTCGCGCGCTTCCGGCTGAAGCGTCCGGCGTGAGTTCCGCGGAACCCTCTCCGCTGCGACACCCAGCAAAAGCGCTGGTCTATGACGATCTTGGCAAAATCGAAAATGGGGACGGAGCCGATTGGCACCTTTTAGCGATTGCGAAAAGGGGTAAGTTCAGGCTGACCCGTTTTTCGTTGTTTGAGTGTCGGTGTGAAAAAGGGGACAGCCCGCTCTGTCCACTCCGTGCGTGTGTCGCCGGATCAACAGCTTGCTTCTGGGGACAGAGTAGGCTGTCCCCTTTTTCACACCGACACTCAGGGCTGAATGGGTTAGACGGTTATAATGGTGGACCATGAAAATCCTCTGTCTCTGCGCGCTCGCGCTGGCCTGTTTTGGGCAGGATACGCCCACGGAGCGTGAGGCGGCGCGCGGCGTTCTGGTCAAAATGTCGGCGCTTGAAAAATCGCTGGATGTTCCCACCATCGTTGAACGCCTGACCGCGGCCAATCCGGCGCGGGACCAGGTGGTGGCGCGCGCCAAAGAGCTGATGGATACGCAACTGCTCGCCATGGCGGACGATATTACGCGCCATCCGGAGATCGGCTTCGAGGAGCACCGGTCGGTGGGTATTCTCACCGATTATCTGAAGCAGCATGGTTTCGAGGTCACTATGGGTGTCGGCGGGCTCGATACGGCGTTCATCGCGCGCTACAAAAACAATCGCGGGGCGCCGAACCTGGGCGTGATTCTCGAATACGACGCTTTGCGCGGGACCAAGGGTCCGTTTCATGGCGACCAGCACAGCGCGCAGGGACCGGTGGGCATGGCCGCCGCGATCGCCATCGCCGAATATATCGACAAACACCAGGTTCCGGGGAGCGTGACGGTGGTCGGCACGCCGGGCGAGGAGATGATGCCGCCTAACGCCAAGACGCAGATGTTCAAGGCGGGCGTGTTCGACGGCATCGACGTGATGGTGCGCAGCCATTCCACCAGCGCGACCTCGCGGCCCGCGGCGGGGTTCGGCACCTGCTGCCTGAATATCGACGGCGTGAAGTACATCTTCAGCGGCGCGCCGTCGCACCAGATGACGCCTTGGGCCGGGCGCAACGCGCTCGAAGGCGTGATCCACCTGTTTAACAACATCGACGCGATGCGCTCCACCATTCGCCCCGAGGCGCGCATCCAGGGCATCATCACCGAGGGCGGCGCGGCGCCGAACGTGGTGCCCGATCGCGCCGTCGCCGATTTCTACGTGCGCTATCCCGACGAAGTGTATCTCGAACAGGTGAAGGAGTTCGTGGATAACGCCGCGCGCGCGGCGGCACTCGCCACCGGCACCAAGGTCAAAATCGATAACTACGGCGAGGATCGCGACGGGATTTCGGAGGCCTCGCTGGGCGATGTCGCCTTCGCCTACATGAAGAAATACGGCGCGCGGAAGGTGCAGGACGCGCCCGGAAAGCCTCAGGGATTCGAGGAAACCGGCAGCGTTTCGAGCGCCATGCCGGGAATCGGCTTCACCGCCGCTTCGTCCAACGCGGCCAATCACACCTACATCATGGAAGCCGACGCGCTGACCGACGTCGGGCACCAGGGATTCAACGTGGATGCGCAATCCATGGCCGCGCTGCTGTTCGATTACCTCACGCGCGCCGATTATCGCGGCCAGGTGAAGCGCGAATTCGACGGAATCAAGGTGCTGTTCGACGAGTACAAGGGCTCGTTGCGCAAGGTTTACGTCCCGCCCAGCGTTCCCGAGCCGAAGTAAGATTCGCGCCACGCGTGACGTGAAGTGCCGGTGTGAAAAGGGGACAGCCCGCACTGTCCACTCCGTCCGTTTGTCACCGGTTCGACGGCTCGCATCTGGGGACAGAGTAGGCTGTCCCCTTTTCACGCGTTGCGCGTCCGGCACGGGCGAAAGTGTTAGGCTGGGCGAGAAGTGTCCCAACCCGTGAAGACCGGCGCCGAGCTGATCGAGCAGATCGAGCGCACCATCAGCCCCACTCCCGTTCTTTGGTGGCTGGGGCGCCACGGGTTCATCCTGCGCTTCGCTCACATCACTTTCTACATCGATCCGCACCTGTCGGATGACGGCGCGCCGCTCCATCCGGCGACGATCCGTCATGCCGACCTGGTGCTGGTGACCCAGGCGGACGCCCTCGATGCTCCCGCGGTCGCCCAGATCCTGGAGCACTCGCCGAGCGCCAAGCTGGTGCTTCCCAAGAGCGCAGCAGATGCGGCGCAGCGCGCCGGGATTCCCTTCAATCGCATGACCACGACCGATGCGGATCTGCGCATCGAATACTTCAAGGACAACCT
>Ga0335077_10006422_pt1 | contig 14525 bp, 13 predicted proteins | sample Lox_Sample_31_FD_207151 | JGI IMG/M metagenome (GOLD analysis project Ga0335077, IMG submission 207151) | Soil microbial communities from Loxahatchee National Wildlife Refuge, Florida, United States - Lox_Sample_3.1 | ecosystem: Environmental > Terrestrial > Soil > Wetlands | place: USA...
TCGTTGCGCCTGCGCCGCCTCGTGCCCCTGACCGTGATCGTGGTACCTCACCCGCTAATAGCACGGGTGAGGTACCACGATCATGGAATCGGCGGGAGGATGTGGTCCGCGTGCTCGAGTTCGCCGCGGCCGAGGTGGTGCCGCGGCTCGCGGCGACTCGAGGCGAGATCGACGCGGTGCTCCGTGCGCTCGATGGCGGCTACATCCCCGCAGGGCCGTCAGGGTCACCGACCCGTGGCCTGGTTAACGTGCTGCCCACCGGCCGCAACTTCTACTCGGTGGACCCGAAAGCGATCCCGTCTCGTGCCGCATGGGATACCGGTTGCGCGCTCGCGGAGTCGCTGCTCGCCCGGCAGCTGGCCGACGAGGGTGACTATCCGCGCTGCGTGGGCCTCACGGTCTGGGGCACCTCGGCGATGCGTACGCAGGGCGACGACATCGCCGAGGTACTCGCCTTGATCGGGTGCAGGCCGACGTGGGACGACGCGTCGCGGCGCGTGACCGGCTTCGAGGTCATGCCCGTTGCCGAACTCGGCCGCCCGCGCGTCGACGTTACCCTCCGCATTTCCGGCTTCTTCCGTGACGCCCTGCCGCACGTCGTCGCCCTGATGGACGATGCGATCGCGGCGGTCGCGGAGCTCGACGAGCCACCAGAAGACAACTTCGTCCGCGCCCACGCCCTGGCGGACCTGGCTGGGCACGGCGACTGGCGCCGGGCGACCACGCGGATCTTCGGCTCCAAGCCCGGCGCCTACGGCGCGGGCCTGCTGCCGCTCATCGACGCGCGGAACTGGCGGGACGACGCCGACCTGGCCGAGGTGTACGCCGTCTGGGGCGGCTACGCCTACGGGCGCGGGCTTGATGGCCGCGTCGCGCGGCCGGACATGGAGACCGCATTCCGCCGGATCGCGGTCGCCGCTAAGAACCAGGACAACCGTGAGCACGACATCGTCGATTCCGACGACTACTTCCAGTACCACGGCGGGATGGTCGCCATGGTGCGTTCACTGACCGGGCGCAATCCCGCCGCCTACGTGGGTGACTCCGTGGCGCCCGATGCGGTGAAGACCCGGACCCTTGCCGAGGAAACCCACCGGGTGTTCCGTGCCCGGGTGGTGAACCCGCGTTGGATCGCGGCGATGCGGCGGCACGGATACAAGGGCGCGTTCGAACTGGCCGCCACCGTGGACTACCTGTTCGGCTATGACGCGACCGCCGGCGTGGTCGCGGACTGGATGTACGAGCAGCTCGCCGCGTCCTACGTTTTCGACGAACAGACGCGGCAGTTCATGCGGGAATCGAATCCGTGGGCGCTGCGCGGGATCGCCGAGCGGTTGCTCGAAGCCGCGCAGCGCGGGATGTGGGCCGAGCCAGATCCCAAGACCCTCGACGGGCTGCGCCAGGTGTATCTCGACTTGGAGGGCGACCTCGAGGAGGGCACCTAGTAATCGCCGTGACTCTTCCGGAGTATCGATTCTGGTGGGTGCCGCGGCAGGATTTCCACCGTCATGGACGTGGTTCCCTCAGCCGCGGAGCAGGGCGGCGACCGCGCTGCGCAGCGGGCCGAGCCTTTCACCGGCGTCGGCCCGGGCGGCAACGAGGTCGCCGCGTGTGACCGGCGAGACAACCTCGAAGTAGGCCTTGATCTTGGGCTCGGTGCCGCTGGGGCGCACGACCACCCGCGCGTCTCGCAATCGGTAGCTGAGCAGGTCGGCGGGCGGCAGTTCGCCGACCCCGTCTGCCAGGTCGAGGACGCGGGTCACTGGTGCGCCGCCGAGTGTGGCGGGCGGAGCGGCGCGCAGCCGGGCCATGACGTTGGCCGCGGCCTGGGTCTGCAGGGTGAGCTGCGCGGTCAGGTGCACGCCGTGCGCCTTCTCTATCGCGTCGTACCTGTCGAGCAGGGACGCTCCCGCTGACCTGGCGGCCGCGGCGAGGTCAAGCACGGCAAGCGCGGCACCGATGCCGTCCTTGTCACGGACCACGTCGCCGATGACGTAGCCAAGTGCCTCCTCGTAGCCGAATACGAAACGGCTGCCGGGCTGGCGCTCGCCGCCACGAACGATCCACTTGAAGCCAGTGAGCGTCTCGGCGTACCTCGCGCCCGCCGCGGCCGCGATCCGCGACAGGAGCGTCGAGGAGACGACCGTGGTGACGACGATCCTGGCATCGGGGTCAGGCGCGCCCGCCGTCTGTTCGAGTACGAAGTCACCGAGCAGCGCGCCCAACTGGTCGCCGGTCAGCACCCGCCAGCCGCCGTCCGCCGCTGGATCGGGGACGGCGACCGCGAGCCTGTCCCCGTCGGGGTCGTTCGCGAGCACGAGGTCCGCGCCGATCCTGCGCGCGTCGGCCAGCGCCAGGTCGAGCGCGCCAGGCTGCTCTGGGTTCGGAAACGCGACGGTCGGGAAATCCGGGTCGGGCTGCGCCTGCGCGGCGACCACATGCGGGGCAGGAAACCCCGCCCGCTCGATGGCCTGGACCGCCAGGTCCAGGGCGACCCCGTGCAGCGGGGTGTAGACGACCCGCGGCGGTGTCCTGCCTGCCCCGGCGGCGCTCGCGCTGGCTGTGTCCGCGCTCGCTGTGTCCGCGCTGCATGTGTCCGCGCTGCATCTGTCTGCGCTGGCTGCGTCTGCGCTGGCTGCGTCTGCGCCGGCTGTATCCGGGCCTGCGGGGCCGGCGCCGCTGGTGTCCGGGCCCGCCGGGCCCGTCATTGCCCGGGACGCCGCGGTGATGGCGTCGAGGTAGGCGGCAGCGATGTCATCTCCGTAGTGGACGATCAGCCGGTCACCTAGCGGCGCGACGGGAACCTCGCGGAGCGCGCCGAGGCCGCGAATGCGCGCCTCGATCTCCGCGTCAGCTGGCGGCACGATCTGCGCCCCGTCGCTGAGGTACAGCTTGTAGCCGTTGTCCGCGGGCGGGTTGTGGCTCGCGGTGATCATGATCCCGGCCGCCGCGCGCAGGTGACGGACAGCAAAGGCCAGCAGCGGCGTGGGGCGGCGCGGCGGCAGCATGTGTGCCCGGATGCCGGCCCCAGCGAGCACCGCGGCCACTTCGTCAGCGAACTCGGCTGAACGTTGCCTGGCGTCGGAGCCGATGACGACGCCGGCCTCGGCGGCGTCATCAGGCTGGCGTTCTCGCAGCCAGCGGCTGACGGCAGCGGTTGCTGCTCGCACGACGGCGCGGTTCATCCGGTTCGGGCCGGCGGCGACGACGCCGCGAAGTCCTGCGGTGCCGAACTGTAGCCTGCCCGCGAAGCGGTCAGCTAGCTCAGCCGCGGCCGCGGCGCTTCCATCGTCGACAAGCGCGAGCAGTTCGGCCGCATCCGCCGGATCAGGGTCATCGGCGGCCCATGCCTCGACGGTGGCGCGAAGATCAGCCGGAATAAGGGCAGCTGGCGCGGTACCTTCCGGTGCCGTGCCTTCCCTGGCCATGCCTTCGCCTGTGGTGCAGTTGGGCACCGCATCAGCGGGTACGGCATCAGCGGGTACGGCACCGTCGGGCGCGGGGTCGGCGGGAATCACGTCAGCGACTCGTCATTGCTTGATGTAGGGCTTGCCGTCGGCCCTGGCTGGCCGGACCCGCCCGACCAGATCGCTTCGAGGTCGGGCGCAATGCCGCTGGCGAACGGCGGCCTGTCGTAAACGTCCAGGATGAGTGTGTCGGCGACGGGAAAGTCCGCGACCAGGCCCTCCTCTTGCCTGTCCTCGGGGATATAGCCCATCCCGGCGCGCAACCGATCCCTGGGTGCGCCGTGGCTGACGTCGTGGCCGTCGCGTCTCACCGACCCGGCCGCCGCCCGCAAGCCCATCAGCGCCTCGCAGAGTTCGGTCTGCCCGTTCCCCTGCACGCCGGCGATACCGAGAATCTCCCCGGCCCTTACCTGCAACGACAGGTCATTCACGGCGACCTGCCCGCGACTTTGTGATCCCCTTCAGCTCGAGCTTCACCGGCGCCTCCCTCCCCTGGCATCCGGGCGTGAGCCCGGCCGGGCAATCCCGGCCGGGCCATGTGACCTCGGCTCACCCGGGACTAGACGGGGCTCTTCGTGGGGGTCTGGCTCCCGTTAATGATGCCCTGCTTCACCTGGTTGAGCCCGGACTGCAGTGAGGCAGGGACCTTGCTGGCGAAATCGTGGTACGGGGCAGGCGCGACGCCGCCGTTCGCAAGCGTTCCGATTTAGTTGCCGCCCTTGAACGTGCCGCCGTCCTGACCGCGTTCTTCACCGCTGTCTGGATTCCCTTCCGCACGCTGGTGATGAAGCACTTGCAGTACTGCGCCGCGCTCGTCCCGGGATGCCCGCAGGTTAGACCGGGTGCCACCGTCCGGGGAAGCAGGACAAGGCAGTACGAACTACGCCGTTGCCAACTCGAAACGCGGCCATACCCTGCTGGTATACGGCGTGTCACCGTGCAGCGACCTCGGTGCCACCGCCGCCTGGCCGGCTACGCTCGGCGGGCGGAGGCGCGAGCGTGCTGATCGACTGGTACCGGCTCCGGGTCGCCGCAGGCGATGCGGCGGGCCGGGCGTATGCGCCGTACTCCGGACTGCGGGTGGGCGCCGCAGCCGAGGCGGCGGACGGCAGGGTCATCGTCGGTTGCAACGTGGAGAATGCCTCCTATGGGCTCACCCTGTGCGCCGAGTGCGGACTGGTGTCCGCGCTACACGCCGGCGGCGGCGGAACCCTGGTCGCGGTCAGCGTCGTCGCAGGTGACGGATCGCCGCTGCTGCCCTGCGGCCGCTGCCGCCAGCTGCTTTTCGAGGCGGGCGGCGAGGGGCTGCTCGTCGACACCGCCGCGGGGCCGCGGGAGCTGAGGACGTTGCTGCCCGCCGCGCTCGGCCCCGGAGACCTGCCCGCCGATCGGGGCGCCCGTGGCTGAAGCATCCATGTCTAGAGCCTCCATGTCTAAAACCCCCGTGCCTAAAACCCCCGTGCCGGAAACATCCATGCCGGAAGCATCCGCGCCTGACCGGGAGCCGCGGGAAACGCCGTCGCCGCGCTCCCGAGCGCCGGACGTCGCCGGGCTGATCAGGGCCAAGCGGGACGGCGGTCGGCTTGCCGACGATGACGTCCGCTGGCTGATAGCGGCCTACACCAGGGGCGCGGTACCCGAGGAGCAGATGTCCGCTCTGCTGATGGCCATCTACTTCCGCGGGCTTGACCCCGCCGAACTGCGGATCTGGACGGCCGCCATGGTCGCATCAGGCGAGCGGCTCGACCTTGCCGGCGTGCCAGCGCCCACCGTCGACAAGCACTCGACCGGCGGGGTCGGGGACAAGGTCTCGCTGATCCTCGCGCCCCTCGTGGCGAGCTGCGGCGCCGCCGTGCCGCAACTATCCGGCCGCGGTCTCGGCCACACCGGCGGCACGCTCGACAAGCTTGAGGCCGTGCCGGGCTGGCGGGCAAGCCTGTCGCCCGCGGAGACGATGGCCGTGCTGCGCGACGTCGGCTGCGTCATCTGCGCCGCGGGTCCCGGACTGGCGCCGGCCGACCGGCGGCTGTACGCACTGCGCGATGTGACCGGCACAGTCGAGTCGATACCGCTGATCGCAAGCTCGATCATGTCGAAGAAGATCGCCGAGGGGACGGCGGCGCTCGTGCTCGACGTGAAGGTGGGCTGCGGCGCGTTCATGCGCGACCTGGGTGAGGCCAGGCACCTGGCGGCAACCATGGTGACCCTCGGCGCCGAGCATGGCGTGCGGACCTCCGCGCTGCTTACCAGGATGGACACGCCGCTCGGGCACGCCGCAGGCAATGCGGTAGAGGTCGAGGAGGCAGTGGCGACGCTGCGCGGAGGCGGCCCGCCCGACCTTGTCGAGGTCACTCTCGCGCTGGCCGAAGAGATGCTCTGGCTCGCCGGACTGGGGCCGCAGCCCGGGCTGGCCGCGGCGGCTGACACGGCCGACCCGCGGGATCCTCGCGCAGACCCGGCCGCCGCACTCGCGGACGGCCGGGCATATCAGCGCTACCGAGCGATGATCACCGCCCAGGGTGGCGACCCGGACGCACCCCTGCCGCGAGCGCCGCACGCGGTGACAGTGGCCGCGGCCGGGTCAGGGTGGCTCCGTCAGCTCGACGCCCTGGCGGTCGGGCGTGCCGCGTGGCTTCTCGGCGCAGGCCGAGTACGCAAGGAGGACTCCGTGAGCGCGGCAGCCGGGGTCATTTGCCTAGCCAAACCCGGCGACCGCGTCGAAAAGGGGCAGCCCCTGCTTGAGCTGCGCAGTGCTGACTCGGCGCGCTTCGGGCAGGCCAGACAAGCGCTGGCGGGCGCGGCCGAGATCGGGCCAGAGCCACCGCCGGTGACACCGCTGGTGATCGAGCGAATCACGCCATGATGGCCCCAGCGCTGCCCCCGGCGTAAATGGCCGCCGCCCAGCATCCGAGGGATCCTGCGCCGTCCCCGCAGCGCGGTTCACCCGCGCCGCCGAGCGGATGATGCCCGGTCCGGCTCGGCGAGGTAGCGTCGGGACGTGAACATCGAGTCGCGTTCGCACCTGGTCGGCGATGGCCCGCTGAACACCCTGAGAACGCTGAGCACGCTGCCGTCTGGCATCGCGGCCATGCCGTCTTCCGATGCCGCGCTCAGGCAGGTCCTGCACGGCCTTCCAGGGATCGACCAGGTGGGTGCGCAGGCGCGGGCGGCTGCCCTGGCCACCAGATCGATCAAGACGGACGCGAAGCTGTGGGCCATCGACACTGCGATCCGGATGGTCGACCTGACCACGCTCGAAGGGGCGGACACCCCGGGCAAGGTCCGCGCGCTGTGCGCGAAGGCGCGCCGCCCCGACCCGCTCGACCCGGGCGTGCCGGCCGTCGCTGCGGTCTGCGTCTACCCCGATCTCGTCGCGGTGGCCCGCGCAGAACTGGACGGCAGCCCGGTCGCCGTGGCGTCCGTGGCCACCGCATTCCCATCCGGGCGAGCCGCACCGGCGGTGAAACTCGCCGATGTCGCAAGCGCCGTGGACGGCGGGGCGGACGAGATCGACATGGTCATCGACCGTGGCGCCTTCCTGTCCGGGCGGTACCGGCAGGTCTACGAGGAGGTGCGCGCGGTGCGTGCGGCGTGCGGATCGGCGCATCTCAAGGTGATCCTCGAAACCGGCGAACTCGCCACGCTGGACAACGTTTCGCGCGCAGCATGGCTCGCGATGCTTGCCGGAGCCGACTTCATCAAGACGTCGACGGGCAAGGTGTCGCCGGCGGCGACACCACCCGTCGCCCTCGTCATGTTGTCCGCCGTCGCGGACTTCGCCGCACAGACCGGCCGCAGGGTCGGCGTGAAGGTGGCGGGCGGAGTGCGCACCGCCAAGGACGCGATCCGATACCTCGTGCTTGTGCGCGAGACTGCCGGGCAGCAGTGGCTCACCCCGGAGTCGTTCAGGATCGGCGCGTCCAGCGTCCTCAACGACCTGCTCATGCAGCGCAGTAAGCAGCGCACCGGTGTCTACGCCGGTCCCGACTACTTCACGGTCGACTAATGGCCTGGGATTACGCGCCCGCGCCGGAGTCACGCGACATCGTTTCCATCCAGCGGGAGTACGGCCTGTTTATCGACGGGCAGTTCCAGCCCGCGGCGGACGGCGCGAAGTTCGCGACCGTCAACCCGGCAACGGAGGAACCGCTCGCAGTGGTGGCCGACGCGGGCATCACCGACGTGGACCGCGCAGTGCGAGCCGCGCGCGCCGCCCTCGACCGTGTGTGGCGCCGCATGCCGGGCCGTGAAAGAGCCAAGTACCTCTACCGGATCGCCCGGATCCTGCAGGAACGCGCACGCGAGTTCGCGGTGCTCGAGAGCCTGGACAACGGCAAGCCGATCCGGGAGTCGCGCGACGTCGACGTGCCGCTCGCCGCCGCGCACTTCTTCTACCACGCCGGCTGGGCCGACAAGCTGGAGTATGCGGGCTTCGGCCAGGCGCCGCGACCGATTGGCGTCGCGGGCCAGATCATCCCGTGGAACTTCCCGCTGCTGATGGCTGCGTGGAAGCTCGCACCCGCGCTCGCCGCGGGAAACACGTGCGTGCTCAAGCCGGCCGCGACGACACCCCTGTCCGCGCTGCTCCTGGCCGAGGTGTGCCGCCAGGCGGACCTGCCTTCCGGCGTGGTGAACGTCATCACAGGCGAAGGGGATACCGGCGCCAAGCTTGTCACCCATCCCGATATCGACAAGATCGCCTTCACCGGCTCGACCGAGGTGGGCAAGGAAATCCGGCGTGCGGTCGCGGGGACGCCAAAGCGGCTCACCCTCGAACTCGGCGGCAAGGCGGCGAACGTGGTCTTTGCTGACGCGCCGCTGGACCAGGCCGTCGAGGGCATCGTGAACGGCATCTTCTTCAACCAGGGCCATGTCTGCTGCGCAGGCTCGCGGCTGCTCGTGCAGGAGTCGGCGGCCGACCTGGTGGTCGACCGCCTGAAGCGCCGGATCGATACGCTGCGGCTCGGCGACCCGCTCGACAAGAACACCGACATCGGCGCGATCAACTCGGCGCAGCAACTCGACAAGATCCGTACGCTGTCCGCGGCTGGCGAGGCGGATGGCGGCGTGCGCTGGTCACCGCAATGTCGGCTGCCCGAGCGCGGTTACTGGTTCCCGCCGACCGTGTTCACAGGGGTCAGCCAGTCGCACCGGATCGCCCGCGAGGAGATCTTCGGGCCGGTGCTGTCCGTGCTCACGTTCCGTACCCCGGAAGAGGCCATCACTAAGGCGAACAACACGCCCTACGGGCTGTCGGCCGGGGTATGGACAGAGAAGGGCAGCCGGATCCTCTGGATGGCGCAGCGGCTGCGGTCCGGAGTCGTCTGGGCCAACACCTACAACCGCTTCGACCCGGCGAGCCCGTTTGGCGGGTACCGCGAGTCAGGATTCGGGCGGGAAGGCGGCAGGCACGGGCTGGAGGCTTATCTCGATGTCTGATGACGGCGCTGCGGGCGCTGCTGCCCACGGTTTGAGGCTCGACGTGCGCAAAACCTACAAGCTGTTCATCCGCGGCGCGTTCCCGCGGTCGGAATCGGGCCGTTCTTACCAGGTCACCGGTGCGGACGGCGCGGTGCTCGCGAACGCGGCGCAGGGATCACGCAAGGACGCGAGGGAAGCGGTCGTCGCCGCACGCGCGGCAGTGCCCGGGTGGGCGGGCGCTACGGCGTACCACAGGGGACAGGTTCTCTACCGCGTGGCAGAAATGCTCGAGGGCCGTGCGGCACAGTTCACGGCCGAGGTGGCCGCCGCCGAAGGTATCTCCGCGGCCGCGGCTGGGCGGTCGGTCGCCGAAACGGTCGACCGGTGGGTGTGGTTCGCCGGCTGGTCGGACAAAGTCACCCAGGTCGCCGGCGCCGCGAATCCGGTAGCGGGGCCCTATTTCAACTTCAGCGTCCCCGAGCCGACTGGGGTTGTCGCGGTCGTGGCGCCCGCCACGTCGAGCCTGCTCGGGCTGGTCAGCGTGCTGGCGCCGGTCATCGTGACAGGCAACACGGCGGTCGTCATCGCAAGCGAGCCGCGCCCGCTGCCCGCTGTCACTTTCGCCGAGGTGATCGCGACATCGGACGTCCCGGCAGGCGTCGTCAACCTGCTCACCGGCCGTGCCGCGGAACTCGTGCCCGTCCTCGCCGCGCACATGGACGTTAACGGCATCGATCTGTCCGGCGTGGCGCCAGCCGGCCGGGCCGACCTCGAACGCCTCGCCGCGGGGAATCTCAAGCGCGTATTCGTCCCGCGCCCCGACGCCGACGGCGACGGCGACTGGGCCGCCCCGCCGGACCCGAGCCGCATGCTGGCATTCCTTGAGACCAAGACCGTCTGGCACCCCATCGGCATCTAGGGTGCCGGCGCGGAGGCGAGCCGCGGCCACAGCGACGCACCAGAGCCGGCCGGCCTCGAGATGGCCCTGCGTGAGAACTTCCTATCCCTGGCTGCTACCCGGCAACGTCACCTGGGCGCCAGCCCGAACCTCCTCGTGTACGATCGCGACCTGTGGACCGACCCGGATGATGTCGCAGCGCCGACCCAAAGATGCCGACCTCGCCGGAACGGGAGCCTGACATCGCCATCGTCGATCGCAGCCTGCCTCGTCTTACCGGCCTTCTCAGATCTCGCCGAACAGGCGGTCGCCCGCGTCGCCGAGGCCGGGCACGATGTACCCACGCCCGTCCAGGCGAGGTCCAGGGCCGCGGTAACCACACGGACGGGCACGGGATCGTCGGAAGGGAATGCCGCCTCGATCCTGCTGACGCCCTCGGGTGCGGCGATCAGGCAGACGGCGGTCACCGACGTGGCGCCGCGCCGCACGAGCATCGCTATGACGGTTTCCAGCGTCCCGCCCGTCGCGAGCATCGGATCGAGGACGAACGCCTCGCGGCCGGACAGATCCGCGGGCAGCCGGTCGGCGTAGGTCGAGGCGACGAGCGACACCTCATCTCTGACCAACCCCACGAAACCGACGTCGGCGGTCGGCACTAGCCTGGACATGCCGTCGAGCATGCCGATACCGGCGCGCAGCACCGGGATCACGAGCGGTACCGGGCGCGCCAGCTTGACGCCTGCCGCAGTCGCCAGGGGGGTTCGCACCGACACCGGCTGAATGCGGACCTCGCGTGTCGTCTCGTAGGCGAGCAGGGTGACAAGCTCGTCGGCGAGCCGGCGGAATGTCGGGGCCTCGGTAGTTGCGTCGCGCAGCGCGGTGAGTTTGTGCGCGATCAGGGGATGGTCGACGACCAGCGTTCGCATGATCGGTAGTGTCGCAAGTCAGCCCAACTCCATTGCGACGCTGCCCGCGGCGAGCCGGCCGCGCTGGCCACGCCGAGCGCCGCGGGTTTGCCGGGCCCGGGCTTGCCTGTCACGGCAATCGAGTATATGTTCGAATGTAGTGCTACCTGCCTTCCCCCGGGTGGCTGCCGGATCGACCCCCCGGGTGGCTGCCGGATCGACCCCCCGGGTGGCTGCCGGATCGACGCAGACATCACCGCGAGGACGACGCGGGACGGGCCAAGGTGGAAGGTGGGCGCGTTGAACAGAGTGTACGGCGACCCCATCCAGGTCTGGACGGACGACGACGGTGCGCCGATCAGGTTCGTCTGGCGCGGCCGTTTATTCACGGTGCTCGACGTGCTCGAACACAAGCAAATCAGCCACGAGTGGTGGCGCCGGAAGGGCCGCGAGGACCCTGGGCCGCAGGCCGGGCGGGAGTTCTGGCGGGTGCGGGCGTCGCCCGGCAAGGATGCGCCGCAAGGCCTCTACGAGTTGCGCTGCGATCCCGGAGTCGGCGACTGGCTGCTCGCCCGGACATGGGACTAGGGCATGCCCTGGCAGCACGCGCACGGAAATCAATCCATGCGGCCTCACGATCATGATCTTCATGACCGCCCGTGACTGGCACGCGGCGTTCAGGTAGTGCTGGGCGATGCATCGCTATCCGAGGACCGCGTCGCGTATCGCCCGCAGGTCCGGTTCGGAGGTCGGGCCGGCCACAAGCAATGTGGTGACCGCGCTCTCGCGCCACAGTTGAAGCCGCTCACGGATCCGGCCGATGGGGCCGAGCAGGCAGATCGCATCCGCGAGCTCGTCGGGCACGGCCGCGATGGCCTCGTCGCGGCGGCCGTTCAGCCATAGCTCCTGAACGTTGCGGGCCGCTTCCTCGAATCCCATTCGGCTGACGACGTTTAAGTGGAAGTTCCTGTTACGTGCCCCCATGCCGCCGATGTAGAAACCCAGGGTCATCTTCGCGGTCCGCAGGGCGCCGGGAAGATTATCGGTGCGGATGACATTCACCGTGGCGGCGATGTCGAAGCCCGGTGGCGCGGCGGCGAGGGCGTCGCCGTACACCTGGCTCATCTTCTCCGGATGAGTGAACAGCGGCAGCCAGCCGTCGGCGATCTCGGTGGCGAGCGCCACGTTTTTCGGCCCCTCCGCGCCGAGGTAGACCGGGATGGCATCGCGCAGCGGCGGAATGTTCAGCCGGAGCGGCTTGCCGAGCCCAGTCCCTGGACGGAAGGGCAGCGGATAATGCGGCCCGGGATTGCGCGCAGGCCGCTGCCTGCTCCACATCAGCCGCAGGAGGTCCACGTACTCGCGGGTGCGCGCCAGCGGCTGCGAAAACGGCACCCCGTACCAGCCCTCAACCACCTGGGGACCTGACACGCCTACGCCGAGCATCAGCCGACCGCCGGAAAGGTAGTCGAGGGTGACGGCGGCCATCGCGGTTGCGGCCGGAGTCCTGGCGGCGAGCTGGACGACGGAGGTGCCCAGTTTGATTCGGCTGGTCCGGGCCCCATACCAGGTCAGCGGGGTGAGCGCGTCGGAGCCGTACGATTCCGCGGTCCAGACGGAGTCGTAGCCGAGTCGTTCGGCCGTGAGAACGGTCTCGGTGGCGTCGCCGGGAGTGATCCAGTAGCCGATGCTCAGGCCCAGCCTCAGGTCGTCCGTCACCGCCCGCACCTCCGCTGTTATCCGGGTGCCCAGCTATCGGGGTGCCCAGCGCCATCCTAGGGCGCCCGGTGGCGGGCCGGGCGTTCATAAGAACGCGGGTCGGCCGCCGGGCGACGGGTTCAGTCCGCGCGGGGGGTGCGCCAGTTGACTGTCGGGCGCAGCACCTCGGTCCGCACGCGGTGGGCGTATCGTTTGGTGATCTCAAGGAGCGACTCGATCAGGGTGTCGGACAGCAGCTGCGGCTGCAGCCCAAGCTCGATGAGCCTGGTGTGCGCGACGTTGTAGTGGTGGTTATCGGCTTCCACCCGCGGGTTGTCCACGCACTCGATCGTCACGGGCTCCGGGTTGCACTTGGCGATCGTGTCCGCCATGTCGGAAACGGACATCCACTCCGTGATTTGGTTGAAGACCCGGAATTCACCCTGGTCCGCCGGGTTCTCACAGGCGATCTGTATGCAGCGGACCGTGTCGCGGATGTCGATGATGCCACGGGTCTGACCACCCTTGCCGTACACGGTCAGCGGATGGCCGAGCACGGCCTGGATACAGAACCTGTTCAGCACCGTGCCGAAGACCGCGTCGTAGTCGAAGCGGGTCGCGAGCCTGTCATCCATGGCTGTTTGCGGTGTCTGCTGCCCATACACCACCCCCTGGTTCAGGTCGGTGGCCCGAAGTCCCCAGATCCGGCAGGCGAACTCGATGTTGTGGCTGTCGTGCACCTTGGACAGGTGGTAGAAGGAGCCCGGCCGCTTCGGGAAAAGCACCCGGTCCTTGCGGCCCTTGTGCTCGACCTCGAGCCAGCCTTCCTCGATGTCGATGTTGGGGGTGCCGTACTCGCCCATGGTGCCGAGCTTGACCAGGTGGATGTCCGGATCGGTCTCGGCGATCGCGTACAGCACGTTGAGGTTGCCGATCACATTGTTGGCCTGGGTATAGACGGCGTGCTTGCGATCGATCATCGAATACGGCGCGGCGCGCTGTTCGGCAAAGTGAACGACAGCGTCGGGGCGGTAGTCCTCAATGATGTGATACGTGAAGTCGGCGTCAGTGAGATCTCCGACATAGCATTCGATGTTTTCCCCTGTGATCTCACGCCACGTGGTGACACGGGTGCGCAGCGTCTCAATGGGGACTAGGCTCTCAACACCGAGTTCGTGGTCGTACTGCCGTCGCGCAAAGTTGTCGGCAACAGCCACGTCGTGGCCGGTGTGCGACATGTGCAGTGCCGTCGGCCAACCGAGGTAACCGTCACCGCCCAACACCAAGATCTTCATGAAGCTGCTCCTATTCTCCCCGCGGTCGGTTTCTAACCAAACGCCCAGATTGATCCGCTATTGTCGGTCACCACGACATGTAAGCTGAGGTACCAATGGCACTGGCGTTGCGCAACGTAGTTCGGGCCGTGCGCGCTCATAGCATGGTCAGGGCGGTGTACGGGTACTGCGTCCGGACCGTGGGCAGGCAGTTCACGCGCTTCGCCATTGGCGCGGCTCTCGCGCTCGCGACGAGCGAGTTCACGCTCCTGACGTGCCTTGGGCTCCTGAAGCTGTGGCCGACAGTGTCGGCCGCGGTGGCCTGGTTCGCCGGCGCCGCGGTGAGCTACCTGTTGAGCCGGTGGGCGTGGGAACGGAAGGGCAGGCCGGATCTGCTCAAGGAGACGCTGCCATTCTGGCTGATAGCCGTCGGCACCATCGCCTTCCTGTCGCTGGCGACAAGCCTGGCGCATCACCTTGCCCTGTCGATGGGGCTGAGGCCGATTCCGCGCCTTGTCTTCGTGGGCACCGCTTACCTCGCGGCCAACGCGGTGACGTTCCTGTCCAGATTCGCGATCTTCCACTACGTCCTCTTCGCCGACCGGGGTGCCAAAGGCTCCGTACACAGGTCGGCGGGCTCACCGAGCGTCAAGGCCGCAAGCGACGGCGCATCCGCGGCTGCGCCCGCGGGTGCGCCGTCAGCCACCCCGGCATCCGCGGCGCCACTCGCGTCAGCGGGGCCAGCCGTACCGGCGGCGCGATCGGCGTCAGCGGCGCGGCGGCGGGCGGCGTCCGCGGGAGAGGAATTAAGATCGACATCGGCGACGCGCTGATGCCGGTGCCGCTCGCGCCACCAGGTGCC
>Ga0335077_10006423_pt1 | contig 14525 bp, 19 predicted proteins | sample Lox_Sample_31_FD_207151 | JGI IMG/M metagenome (GOLD analysis project Ga0335077, IMG submission 207151) | Soil microbial communities from Loxahatchee National Wildlife Refuge, Florida, United States - Lox_Sample_3.1 | ecosystem: Environmental > Terrestrial > Soil > Wetlands | place: USA...
TGCGGCGACAATTCGCGCGCCATGCTCTGCGCCAGCCCGCGCAACGCGAATTTTCCCATCGCGAAAGGCGCCGATTGCGCGTAGCCCTTCACGCTCGCCGAGGCGCCGGTAAATAATATCGCGCCGTGTTTCTTCGGCAGCATGCGCTTGGCCGCAGCCTGTCCCACCAGGAAGCCGCCGTAAGCCGTGATCTCGATCGCCTTGGCGACGTCGACCGGATCGAGCTCGGCGAGCGGCCCGCGCGTGCGGTAGCTGGCATTGTAGACGACGACATCGGGCGTGAGCTTTAAGGCGTCGAGATCAGCGAACAATTTCTGGACCTCGTCGCGCTTGGCAGCGTCGCAGTTGAAGGCCTTGGCGCCGGTCGCCTGGACGAATTCGTCGAGCTTGGCGGCCGAGCGCGCAGCCAGCGAGACGTTCATGCCGGCTTGCATGATGGCGCGCGCGAGCGAGGCCGAGAGGCCGGAGCCGACGCCGATGATGAGGGCGGACTGGTAGGCGATGTCTGGCATTCAATGGGTCCTTTGGTCGCGCTCTTTACCCGCGGAATGCGGCGATACCATCAGCCGGCATGCCGTCATTTGCTTAGCAGCGAAAACAGCGATTGCAGGCCGCTGAGCAGCGGCGAAGCGATCATCGGCGCCAACAGCGCGACGACGCTGGTGATCATCGAAACGAGCTTCACCTCGAGCCCGTCATCGGCCGGCTGAGCATCGTCGGACTTGCCTTGCCCCGGTTTGGCCGGCGGCTTACCCGCGTCGGCTTCGGCCGCGCCAGATTTCGTGGCACCGGCTCCCGTCGCGGCGGGCGGCGGCGTGTTGCCGTTTGCCGCTTCGAGCCTGCGAGCCCGATAATCTTGGCGATCCAGATGCCAGGCGATGATGGCCGGCGCAACCGCGGCAATCAGCGCGAGCGTGCCGAGCACGCCCCATTGCTGCACGATGATGTTGCCCGCCGGCGCCAGCGCCTGCCGGGCATCGTCGGTCAGTAGCGACAAGGGCCAATCGACCAGCGCTTTGGTCGTCACCACGTTGATGACGAGCAGGATCGACGCGACAATGACTCCCGTCCTGATGACGGACATGCGGTCGATCAGATAATCCGAGAGTGCCGGCAACAGTTCTTTGGTCGGATTATCCGGCACCAACGGCCGGACCGCCGCACAGAAGAGTGCCCACTGCCACATCCCCACCGCCCAGATGCCGAAGAAAATATTGAGTGTCACAAAATCGAGAACGTGAGCACTGATCTTCATTTGCTCAACCCAGGGATGGGCGTCTGCAATATCGAACACGTTCTTGAAGACGAGAAGCTGGAGTTGCGGCGTTTGCCTGAATATGATTGCACCCGCCGCCGCAAAGATGCCGGTCACCACAACCGTGCCCATGAAGAAGCAGCCGGGCGAGACGGCCGGGCCAAAGACTGTGCCGGCGACGTTGCGCCTCCCGTCATCCTTGAGAGTGAGAATCACGCCGGCGGCAAACGCGAACAGAGCCACCGACGCAATCCAAAGCATCGCGGTCCCGATGCCGAAGCCAATGATGCCGGAAAAATGGCGTGCGACCAGATCCAACTTCACGCTTGGATCCGTCGACAGGTGCTGTGGCTTCGCAGGCGGCGAAGCGTCCGGCTTATTTTCGCAAGCGGCCGGCGATCCAATCGGCCACGCTGTATCGCCCGCGCCCTTGGCTGGCTCGGCTTTGGGCAGCGCCGGCGTCGCGGCCTTGGTCCCGTCCGATTTTTCACCGGGCGCGGAGTCAGTCTTGGTTTTGGGCGCATCGTGGTCGCGGAATTGATAGCCGAGCGAAATGCAATCGATGCGAGCCGGCTGCATCAGCACGCTGATCGGACCGAAAACGGCGAGGAAGGCGAAGATCGGTGCGGCCAGGCATGCGCTGGCCAATCCGTATCTGCGAATCCGCTGCATCGCGGAGGCCCCCATCGCCACCTACTCCCGCGCGCACAGGCTATCGCGCTCGTGAGATATTGTCGACGCGCGCTGCGACGGTGCGCCGCGCGGGTTCTGGAACATCCTACACACCTCGAACCTCGTCTCCGGCAGCGGCGCATTGAGGAAGGCGGAAAAGGCCCGAGCCACGCCGCTGCCGGCTTCTGCGAACGCGCGCGCGAGCGAAGCCGAGAGGCCGGAGTCGGCGCCGATGGCGAGCGCGGAAAGGTCGCCTTGCTCACTCATGGGTTTGATTCTCGTTTAGATTCGGTCAAGGCGATTGCCGGAATGCTAGGCTACGGAAATTTCAAACACCTGCCTCGTGGTGGCTTGCATGGTACGCAAACGAAAAGGCCCCCTCAAACCGCATCGCGATGAATTATCGGCCAGACCCGCGGGCCCATCCTGGCTCCTGCGGCAGATCGCCACGCTTTACCCCGGCGCCTTCGCGCTGGTCATGGCGACCGGCATCATTTCCAACGCCTTGTTCTTCGAAGGCCACCGCGCGCTGTCCGACGCCCTCTTTGCCGTCAATGCTGTCGCCTATCCGTACCTCTTGGCGGCGACGCTGATCCGCGCCGTGCGCTTCGGGCGGGCGCTGTGGGCCGACCTCATCGATCCGCGCCTGGTGTTTTCCTTCTTCACGATCGTGGCGGCCACCGACGTGTTCGGCATCGGCCTGAACCTGCGCGGTTTGGCATCGTTCGCGCTGGCGATGTGGCTGTTCGCGCTCGTGCTCTGGTTCGGCCTGATCTATCTCAGTTTCGGCGTGCTCACCTTCCTCAACACCGCGCACGGCGCCAATGTCGTGCATGGCGGCTGGCTGATCGCCATCGTCGGCACCGAATCGCTGGTCATTCTCGGCACGCAGATCGCGCCGCCGCTCGGCCAATTCGGCACCGCGATCTTCGTGCTCATCCACATGCTTTGGGGCGTCGGCCTCGCCCTCTATGGCGTCTTCATCGTGCTGTTCGCCCACCGCATCTTCTTCCTTGAATTTGACCCGGATGACATCACGCCGCTGTTGTGGGTGGTGATGGGCGCCGCGGCGATCAGCACCAATGCCGGCTCGACGCTGATCCTGACCGACAGCGGCCTCGCCTTCCTGCAGTCGATGCGGCCGTTCATCGACGGCGTCACGCTCATCATGTGGGCTTGGGGGACGTGGTGGATTCCGCTGCTGGTCTTGTTCGGCGTGTGGAAGCACGGCGTCTTGCGCGTGCCGATCATCTACACGCCGATGCTGTGGAGCCTGGTGTTCCCGCTCGGCATGTATGCGCTGGCGAGCCTGCGCCTGTCGCTGGCGACCGACTTCCCGCCGCTGCGCTCGATTTCGCTGACGATGGTGTGGGTGGCGCTGGCGGCCTGGGCGGCGACGGCGGCGGGGCTAGCGGTGGCGACGTGGAAGAGTTGGCGGGGCTTTAGCGCGGCGTAGCTCCGCCCTCATCCTGAGGAGCATCGTGAAGCGATCGCCTCCAAGGATGGGGTGGTCAAAGGCTGCATCCATCTTTTTTTGCAGCTCGCCGAAATCCATTTCGACTCGGTTGTCGCGCTGACGACCATAGTCTGGCCGCCCACGCTCATCGTCGACGTCTTCACGCTCGTCGTGCTCTGCCCTCACATCCTAAACACTCCGAACTTCGTCTCCGGCACCGGCGCATTGAGCGCCGCGCTGAACGCCAGCGCCAGCACCCGGCGCGTTTCAGCCGGCGCGATGATGCCGTCGTCCCACAGCCGCGCGGTGGCGTAATAGGGATTGCCCTCGGTTTCGTATTGGTCGCGGATCGGCGCCTTGAATTCCTCCTCCTCGACCGGCGACCAGGTCTTGGCCGCGGCCTCGATATTGTCGCGCTTGACCGTCGCCAGCACGCTCGCCGCCTGCTCGCCGCCCATTACCGAGATGCGCGCATTCGGCCACATGAACAAAAAGCGCGGGCCATAGGCGCGGCCGCACATGCCGTAATTGCCGGCGCCGTAGGAGCCGCCGACGATCAGCGTGATCTTCGGCACCTGGGCGCAGGCGACCGCGGTCACCATCTTGGCGCCATCCTTGGCGATGCCGCCGGCCTCGTAGTCCTTGCCCACCATGAAGCCGACGATGTTCTGCAGGAACAGTAGCGGAATGCGGCGCTGGCAGCACAGCTCGACAAAATGCGCGGCCTTCAGCGCGCTTTCCGAAAACAGGATGCCGTTATTGCCGAGGATGCCGACCGGCATGCCGTGGATGTGCGCGAAGCCGGTGACCAGCGTGGTGCCGTAGAGCTGCTTGAACTCGTCGAACTCGGAGCCGTCAATCAGGCGCGCGATCACCTCGCGCACGTCGTATTGCTTCTTCAAGTCGACCGGCACCACGCCGTCGAGCTCGGCGATATCGAGCGCCGGCTCGCGTGAGGCCATAAGCGGAATATCCACGGTCTTACGATAGTTGAGATTGGCGACGATGCGGCGCGCCAGCGACAGCGCGTGATGGTCGTCCTGCGCCAGATGATCGGCCACGCCCGACCTGCGCGCGTGCAAGTCGCCGCCGCCGAGGTCCTCCGCGCTGACCACCTCGCCGGTCGCCGCCTTCACCAGCGGCGGCCCGCCGAGGAAAATGGTGCCCTGGTTCTTGACGATGATGGTCTCGTCCGACATCGCCGGCACATAGGCGCCGCCCGCGGTGCAGGAGCCCATCACCACCGCGATCTGCGGAATACGCAAGCTCGACAGCGTCGCCTGGTTGTAGAAGATGCGGCCGAAATGCTCGCGGTCGGGAAACACTTCGGTCTGCGTCGGCAGATTGGCGCCGCCGCTGTCGACCAGATAGATGCAGGGCAGCCGGTTCTCGCGCGCGATCTCCTGCGCGCGCAGGTGCTTCTTCACCGTCATCGGATGATAGCTGCCGCCCTTGATGGTGGCGTCGTTGGCGACGATCATGCATTCGCGGCCTTCGACACGGCCGATGCCGGTGATGATGCCGGCGGCATGGATGTCGCCGTCATACATGCCGAAGGCAGCGAGCGGCGACAATTCGAGGAACGGCGAACCGGGATCGATCAGGTTCATCACCCGCTCGCGCGGAAGAAGTTTTCCGCGCGCCTGGTGCCGCTCGCGCGACTTTTCCGAGCCGCCGAGCGCAGCCTCGGCGCGCCGCGCCTGCAGTTGCGCGGTGAGTGCGCGCATGGCGTCGGCATTGGCGCGGAATTCGGCGCCGCGCGCGTCGATGGCGGATGTCAGGATCGCCAACGTCCCCTCCCCCGTCTGTCTCCCCGCCGCCGATTCGATCCGGCACGCGGATCCTGAAAGCGTGCCTTGCTGCGCCGCGGAAGGCAATGGCAGCCATGCGGAACGTTTCCAGCGTCTCAACCGTTGCCGTGCCGATCATCGCCACATTGCAAAGGACAGGAACAATGAACAAAGATCGCATCGAAGGTTCGGCGCAGCAGGCCAAAGGCAAGGTCAAGGAAGTCGCCGGCAAAGTCACAGGCGACAGCAAGCTGGAAACCGAAGGCAAGACCGACCAGGTGGCCGGCAAGGTGAAGAATACCGTCGGCGGGCTCAAGGATTCTATTAAGGAAGCCGTCGACGACTAAGCGGCCGGCAGCCTGGATCGCGAGCAAAACCCGGCGTCACCGGCGCCGGGTTTTTCGTTGCGCACGGTTTCGCCTAGACTGGCTCCGGCAAACGCACAGGAGCCGCGATGATCACCCGCTTTCCCGGCCTCACGGCGACCCGCAGCCGCGCCGTCGTGCATGACGGCCTCATCTTCACCGTCGCGGTGTCGCCGGACCCCGCCCCGCCCGGCGTCTACGAGCAGACGCAGCGCGCGCTCAAGCGCATTGACGAGAGCCTCGCCATGGCGGGCACGGATAAAAGCCGCATCCTGTCGGCGATCGTCTACATCGCCGATATCGCGCGCAAGGACGAGTTGAACAAAGCCTGGGATGAATGGGTCGATCGCACCAACCCGCCGATGCGCGCCTGCCTCGGCGTCGCTCTCGAGCCGCCGCATCTGGTCGAGATCGTGGTCGCCGCAGCGCAATGACGACACGGCGCGGTGAAACTCCGCTGCGCGCCACGCTGCCGCCGCATTTGCGAAAATTTTCCCGGCGACGCGCGAGTTCCCGGAACATCGTGTCTTCCGCCTTGTTGGGGTGATGCCGCTGCGCGCGGCATCCAATCTCAAGGAGCAAAGCATGAAAACGTTGACTGCACTCACCGCAATCGCGGCCTTGGTCGCCGGCATCTCCATCGCCAGCGCTGCGTCGATGGACAAGAACAGCACGATGGGCAGGAGTTCCGCCAGTGTGACCGGCACCGGCAAGTTCTGCATCAAGGGCGCCGCCGGAGCGTTGAACTGCCAGTACGCCAGCCTTTCGGCCTGCAAGAAGATCGTCAAGGGAAGCGAGACTTGCGAGGCTCGCCCGAGCAGCACCACCGGTTCGAAATACTAGTCCGCGCGGTGCCCGCATCGCGCCGCCGAAGCTCGCGCCGACTCGGCGACGGCGCGAGGCTTCCGGCTGGGGCAACGGCATATTAGGCTCCCGTCGTTCACGGCGGAGAAGCCCATGCCGATCGCGCCCGACGACTACAAGACCATCAAACTCAAGCTTGACGGCATCGTGCCGCCCGGCCATGGCTTTCACCGTAACCTGCTGCTCGACACCATGTACGCCTCGCTGCCGCGCGACCCGCAGGTGAAGGTGCAGATCTACAACGCCGAGATCGTTCCCGGCGGCTACACCAACTGGCATTGCCACAACGGCGCGGCGTTTTTCGTGGCGCTGCAAGGCCTGTTCGAGGCGCATTTCCAGGAGGGCGTGCTGGTCAAGGCCAAGGCCGGCGACTGCTATTCCGAGCCGATCGCCAAATTCCACCGCGGGCATAATCCGCATCCGGAACTCCCCTATCTCTGTATCGGCCTGTGCTTCACCTCGCCCGACCGCGAGCACGTGACCAATTCGGTCGGGCGGCCGTGGTGATCATTCCGCCGGCTGCGGTGTCGCGCGGGTAAACGTGATACCGCGCGCCACCAGGCGCTTTGTGCTTGACTAGGCGGCGATGTCGCATCGCTCCGAACACAGTGCCGGTGTTCTCGCCTTTCGCCGCGTCCAAGGGCTGCAGTTCCTGCTGGCGCATCCCGGCGGCCCCTATTGGCGCAACAAGGACCTTGGCGCTTGGTCGATCCCCAAGGGTCTCATCGAGTCGGGCGATCCCTTGACCTGCGCCAAGCGCGAATTCACCGAGGAAACCGGCCTGACCGCAGCGGGTCCGTTTATCGAGCTCACACCGGTGCGCCAGAAAAGCGGTAAGACGGTGCACGCCTTCGCCATCGAAGCCGATTACGACCTAGCCGGTTTCACCAGCAATACGTTCGACATGGAATGGCCGCCGCGCTCGGGCAAACGCGCGAGCTTTCCCGAAATCGACCGCATCGCTTATTTCCGCCTGGCGACTGCGCGCAAAAAAATCCTGCCGTCGCAGCGGCCGCTGATCGAGGAGTTGGTGCGAAAGCTAAAGGCATGAGACGCCAAGCGCACACCACGTCTTGCATGCAGACGGTGCTCCCTCACGCTCGCACCTCCTGCCGCTGGAAGACGACATAGCCGCCGACGAACAACAGGATGCTCGCCGCCACCATGCCGACGATCTGCGGCCAGGCGACCATGAGACTCTCCGACAACGGCAGCGGCGCGCCCATCACCGCCCCCTCGAGCTGGCTCAGATAGACCGGGCCGAGCGTCCGCGTCGAGGGATCGAGCAGCGCCAGCACGATCTCGCCATAAAGCGTCGAGGGCGACAGCCGCGCCAGCATCTGCGCGGTGATCACCAGCGTCGCCTGGTGCTCGGGCGCCACGAAAGCCTCAGCGATCGCCGGCGCCAGCGCCGGCCAGATCACCGAGAGGAACAGCCAGAGGCCGAGCGTCACCAGCGCGGCGGTCGCGGCCGAGCGGAAAATCACCGAGAACAGCATGGCGAGTGCGAGCCACACGCCGGCATAGGCGATGGTCACCAGAAGGAAGATCAATGCGCGCGCCATCTCCTCCCCGCCCGGCGGCACGCCCAGCATGATCAGGCCGAGGCCGATCACCAAGAGCCACAGGCACACCAGGCTGACGGTGATGACTCCGAGCCCGGCGAGAAATTTCCCGAACAGCAGCGCGTCGCGATAGATCGGCTGCGACAAAATGCGCGACAACGTGCGCCGGTTATGCTCGCCGTTGACCGCGTCGAAGCCGAGCCCGATGGCCATCAACGGCACCAGGAAGCCGAGGAAGGCGACGAACGAGGGCAGCGGCTCGCGCGCGGTGGTGAACAGGCGCAGGAAAAGGAACGGGTCCTGCGCGGTGACGGCGCGGATCTGCTGGATGGCGCCGAACACGGCGGCAAGCGCGGTCAGCACCACCAGCCATTCCAACACGCGCATGCGCGCGCTGATCAGGTGGTCGGACAATTCCTTCAAGGTCACCACGCCCAAGCCTTGCAGGGCAGAGCCTTCACGCCGCATCGCGGGCCTCCTGCGCGTTCTGGAAATACCGGGTGTAGATGGTGTCGAGGCTCGGCCGATCGAGCGACAGTTGCCGCAGGCGTCCGCCGGCGGCGACCACCGCGCCGGCGGCCTCGGCGCGCAAATCGCTGTCGCAGGTCATGCGGAAGCGTCCGGGGGCCGGCTCCTCGACGCTGCGCACGCCCGGAAGCGCGGCAAGCCGCTTGGCGACGTTGTCGCCGCCGCCGGCTTCGACCTCGACGGCATAGCCGCCGCCCAGCACCTGGCGGCCGAGTTCGTCCACCGTGCCCATCAACACGATGCGGCCGGCATTGAACAGCGCCACGCGGTCGCACACGCTCTGCACGCGATCGAGCAGATGCGAGGACAACAGGATGCTCACCCCGCTCTCCTTGAGCGAGCGGATCAGCTCCAGCAATTCGACGCTCGCCTGCGGATCGAGTCCGTTGGTCGGCTCGTCGAGGATGGCGGCGCGCGCGTCCTTCATGACGATTTCGGCGAGCCCGAGCCGCTGTCGCATGCCGCGCGAGAAGGCCCCGACCTTCTTGTTGGCAACCGCGGAGAGGCCGACGCGGGACAGCGCTGCGGCAATGCGTTTGCCGCGCACATCGGCGGCAAGGCCCATCAGCCGCGCCGTGTAATGCAGGTTTTCGGCGGCGGTGAGATGGTCGTAGAAGCCGACCGAGTCCGGCAAATAGCCGACCAGGCGCTTGACCTCGAGCGGCTGGCGCATCGGGTCGTGGCCGAATACGCGCGCCTGTCCGGCGCTGATGTCGCTCAAGCCGAGCAGCATCAGGATGGTGGTGGTCTTACCGGCGCCGTTGGGACCGAGCAGCCCGAAAATCTCGCCAGCACCGACCGCGAAGGTCGCGCTATTGACGGCGTATGCCGTCCCGTAACGCTTAGTGAGGCTCTTGGCCTCGATGATGGTCCCGTTCATCGCCGGCCGAACCGCGCGACGGCGCCGACCATGATCAAAAGCGCGGCGCCGATAATGCCGATGCCGGCAATGCCCCAGACCGTCGAGGTGGTCACGGTGACGCGGAAGTTGGCGCTGCCGGTCTCTCCGCGGGCGGAGGCCGTCAGCGCGGTGACGTAGTCGCCGGCGATCGCCTTGCCCGGCGGACGGATCAACGCCTGTACTTCCTTGTGCTCGTTCGGCGCGATGCGGTCGACCGATTTCGGCTCAAAGGTGATCTTCCAGCCGGTCGGCGCATTGGCCGCGAGCTGCACGTTTTCAGCCGGCGCGGTACCGGTATTGGTCACTTCGATCGGAACCGTGCTTTCCTTGCCTGCCGTGGCGCGGGCGCTGAGCAGGCCTTCGCGGCCGGCGAGCGTGAGCTTGGGCTCGCCGGTGACGTCGAGCGCGACCTTGGCCTCGGCTCGCGCGTCTTCGGCGGCGATATGCGCGGTCACCGCATAGTGGCCGGCATCGACGGTGTCGGGCGGGCTGACCTTCAGCTTCACGTCCTTGCTCTTGCCGGCGTCGACCGGGATCGCGGTGAGCTGCTGGGTGCCGTAGGCCTCGGTGAAGGAGGTATCGAAATTCTTCGGTGCGTCGGCGGCGAGGCTGACCAGCAGCTTCTTGCCGCTGTCGTTCTTGATCGTGAGCGTGTATTCGAAACTCGAGCGCGAGGAGCCGCGCAACTCGGGCAATTGCGGGGCCAGCGTCAGCTTGGCCGGCAATTCCTTGGCGAGCGAGACCGCGACCGGGAGCGAAATGTGATTGGTGGCGCCGTCGGCGTTCACGGTCAGCGTGTGCGTGCCGATCTTGGCGTCCTTCGGCACGTCGAGCCGCAGATCGAGCGAAACGCTGTCGTCGGTCGCCGGCATGGCGGCGGCGATCGGCTGGCCGCCGCCGAGCAGCGTCGCGGTCCAGCCCTGCGGCACGCCGGAAACCGACAGCGACAGCCGCTCCGGCGCCAACGCGTAATTGCGCAATTTTAAATTAACGGTCGACGTGGTGCCGGGCTGCACGGTGACCGCCGGATAGTCGGTCAGCAGATAGAGGCCCTTGATGTCGTGATTGTCGGCGGCGAAGGCGGGCGCGGTCAGCGCCAGCAACGAGACGACGAATGCAAGAATACGAATCGGCATGGCGAGCGACTCCTCCGGGCCCTCCCCCACGAGAGGTCCCGCCGCAACGCCGCCCCCAAATTGGAAACACGGCTGAGCTGCCGTGCAAGTGAGGCGAGCGGTGTCGCTCACAATCTTGACAAAATTGCGGACGGCGGCGACCGATGAATTTTGCGACCGCGAAAACTAGACGCCGCGCACCAGCGGCCAATCCGGCTCGTTGTGCTGCATCACCCAGGGTTCCTGGAGCGCGGCGGTGCGCCATTCGGTGAACGCGGGCAGCGCCAGAATGGCGTCGATATAAGCGCGTGAAGTTGAGCTCACCTCGAGGCCGAAGCTGTGCAAGCGGGTGGCGACCGGCGCGTACATTGCGTCCGCCGCGCCAAAGGTGCCGAACAGGAATGGCCCGCTCCCCCCGAAGCGCGCGCGGCAATCGGTCCATAGCGTATCGATGCGCCGAACGTCGGCCCTCACCTCGTCCGGCTGCGGGCGCGGCTTTGGCGGCAGCCACAGGTTCATCGGGCAATTCTTGCGCAGCGCCTGGAAGCCCGCATGCATCTCGGTCGCCGCCGATCGCGCGTGACCGCGGGCGCGCGCGTCCGCCGGCCAGAGGCCGGCCTTGGGAAACTTATCGGCGAGATATTCGAGGATCGCGAGCGACTCCCAGATGTGTTGATCGCCGTCGATGAGCGCTGGCACCTTGCCGGCCGGCGAATATTTGAGAATCGCCTCGCGGCTACCCGGCTCGTAGAGCGGGATCACCTTTTCGTCGAAGGCGATGCCGACCACTTTCATGGCGAGCCACGGCCGCAGCGACCAGGACGAATAGTTCTTGTTGCCGATGATCAGCGTGAGCGCCATGGCACCTTTCCAAATTCGCTGTCATTCCGGGGCGCGGGCCCTAGCCCGCGAACCCGGAATCCAGATGACGAGATGAAATCTACTTCTTGGCTTCGCCGGGCGCCATTTCGGGCTCTTCGACGGGACCGCCGATCTTCTTCCAGGCGCCGAAGCCGCCCTTGATGTGGGCGACCGGCTTGAGGCCCATGCGCTGCGCGGTCTGCGCGGCCAGCGCCGAGCGCAAGCCGCCGGCACAGAAGAACACGAATTTCTTGTCCTGCGCGAACACCGGCTTGTGGTACGGGCTCTGCGGGTCGATCCAGAATTCGAGCATGCCGCGCGGGCAATGCACGGCGCCGGGCACCTTACCGTCGCGCGCCAATTCGCGGATGTCGCGGATATCGACCAGCACCGTGTCGTCGCGGCCGGCGAGCTTGATCGCCTCCTCCGTAGGCAGCGTCTCCACTTCGGCATTGGCGGCGTCGACGAGGGCGCGGTATCCGGTGGTGATGGTCTGCGGCATGGCGGGCTCCCTTTAGACCGACGATGACAGACGCGCGCCGCGCACTCAAGCTTATGGTTGAACCGCCGCCGACAAGCGGGCACGATGGCTATTTCGTAAGCATGATCTTATCCGAAAATCGGTACCCACTTTTCGGGATCATGCTCTGGGAGTCTGGGGCATGGCGTCCTTCACCCTTTTGGACCTGCTGGCGTTCGCCTGGTTTCTCGGCGCCTGGCTCGGCTACTCGCTGCTGATCGAGAAGACCGCCAAGGGCCGCAGCGGCCTCAACGCCATGATGAACCTGTATCGCGACGAGTGGATGGAGCGCCTGCTCGCGCGCGACATGCGCATGGTGGACGCGCAGGTCACTGCCGCGCTGCAGAACGGCACCGCCTTCTTCGCCTCCACCAGCCTGATCGCCATCGGCGGCACGCTCACGCTGCTGCGCTCGGCCGACCAGATTCTCAGCGTGGTGGCGGCGCTGCCGTTCGGCGTCGCGCAGTCGCAGGAGATGTGGGAGCTGAAGATGATGGGGCTTTCCATCATCTTCGTCTACGCCTTCTTCAAATTCGCCTGGTCATACCGGCTGTTCAACTATTTCGCCATCATGGTCGGCGCCGCGCCGCCGCCGGAGCAAAAGGACACCGCTGAAGCCCAAGCATTCGCCCATCGCGCCGCGCGGTTGTGCGCCGATGCCGGCCGTCATTTCAACCGCGGCCAGCGCGGTTTCTTCTTCGCGCTCGGCTATCTCGGCTGGTTTCTCGGTCCGATCGAGCTGATCCTCTTCACCACCGGCATCGTCATCGTGATGTGGCGCCGCCAGTTCGCCTCCGACGCGCGGCTCGCCTTTTCGAAGACGCCGCCGGCATCGACGAACTGACGGCCCGCGCCCATGTTTCCGCCCGACCCGCAGACTGGCGACGAAGACATGATGCGGCGCTGCTTCGAGCTCGCCGCGAAATCCGCCGGCCAGGGCGAATATCCCTACGCAGCCGTGATCGTGCGCAACGGGCAAATCGTGGCCGAGACCATCAACCGCGTCGTGCACAAGCGGGACGTCACCCATCATGCCGAATTGGTGGCGATCAGCCTGGCGCAGCGAGCGCTCGACAGCACGGACCTCGCCGATTGCACGATCTACTCCAATGTCGAGCCTTGCGCCTTCTGCTGCTACGCCATCCGCGAGAGCCGTATCGGCAAAGTGGTCTTTTCGATGCGTTCGCCGGTCATGGGCGGCGCCTCGCGCTGGAACATCTTGGGCGACTGCAAGCTCTCGGACATGATGCCTGAAGTGTTCGCGCCGCCGCCCGTATTGCTGGCGGAGTTCCTGTGCGAGGAAGGCGACGCCACGATGCGGCGCAGCGCACCGGCAGCTTGGGCGTTTATGCGCGCCCGCGGTCTGCTGGCCCCGCCGCAAGCCGCCGGCAATCGCGCAGATGAGGGAGCCAATGGGCGCGGATATATCCGCGTCGTCGGCTGGCTCCTGCACGCATTGCGGCGGAATTTGTTTGACCGGTTCGGCCGCGGTGGCGGACGCCGCCGGCGGGCGGGGAAGCGGCCTACGCCATCCCCATAACCACGGCGATCAGCGCGACGATCAGCACCGCGAAGCTCGCGGCGACGATGGTGACGATGCGCTCGCTCCAATCGGGGTAGAGCGCAGCCAGCCGGTCGGCGGCCGGTTCGTCCAAGGAATCGGCCTGAGTTCTGTGAACTTGCAAAGCCATCGGCAGCCCTTGGGGGTGGCATCGCGTGACCGCGACAAACCAACGCGCACGCAAACGCAAACCCGGGCTGCGAATCGCCCGTCGACGGAAAGAATATCACAGTTTTATGAAGGCCCGGTGCGCGCCGGTCGCGCAAAGGTCAGCGCGACTTCCTCCACTCTTCGTAGCGCTTCTTGTTCTCGTCGTTGGGCGGATAGAGGCCGGGGAGCTTGGTGCCCCTCTCCACCTCCTGCACCAGCCAGCTCTCCAGGAGCTCGTGCTCGGCGCCTTCCGTGGCGACGAAATCGACAAGCGCCGCTGGGATCACCACCGCGCCGTCGTCGTCGGCGACGATGATGTCGTCCGGGAAGATCGCACAGCCGCCGCAGCCGATCGGCTCATTCCAGCCGACGAAGGTGAGCTGGTTGACCGATGCCGGCGCCGCCACGCCGGCGCACCAGACCGGCAGGCCGGTGGCGATGACGCCGTGCTTGTCGCGCATCACGCCGTCGGTGATCAGCGCGGTCACGCCGCGCTTGACCATGCGCATGCACAGGATATCGCCGAAGATGCCGGCGCCGGTCACGCCCATGGCGTCGGCAATGACAATGCAATTCTCCGGCATGGCCTCGATGGCCGAGCGCGTCGAGATCGGCTTCGACCAGCTTTCCGGCGTCGCCAGGTCCTCGCGCACCGGCACGAAGCGCAAGGTGAAGGCCGGCCCGACCACCCGCTTGCCGGAAAAGCCGAAGGGCATGGCGCCCGCCATCCACGAGCGGCGGATGCCCTTCTTCAACAGCATGGTGGTGATGGTGCCGGTGGTGACGTGGCGCAGCGTCTCAAGCGTGGACGTCATGGGTCCCTCACGCGGGTTTCAGGCCGAGCCGCTCGTCGCGGCGGCGCAGATAGGCGACGAACGGCGTCGCGAGCAGCACCATCCAGAGCTTGCCGATGACCTGGCCG
>Ga0335077_10006424_pt1 | contig 14525 bp, 9 predicted proteins | sample Lox_Sample_31_FD_207151 | JGI IMG/M metagenome (GOLD analysis project Ga0335077, IMG submission 207151) | Soil microbial communities from Loxahatchee National Wildlife Refuge, Florida, United States - Lox_Sample_3.1 | ecosystem: Environmental > Terrestrial > Soil > Wetlands | place: USA: Florida...
TCGTCGCACCCCCGGTCGCGATGGGGGTGGGCTACGACGTGCACCCCTTTGCGGCGGGGCGAAAGCTCGTGCTCGGGGGCGTGGAGTTCGAGGGCGACGGCCTCCTCGGGCACTCCGACGCGGACATCTGCGCCCACGCCATCGGCGACGCCATCCTGGGCGCGGCCGGCCTCGGCGACCTGGGGCGCCACTTCCCGGACACCGACCCCCGCTGGAAAGGAGTCTCCTCGCTCGTCCTCCTCGCGGACATCGCCGCGAAGGCCCGGGCCCTCGGCTGGGCCGTCGGGAACTGCGACGTCACCCTCGCGGCCCGGCGTCCGAAGATCGCCCCGCGCGCCGAGGAGATGCGCGCCCGGCTCGCCGGGGCCCTGGGGATCTCCCCTTCCCAGGTGAACGTGAAGGCCACCACCGGCGAGGGGCTCGGGTTCGTGGGGCGCGCGGAGGGGATCGCCGCCCATGCCGTGGCGCTCCTCGTGCGGAGGGGCGGGTGAGGGACCGGCCCCCGGGCGAGGGTCCGGTCCGGCGCCGATTCCGACGCCCCCCCTGGCTCGCCGGCGCGGTGTTCGTCGCCTCCCTCTGGCTCCTCTGGGAGACGCGCCTCGACGTCGCCTACTTCGCCTCCTCCCCGTCTCCCATCGACCTCGGGACCCTCGGCGCGCTCCACCTCGACCGGGCGCTTCCCAACCGGCTCGTCCGGGTCGCCGGGCCCCTGGTGGGCGCGGTCCCCGGAGTGGAGGGGGGAGCCGAGCGCCGCCGGGTGAGCGGGCTTTTCGGGACGAACCTCCTCGTCGACCGTCCGGCGGCGGCCTCGCCCACCACCGTCCACGAGGGCCGCCTCCTCCCATCGGGCCGGCGCGAGAACTACGCCCCCTTCGCCGCCGAGCTCGCCAAGCAGGGGTGGGCGGCCGGAGACAAGTTCATGGTGCTCCGCGAGGGAGAGCGACCCCGGACCCGCTACCGGGAACCCCTCATCGCGCTCGCGCTCCTCGCGCTCGCGAGCCTGAACGGAGCCTACCTCGTGCGCCCGCTCCTTCCGAGGCGCGCGCCAGACGGTGGAGAATAGAGCCCAGAATGGCCATTCAGCTCTTCGATACGCTCTCTGGGGAGAAGCAGGAGTTCGTCCCTCTCGCGCCGGGCAGGGTCGGCTTCTACGCCTGCGGCCCGACCGTGTACGACCACGCCCACCTGGGCCACGCGAGGTGCTACGTCGCCTGGGACGTGGTGGTGCGCCACCTTCGGGCCCGGGGGCTCGAGGTGCGCTACGTCCGGAACTTCACCGACGTCGACGACAAGATCATCCGCCGGGCCGCGGAGCGGCACGAGGACCCGGGGGCGCTCGCGGCGCGCTTCGAGGCGTCCTTCACCGAGGACATGGCCGCGCTGGGGTGCCTCGCGCCGGACGTGGAGCCCCGGGTCACCGAGCACGTCCCGGAGATCATCGCCCTCATCGAGAAACTCGTCGCCAGGGGTTTTGCCTACGCCGCCGGGAACGGAGACGTCTACTACGGGGTGCGGAAGTTCCCGAGGTACATGGAGCTCTCGAAGCGCAACCTCGACGACCTCATGGCGGGGGCGCGCGTCGAGCCCGGGGAGAGCAAGCGGGATCCCCTGGACTTCGCCCTCTGGAAGGCCGCCAAACCCGGCGAGCCCTCCTGGGACTCGCCGTGGGGCCGCGGCCGGCCCGGCTGGCACATCGAGTGCTCGGCAATGACGCTCAAGCACCTCGGGGCCCCCTTCGACATCCACACCGGCGGAAAGGACCTCATCTTCCCGCACCACTCGAACGAGATCGCCCAGTCGGTGGCGGCTCTCTCCGACGAGCTCCTGCCGACCGCCTTCGCCCGCTACTGGATGCACAACGGCTTCGTGGAGATCGACCAGGAGAAGATGTCGAAGTCGCTCGGAAACTTCTTTACCGTGAAGGACGTCCTCGCCCGCCACGACGCCGAGGGGCTCCGTCTCGCGCTCCTCGGAACCCAGTACCGGAACCCCATCAACTTCTCGGACGGGCTCCTCGCCGAGGCGGAGCAGCGGCTCGGCTACTTCTACGAGACACTCGAGAAAGCGGACCGCCTCTCGGCGGGTGCGCCCCCGGGGGCGAAGGAGAGCGAGTGGCTCGAGCGGTGCCGGGCCGCACTCGACGACGACTTCAACACCGCCTCGGTCCTGGGAGTCCTCGCCGAGGCCTTCACCGAGGCGAATGCCCTCGCCGACCGGAAGGGAAAGAAGTCGCCGGACGACCGCTCCGCGCTCGGGCGCTTCGCCCGGGACGCGCGCGCCGCCGGCGCCGAGCTCGGGATCCTGCAGCGGAAGCCGGGGGAGGCGCTCCTCGCCATCCGCAAGACCGCTGCCGCCCGCAGAGGCATCGACCCGGCCGCCGTGGACCGGAAAATCGAGGAGCGGGCGGAGGCGCGGCGAGCGAAGGACTTCGCTCGCTCCGACGCCATCCGCGACGAGCTCGCCGCCCTGGGAGTGATTCTCCGGGACGGGCCGGAGGGGACGAGCTGGAAAGTGCAGTGAAGGCGGCCCACCCTTGCCGGGGCCCTGCGCCCCGGGGCCGCCTGACGCGGCGCGGCGCGTGTACACGCCCCCATCGGGATCGGACAGGAGTTCCGGGGTAAGCCATAGTTCCGGGCCACACGCACGCCTCCCACACACCGGTTCGACACCGGAGGTGACTATGGCCCGCACAGCACTCCCGGCGCTCGTCCTCGCCGCGCTCGCCGCGGCTTGCACGCAGGGCGGCTCCAACACGCCGGTCGCGCCCGGCCCCTCGAACGTGACCGCCTCCGTCACCGGCAACCAGGCGTTCGGACTCGGCGCCCAGGTAACGGTGGGATTCGACTCACACGGGATCCCCTACATCCAGGCCCAGAGCGACGGAGACGCCCTCTTCGCGCTCGGCTACCTGCACGCCCGCGACCGGCTCTTCCAGATGGACTTCCTCCGCCGCGCCGCGCGCGGACAGCTCTCCGCCATGCTCGGTCCGGCGGCGCTCCCCCAGGACGAGGCCATCCGGACGCTCTTCACGGCGCAGACGCCGACCGCGACCGGGAGCTATCGCATCGAGGACGTGCTCGCGGCGAGCCTCCCCGCCAACATGACTGCGCTCCTCGAGGCCTACGCCGGGGGCGTGAACCGCTTCCTCACCGACCTCGCCACGGGCGCGAACGGGGCCCAGACCCCCATCGAGTACATCGGTCTCGACGTCGCGAACCCCTCGCACCCCTACGTCCCCACGCCCTGGACGGTGGAGGACACCCTCGCCGTCGGGCGCCTCCAGCAGTTCGAGCTCTCGGAGACCATCGAACAAGAGGTGAACTACGGACAGATCGGCGAGGCCTTCCTCGCCGCCTGCGGGAGCACGCCGGAGGCCCAATGCCTCTACGCCGGACTCTTCGCCGACCTGACCCGCTTCTCGCCGGCACGGAACACCTTCATCGTCCCGGACGCGAATGTCGCCCCGGCGGCCGTGACCGGGCTCCGCTCGAGCCGCGGCCTCGCCGACTCGCTCGCCCGGGCCCGGGCGCTCCTCTCCGCCCGCCCGCACGTGCTCGGCAGGCGCGGCCAGGTCGGGTCCAACAACTGGGTGCTCGACTCCACCATGGTCTCGGGAGGGGCCGGCGCGCTCGTCGCGAACGACCCGCACCTCTCCCTCACGAACCCGTCCATCTGGTACACGGTGGTGATCTCCTCGCCGACGAGGAACGTGGGCGGCTTCACCTTCCCCGGCATCCCCTTCGTCCTCATCGGGCACAACGACTACGTGGCCTGGGGCGACACCGTCGCCGAGTACGACGTGAGCGACGTCTATACCTTCCCGGCCGGCGCGGGCGGCCTCCCCATCACCTCCCCCGGGGTGACGCCGCTCTTCGTCCCCGGCGGCACCATCGACGTCCTGGGCGGGAACCCGGTGAACTTCCCGGTCCTCTTCATCCCGCAGTACGGGCCGGTGATCGCCGCAGGCACGACTGCGAGCCCGTTCGTGGCCGCGCGCTGGACCGGGCAGGAGGCCTCCGACGACTTCCTCGCCTTCTTCGACCTGAACTCGGCGACGAGCGTTTACGCCGCGGTGACCGCGCTCGCGAACTTCGAGGTGGGCGCGCAGAACTTCGTCATCGGAGACGTGCAGGGCAACATCGCCTACGACCCGCATGCCTACGTCCCCATCCGCAAGGCCGGCTGTTTCAACCCGGCGGTGGTGCCCTGGGCCCCCATGCCCGGGGACGGGAGCTGCGTCTGGACGGGGAGGATCTCCGACGCCGACCTCCCGCACCTCTTGAACCCCCCGGCGCACCGCATCGTCACCGCGAACAACGACATCACCGGATTCACGGCGGCCGACCAGCCCATCCAGTCGAATGGGGCCTACCTCTACGCCACCTGCGACCTCGGCTATCGCGCCACCGAGATCGAGGCGGACCTCCCCGGCAAGTCGGGTGGGTACACGCTCGATGACATGACCTCGGTGCAGGCCGACATCACCTCGCTCCTCGCCGCAGACGTGGTCCCCGGGCTCCTCGCCTGGTACGCCCAGGACGCGAGCGGGGTGACCGCCCAGGGACTCGAGGGCGCCGTGGCGGTCCTCGCTGCCTGGCAGGCCCAGTCGCCACCCTTCCAGACGCCGACCGGTCTCGAAACCTCCGACCCGGGCTCGGCGGCGACCGGAGACGCGAACACGCTCGCGGCCTCGAACGCCTCCATGCTCTTTCACGCGCTCCTGCCCCGGCTCGCGAGCCGGATCCTCGACCCGGTCCTCTCCCAAGTATCCCTCGACGGCGCGCCCCTCACCTCGCAACAGATGGTGAACCTCCTCGGCGATCAGGAGATGGCGAAGTACCTGGTGGCGCTCGCTGCCTACGCCCAGGGGAAGCCGCCCGCGGTGCCGCTCCTCACCGGCGCCGCCTCGGTGTGCGGGTCGAGCTGCGCCTCGCAGGCGGTGCAGGCGCTCGCCGACACCGTGAGCTTCCTCTCCTCCTCGACCGTGTTCGGGTCCGCGACCACGAGCGACTGGATCTGGGGCCGGCAGCACACCGTCACCTTCGACTCCGAGCTCGCCGCGGGAGGCGTCAACCTCTTCAACTACGGCCCCTTCGCGCGGCGCGGAGGGCTCTACACCGTCGACGTCGCGGACTTCGCTTGGTCCGACGGCTCCGCCGCAGGCTTCCCGGTGTCGGCGGGGCCGAGCGTGCGCTTCTCCGCGGAGATGATCTCCGGGGCCGTGCGCTGGCGCGCCGTCTACCCCGGCGGGCAGAGGGACTACCCCGGGTCCGCGAACTACGAGGACCAGGTCCCGACCTGGCTCGCGAACGCGCCGCAGGACCTCCCGTGGGGCCCGTCGCAGATAGCGGCCGCCACCCAGTACACCGTCGTCTTCACGCCCTGATCGGAAGGGCGCCGGGCGTTAGAATTCCCCGGTGCCCTTCGAGCTCAAGAGCGAGTTCCGTCCCCGCGGCGACCAGCCCCGCGCCATCGCGGAGCTCGTCGCCGGCCTGGGCCGTGGCGACCGGCACCAGGTTCTGCTCGGCGTCACCGGCTCCGGCAAGACCTTCACCATCGCCAACGTGGTGGCGGAGGTCCGCCGCCCCACGCTCGTCCTCGCACACAACAAGACCCTCGCGGCCCAGCTCTACGGGGAGTTCAAGGAGCTCTTCCCCTCGGCCGCCGTCCACTACTTCGTGAGCTACTACGACTACTACCAGCCGGAGGCCTACGTCCCCTCGACGGACACCTACATCGAGAAGGACTCGTCCATCAACGACGAGATCGACCGGATGCGGCACGCCGCCACCCACGCGCTCCTCACGCGCAACGACGTCCTCATCGTGGCGTCGGTGTCGTGCATCTACGGCCTCGGCACCGCCGAGGCCTACTACGGTCTCTTGCAGCAGCTCTTCCGCGGGCAGGAGTTCCTGCGAGATCGCTTCATTCGGTCCCTCATCGACATCCAGTACGAGCGGAACGACACCGACTTCCACCGCGGCACCTTCCGGGTGCGCGGGGATACCATCGAGGTCTTTCCGCCCTACGAGGAGGCGCGGGCGGTGCGGATCGAGTTCTTCGGAGACGTGGTGGAGCGGATCTCCGAGTTCGACCCCCTGCGAGGGAACGTGGTGGCGGAGCTCGACAAGGTCGCCATCTTCCCGAACAGCCACTACGTCTCCGCCCCCGAGGTCCGCAAACGCGCCATCGAGGGCATCCGCGTCGAGCTCCTGGCGCGGCTCCAGGAGCTCCGGGGGCAGAACAAGCTCGTGGAGGCTCAGAGGCTCGAGCAGCGGACGATGTTCGATTTGGAAATGCTCGAGCAGATGGGGTTTTGCACCGGCATCGAGAACTATTCTCGCTGGCTCTCCGGCCGCAAGGCCGGCGAGCCGCCGCCCTGCCTCCTCGACTACTTCCCCGCGGACTTCCTCCTCGTCGTCGACGAGTCCCACCAGACCCTTCCGCAGGTGGCGGGCATGTACCGGGGGGATCGGAGCCGGAAGGAGACGCTCGTGGAGTTCGGCTTCCGTCTCCCCTCGGCGCTCGACAACCGGCCGCTCCGCTTCGAGGAGTTCGAGGCCCACGTCCGGCAGGCCATCTTCGTCTCCGCCACCCCGGCGCAACTCGAGCTCGAGCGGGCCGGCGGGGTGGTGGTGGAGCAGATCATCCGCCCCACCGGGCTCATGGACCCCGAGGTGGAAGTGCGGCCGGTGGGCTCCCAGGTCGACGACCTCCTGGCGGAGATCCGCAAGCGCGCGGAGGCGAACGAGCGCGTCCTCGTCACCACCTTGACGAAGCGCATGGCGGAGGACCTGACCGAGTACTACACCGACGTCGGGGTCCGCTGCCGCTACCTCCACTCCGACATCGACACCCTGGAGCGGAGCGCGGTGATCCGCGATCTGCGACGCGGGGAGTTCGACGTGCTCATCGGCATCAACCTCCTCCGGGAGGGGCTCGACCTCCCCGAGGTGTCGCTCGTCGCAATCCTGGACGCGGACAAGGAGGGGTTCTTGCGCTCGGCGGTCTCCCTCATCCAGACCATCGGGCGGGCCTCCCGAAACGTGGCCGGCCGGGTCCTCCTCTATGCCGACCACGTCACCGAGTCCATGCGCCGGGCCATGTCGGAGACCGAGCGGCGCCGGGAGATCCAGCGCGGCTACAACGAGGCGAACGGGATCACCCCTCAGACCGTGAAGCGGAACATCACCGACCTCTCCATGTCCGTCTACGAGGCGGACTACTCGGTCCTCCCCGTCGCCGCGGAGGGGGCCGAGTACCAGAAGGACCAGATCCCGGCCATCGTGGCGGAGCTCGAGTCGGAGATGCGCCGGGCCTCCGAGGCGCTCGAGTTCGAGAAGGCGGCGGGGCTGCGGGATCGCATCTTGACCCTCAAGGACCTGGAGCTCGGGGTAGAGCGGCGCGCCGCCGGGTCCCGGGGCCTTCTCGGGAGCGGTGCCGTCGCGATCGCCGACGCCGTGGGGCGCGCACCCGCTCGCAGGCCCCAGCGGCGCCGGCGGCGCTAGGCGAGGGAAGCGGGAGGATCGAAGGGAGGGGCCGGTCGCTCGATGGACGGCGCGCTGAAGAAGAAGATCGACGAGCTCCCGGCGGAACCCGGCTGCTACCTGATGCGCGATCGGGCCGGCGCCGTCGTTTACGTGGGCAAGGCCGCATCGCTGCGGGCGCGGGTCCGCAGCTACTTCGACCGGGGCGGGGACGACCGCCACTTCGTTCCGCTCCTCGACGAGGTCCTGGGCGACGTGGAGGTCATCGTCACCCGCTCCGAGAAGGAGGCCGTCCTCCTCGAGAACGAGCTCATCAAGAAGCACAAGCCACGCTTCAACGTCCGTCTCCGGGACGACAAGGACTTCATCGTCCTCCGGCTCGACGAGCGCCACCCGTACCCTCGGCTGGAGGTCACCCGGGCGCGACAGCGGAAGGACGACGGGGCCCGCTACTTCGGCCCCTACTCGAGCGCCGGCTCCATCCGGGAGACCCTCCGGGTCGTGAACCGCTGGTTCCAGCTCAGAACCTGCAGTGACCACGTCTTCGACCACCGGAAGCGGCCCTGCATCCTCTACCAGATCCACCGCTGCCCGGCGCCCTGCGTCTACGAGGTGCCCGAGGTCGAGTACCGGGAGAGCGTCGCCGACGCGGTGGCCTTCCTCGAGGGGAAGGAGAGCGAGCTCCTCCCGCGGCTCCGCGCCCGGATGCAGGACGCGGCGGAGGGCCTGCGCTTCGAGGAGGCGGGGCGTCTCCGCGACCAAGTCCAGGCGGTGGAACGGAGCCTCGAGAAGCAGCGGGTCCTCATGGAGGACCAGGCCGACCGGGACGTCGTCGGCCTCCACCGCGAGGGCCCCGACCTCGTGGTCCAGCTCCTCTCCATGCGGGCCGGCCGCCTTCAGGAGTCACGGGCCTGGCCGGTCGCCGGGACCGAGTTCCCGGAGGAGGAGCTCCTCTCCTCGTTCCTCGCCCTCTACTACGAGAGGGCAGCCCCCCCCGAAGAGGTGCTCGTCCCCTTCCCGCCGGCGAACGGGGAGGCGGTCGCCGAGGTGCTCTCCGAGCGGCGGGGGCGGAGGGTGCGCCTCCTCGTGCCCCAGCGGGGGGCGAAGCTCGACCTCCTCGAGGCGGCGCGGCGGAACGCCGAGCAGTCCTTCCGGGGGTGGCGGGAGGAGGGGGAGCGGCGCGAGGAGGCCCTCGCCGCGCTCACCCGCTCCCTCCACCTCGCCCGCGAGCCGCGCTGGATGGAGTGCTACGACATCTCCACCTTCCAGGGATCGCTCGCGGTCGGCTCCGGCGTCTCGGTCCGGGACGGGCAGCCGGACAAGGCGAACTACCGCCGCTACAAAGTGCGGGGGGTCCTGGGCCAGGACGACTTCGCCATGCTCCACGAGGTCCTCTCGCGGAGGCTCAAGCGCGCGCTCGCCGAGGGGGCGCTCCCCGACCTCATCGTCATCGACGGCGGCAAGGGACAGCTCTCCGCGGCGCTCGCCGCTGCCCACGACCTCGGCATCGCCACCCGGCCCGCGCCCGGCAACCCCGGAGTCCCGTTCGTGCAGATGGTCGCGCTCGCGAAGAGCCGCTCCCTCGACCCGGCGGCGCTCGGGACCGCCCGGGTGGTGGGGCGGCGGGCCTCGCCGGGCGCAGGGATCGCGGCGGCGGCGGAGCGCGCCGACCGGGGTTACCTCCAGGAGTCCGCGCGGAGCCCGGAGCGGGTCTTCGTCCCCAACCGGAAGGACCCCATCGTGCTCCGGCAGAACTCGGCCGAGCTCTACGCGCTCGTCCGCCTCCGGGACGAGGCCCACCGCTTTGCCATCGAGTTCCACCGGAAGCTCCGCCGGGCCCGGAACCTCGAGTCGGTCCTGGAGGAGATCCCCGGCATCGGGGGAGGGCTCCGCAGGGCGCTCCTCCGCCACTTCGGCTCGCTCAAGCGCGTGCGCGAGGCCCAGGCCGAGGAGATGGCGGCCGTGCCGGGACTCGGGCCCGCTCGGGCCCGGCTCGTCTACGACTTCTTCCACGCTCCCGGCGCCGGCGAGGCCCCGCCCCGGCTCGAGGAGGCCGAGGTGGACGCGGCGATCGCGGAGGAGGAGAGCCCGCCGCCGGGCGCCGGCCCCGGGGGGACCCCGCCCGGAGGAGAGCACCGCGAGCCTTGATCGTTTCCAGGCGAAGCCTTATCTACGTCTCCACCCGAGGAGGGACCATGACTCCACCCGCCACCGACGTCGCCATCGCACCCGTGGTGGATGAGCTCTGCCGCGAAGCCGCCCCCATCCTCGCCGGGCACAGCCGCATGGTCCTGCCCTCCCGCTCCCGGGTGATCGAGATCGTGGAAGAGATCCGATCGGTGTTCTTCCCCGGGTACTTCGGAGAGGCCGACCTCCGCGCCGACACCCTCGCCTACTTCGTCGGCTACACGCTGGACCGGCTCCTCCGGTCGCTCGAGGAGGAGATCCGGCGGGCGGTGGCGTTCTGCGACAAACACGACTTCGAGACCTGTCACCACTGCGCCGAGATGGCGAAGAGCGTGGTGCGGAGGTTCGCGGCCCGCCTCCCCGAGGTCCGCAGGCTGGTGGCCTCCGACGTGGAGGCGGCCTACGAGGGCGACCCGGCCCTGAAGACGAGGGACGAGGCCATCTTCGCCTACCCGGGCATCCTCGCGGTCACGAACCAGCGCATCGCCCACGAGCTCCACGTCCTCGGCGTTCCCCTCATCCCCCGGATCATGACCGAGTACGCGCACACGCTTACCGGCATCGACATCCACCCCGGAGCGCGCATCGGGGAGAGGCTGTTCATCGACCACGGGACCGGGGTCGTGGTGGGCGAGACGAGCGTCATTGGCAAGGGGGTCCGCATCTACCAGGGAGTCACCCTGGGAGCGAAGAGCTTCCCGCTCGACGAGCACGGAAACCCCATAAAGGGCATCGACCGCCACCCGGTAGTGGAAGACGACGTCGTCATCTACTCCGGCGCGACCATCCTGGGGCGGATCGTCGTCGGCAAGGGCTCGTCTATCGGGGGCAACGTCTGGGTCACCCGCGCCGTCCCCCCCGGCAGCCGCGTCACCCAGAGCGAGGCGCGCGAGGACCGCTGGGACAAGGGCGGCGGCATCTAGAGGCCGCGCGTTCGCTCGGGCCGGCCTGCGCTCGAGAACAAGAAGGTTCTCGTCCCGGAGTCGCAGGGGAGGGGGAGGCCCTGGAGGCGCTCCGCGCCGCGAAGAGACTCACTGTCAGGCCGCGTTTGCGGGATGGCATTCGGAACTCTGCGACAGTGGATGAGCCGAACACCGCACCGAGGGTTCCCAAGCGGAATAGCGTAAACGGCTTAGTCGCCTATATCTCGCGCGCCTTGCAATTGGGATCTGCAATCTCGACACGGCGGTTCTTCGCCCTTCCCACATCGGTGTGGTTGTCGGCCACGGGCTTGGTCCTTCCATAGCCCTTTGCCGAGAGGCGCGTTGCGGCAATGCCATGCTGCCTGAGCCACGTGACTACCGCGTGTGCGCGTGCCTCCGACAGCTTCTGATTATAGGCATCGTTGCCGACGTCGTCGGTGTGGCCCTGGATCACCAGCTGGAGCCTGGTGTCCTTGGTGAGCAGAGAGTGAATCTGCTGCAGCAAGGGATCGGACGCTGCCTGCATAGCGGACCTATTGAAATCAAAGAGAAGCCCGTAGAGCGCCACGTGGCACTCCTTCTTGAGGTCGGCTCCCAGGTCCTTCGTCGCGGCCCCGGGTCGGCCACCCGGATGTCGCAGGTGTCGTTCTTGTGCAGGCTGGCCCACAGGTTGCGCCCATTCTTCGTAAAGTGCGCGGAGATGCCCACGCCGGCGCCTTCGCGTTCATCCACGGTCATACAGCCAGCCTTGGTCAGCGCATCGTGATAGGCGGCGCGAGATAGCCAAGGCGATCCCTGATTCCGGGGCAACCGCGGCCGTTCCGGATGAAGCCCGATCTCTGAACGCATGGCCAGGCGGTGGGCAAGGCCGGTCGCCGGGAGCGTTGACGGCGCTGGGTAGTCACTGTCAGCGACCGCGACCGGAAGCGGATCCAGCGCGGGCTCGCCGTGTCGGCTGAGGCGAGCCCCCGTCGCCGGCGGCAGACTCGCTACCCCTTCAAGGCGAGGCCGAGCACCCGGTCGAGCTCCTCCGGGTGAAAGGGCTTGTCGAGCCGGCGCTCGGGGAACCGCGCCAAGAACTCCTGTGCCTCCTCCGTGTAGGCGCCTCCGGTCATGAAAATCGTGCGCTCCGCCAGGGACGGGCGGATGGCGTGCAGGCGCTCGTAGAGCTCCATCCCGGTCATCTCCGGCATCATGAGGTCGCAGACGATCCCGTCGAACTCCCCGCCGCCGTCGAGGAGCTCGAGGGCCAGCCTGGCGGAGCTGGCGAGCGTCACCTGGTACCGGTGGGTGAGGAGCCTCGCCATGGCCTTCGCCATGCGGGTCTCGTCGTCGACGATGAGGATGCGAGGCTTGGCGTGCGCGCCGGTCATCGGGCTACGTGGCTTCCGCGCGGGAGCCCTCCCCCCACCCGCCGTACGGAGCCATAGCATGTTCCCTCGCCGCGGCGCGAGGAGGGGCCCCTGGACCCTCCGGAAAGGCGCCCTGCGTTTCCCGGGAACCCTTTCCTGCGGTTTTGGCTCACACGGAGCGAATGCCCATCTACGAGTACGCCTGCAAGAAATGCCGCCGGGTTTTCGAGGAGTTCGTGGTCCGGAGCTCCGACCTCGCGGAAATCACCTGCCCGTCGTGCCGGACCCGGGAGGTGGAGAAGGTGATGTCCCGGCCGGCCGCCGTGGCCGGCAGGGGGGGGACGGGGGGAAGCCCGGGATGCGGCCCGGTCGGTTGAAGGTTCTGACCTCCGCGCGGTCGCGCGGATGAAGGTGTCCTGACCACATCGGGTGGCGCGAGGTGCTCGCTGGTCCCCCCTTCCCGGGATAGGATCAGGACGCTCCATGCCCACGCACCACGCGAGCGATTTCAACCTCGAGTTCGTCGCCGAGACCCTCCAACGCCAGGGGATCCTGCGCGACGACGACCGGCGCACCGCCTACGCGCGCGAGAACGTCCAGCGAGCGAAGCTCCTGCGCGGCCTCGCCGGGAAGGGCGGTCGGGCCCTGCGGCGGGCCGACCTCTCGCCCATCGAGCTCCTCGCCTCCTTCCAGTTCCCGGACGCGCGGCGGGAGGCGGAGCTCGTCGACGAGGACAAGGCCACCCAGGCCGTGGCCGAGACCCTGGGAATCGCCTACCGGAAGATCGACCCCCTCAAGCTCGACGCCCACCTCATCACCCGCACCCTGTCTCGCCCCTTCGCGCGCAAGCACGCCGTCCTGCCGCTCGAGAGGCGCAACGGGTCGCTCGTGGTGGCAGCCGCCAACCCCTTCGACCGGGAGCTCTTCGAGAACCTCCACGTGCTCACCGGGATGTCCATCGACCCGGTGTTGTCCGCCCCCGCCGACATCCATCGGGCCATCGCCGAGGTCTACGGGTTCCGGGAGCAGATCCGCGAGGCGCAGACGCAGGTCGGGACCGGGATCGCGGACGGCGTACCGGACATCGGCAACCTGGAGCAGTTCGTGAACCTGTCCGGCCTGGAGGCGCTCGAGGCCTCCAGCGAGCCGGTAGTGGCAGCGGTGGAGTACCTCCTCCACTACGCCTTCGAGCAGCGCACGAGCGACATCCACGTCGAGCCTCGGCGCGAGGAGTCCATCATCCGCATGCGCATCGACGGGGTGCTCCACCCCGTCTACCGGATCCCGAAGGGGGTCCACGGGGCCATCGCCAACCGGCTCAAGATCATGAGCCGGCTCGACATCTCGGCGCGACGTCCCCAGGACGGCCGCATCCGCACCGCGCGCGGCGACACCGAGATGGAGCTCCGCGTCTCCACCATCCCCACGGCCTTCGGGGACAAGATCGTGGTGCGCATCCTGGACCAGCAGGTGCTGGTACGGGACCTCTCGGAGCTCGGCTTTCTCGGCGACGAGCGGGAGCACTTCGAGGGGTGGCTGGAGCGCCCCCACGGCATGGTGATCGTGACCGGCCCCACCGGTTCGGGAAAGACCACCACCCTCTACTCCGCGCTCCAGGCGCTTGCCTCGCCGGAGATCAACATCGTCACCATCGAGGACCCCATCGAGATGGTGCACGAGGACTTCAACCAGATCGCCGCGAACCCCAAGACCGGCACCGGATTCGCCGAGGCGCTCCGCCACGTGCTGCGCCAGGACCCGGACGTGATCATGGTCGGCGAGGTGCGGGACGCGGAGACCGCCTCCCAGGCGGTGCAGGCCGCGCTCACCGGCCATTTGGTCCTCACCACCCTGCACACGAGCGACACGGTGGGCGCGGTCGCCCGCCTGCGGGAGCTCGGCGTTCCCGGCTTCCTCATCTCCGCCACCCTCACCGGGGTGGTGGCCCAGCGGCTCGTGCGGCAGGTCTGCCCGACCTGCGCGGAGGACGTGCTCCTCACCGCCGACCAGGTGGCCGAGCTCGGGGTGCGCCACCCGGAGGACCACGCCGGAAAGCTCGTGGCCCGCCGCGGGGTGGGGTGCGCGAAGTGCCGCTTCACCGGCTTCTTCGGGCGCACCGGCATCTTCGAGGTGCTCACCGTGAATCCGCGATTCCGCCACCTCGTCGCCGAGGGCGCCACGCCCGAGGTCCTCGGGCGCACGGCCCGGCAGGACGGGCTCCGGACGCTCCGGGAGCACGCCGTGCTGAAGGTGGCCGCAGGCTTCACCTCCTTCGAGGAGGCCATGCGCTGCACCGCCGACGCGGAGGGCCGGCGGTGACGCCCGTGTCCGAGGAACTCGCGGCCCTCTGGTCGGCGGGGACGGCTCTCATCTACCTCGTCACCGGCGAGGAGGAGCGGGCGGTGCGGCTGTGCCGGGCGGCGGCCCAGGTCTCCGACGCCAACGTGGCAGTCTGGTCCAGCGTAAGGGGGCTCGACCCCGTCGCTCCCTCCGCGAAGTCGCCGGTCGCGGTCGTGGAGGCCGCGCTCCAGGCGCCCGCCCCCTTCCTGGCAGTGCTCCTCGACTTCCACGAGGCC
>Ga0335077_10006425_pt1 | contig 14525 bp, 11 predicted proteins | sample Lox_Sample_31_FD_207151 | JGI IMG/M metagenome (GOLD analysis project Ga0335077, IMG submission 207151) | Soil microbial communities from Loxahatchee National Wildlife Refuge, Florida, United States - Lox_Sample_3.1 | ecosystem: Environmental > Terrestrial > Soil > Wetlands | place: USA...
CGTAGACCGTCATCTCGTCGCGGTCAAACTTCACCCTTTCCACCGCGCCGGAATTCCACGCCAGCAGCCGCGCCACCGCGGGGTGGTTCTTGAGCTGTTCGAGATCCGTAACGGGCGGGGCTAAAGGCATTACACAGTACCTCGTCGATCGGCCGAGGTCTCGCCCCAATCCAGCACTCCCTTTTTCCAGATGTAGAAGAAGCCCACCAGAACGATGGCGATATATACCATCATCTCCCAGAACCCGAACATCCTCAGTTCGCGTAGAATCACCGCCCAGGGATACAGGAAGACCGCTTCTACGTCGAAAAGAATGAACAACATGGCCACCAGGTAGAATTTCACCGAGAAGCGTTCCCTGGCATCGCCCACCGGGGTCATTCCGCACTCGTAGGGAGACAATTTTGCGCGTGTGGGCTTACGGTAACCGATAACCCAGGAGAGCAGCACAATCACAGTCGCCAGCGCCCCAGCAACGAGGAAGTGAATCAGCAACGGGAGGTAGCGGGCGAAGTAATTGTCGGGCATAGGAGAGCTAGATATAATGCGCTGCCAGCACTGAAAATTCTAGATTAGGGTCACAGTGCGGCAGTGTCAAGCGAGGGAAGCGCCCCGTTGCAGCAGTCGGACGGAAGCGCGCCCGGCTTGGGCAGGCGCTCTCTTTGCGACCTTCGCGTTTCTTGCGGTTTAAGGCTTTGAGCTTCTAGCGCAACGGACGCAAAGAGGACAAGGAAGACTCTAGCGTATTTCCGGGCCCCCATGATCTTCGGCTTCAACACCGACATCAAACACGGCAACGTCGTCTACCACGTGCAGAGTGAGGCCCGGGAGGCCGACCTGCAACTGCAAACCCAGGTGTTCGTCAGGGGACGCTGCATCGGCAAGCGTGCCACTTCGTATGCGGAGAATGCTTCAGAGTCCGGTTTCAACGATCAGCAGAAGGAGCAGATCCTGCGCGAGCAGCACCGCCTGGTACTCGATTCCATCCGCGAGGGGCGGATTGATGATGTCATCGAACAACTGGCGCCGCCAGCCCCTGCTGCCGCTCCGGCTCCGCCTTCGCCGGCTCCGCCTGAGCCACCTCTACCTGTACCTGCTCCGGCTGCAACGGGGCTTGACGTACGCTGGCTGAATGCCGACGCCATCCACTCCGATCAGACCTTGGTGATGCGTCTGCAGGTGACGGAAGATGGGGCGGGCCTGGAGGGCGCAACCGTCACGATCCGCTTTTCCCGCGCTGACGCCGCGCCGTTCTATGCCCAGCGCATCACGGATCCAGACGGCAATGTCGAGATGAGAATCGAAATGGATGAGTCGCTGCTCTCGGACTCTTCCATCCTGGTGCAGGCCAGCCACACCGGCCGCCTGGCGACGCGAAAGTTCCAGCTGCGAAAAGTGGAAGCCTAGCGTCGTCGGCCCAGCCTAAGCGGCCTGCCACGCTGAGGCGCTGTGGTCAGGGCTCGAGCTTCAGTTCATGCGCCTTGGCCTTCTGCACCGTCTGTTCGGAGAAGGGCCACGGAAACGTAAAGCCCTCATACCAGGCACGCCACTGGTCCATGTAGTAGGGGCTTAGGAAGTTCCCGCCTTCCCCGGTCACCAGATTCAGTGTTGACTGGTCCAAATCCGCCAGATTCACGGTCAGCCGTTCAGAAGGCCCGTGCCGCCGCGTGACCGCTTTCACTGTGAAGGCACTGCCGGACTGCTCCCGCATCCCGGGCCCCGTCCAGTGCTGCAGGACGGGAATCTGCCCCAGAATGGGATGCTGAATTTCAACCGGGTTGAAGTTTCCCCACCCCCAGGACAAGAGATCTTTGGGAGCGTCCCTGTCACTTACCGCCGCGTCGACTGCAGCCGCAAGCAACTCGTTGTAGTCCGAATATTTCTCCGGGAGCCAGCGCTTGGGCTGGTGGGCCAGCACATTCTCCATCCAAACCGAGCGCATCGCCCACTGATAACTCTTCCAGCTGAGCTCGGTCGAGTCAGCGCGGTCCTGAGAAGCGGGCCCCAGTTTTGGTTCGAGCAGCAGCCGTGTCAGTTCAGCACGGGCACGGTATTGCAGCGTGGCCGCGGCGGAATCCGCGCTCATATGCCCGTCCCACTGCCGCAGAACATCGGCTGCCTGTTGGGCGCGGGCCGTGGCCTTCCTGGCGTGGTCTACCGCGTAAACAAATCGTTCCGCGAAGTAACGCTCGCCCTCAGAAAGAGTGTCGGTCTGCAGCGCCAGCATGTCGGCCGCCGAGAATTTCCTGCCCGATTCCAGCACACGATAAATGCGGGCGGTACGCCAGGGAGCCTCCCATTCCGTACTGATCGAAAATGGATAGCCGTCCGGCGTGATTCGCCCGTTGGCGGTCGCGATCACGCCCGTTGGCGGGTTGAAGACGTTCGGCAGTTGATCGAACGGAATGTAGCCCGTCCACTCATGGACGTTGTCGCTACCGTTCTCGGGCAGGCTGCCATCACCGGTGGCGCGAATCGGAACTTTCCCCGTGGCCTGGTATCCGATGTTTCCTTCCACGTCGGCGTACACCGCGTTCTGACCCGGCGCATCCATTTGCGAGAGGGCCTGCCGGAATTCCGTCCAGTTTTGCGCCGAATCGAGCGCAAAGAACGGGCCGCGGATTCCGTCGTACAAAGTCCAACGCAAGGCCAAAGGCCGGGATTCGCCGGGAACCAGTTCGCTGATGATCGGCCCATGGCGGGTGACGGTGACGTCAACCATCACGTCCTGGCCGCCCTTTACGTGAATGATTTCCCGGCGGTGGTCTGCCTTCTTCCAGCCGTCGGGTGTCTGATACTGGCCGCTGGCGTCAAGCGTCTCGATATAAGCGTCCTCAACTGTAGGCCCGACATTGGTGAATCCCCAGGCAATACGCTGGTTGTGCCCAACGATGACGTAGGGCATGCCCGGGAGTGTCACTCCTGCCACATCGAGATTTCCAGAGCGCAGGTGCGCTGCGTACCACAAATTGGGCATCTGGTGGCCGAGGTGCATATCGTTCGAGAGCAGCGGCTTGCCGGTTACGGTATGCGCCCCCGACACTACCCAGTTGTTCGAGCCGACAGCAAAGGGCTCTTCGCCGGCCACGTCCAGATCCCCGCTCAAGGGAAGGGTCTGTGTCAACTGAGGCGTTGGCGCGTCGTTGGTCATGGAGCCCGGCTCTTGTTCTTCCTCGTTGTCGTCGGAATCCGGTGGCGCCTCCAGTGCAGGCCTTGCCGCGCTCGGAGGCCGGTCATGCCAGGAAGTATTCACATACAAGTCGGCGGTAAGCTCCGGTCCCAGCTTGGCCAGCACTTTCTCACGCACGAGAGCGTCATTGAAGTGACCGTGGTTGAGGTCCTTCACCATCTGCGCCGCAATCACCATGGAGTCTTCCGGTGTCCAGGGTTGGGGAGAGTACTTCAGGATGCGAAACTCCACGGGCAACCGTTCGCGATGACTTTCAATAAAGGCGTTCACCCCGCCTGCGTAAGCGGCAAAGTGCAAGCTTTCTTCCGGGGTAGCCAGCTCGACCGATTTACGCGCCGCCGCGCGGAGTCCCAGGATGCGTTGCTCGCGGTCGTGTTTTACGTACTCAGCACCAAGAATTTCGGACAGTTCGCCTGCGGCAAATCGGCGCATTCCCTCCATCTGCCAGAGGCGGTCCTGAGCGGTCACATAGCCTTGGGCGAAGAACAGGTCTTGCAGGTTCGAAGCCTGGATCGTGGGAATGCCGTGCCCATCCCGCAGAACGGTAACCGGCGTGGACAGTCCAGCAACGCGCACCGTGCCGTCCAACTGAGGTAGGGCAGAATGAGCGATGCGGAAGCACCAGCCGCAGACTCCCAGCACCGCCAGCAGCAGGACCCCTATCAAACAGCCCAGGGTGCGCCAAAGCCAGCGCCGCAAGGCTGGCGCCGAAACCGGAATTGTCGAAGTCGCCACTTTGTGCCCGGTAGCCGTCATTCTAGGGGACGTGATCGCGCCCGGACAAATCGCGTGTTGGTGCGGGGTTGTCGAAGGATGTTCTTGGTGGACCTGGCAAGCGTCCGGGTCGCCGACGCGGCAGGATTCAGAATCGTGCCGGCCAGAGAGTCAGGTTCGTGCGCAAACTGTCATTGCAGTACCTCACCCCTTTCCAGACATGCTTGCGGCGATCCGTTTCGATCGAACCGGATCTCTCCCGACTCGTCCGCGCAGAAGGCGCGAATTCCGGTCTGATTGTGCTTGAGAGGATAAGCCACAATCTGGAACTTGGTTTTCGCTCCTCCGGGAATTTCCGAAGTGCAGCCGCGGACTGCAAAAAGGTAGCCGTTGCCGGTTCCCCCCGCAAGGTCAGGGTTGAGGTCTCCCGACCCCACCACCGTCGGCAGATCGCAAGAGTACCCTTCCTCCGGATGGCCCACCTGATAGGTGATCTCCGCCGTTACCATCAGCCGAACCGTCTTCACCGCCGTAGCCTCATTGGCAGCCATGCGCGCCCTCAGGAGGTTGGGAATGGCGATTGCCGCAATGATCAGGATGAGGGGGATGCAAACAATCCCCATGTAGCCCAGAATCAAACCTGCAATCGCCAGCCCTTCCCCCTTTATCCTTCCCGCGCTCTTCTTGATCTCCGAGAGCGAGACGTGTCCCAGGATGATGGCCAGGATGGCCGAGGGGAGCAGCAAGAACAGGATCCCAAAAATCAGGCTGGCGATTGCCATACCGCTCGTCGGGACAGATCTGGAAGGCGGCGGGCCACTGCCGGTAATCGAGTCGGAAATTGAAGCCGGCGACGCGTCCTGCTCCTTGCCGCAGACTCCGCAGAAGGACGTTCCGGGGGTGAGAGCGTTTCCACACTGCTTGCAAAACACGGTCTGAACTCCTGAGTGCGCCCGCCGTTCGGCTCGTCATTCTCCGGCCAGCTGCCCGACAAAGTGCTGGCCACACTACTCCTCGTCATGAGCAGCGTCAAGCCCGTCCACGCAGCCCGCTGCAAGTGCAACCGCATGAGGACAGGCCTGTTTCAGAGGTCGCTCCTCGCGAGGCGTTAGCCCCTGACTTGAAGCAGTCTGTGGAGGTGTCAACCGCGGGGCTTCCGACCCGGTTTCCTCGCCTGTGGATTCCGTTTGCCTTGGGCCCCTGATTCTGGTAACGTGCTGCCCTGAAACGGTTTGCGGCCCGTATTCGGTCGCTTGTCAGGCCGTATGAACCGCGAAAGTGAACCCGTCCTCGGGAGGGACCGCATATGGCTTTTTGCAGCGGATGTGGAGCGCAGGTACCGGACGGCGCAGCGGCGTGTCCGGCGTGTGGCCGTGCCGTAGGCGGAGGCGCAGCGGCAGCACCCGCGGCGGCGTCCGGCGGGGGGATGACGGACAATGTAGCCGGCATGCTGGCTTACGTAACCATCATTCCGGCGATCATCTTTCTGGTGATGGAGCCATACAACAAGAAACGCTTCGTACGCTTCCACGCTTTTCAGAACATCTTCTTCTGCGTGGCCTGGATCGTTCTCTGGATCGCCCTGTCCTTCGTGGGCATGATTCCGGTGCTGGGCTGGTTCACACTGCTGATCTGGCCGCTCCTCGGCCTGGGTGGATTGATCCTCTGGATCATCTTGCTGATCAAGGCCAACCAGGGGCAGATGTTCAAACTGCCCATCATCGGCGATCTGGCTGAGAAGCAAGCCAACGCCATGTAGTCTGCGGCGTCGCGGCCACCTGATTCCGCCGGCCTCCCGTTGCTGGAGGCCGGCGCCCTCCCCTAAGCCTGCGAGTTGCCGGACCCAGTCGAAACCTCTGCGAAGGGCCCGATTCCTGAGTAGTGGCAGTTGGGGGCTGGGGTTCTGTCGTCCCTCGTACACAAGGCTTAGAACGTTGGCGGCTAAGACCGCCGCCGGGCGCGCGGCGTGCAAACTATCGGTCGGGAGCTTCGCCTTCCGTCAAATCGGAACAACCGCCGCCAAGAAGCGATTGGCGTCGGCTGTGATGAGGCCGGAAAGATCGCAAGCAGAGCCATTATCCACCGCCGTCCCTTGACAGAACCTTCTCCGCAATGGCATTCCTATTCTCTTTGCTCTTGGTAGGGGGCTCGTGATGCCGGGTTCGTCCCTGCTGTGGCGAAAGAACAGCAAGCTCCACCCTGAGGAAGTTTGAAAGTTCGCATCTTCTATCACGACAAGTGTTTCGACGGCGCGTCCTCCGCGGCGCTTTTTGCGCGCTTTTATCAGGAGCGCATTCGCGGCGATGTGCAATTCGTGTACTCCGGCCTGCTGCACCGTGCCGGCTCGCTGTTCGACGAACGGCAATTCGATGGCGATGAGAACGCCATCGTCGACTTCAAATATTCCAGCTCTCCGAAGATCACCTGGTGGTTCGACCATCACCAGAGTGCCTTCCTTACGCCTGACGATGCGGCCCATTTCGAGCAGGACCAGAGCAACCGCAAGTTCTACGATCCGGATTTCAAGTCCTGCACCAGCTTTATCGCCATGGTGGCACAGGAGCGCTTCGGCTTCGATCCGACGCCGGTAAAAGACCTTATCCACTGGACTGACATCATCGACGGTGCGCTCTACCCCGACGCTCGCACCGCCGTGGAGATGAAAGAGCCGGCCATGAAGCTCACCATGGTGATCGAATCGGCGCGCGACTATAAATTCGTACCCACGCTCATCCCGTTGTTGGCCACGATGCCGCTCGGCGAGATTCTCGAGGAGCCGTTCATCGCTCCGCTACTTCCGACGCTCCTGGATCGCCACCAGCGTTCCATCGGAATTCTGCGCGAGCGGACGGAATTCGAGGACGGAACAATCTTCTTCGACATCACGGACCACGATCTCGAGGGCTACAACAAATTCATCCCTTATTACCTCCACCCCGAGTCGCTTTACAGTGTAGGCTTAAGTAAGAGCGCCTTCCGCGTGAAGGTTTCGGTGGGCTCCAACCCCTGGGCGGAATCAGAAAACCTGGTGAATCTCGCCAGGATCTGCGAGCGCTACGGTGGCGGCGGCCACGCTCGGGTGGGAGCGATCTCCTACGAGGTGAATCAGGGTGAGGCTGCGCACAAAGCGGCGGCAGAAATCGTGCAGGAGTTGCGTGCCAGCGTGCGCAACCGTGCTCTCTAACTGGCAAACGGCGAACACGAGGAAGCCTCCATGCTGTTCAGCCTGAAACCCTGGCGAATCCCGGAGCGTCGGCAGTTACGCGTGCTGCGCCTGGTGGCTTCCTTCGAAATGCTGAAGGGTCTGGTGGTGTTGCTGGCCGCAGTCGGGATCCTCTCCCTGGCGCACCGCGACGTTTGGGATGTCTCCGCCACCCTGCTGCGCCTTCTGCACATCCACCATACCCACCACTACTGGGAGGTCTTCCTCAAGCTGGCCCACCGTGTTACCGACGAAAAGCTCTGGATGGTGGCAGTGGGCGCGGTCGTCTATTCCAGCCTGCGTTTTGTGGAAGGTTACGGCTTGTGGCGGGCGCGAGCGTGGGCGGAATGGGTTGCCTTCTTTTCCGGCGCCGTTTATCTGCCCTTCGAAATCTACGAGTTGTCGCTGGGCATTACTCTGTTCCGCACAGCGATCTTCGCAGCGAACCTGGCCATCGTGCTTTACATGTTGTGGTTGCGCCTGCAAGCCCGTGAGGCGCACTTGCTCGCTGAATCCGAACCCTCAGACTCGAGAGGTTTGTCCGGCGGGCCTGATCGGGGCTGGTCTCTCTAGCCACCCTTGGGGAGGGGCGTGCCTTCAGATCGTGCGGAAGCCTGGACGCGTGCTCCCTGTCTATTGCTAATTCAGCGGGACATGGATCGTTCCCACTAGTCCCGTGCGGCCATCCTGCACTGCGAGGCGCACCTGATTGGCGCCGATTTTCGGGTCCACGTCCATGTGCAGCAGCATGCCGTGCTGCAGGATCTTCTGATAAGTGTCGTTGTCGAAAGCTTGGTCTACCTTATTGCTCTCGTTGGAGATCAATTTCCCATCTGCCGAGTACATGGTGGAGTAGAAGAGCACCGTCATCTTCTTCGCGCCGGAAGAATCCTCGGCGGAAAGCGTACTGGCATCCACCAGGAAATCCACCCCGAGTTTGCCTTTAGCCGAATTGGCGTCCGCAGCTACTACGCGGGCGCTGAAGGAAACCTGGCTCGCGGCCACGGGATTGTTGAGCGCCGAGGCAACCTCCTGGCTCGGGTTATAGCCCTTGATCTGGGAGGGATCAATGGCGTAGTAGCCACGCCGGTGGAAGGATTCGATGCCGCCCTGGTTCACCTTGACTTTGATCGAGCGATACTTGCCGTCGTACTTCTTGTTCTCGGGATAGTAGCCCAGGGTATAGGTGGCGCTTGCGTCGTCGAAAGCGCGTTCCACGCCGTCCTTGATTTCATTCTGGTTCACATAAGCGCGCCCGCCCGTCTCGCGCGCCATTTCCCGCATGGTTTCCTGCGAGTCGACATCGGTGGAGATGGACAGCCCCCGTGCGTCCACGGGATAGATGGCCACCTGTGCGCTCGCCAAACGGGCGGCAGTTTCACGGACTTCCCCGGCGTGCGATTGGCGGAGAAAGGCCGCATTGCTCCCAGCCCCGTGCTCTTCCGCCCGGCGCGTGTCAAAGCTGGGCAGGTCTTCCTCCAGTTCAGCTTTGCTGACGTCGCTGTTTTCCGGGATCAGCGAGAACGGCAGGTGACCCGTTACCCAGATCACGCTCTTGCGGCCTGGCAAGCCACCCAAGATCCGGCTCAGACTATTCAGAGCGTTCAGAGTAATCACCGCTCTTTGATCCTCTGCATATGCAACCTGAATCCCCGCAAAAGCCGCTACCGCAGCCTGGGTGGCCGCGAGCTGCGCGTCGGCTCCGGCTCCGTGCAGTCCCGCACTGCCGGAATTGGCCGTGGTAACCGGTGCAGTGCTGGCATCCATCGCTGTCACCACGCTCCCCGCATTGGGCGTTCCCTGTGCCATGGTCGTGCCCGGCCGCGCCGCACTGGCAAATTCCTGGGGTTGCGGATTGAAACGCTGCAACGCGGCATAGAGGATCTGCGGATCGCTGGTGAAGTCCTGCAGCACTCCTAAGCCTCCGGTGAGGGTGAACACGGCCATTCTTGCGCCCGGTTTGTATTGTTCCTGCACAAACCGCAGCATCTGCCGCCGGGCGTAGGCTTGATCCTTAAACTCCGTGTTCAAAGCGTCGAGCAGCATGACGGTAATCGCGGCCCCTGGGGAGCGGTACTGCGGACGGTTCGAGTAAATCCCAGGGGGCAACGGCTGGGCGGCCGCTTTTTCGGTCGGCTTGGCGAACATGGAGATTTTCTGCGCCTTGCCGTTCTCTTCAAGCACGAAGTCTTCAGGGCGGAGTGTGTTGACGGGCTTGCCCTGTTTGTCAGTTACCACCACGTCGACCAGGACGAGGTGAGTGGTCACGCGAAGAGTTGGAGCTGGCACTTCGGATGCAGGGGTCGGTGCCTGAGCCCAGGCCGCCGCCCCGGTGATTGCCCAGAGGGTGGGCACCATCAAGTGCAGACCATAGCTGCGGATTCGATCCAGACACATAGCCGTGAACCTCGGCCCTTTCGCAGCCCGCTACGTTATTACCTTTGGTCGGTTTTTTTCAACTTATTTGACGGCGGCTTGTTCCGCCGCGCCGCAAGCTCAGGTGCCGTCCGGCGTTATAGTTCAGCCTTCACGGCAGAGATATATACTGCGGGGCACTCGCACTTCCGAACCAGTCATGGTCTTCATGGACACGCCTGTCGTGGTTGGCGCGATAATCTAGGCGGAGCATTGATTCCCGCGATGAGGCTTACCTCCTGGCAGTACATCCCGTTGCACGGCGGATTCGATTGCAGTGGGATCGAGGTCATGGGCCGCCGGGCCTGCGCCACACTCGTGTTGCTCTTGATAGGCATTCACTGTCCAGCCCAATCGCCGAATCCGCCGCTCGCATCCCTGTTGCACCAGGGACAGGCCGCTCTCGATAGCGGCGATTATGCGCTAGCCGCGGGCAACTTCGAAAAAGCACGCCAGTTGGCTCCGCAGAATCTCGAGGTCAATCGCGGGCTCCTGCTGAGCTATCTCCAGGGGCAGCGCCTGGACGCCGCTGAGGAAGTGGGAATGGCCGCACTCGCCCAGTGGCCCAGGGATGTTCAGCTGCAACACTGGCTGGGGCTGGTTTACTTCAAGAAAGGAGACAAGGCGAAAGCGCTGGAGTTGCTGCGCGGCGCGGAGCGTCTGGATGCCTCGCAATCCGCTATTCATTTCGACCTTTCGCTGGTTCTGCTGTCGAGTGAGCAGTATCCCGAAGCGGCCGTGGAATTGGAAAATGCGAACCGCCTCGACCCGAAAAATGCCCTGTCCCACGTGCTGCTGGGCCGTGCCTATCAAAACAGTAATCGCACCGAGCAGGCGTTGGAGCAATTCCAGACCGCTCTGAAACTGGATCCGAAAATTCCTCTCGGCCATTACCACCTGGGATTTGCCTATGCCAGCCTGGGGCGCAACCAGGAGGCTATAGCGGAATACCAAAAGGAGGTTCGTAGCGGGCCTCCAAATCCCAATGTGTTCTACCAACTCGGACATTGCCTGTTGGAAAGCGGGAAACTGGCCTCGGCGGTGACCTACCTGAGGAAAGCTGGGGAATTGGACCCGAACAATTCCGACGCCGCCTACGATCAGGGCAAGGCGCTGCTACTCCAGGGCGATGCAGAGGCGGCCATCTCCGCCTTGCGCCGCGCGGCTGCGTTGAAGCCGGGCGATCCCAGCCCGCACTACCAACTGGCGCGGGCTTTGGAGAAGACTGGCCGGAAGAACGAAGCGCAAAAGGAATTCCAGGCGTTCGCGGAGCTGAAGAAAGCTCAACCCATGACCGGCGGGATGGCCACGGGACGGAACCAGTGAAGGGAACAGTAGCGCTCGGCCTGGTCTTCGCGGCCTCGCTGTCGTTTTCCGCCGGTTCCTCGGGGCAACGGGAAACCCATAAATCGCAGGTTACACCGGCAAGTTCTTCCCGGAAGGTAACGACTCCCGCACTGTTCTTTGCCGACGTTACTCGCGCCGCCGGCATTGATTTCCACCTCAACTGCGGCAGCGCCGAAAAACGCTACATCATGGAGTCCATGTGCGGCGGCATTGCAGTCTTCGACTTCGACAACGACGGCTGGATGGACATCCTGCTGGTGAACGGCAGTACGCTGGCCGACCTGCGTGCAGGGAAGTGTCATCCTTCCAAACTGTACCGAAACAATCACGACGGCACCTTCACCGACGTATCGGCCAGAGCGGGCATCAGCCATTGCGGGTGGGGATTCGGCGTCGCGGTTGGCGACTACGACAACGACGGTTGGGAGGACGTCTACATCACTTACTTCGACGGTGGCGTGCTCTATCACAATAACGGCAACGGCACGTTCAGCGACCTCACCGCGAAAGCGGGCGTCGGAAATTCTGGAAGTTGGGGCACGAGCGCGGCTTTCGGCGACTACGATAACGACGGATATCTCGATCTGTATGTCACAAACTACGTTGATCTGGATCTCAACCACCTGCCGGAATTCGGCAAGGGGCCGTTCTGCCAATACCGCGGGATTCCCGTCTCGTGCGGCCCGCGGGGATTGAAGGGGGCGCGAGACCGCCTCTATCACAACAACAGTGACGGTACCTTTACCGATGTAACTGAGAAGTCCAACATTGATCCTGATGGCTATTACGGTCTGGGCGTGCTCTGGCTGGACTACGATCTTGATGGGTGCCCCGATCTATATGTCGCCAATGATTCATCCCCCAGCCTGCTCTACCATGGCGACTGCCAGGGAGGATTCAAAGAAGTCGGCGTGAGCGCTGGAGTTGCTTATAGCGCCGATGGCCGCGAACAGGCTGGCATGGGAGTCGATTCTGCGGACTATGATCACGATGGCTGGCCGGATATCGTAAAGACCAACTTCTCCGACGATACCAACAATCTCTACCACAACGATCACGGCGAATTCACCGACTTGGCAGGACCGGCGAATTTCGGTGCCATTAGCGTTCCGTTTCTCGGCTTCGGAGTGAAGTTCGCCGATTTCGACAACGATGGCTGGCCCGATGTGTTCGTCGCCAACGGCCATGTCAACCCGCAGGTGGATCAGCATTCGTTCGGAGTAAGCTACGCCGAGCGCCCCCTTTTATTCCGCAATCTCAAGGATGGTAAATTTGCCGAGCTAGGCGGGGATGCCGGCCCAGCTCTCGCGCGCCGGCACGTCGCCCGCGGTGCCGCCGTCGCGGACTTCCTGAATCGTGGCGCGGAGGACGTGCTGGTCAGCGTGCTGGATGGCTCGCCGTTGCTGTTGCGGAACCAAACGCTGTCCCGCGGGCACTGGCTGCGAATCAAGACCATCGGCAGGCGCTCGAACCGGGACGGCTTCGGCGCACAGGTGGAGGTCAAAGCCGGGGATCTGGTGCAGGCCGCCGAAGTTCGTGCCAACTCCAGTTTTGAGTCAGCCAGCGATCCGCGCCTGCACTTCGGGCTGGGACCGGCGGCGCGCGTGGACTCAATCGTCCTGCGCTGGCCCTCAGGAATGGTGGACCGCCTGGGACCGGAAGCCTCCGATCAGGAGTTGGTCATAAAAGAGGGGACGGGGGTCATCGAGCGCCATACCACCTCGAAGCGTGCCTTCCCGGGGCGGTGAGTCCCTTTGGCAGACGTGCGCCCAATGCGGCGAATGAGATCTCTGCAACCGCAGGCTCCATAAGAGTTAGCTCCCTGGACCCTTCTATCTTCCAAAATCTGTATGCAGGGCATGGCTCCCCTCCAGTTCCACATAACAGGGGTGCCGCAGGACACCGTAAGTCATTGATGCTTAGGGGTGAATCCTTTGGCGAACTAGTTGCCTTATAAAAGAACACCCAAAAGACCGGGTGTTCGTGCTTTGACTGGGGTTTGGGGTACGTTTTCTAAGCAAATCAACAAGATAACTTGACTTTTCCGGTGAGCAGATGCAAAATGGCGCCCGCTTTCCGGGTCGATGATTTCTTCCTGAATGTCTTCGGAACGTGGGGTTCCTCGCTATTTCTTTGAATTTGACATTCCCGTGCGCGAGAGAGGGTAGGCAAATGACAAAGTTGCAGTTCTGCCTGGCGTCGTTGTGTGTTCTGCTGTTGGGGTTCAGTGCAGCCGCTCAGATTCAAAATGGCGAGCTTTCGGGCGATGTTACCGATCCCTCCGAAGCGGCCATTGCAAATGCAAAAGTGAGCATTAAGAACCTGGCCACGGGCTCGACCACCACGCTCAGTTCGAACCAGCAGGGCCATTTTGTTGCTAACCAGTTGCCAGTGGGAACTTACTCGGTCACGGTGACGGCCCCGAACTTCAAGTCTGAAACCCATACCAACGTTCAAGTAAGCCCCGGCACGATTAGCCACGCGGACTTCAAGCTTCAAGTAGGCTCCACAAACGAGATCGTCGAAGTGACGGGCGCTCCTCCCGCCGTGGACACAGAAAGTTCGCAGCTGGCGCATCTCGTGGGTGGGGCCGAAGTCGCCAACCTCCCTCTCAACGGCCGCAACGTCTACGACCTGATTCAAATGGCGCCGGGCGCGGTCAACGTTTCTGGAGTGGATTTTGAAAATGGCCACAGTACGGTGGTGAACGGCCTGCGCGAAGATTTCAACGGCTTCCTCATCAACGGTGTGTCGAACAAAGCTCTGAGCGGTGGCGTCAACAACGTTCCTATTCAGGATACGGTCGAGGAGTTCCAACAGTTGGGACTGAACAACTCCGCTCAGTATGGCAGCAGCGCCGGATCCGTTACCAACCTGGTCACAAAGTCAGGCACCAACAGGTGGCATGGCAGCGCCTGGGATTTTCTGCGCAATGACGCCGTCGATGCCAACGATTTTTTTGACAACAACGTTGCCACCAACCCCGACCCGCGCAATCCCTCGAAGCCCTTCCATCCGCCGCTGCGCTTTAATCAGGTTGGTGGAACACTCGGCGGCGCTATCATCAAAGACAAGCTGTTTTTCTTCGTCGCTTACCAGCAGGACCACTTCAACACAAACGCGCCCCCGGTGCCAGTCCTTCAGGAGTCGCCAGAGTTCCGACAGGCGGTAATACAAGCGCTACCCAACTCGGTCGCCGCGCTGCTCTACAAGGACTTCCCGCCTTCTGGAACGGGGACCAATTGCAGTCTTTGGAAGGGCACGGCGTTTTATGAAGGGGGAGTGACGCCCGCCGGGGATCCGCTTCCAGCCTCCGTTCAGGCCTCGTTCGATGCGCTGGATGCTGTGATGACGCCTACCACTCCGTACCTCTGTAACAGCATCGCTGTCCTTGGGCAGCAGACGCAATCCATCGGCGACCTGTTCAATGGCAAGGAAGTATCCGGCCGGATTGATTACCAGCCCGGAGGCAACGACCGCTTCTTCGCCCAGTACAACTGGCTGCGCAACAGCGATAGTTTTGGGCCTTGCTCTCCAGCCTGCACTCGCGGGTTCAGCAACCCGACTGACAACGTGTATCCCAATGGACAGTTGACCTGGGACCACACATTTAGCCCAAAAGTGATTAACGAACTTCGTGCCGGCTATACCAGCTAT
>Ga0335077_10006427_pt1 | contig 14522 bp, 11 predicted proteins | sample Lox_Sample_31_FD_207151 | JGI IMG/M metagenome (GOLD analysis project Ga0335077, IMG submission 207151) | Soil microbial communities from Loxahatchee National Wildlife Refuge, Florida, United States - Lox_Sample_3.1 | ecosystem: Environmental > Terrestrial > Soil > Wetlands | place: USA...
AATCGGCGGAGCCGCACCGGAGCTTCCCGGGCAACCGGCCCTCCAACCTGATCTTCGCGCAGCGGCTCACGCCCGAGACGCTCGGCGCGCTCGTGGCGCTGTACGAGCACAGCGTGTTCACGCAGGGCGCGCTCTGGAACATCGACTCGTTCGACCAGTGGGGCGTCGAGCTCGGCAAGGCGCTCGCGCAGCGCGTCGCCGCCGAGCTCGAGAGCTCGGCCGAGCCCGCGCTCGCGCACGACAGCTCGACCAACGCGCTCATCCGCCGCTATCGCAGCGGGCGGAAGCCGGGCTAGCCATGCAGCTGGGCATGATCGGACTGGGCCGGATGGGCGCGAACATGGTGCGCCGCCTGCAGCAGGGCGGCCACGACTGCGCGGTGTTCGACCGCTCGCCGCAGGCGGTGGCGGAGCTCGCGCGCGACGGCGCGCGCGGCGCGGCGTCGCTGGCCGAGTTCGTGAAGCTCCTCGAGCCGCCGCGCGCGGTGTGGCTGATGGTGCCGGCCGCAGCCGTCGACGCGGCGCTCGCCGACCTGCTGCCGCACCTCGGGCCCGGCGACACCGTGATCGACGGCGGGAACTCCTGGTACGTCGACGACCTGCGCCGCGCGAAGGAGCTCGCGGCGAAGCGCATCGACTACGTCGACGTGGGCACGAGCGGCGGCATCTTCGGGCTCGAGCGCGGCTTCTGCATGATGATCGGCGGGCCCGCCGGCACCGTTTCGCGTCTCGACCCGATCTTCAAGACGCTCGCGCCGGGGCTCGGCGACGCGCCGCGCACGCCGGGCCGCGAGTCACTTCGGAGCACCGCCGAGCTCGGCTACCTGCATTGCGGCGGCAACGGCGCCGGCCACTTCGTGAAGATGGTCCACAACGGCATCGAGTACGGGATCATGCAGGCGTACGCGGAGGGGCTCGGCGTGCTGCGCCACGCGAACGCGGGCAAGCGCGGCCGCGCGGTCGACGCCGAGACCACGCCGCTGCGCGACCCCGAGCGCTACGCATACGACTTCGACCTGCGCGACGTCGCGGAAGTGTGGCGGCGCGGCAGCGTGATCTCGTCGTGGCTGCTCGACCTGTGCGCTGCCGCGCTCGCCGCGGATCCCGAGCTCGCGGGCTTCGGCGGCAACGTCGCGGATTCGGGCGAGGGTCGCTGGACGATCGAGGCCGCGATCGACGAAGCCGTGCCCGTGCCCGTGCTGTCGGCGGCGCTGTACCAGCGCTTCGGCTCGCGCGGCCAGGCGGATTTCTCGAACAAGCTCTTGTCGGCGCTGCGGCTGCAATTCGGGGGACACGTGGAGAAGCGGGGGAAATGAGCCGGCGCGCGCCGTGAAGCTCGAGGTCTTCCCCGATGCGGGCGCCGTCGCTCGCCGCGCGGCCGAGCGAGTGGCCGCCGCCAGCCGCGCCGCCGTCGCCGCACGCGGCCGCTTCACCGCCGCGCTGTCCGGCGGCCGCACGCCGTGGGACATGCTGCGCGCGCTCGCGGAGCTCGACGTGCCGTGGGAGGCGAGCGACTGGCTGCAGGTCGACGAGCGCGTCGCGCCGGCGGGCGACCCCGAGCGGAACTTCGTGCACATGCGCGCGTGCCTGCCCGCGCGCGCGCGCGTGCACGCGATGCCGGTCGAGTCGGCCGACCTGGACGCGGCGGCCGCGGACTACGCGCGCTCGCTCGCGCGGCTCGCCGGCGCGCCGGCCGTGCTCGACCTGGTGCACCTGGGCCTCGGACCCGACGGGCACACGGCGTCGCTCGTGCCGGGCGACGCGGCGCTCGGCGTCACCGACCGCGACGTGGCCGTCACTTCACCGTATCAAGGCAGGCGGCGCATGACCCTCACCTACCCCGCCCTGAACCGCGCGCGCGAGATCCTGTGGCTCGTCACCGGACCCGACAAGGCGGCGATGCTCCAGCGCCTGGTCGACGGCGACGCGGCGATCCCCGCCGGACGCGTGCGCAGCGACGCCGCGGTGGCACTCGTGGACCGCGCCGCGCTCGGCGCCCTGGAACGGCGATGAAGCTCGGCGTCGCGACCGACCACGGCGGCTTCGCGCTCAAGCAGGCGCTCGTCGAGAAGCTCCGCGCCGCGGGCCACAGGGTCGTCGACTTCGGCGCCGAGTCACTCGACGAGCAGGACGACTACCCCGACTTCGTGATCCCGCTCGCGCGCGCGGTCGCCGCGGGCGAAGTGGAGCGCGGCGTCGTGTGCTGCGGCAGCGGCGTCGGCGCATCGATCTGCGCGAACAAGGTGCGCGGCGTGCGCGCGGCGCTGGTCGCGGACCATTTCTCGGCGCACCAGGGCGTCGAGGACGACCACATGAACGTGCTCTGTCTCGGTGGCCGCACGATCGGCGCTGCTGCGGCGTGGGAGCTGGTCGAGGCGTTCCTCGCCGCCGAGTACAGCTCGGCCGAGCGCCACCTGCGCCGGCTGGCCAAGGTCGCCGCACTGGAGAAGCCATGAGCGAAGTCCCCCCGTTCGACGCCCTCGACCAGCTCGCCATCAACACCATCCGCACGCTCTCGATCGACGCCGTGCAGCAGGCGAAGTCGGGCCATCCCGGCACGCCCATGGCGCTGGCGCCGCTCGTCTACACCTTGTGGAACCGCGTGCTGCGCTTCGATCCGGCCGATCCGATCTGGCCCGCGCGCGACCGCTTCGTGCTGTCGAACGGCCACGCGTCGATGCTGCTCTGGTCGGTGCTGCACTTGTCCGGCACGCGCGCGGTGAACGCCGAGTACGAGCGGCTGGGCCAGCTGGCGGTGACGCTCGACGACATCCGCCGCTTCCGGCAGCTCGACAGTCACGCGCCGGGCCATCCCGAGTACCGCCTGGTGTCGGGCGTGGAGGCGACGACGGGCCCGCTCGGCCAGGGCGTGGCGACGAGCGTGGGCATGGCGATCGCGCAGCGCTGGCTCGCCGCGCAGTACGACCGCCCGGGCTTCGAGCTCTTCGACTACCGCGTGTACGCGATCTGCGGCGACGGCTGCCTGATGGAAGGCGTCTCCGGCGAGGCCGCGTCGCTCGCGGGCCACCTGGGCCTCGAGCGGCTGTGCTGGATCTACGACAACAACCACATCACGATCGAGGGCAAGACCTCGCTCGCGTTCAGCGAGGACGTGGCCGAGCGCTTCATGGGCTACGGCTGGTGCGTGCAGCGCGTGTCCGACGCGAACGACGCGGTCGCGATCCAGGAGTCACTCGCGCAGTTCCGCGAGACACAGGGCCGACCGAGCCTGATCATCCTGGACAGCCACATCGGCTGGGGCTCGCCCCACAAGCACGACACCGCGGACGCGCACGGCGAGCCGCTCGGCGAAGAAGAGGGGCGGCTCACCAAGCGCGCGTACGGCTGGCCCGAGGACGCGAAGTTCCTCGTGCCCGACGGCGTGCGCGAGCGCTTCGCCGCGGGCATCGGCGCGCGCGGCGCTGCGGCCCGCCAGGCGTGGGACGAGCAGCTCGCACGCTACCGCGGCGAGCACCCGGCGCTCGCGCTCGAGATCGAGCAGATGCAGCGCCGCGAGCTGCCCGCGGGCTGGGACCGCGACCTGCCCGTCTTCCCCGCCGACGCGAAGGGAATCGCGGGCCGCGACGCGTCGGGCCAGGCACTGAACGCGCTGGCGCGCAACGTGCCGTGGCTGCTCGGCGGCTCGGCGGATCTCGCGCCGTCGACGCGGACGGCGCTCAAGTTCGACGGCGCCGGTGACCAGGAGCGCCACTCGCCGGGCGGGCGCAACTTGCACTTCGGCATCCGCGAGCACGCGATGGGCGCGATCCTGAACGGGCTCGCGCTCTCGAAGCTGCGCCCGTTCGGCTCGACGTTCCTGATCTTCAGCGACTATCTGCGCCCCGCGCTGCGGCTGTCGGCGCTGATGGAGCTGCCCGTGATGTGGGTGTTCTCGCACGACGCGATGGGCGACGGCGAGGACGGGCCGACGCACCAGCCCGTGGAGCAGCTCGCCTCGCTGCGCGCGATTCCGGGGCTGGTGACGGTCCGCCCCGCCGACGCGAACGAGGTGGTCGAGGCCTATCGTGCCGCGCTCGCGTTCCAACGCGGCCCGGTGGCGTTCGCGCTGTCGCGCCAGCCGCTGCCCACGTTCGACCGCAAGCGCTACGGGCCGGCGTCGGGCGTCGCGCGCGGCGCGTACGTGCTGGCCGACTGCGAAGGCGGCGCGCCGCAGCTCATCCTGATCGCGAGCGGCAGCGAAGTCGCGCTGGCGCTGCAGGCGCACGAGAAGCTCGCGACCGAAGGCGTGCGCTCGCGCGTGGTGTCGATGCCGTCGTGGGAGCTCTTCGACCGCCAGAGCGCGGAGTACCGCGAGAGCGTGCTGCCGCGCGCGGTGCGCGCGCGCATCGCGATCGAGCAGGCGTCGACGCTCGGCTGGGAGCGTTGGGTCGGCTCGGAAGGGCGCATCATCGGCATGGAGACGTTCGGGAAGTCGGCGCCGCTGAAGGAGCTGCTGGTGCGGTACGGCTTCGAGCCGGAGCGCGTGGTCGCCGCGGCGCACGAGCTCTTGCGGCGCTGAGCTACTTCACGCAGACGCGGAAGCGCAGCGTGAAGCTGGGGTCGGGTGTGCCCGAGTCGGCGGCGAACGTGCCGCGCGGGCGGACGCGGAGGTTGGTCACCGCCAGGTCGCAGCCCGCGCCGTTCGCCACGGGCGTGTAGGTCCACGTCGTGCCGCCGTCGTTCGAGAAGTCCAGGTCGTCGGTCGTCGAGGCGAGCGAGGTGAACGTGTAGGTGAGCGCGCTGGTGGTCGTGCCGTCGACGAAGGCGACCGGGCCCGAGCCGGCGCCGCCGATGTCGACGACGCGCAGCGACGTGTTCGCGGGCACCGGGTTGCTGATGACGACGGAGTTCGGATCGTTCACGCCGCCGCTGTTGCTCACCACGTCCTGGTACTCGACGATCGACGCGGGAATGCGCTTCTGCGAGTTCGCGGGGCTGCAGGAAGCCGAGTTCCCGGGCGTCGTGCAGTTCACGGGGTCGCTGATCACCAAAGAGGTCTCGGTCACCGTGTACTTCGGCGCGGCCGCGACGACGACGTTCCCCGAGAACTCCGACGTGCTGCCGGCAATGCGCGCGGTCGAGGTGAGTCGCACGCCCGCGCTGACACCGCCGGGTGTCGCGACGGTGAACGAGAAGCGGTTGGTGGTGTCCGTGCCCTGCGCGATGCCGTTGATCGCGGCCGGGCCGTAGCTGCTCGACGTCCCGTCGGTGTCGCTGCCCGAGCCCTCGGTCGCGGTGAAGAGATAGGTTGCGCCCTCCCCGAAGCCCGTGGGATCCGCGGCGGCGAGGAAGAACTCGATGATCGAGCCCGGCCGCGCCCAGCCCGTCACCGTGAGATTGCCGCCGTTGATCAGCGCGGACTGGATGACCGGGTAGTTCTGCAGGTTGTTCGGGCCGGCGTCCGCGTCGCCCGCGTCGTTCAAGGTCACGCCGTTCGGCGGCGCCAGCAGGTTCGGGTCGACGCCGCGCGGATCGAGGTCGATCCCGATGCCGCCGTTCCCGAAGATGCTGTTCTGCGTGATCGTGATGCCGGTCGCGGTCTCGACGACGACGCCCGGTCCGCCCGAGGCCGACACGACGTTGTTCGAGAACGTCATCGCCGTGCCCGCGGCCAGGCTGTAGAACGCCACGTCCACCGGCTCGCTCGACGCGACGCCACCGCTGTCGTAGCCGTTCGAGGTGATCGTGTTCTCGGTGACGGTGCCCGTGACCGCGCCGGCGCCGAAGCCGAACTCGAGCCCGCCGCCGCGCTGGTTCTTGGACAGGTTGTAGCGGACGGTGATGTTCGACGCGGAGTTGATGATGAGGATGCCGTCGAAGGTGTTCGTCTGACCGCCGCCCGGCGCGCCGGTGAGCGAGTCGACTTCGTTGTACTGGATGAGCGCGCTCGCGCCGGTCGCGTCGCCGCGGATGCCGCTGTCGTTCACCTTCACGTAGTTGTGCGTGATCGAGATGCCCGAGCCCGCGCCGATGGTGATTCCGTACGCCGCGCCGTAGACCGTGCCGACGGTGCCGTCGGCGCGCATGCCCACGAGACAGTCCTGCACGAGCGAGTTGTTGCCGGCGACGCTGATGCTGCCGTTGTCCACCGCGATCCCGGCGACGTACGCCGGCGCAGCAGTGGCGACGATCTGCGTGCCGCCCGCCGCGATCACGACCTCGGGCCGGCCGAAGAGCGGCAGCGACGTGCCGGAGACGCCGACCGTGCCGCCCGTGCCGACCGAGAACGGGTTCGTCTCGCCGCCGCCCGGCGTGCTGCGCACGTTCGCGGTCTGGATCCGCCCGTCCAGGATCGTGTTCGTGCCCGTGATCGTCGGCAGCGCGCTCGCGAGCGTGATCACCGCCGAGCCCGCGTTCGCGCCTGCGCCGCTGAGCTGGTTGGCGTAGCCCGCGTTCTGCCCGGGGTTTGCGACGCCGTTCGGGATCATGAAGACGGAGGTCTCGAAGCCCGCGAGCAGACCCGACTGCGCGAGCCCAGCCTCGCCCGTGATCGTGTTCGCGTTGGTCAGGAACTGCCGCAGCGAGCCCTGCCCGGTGTCGTTCACGTTCACGATCGTGTCGAAGTTGAAGCCGAAGTCGACGCCGGACACCGTGGCGTTGGTGGCGACCACGACGCTCGTGATCGACTGCGGCGTGGCCGCCGCCGTGGTGAGCGACGCCAGCGTGGCGCCGGTGGTGTTGCTGCCGGCGTCGACCTTCGCGGGCACCTCGCCACCCACGTGGTCCGTCACGTCCGTGACGGGCAGCGGCGACGCGTTGGTGCGGTACGTCTGCACGGGCAGGCACGTCCCGGCCGCGCAACCGCCGCCGCGCGCCGAAGCGATGGTTCCGTTCACCACGCGCACGACGTACGTGCCCGCGGCGAGGCCGCCTCGTGAGTACACGCCCGCCGCGTTGGTGTTCGCGCTGTTCACCCAGGCGCCCGCCGAGGTGTAGAACTCGACCCGGACGTTGTTGATGCCGACGCCGCCGGACGCCGCGAGCGAGCGCCCGGCCCCGCCGCCGTAGTTGCGGTCGTCGAAGACCGTGCCCGTGATGGTGGCCGCCGCCGCGGCCACGCGCGCCGCCAACAGCGCCGCGAGACACGCGCTCGTCACGAGCGCCACCCGCGCCGGCGATCCGCACCGACTCCGCCTTCCCATCGCTCTGATGTTGCGTCGGATGAAGCGCGGAACTGGAGCGGAACGCACGCCTGCGCAGCGCGCCGCGCGCTGGCGTAGGCTTGTCGGGATGGCGGCGAAGGCACTCGTGATCGGCGGCACCGGGCCCACGGGTCCCTTCATCGTGAACGGCCTGCGGGCGCGCGGCTTCGCCGTGGCGATGCTGCACTCGGGTCGCCACGAGCGCGACGAGATCGGGCCCGAGGTCGAGCACGTGCACACGGATCCGTTCGACGAGCGCGCGCTCGAGACCGCGCTCGCCGGCCGCAGCTTCGACGCGTGCGTCGCCACGTACGGGCGGCTGCGCGCCACCGCGAAGGTGCTGGCGGGCCGCTGTGCGAAGTTCGTGTCGGTCGGCGGCGGACCCGCGTACCTGGGCTACATGAACGCCGAGACGCGCGCGCCCGCGGGCCTGCCCGTGCCCACGCGCGAGGACGCGGAGCTCGTGGCGCGCGAGGCCGACGACGCGAAGGGCTACCGCATCGCGCGCACCGAGGCGCGCGTGTTCGAGCTGCACCCGAGCGCGAGTCACTTCCGCTACCCCTACGTGTACGGGCCGCACCAGCTGGTGCCGCGCGAGTGGTGCATCGTGCGGCGCGTCCTCGACCGCCGGCCGTTCATCGTGCTGCCCGACGGCGGGCTCACCCTGTGCTCGTACGGCTACGCGGAGAACCTGGCGCACGCCGTGCTCCTCTCGCTCGACCACCCGCGCGAATCCGCGGGGCAGATCTACAACTGCGCCGACGAGGAGACGCTCACCTTGCGGCAGGTCGTGGAGCTCGCGCGCGACGCACTGGGCGCGGCGCTCGAGATCCTGTCGCTGCCGCACGAGCTCGCCACACCGGCGCGGCCGCTGCTCATGCAGCCGTGGCCGACGCACCGCGTGTTCGACCTGGCGAAGCTGCGCAGCGAGCTCGGCTACCGCGACGCGGTGCCCGCGCGCGAGGCGCTCGCGCGCACGGCGCGCTGGCTGGCCGCGCACCCGCTCGAGCGCGGCGGGACCGAGGAGAAGATCCTGCAGGACCCGTTCGACTACGCGGCCGAGGACGCCCTCGCCGCGCAGTGGCGCGCCGCGCTCGAATCACTCCGCGCGAGTCACCCGAAGTGGCAGCGCCCGCCGGGCTACACCGCGTCGTACAGCGGGCCCGGCGGTACGCCGCGCTCCGGCGAGTTCGAGTAGCGCGTCCCGCTAGCCGCCCTTCCCCGGCGGCGTCGGGGCGCAGCTCGTCGCGTCGACGGGCCCTTCGATCTCGAAGAGCACGGGCGGCGGCATCCCCCCAACGCTGCGCGCAGAGGCGCGCGCGCGGCGTGAGGTGGATCACAGCCGCAGATCAATTTCCCGGCGGCGCACCATCGACCAGCGCGAAGAGCGCGCACTCGCCGTCGCCCGCGAGCTTCAGGAAGCGGCGTGTCACTTCGATGGCCGCTTCTTTCGACGCGACCTCGAGCAGCGCGAAGCCCTCGTGAGACGGTGCGGGCTCGTTCGCGCCGTCTTGCACACGAATGCTGCCGTTGCGCTGGAGGACGCGCGCGCCCAGGGCGCCAGGCAGGAAGCCCCCCGTCGCGACGAGCACGCCGCTCTTCAGCATCTCTTCGGCGAACGTTCGCATCTCGAGGCGGTGGGCGGCCGTCGGCGGCCCGGCGCTCGGATCCGGTGTGAAGAAGCTCAGGTAGCGCATGGAGATCTCCTTTCCCGGAGGACGAACGCAGGCGCGCGGCTCCGACAGCGGGACCGAGGCGAGCTCAGCGGCGGCGCCCGCCGCCGCCCCTGCCGCCGAAGCCGCCGCCGCCGCGCGATTCGCCGTAGCGGTCGCCGAACCCGCCGCCGCCGAAGTGGTTGCCGTAGTCGCCGCCGCCGCCGCGCTCGCCGCCGCCGCCCTGCCCGCGCTCGAACTGCTGCGAGCGGCTCTCGCCTTCCTCTCGCGCGTGCTGCTCGCTGCTGGCCCACGAGGGCTCGCTGCCCGTCTTCTGCCAGCCCTGCGGGCCCGCCTTCTGCCAGCCGTCGCCCGTGTTCTTGTACACGTTGCCGTCCGCGCCCGCGTAGTGGTTGTTCCCGACGCTCGCGGTGTCGAAGCTGCCGCTCTTCCCGGTGTTCGCGTTCGTGTACGAGGTCTGGTGCTCCGACACATTGGCTTCGCCGACGCCCCCTTGCGAACGGCCGCTCGAGCTGACGGTGCTGCCGCCCGCCCCCGTCGCCGACACGTTCGACGTGCCGGAGTAGCGGCCCGTGTCGTAGTTGTAGCCGCCGCTGTGCTGCGCCTGGCCCGTGGCGCCGCCGGTGGTGTCGAAGCTGCGGTCGGCCGTGGCATTGCGCTGGCCGGTCGAGGGGTCGTAGCTCTGGCTCGCGCTGTAGCTCCCGTGAGTTCCCGTCGCCTCGTTCTTGTAAGTCCCGCTCGAGTACTCACTGACTCCGTTGGGTGTGTAGGCGTACTCCGTCTTCCCCGTCGTGTGCGTGTTGCCGTACTGGCCGTATACGTTCGCGCTGGCGGTGCCGCAGCACGGGTAGCCGTGGTACGCCGACGAGTAGTAGGCGTTCGAGGCGCCCCACGAATCGACCACTGCCGCGGTGGTCAAGCCGAGCCCGTAGCCGTACGCCCAGCCGACCGCCGGGTTGTAGACCGGCTGGGCCATCATCCCGTAAGTCGCCGGCGCCGCATAGTAGACGTTGCCGACCCACGGGTCGTAGGGATAGCCGGTGCCGTAGACGACGGTGCCGTGGGGCTCGACCACCGTGCCGAAGTAACCGGGCGTGTAGCCGACGTACGCCTCCTTCTCCGTCGCGCCGTAGACATGCGCGTAGGTCACGTAGTGGAGCGGCGACGACGGCGGGATCGTGTAGACGACTTCGGGCACCGACGCGGCGACGACCCACGGGCCGCCCGGTGACACCGCGAAGAACCAGATGCCCGAGCTCAGCGCGTACCAGCGGTTCGCGTCGACCTGGATGATCGGCGTGCCGCAGTTGCGCACGTACTGGAGCGGCGTGCCGGCGATGGGCGCGAGCTGCGGCTCGCCGTCGTACACCGGGGTGTAGGTCGGGCCGCCGTCGAGCGGAATCGTCGCGGTCTGCGGGATCGAGTTCTCGATCGCGGCCTCGCGCGCCTGCGGCGTGCCCGCGACCGACGCGAGCACGACGCCCGCGCGCGAATCGGCCGGAATGCGCGCGAAGTCGGCGGGCAGCTGGTCGCTGGCCACGAACGTCCACGGTCCCTTGTGCCAGTCGTCGCCGCGGTACCAGCGGCCCGAGATCAAGAGATACGTCTCGCCGCTCTTCGCCACCTGGATCACGTCGGAGAGCGTGTTGCTCGCGACGCGCAGACCCGTGCCCGCGATGGGCTCGAACGCCGCATCGCCGCGGTACACCACGAGCTCGGCCGGCTGCTCGCTGACCCAGAGCTGGGGCGCACCGCTCGCGAGCGTGGGCTTGGGATCGGCGTTGCCGCCGTCGAGCAGCTCGACGAGCCCCTGCTCGGCGAGATCGCGCGCGAGCGGGTCGAGCGCCGCCGGCACGGTGGCCGCGGCCGCGTACGGCCCCGCGAGCGCGGGCGAGGCGAGCCAGCCGTCGTAGACGTGCACGTACCAGAGGGAGCCGCCGACCTCGCGCACGAAGAACGCGCGCGTATTGAGCACGCGCTCGAACGCCGTGCCCGCCACGGCGCGAATCACCGGCGCGCCTTCGATCGGGAGCAAGATCGCCGGCGAGGTCGCGACCAGGATGCGGGGCACGTCGTTCTTGACCGAGACCGTCGACGTGGCCCCCTCCGCGCGCGTGGCGGCGAGCGACGCCTCGAGCCGGTCGAGCGAGATGCCGCGCGTCCTCGGCAGCTCGAGCGCCAGCTCGGCGAGGTAGCCTGCGCCGTTGTCGGGCAGCGTCGGGAAGCTCGAGCGCGTCAGCGCCATGTCTTCGAGAGTCACATGGCGAGTCACTCGGTCCACTTCCGTGCGCGCGGAGCCCCAGACGACGCCGAAGATCTCGTCGCTCGCCGCGGGCGTCTTCAGCCCGACGGCGATGCGGAACGAGAGCGCGTTGCCGTTCCAGGACTCCACCTGGGGCTGGAACACCGTGGCGGCTGCGTCGGGCAGCTCGAGCTGCCGCGGCCAGTGGTCGGAGACCTCGAGCGGCTGCGCGCCCGCCACCGGCGTCTCGGCGGCCGGCGGCGTCTTCGAAGCGCAGGCCGCCGCGGCGAGCAGCAGGGCGATCCTCGCACCCTTCGCGAGTCCAGACGGCACGATTCCCCTTCCCGCGCGGCGGCGCGCGCAAAAGCGGCGCTGCCTGCTCCGAAGCGCCCGTAGAGTACTCCGCCGCGGCGGTACGCGGGCTCTACTGCGAAGCGGGCGGCGCTGCCTTCAGGCTCACGCCCGAGGTGCCCAGCGTGAGCGTCACCCCCGAGTTCTTCGCGACGAGCCGCACCTCGACGCCGTGCTGGTTGCGCATGACGGCGCTCGCGCCGCCCTCGCCGATGCCCGAGCCGCCGCGCACGGCCACGTAGTTGCCGTCGAAGTCCTCGAGCTTGGTCAGGTGGTACACGCCGCCGTCCGCCTCGATGGAGTTCAGGCCCACCGCGATGGCGACGAGCCCGCTGACTTCGACCGGATACGTCTGGCCCTGGTAGACGAGCTCGCCCTTCCCCCACGAGTAGCCGACGCCGACCGCAACGGACTTGGCGGTCAGCTTCAAGCTGGCGCTCGGTGAGTCGTCGCCGGCTCGGCCCGCAGCACTCCAGAGGACGAGGCAAACGGCCACGGCGAACGCGAGTGTAGTTCTCATGCGCAGATCGTAGCCCCGCGGCGCTCGACTTTTCGCTGGACGCTCGCTGCTTCACGAGAGGCTCGAGGCGGTTCGTCCCGCCGCGCCCGCCGGGGCGGTACACGCCGCCTCGAGGCCCGTGCCAGACTACGCGCGAAGGGAGACGGCGGTGCTGCTTTCCGGCCTGCGCGTGGTGGAGATGGGCTTCTGGGTCGCAGGCCCCGCGGCGGCGGGCTTGCTCGCGGACTGGGGCGCGGACGTGGTGAAGATCGAGCCGCCGCGCGGCGATCCGATGCGCCAGTTCTATCGCGCGCTCGCGGGCGTCGAGGTGCCGTCGTGCCCCGGCTTCGACCTGGACAACCGCGGCAAGCGGTCGGTCGCGCTCGACCTCACGCAGCCCGCCGACCGCGAGGCGGCGCGCGCGCTCGTGCTGGCCGCGGACGTGTTCATCACGAACTACCGCACCGACGCGCTCGCGCGGCTCGGGCTCGATTGGCCGTCGCTGTCGGCGGCGAATCCGCGGCTCGTGTACGGCCACATCACCGGCTACGGCCAGGACGGGCCCGACGCGGGGCGCGCCGCGTACGACATCGGCGCGTTCTGGGCGCGCTCGGGCATCGCAGCGATCCTCGCGCCGGCCGGCGGCGAGCCGGCGGGCTCGCGCGCGGGCTTCGGCGACCACATCACGGCGAGTCACTGTCTCGCGGGCGTGCTGGCGGCGCTGTTCGCGCGCGAGCGCACCGGCAAGGGCCAGCTCGTCGACGCATGCCTGTTGCGCAGCGGCATCTACACGATCGGCTTCGACATCACGCAACAGCTGCGTTTCGGCGGCGTCCTGCCGCTGGGCAAGCGCGAGGACGCGCCGTCGCCCACGATCACCTCGTTCAAGTCGGGCGACGGCCGCTGGGTGTGGATGCTGGGCGTGGAAGCGGAGCGGCACTGGCCGCGCCTGTGCGAGGCGCTCGACCTGCCCGGGCTGGCGAACGACCCGCGCTTCGCGACCACCACCGCGCGCGCGCAGAACTGCCGCGAGCTGATCGGCATCCTCGACGAGCAGTTCGCGAAGCGGCCGCTCGCGGAGTGGCTGCCGCGCTTCGACGCGGCCGACCTGTGGTGGGCGCCCGTGAACGCGCCGGCCGACGTGCCGCTGGACCCGCAGGTCGTCGCAGCGCGCGCGTTCGTCGACGTACCGGAAGCCGTCGGTGGTACACACACGAGTGTTGGCTCGCCCGTGCTGTTCAGCGGCGCCGACGTGGCGCCGCGCGCGAAGGTGCCGGCCATCGGCGAGCACACGCGCGAGGTGCTCGCGGAGCTCGGGCTGGAGCGCCGCTGATGCGCGCGGAGGAGCTGGTCGACCTGGCGCGCTATCCGCTGTTCGAGCTGGACTCTCCCCGCGGGCGCGAGGTGGTGCGCGCCGCGCGCCAGGAGCGCGCGGCCCGTGGCATGGCCGTGCTGCCCGGCTTCCTGCGCGCCGAAGCGCTCGAGCCGCTGCGGCGCGAGTGCGAGTCGCTGGCGAAGCTCGGCCACTTCTCGGAGGTGCGCGGCACGCCCTACATCGAGGCGCCGCCCGCGGACCTGCCCGACGACCACCCGCGCCGCACGTTCCAGCGCACGGCGCTGACCGCGGTCGCGTACGACCTGTTCCCCGCCGACAGCGCGCTGCGCGCCCTCTACGAGTCGGACGTGCTGATGGACTTCGTGCGCGTGCTGCTCGAGCGCGAGAAGCTGTTCCGCTACGCCGACCCCTTGGGCGCGCTCAACCTGGCGGCGATGGACGACGGCGACGAGCTGCACTGGCACTACGACCAGACCGACTTCGTGGTGTCGATCGCGATCCAGTCGAGCGAGGCGGGCGGCGACTTCGAGTGCGTGCCGCTCGTGCGCAGCCCCGGCGACGAGCGCTACGAGCTGGTGCGCGAGGTGCTGCGCGGCAACGGCGGCGCTGCGGTCGCGACCATCCCGATGACCCCCGGCACGCTCATGGTCTTCGAGGGCCGCCGCTCGCTCCACCGCGTGTCGCCCATTCGCGGCGCGCGCCCGCGCTGGGTGGCGCTGCTCGCCTACGACACGAAGCCCGGCACCGACAGCTCCGATCTGTTGAAGCGTGTGCGCTACGGGCGCCTGCACCTCTCATGACTTCGCTCGCCTGCGGCTCGCTGCGCGGGCCTGCGGCCCTTGCGGGCCTCGCTCAGGGCGGCCTTCGCTCGGCCTCGCCGTATCGATCGTCTCGCTCGGGAAGAGTGAGATTGGACGACGTGACTTCGCTCGCCTGCGGCTCGCTGCGCGGGCCTGCGGCCCTTGCGGGCCTCGCTCAGGGCGGCCTTCGCTCGGCCTCGCCGTATCGATCGTCTCGCTCGGGAAGAGTGAGATTGGACGACGTGACTTCGCTCGCCTGCGGCTCGCTGCGCGGGCCTGCGGCCCTTGCGGGCCTCGCTCGGGGCGGCCTTCGCTCGGCCTCGCCGTTTCGTTCGTCTCGCTCGGGAAGAGTGCGATTGGACGACGTGACTTCGCTCGCCTCTGGCTCGCTGCGCGGACCTGCGGCCCTTGCTCGGCCTCGAGAACGGCGATGAGGCCGATGGAGATCGGCGAGGCGTTCGTCGGCTCGGGACCGGAGGC
>Ga0335077_10006432_pt1 | contig 14519 bp, 16 predicted proteins | sample Lox_Sample_31_FD_207151 | JGI IMG/M metagenome (GOLD analysis project Ga0335077, IMG submission 207151) | Soil microbial communities from Loxahatchee National Wildlife Refuge, Florida, United States - Lox_Sample_3.1 | ecosystem: Environmental > Terrestrial > Soil > Wetlands | place: USA...
GGGCCTGCACGGCTCGCTGCCCTCGGCGGACGTCGTCCGGCCGGTGGCCTTCTACGGCGCCCAGGAGACGATGCCGCTGACGTCCGCGCAGTACGCGAACGCGAGCACGATCGTGCACCAGGCGCTCGCCAAGAAGATGGGCGTGCGCTCGGCGGTCATCGCGGTCGCGACCGCGATGCAGGAGTCGGAGCTGAACAACCTCAACTACGGCGACCGGGACTCGCTCGGCCTGTTCCAGCAGCGCCCGTCGTGCGGCTGGGGTACCGCGGCCCAGATCACGGACCCGTCCTACGCGGCCGACGCGTTCCTGACCGCGCTAGGCAAGTACCAGGCGGCGAACCCGGACTGGGCGAAGCAGCCGCTGTGGGAGGCAGCGCAGGGCGTGCAGGCGTCCGGCTTCCCGACCGCGTACGCCAAGTGGGAGGCGCAGGCCGCCGGCCTGGTGCAGCAGATCACCACGCAGCAGACCAGGTAGCCGCCCCGCAAGACCCCGCGTGCCCGCCTGCCCCCAATCCCGGGCGGGCACGCGGTCCCAGCCCCCCGGCAGTGCCCCGCCCCGCCCCCGTCAGGGCGGGGCACTGTCATGTCCGGGCAGGTGGCGACCGGTGCGTTCAACGACCGCGGCAGCATCAGGGCGCTGGCGGACAGGCTGGCGTGGCAGTTCACTGTCTGTGCCTTCGACCGGCGCGGCCGGGCAGGACTCCGAGGCGGCCGAGCGGTTCCTGGTGAGCACGGGCCTTCCGGCCGAGGCACTGGAGCGCATGAAGGGCGGGCCGTACTGGCCGCGGATGCGCACGTTCGCGCACGCTGCCCTACGACGTCACGCTGGCCGCCGCCGGCCTTCCCGCGGGGCTCGATCGCGTCGCGTTCCCCGGCCAGACGCACGCGGTCGCGCACGACGTGCTCGTCCCGGTGCTGGCCGAGTTCCTCCTCGGCGCCGGCTAGCCCAGCTCGCGCAGGAACGCGATCATCGCGTCCGTTACCTCGGCGGGCCGCTCCTGCTGGGTCCAGTGCCCGCAGCCGGGCAGGAGCACCGATCTGGTCAGCCGCGGTACCATCTCGGCCAGGCTGTCCGGCGCGATGAAACTGATGACCGGGTCCCGGTCGCCGGCCATGAACAGCGCGGGCACGAGCACCGGAGCGTGCTGCCAGGCCCCGGTCAGCTCCCAGTTGAGGTCCATGTTCCGGTACCAGTTCAGCGGCCCGGTGAAGCCCGAGTCCGCGTACTGCGCCACGTAGGCGTCGATGTCGCGCTGCGTCAGCCAGCCGGGCAGCTCGGCAGGCGTCGTGCCGGCATCCAGGAACCCGCCGCCCGCGGGGATCAGCGACATGCCGGGCGAGTCGCCGGAGATGCTGAAGAGCACATTCCGGAACGTCAGCGCGGGATCGCGGCTCAGCTCCGCATCCGCGACGCCCGGCTGCTGGAAGTACACCATGTAGAAGCTCTCGCCCAGCGCCGCGCGCAGTGTCGCGATGGGCGGTGCGCTGCCGCGCGGCCGGTACGGCACGCTCAGCGCGATGACCCCGCGAACCCGGTCCGGCCGGAACAGGCCGGCGTGCCAGGCAACGGGCGCGCCCCAGTCGTGCCCGGCGACGACGGCGTGCTGCTCGCCGAGCGCGTCCATCAGCGCTAGGACGTCCCCCGTCAGGTGCAGCATCGTGTAGTCCTCGATCCGCGCCTGGCGGTCGGGGAAGGCGGGCGGCCCCGTCTCGCAGTAGCCCCGCTGGTCCGGGGCGACGGCGTGGAAGCCGGCCGCGGCGAGGGCCGGCAGCTGGTGCCGCCAGGAGTACCAGCTCTCCGGGAAGCCGTGCAGCAGCAGCACCAGCGGCCCCTCGCCCGCCTCGGCTATGTGCATCCGCAGGCCGCCGGCGTCGACGAAGCGATGCGTGACGCCGGGGACCCCTGGTGCCTGTGTCATGGGCGGAGGATAGCTGCTGCCGGAGTGAGGCGGCGGCGACTCTGCGTCATAGCGCGAGCTTTATCGCTAATTGAGGACGCAAGTTGTGCCAGTTCGGAGCATCCTGTATGAAGGTTCATCGGAATCATCCCGAGGGGGGACAGTGAGCCGCAGGGTCCTTCGGGCTGAGATCCCGGTCTACCCCGAGCGGATGATGTTCCGGATCCACGATCCGGTCTGCGATCTCGATGCACCGGGCGGCCCGCTGCCGCCGGTCGAGGCGCTCATCAGCGCCGGCCGGGACCAGCTCATCGTGGCGTGCGCGCAGGAGCACCTAGGCGTGCAGCTGACGATCGAGGAATGGGATGACGCGCCGCCGCCGTTCAGCGACGGCTACGAGGACGAGGCCAAGTGCGTCCTGTACCTGCGCGGGCAGCTCACCGTCGACATGGGCTCGCAGGGACGCGCGATCGACGGCCTGCGGCTGACGGGCGGGGTCGGCGACTACGGCGTCCGCGTCTACACCAGGAACCGGAAGGCGGCGCTGCAGAGCTATGCGGAGCTTTTCCACAGCGACGCGGACCCGCTGAGCGACGACTTCCAGCAGGCCCGCAAGCAGCTCGAGGGACTGGAGCAGTACCTGCTCCAGCTATGGCGCGAGTCCTGAGCTAGCTGCCGTCCCTGGCGGCGCTGTTGCTCGTTACCTGCGACGTGGTCTGGACCTTGGCTGGCTTCGGCTCGTTCCTAGCGTGATTGGCGAACGGGCTGACCACGAACACCATGATGGTGATCGCAGCGATCAGCGCGAGCGCGAGCACTCCGCCGATGGTGCGCGCCTGCTGTGACCGGAGCGGGCGCGGCAGGCGCTGCTGTCCGAACGCGCTCAGCCGCGTCGCCAGCCGGGGATCCTCCGCGGCGAGATTCCGCTCCATCTCGTCAAGGATGCGCTGCTCTTCCATCGACAAGGCCACAGCGCCACCTCCCGGCCCACATGCACACCAGGCCGGCGGACCCCGGCCGACCCCTTCACACGATTCTTTACTAGGCCTTTGCAGACGGCAAGAGGAAGTGCGCTACTGCCCGGTAAATCCGCAGCTACAGCGGCGTATGTCCGGCATCGGCGACTTGCTGGCGGGACACGAATCGAAAAGGTATTTGAGCTTATCGAACAACTATTCTAGGCTGAGGCGCATGCGCTGGGACTCGATGCGGCTCACCGGCGAGGGCGGCGCGAGCGGTCAGCCGCCGCCCGTGCTGTTCGAGCGGAGCGCGGTGTCGCGCACCTTCGACACCCCTGGCTTCCGCGGCATGACCTTCCACGAGATTCACGCCAAGACGATCATCAGCCGGGTCCCCGAGGCCTCCCGCGTCCCGTTCCGCTGGACGATCAACCCATACCGCGGCTGCTCGCACGCGTGCAGTTACTGCATAGCCGGTGACACCCCGGTGCTGATGGCCGACGGCCGGCATAAGCCCGTCGCGGACCTGCGGGCGGGAGACCGCGTCTACGGCACAGTCCGGGCTGGCCGCCGCCGCCGCTACGTGCCCACCGAGGTGCTAGCCCACTGGCAGACGCACAAGCCGGCCTACCGGGTCACGCTGGCCGACGGCACGACCCTGATTGCCAGCGGCGACCACCGGTTCCGCACCGTGCGGGGCTGGAGGTACGTCGCCGGCGCCGAGGACGGCCGTGACCGCCGCGCGCGGCTGACCCCCGGCAGCACGCTGCTGGGGGTCGGGGCGTTCGCCGAGCAGCCGAAGGAGTCCGCCGACTACCGCCGCGGCTACCTGGGCGGGATGATCCGCGGCGGCGGCCAGCCGGGGCAGTGCTCCTGCTCCGGCGAGGCGCTGGACCGGACCCGGCGGTTTCTGCAGGCAGAGGGCGTCGGGCCGACCGAGCTCGGCTTCGCGGAGTGGCCGGTCCCGCCGAGCGCCGACTGGCAGCTCGGCTTCCTGGCCGCGATCTTCGACGCGGAGGGCAGCTGCAGCCGGGGCGTCCTCAGGATCTCGAGCACCGACCCGGTGATGCTGCGACGGACCGAGTCGTGCCTGCGGGCGCGCGGCTTCCGGATCGTGCCGGAGCCCGGCCAGCGCCCTGGCGGGCTGCAGACGATTCGCCTGCTCGGCGGTCTGCGTGAGCGGCTGAGGTTCCTGCACGCCACCGACCCGGCGATCACCCGGAAGCGGCAGATCGACGGCGTGGCGGTGAAAGGTCAGCTACGGCTGGACGTCACGTCGATCGAGCCGCTCGGGCTGGAAGTCCCGATGTACGACATCACGACGGGCACCGGCGACTTCGTCGCGAACGGCGTCATCAGCCACAACTGCTTCGCCCGGAACACCCACACGTACCTGGACTTCGACGCCGGGCGAGACTTCGACTCGCAGATCGTGGTGAAGGTGAACGCGGCTGCGCTGGTGCGCAGGGAACTGGCCGCGCCGCGCTGGCGGGGCGAGCACATCGCGATGGGCACCAACGTCGACTGCTATCAGCGCGCCGAGGGCCGCTACGAGCTGATGCCGGGCATCATCCGCGCGCTGACCCAGGCCGCGAACCCCTTCTCGATCCTTACCAAGGGCACCCTGATCCTGCGCGACATCGACCTGCTCGCCGAGGCGGCCGAGGTCACGGACGTCGGCCTCAACGTGTCGGCCGGATTTGTCGATAAAGAACTTTCTCGACTTATCGAGTCAGGCGCCCCGGCGCCGGAGCGAAGGCTGGCCGTCTGTGCCGCGCTGAACGAGCGCGGGCTGGCATGCGGCGTGCTGATGGGACCCATCGTGCCGTTCCTGTCCGACTCCCCCGCGCAGCTGGAGCGCTCCATCCGGCAGATCGCCGCAGCCGGGGCGACGCACGTCAGCCCCATCGTGCTGCACCTGCGCACCGGTGCCAGGGAGTGGTTCCTGCGCTGGCTGCGTGAGCAGCATCCCGAGCTGATGCGGCCCTACGCCGAGCTGTACGGCCGCGGGGCCTATGCGCCCGCTGCCTACCAGCGGCGGATCGCCGACCAGGTGGCGGAGCTTGCCCGCAGGCACGGCGCCGGCCGGGCGACGCCGAGGGCGGCCCGGCGGGTCGGTGCGGGTGGCAGCACCGCGTCAGCCGGCGCCGGGCCCGGCGCCGGCGACGGGCCGGGCGATGTTCAGCTCACGCTGCTCTGAAGCGCGGGGCCGGTGCCGGGCAGCCCGCTGGCCTGCCAGGCCCTGAATCCGCCCGCGAGGTCGGTCGCACGGTGTATCCCTAGCTCCTGCAGCGCGGCCGCGGCGAGGCTGGAGGTATAGCCCTCCGAGCAGAAGACGATGACCTGCAGGTCGTAGCCGGCGATCGGGAGCCGTGCGTCGCAGGCCGGGTCGAAGCGCCACTCGAGCACGTTCCGCTCGATGATGAGCGCGCCGGGGATCTCGCCCTCGGCGGCGCGCTGCGCGGCCGGGCGGATGTCCACCAGCACGGCGCCGTCCCGCACCGCGGCGTCCGCCTGCGCCGGGTCTAGCCGGGCGAGCCGGGTCCTGGCGTCCGCCAGCATGTCGTCGATGGTTCGTGTCACGTGGTCGGAGGGCGGCGGCGTGGTCATGGAAACCAGTGTGCTGCCCGGGCAGCCGCGCCAGCACCCAGATCTCGTAGTTCTCCGTTAGCTCCAGCCGCCCGAGCCAGCGCATGCCCGCCGTTCACGTGCGGATACTCTGTGCACAGACACGACAGGGGACTGAGCAGGGGGGCAGGGCCGAGGTGCCGAGCAGATCCGGGGCGCTGTCGTCGGCGCGGCCGGCCATCAGGCGGCCCCGCGGGGCCTCCGGTCCGGGTGCCGCCGACCTGGCGGCGATCGCCGCGGGCGGCGGCGCTGGCAGCCTGGCCCGGTACCTGCTCAGCCAGACGTTCCCTGCTGGCCACGGCTTCCCGTGGGCGATCTTCTGGGTAAACTCGTCCGGCTGCCTGCTGCTCGGCGTGCTGATGGTCTACCTGCTGGAGGTCTGGCCGCCCCGGCGCCTCCTGCGGCCGTTGCTGGCCGTCGGCCTGCTCGGCGGCTACACCACGTTCTCGACCTACGCCGCGGGCGTGATGACGCTGCTCACCGGCGGCGCGCCCGGGCTCGCGGACGCGTACGCCCTCACCAGTATCCTGGCCGCGCTGGTCGCGGTCTGGGCTGGCATGAAGGCGGGCCGGCTCGCGGCCCGGGCCAGGATTTCCGGAGGCAGCCGATGACGCTCCGCGGGCCCGCGCGGCGGATCACGATCTTCATCGGCGAGTCGGATCGCTACAACCACAGGCCGCTCTACGCGGAGATCGTGCACCGCGCGCACCGGCGGGGACTGGCCGGCGCGAGCGTCTTTCGCGGGCTCGAGGGATTCGGCGCGTCCTCGCGGATTCACACCAGCAGGCTGCTGTCTCTTAGCGAGGACCTGCCGCTGGCGATCATCATCGTGGACACCGCCGAGCGGGCCGAGGCGTTCCTCGACGAGATCGCGGAGCTGGTCACGGGCGGGCTCATCATCGTGGACGACGTGCACGTGCATACCTACACGGGCGGCAGCCAGTCGTGACCGTCGTTCTCGTCCTGCTGGGCGGCATGGTCGGCGCGCCCGTCAGGTACCTGGCGGACCGCGCGGTCCAGGCCAGGCATGACAGCGTGTTCCCGTGGGGCACGTTCGTGGTGAACGTCGGCGGCTCCCTGGTGCTCGGGTTCCTGCTCGGCGCGCAGCGGCATCTGGGCCTGCCCCCGGCGGTCGCGCTGCTGCTCGGCACCGGTTTCTGCGGCGGGCTCACCACGTTCTCCACCTTCGGCTACGAGACGCTGCGGCTGCTGGAGGACGGCGCGGTCGGCGAGGCCGGCCTCAACGTCATCGGCAGCCTCGCCGTCGGGGTGCTCGCCGCGTTGCTCGGATTCCGGCTGGCCGGCGCGCTGTTAGCGGGCCGGCCCTCGGGTCCGGTGCGGTTGTTACCGCACGTAAAGTAGTTAGCCGTGGGGATGCACCAGGATGGCAGTGACATGCCGAGGACCCTGACCGTCAAGACGGTCAAGGTTCCCGACCCTGGGGACCTGCTCGTCCGGCTGCCCGACCTGGCGCCCTCGGCGTGGATTCATCGCGGCGACGGCCTGGTTGGCTGGGGCGAGGCCGCCAGGATCACGATCCCGGCGGGCGCCGACCGGTTCGCGGCCGGCGAGCAGTGGCTCGGGGACCTGGCGGCCAGCGCGAGCATCACCGACGACGTGGGCCTGCCCGGCACGGGCCTTGTCGCCTTCGGCAGCTTCACCTTTGACCCGGCCGTGGCCGGGTCGGTGCTCATCGTGCCGGGCACGATCGTCGCCCGCCGGGCCGGCGTCGCCTGGCTCACCACGATCACGCCCGATACCGGCCCGCTGCACGTTCCTGCCTCGGCGGCGATCCCGGCCTCGGAGGTCCGCTGGAGCGACGGCAGCCTGACCGCGCCGGAATGGGAGCAGGCGGTGATCGCGGCAGTCGGCCGGATCAAGGCCGGCCACCTGCGCAAGGTCGTCCTCGCGCGGGACCTGTTCGCGACGGCGTCCGAGCCGATCGACATCCGGATCCTGCTCGCGCGGCTGGCGGCGCGCGCGCCCGGCTGCTTCACATTCGCGTGCGCGGGCCTTGTCGGCGCGACGCCTGAGCTGCTGATCCGGCGCGAGGGCCGGGACGTCAGCTCGCTCGTGCTCGCGGGCACGATGGCCCGCGGCGGGACCAGGGCAGACGACGAGGCGCTCAGCGCTGCGCTGCTGGCCTCGGCCAAGAACGCAGAGGAACACCGGTACTCGGTGGACTCGGTGCGGGACCTGCTCGCCCCGCTGTGCGCGACGCTGAGCGTGGACTCCGCGCCGTTCCTGCTCCAGCTGGCCGACTACCAGCACCTTGCCACGTCGGTCAGCGGTGAGCTGGCGAGGGACATCTCCGCGCTGGCGCTCGCGGCCTCGCTGCACCCGACGGCGGCGATCTGCGGTACGCCCACGCAGACGGCGCTGGAGCTGATCCGGGAGCTCGAGGGGATGAACCGGGGCCGGTACTCGGGCCCGGTCGGCTGGGTGGACGACCGCGGCAACGGCGAGTGGGGAATCGCGCTGCGGTGCGGTGCGATCGACGGCGACCGGGCCAGGCTGTTCGCGGGCTGCGGGATCGTGGCCGGATCGCAGCCGGAAGCCGAGCTGGCCGAGTCCGAGACAAAGTTCCGGCCAATGCGCCGGGCGCTCGAAGGCTAGCCCCCGGAGGCTGAGAGGATCATGGCACCGCCGTGATCCCGGGAGAGGACGCAATGGCAGCGCAGAGCACGGATGCCGACTGGGTGGCGCGCATCGCGGACGACGTGATCGCCGACTCCGAGCGGCGCGTGCCCGGCAAGCCCGTCGTCGTGGCGTCCGGCCTCAGCCCGTCCGGCCCGATCCACCTCGGCAACCTGCGCGAGGTCATGGTGCCGCACCTGGTGGCGGACGAGGTCCGGCGGCGCGGACTCGAGTGTGATCACGTCCTGTCCTGGGACGACTACGACCGGCTCCGGCGAGTGCCTGCGGACGTCGATCAGTCCTGGGCCGCGCACATCGGCAAGCCGCTGACGTCGGTGCCGGCACCGCCCGGCAGCCCGCACCCGAGCTGGGCCGAGCACTTCAGGGCGCCGATGGAAGACGCGCTGGCCCGGATGGGCGTGCGGTACCGCGGCATCAGCCAGACCCAGATGTACACTTCCGGCGCCTACGTCGACCAGGTGCTGCTCGCGATGCGCGAGCGCGAGCACATCGACGCTGTGCTCGCCAGGTACCGGACGAAGGCCGGCCGGCCGGCCGCCGTTCCTGCCGGGGCGACGGCCGACGAGCAGCAGGCGGCCGCCGCGGCCGCCGAGGGCTCGGGCGCGGCGAGCGAGGACGACGGCGGCTCCGGCGCGGGCTACTTCCCGTTCAAGCCGTACTGCTCGGCCTGCGATCGCGATGTCACGACCGTGACCAGCTACGACGATGAGACCACCGAGATGACCTACACCTGCGCGTGCGGGCACTCGGAGACCGTCCTGCTGACCGAATTCCGGCGCGGCAAGCTGGTGTGGAAGGTCGACTGGCCGATGCGGTGGGCATACGAGGGCGTGATCTTCGAGCCGTCCGGCGTGGACCACCAGTCCCCTGGCTCCTCGTACGTGGTGGGCGGGCAGATCGTCAGCGAGATCTTCGGCGGCTGGCAGCCGATCGGGCCGATGTACGCGTTCGTCGGCATCTCCGGGCAGGCGAAGATGTCCAGCTCCCGCGGCGGCGTGCCGACCCCTGGCGACGCACTGGAGATCATGGAGGAGTTCCTGCTCCGGTGGCTCTATACCCGGCGCCGCCCGCAGCAGGCATTCACGATCGCGCTCGACGCGGAGTTGCACCGGGTCTACGACGAGTGGGACGCCGTCGAGCGGCGCGTGGCCGGCGGCACCGCGTCCGACCTCGACATCAGCGCCTACGACCGCGCCATAAGGACGGCCGCGGGCGAGCTGCCGCGCACGCCAAGACCGCTGCCGTACCGGACGCTGGCGTCGGTAGCGGACATCACTACCGGGGACCCGGTCCAGACGCTGCGGATTCTCAGCGACCTGGACCCTGGCCACCCCATCGCGTCGCTGGACGAGGTCCGGCCCAGGCTCGACCGGGCGCAGTGCTGGGTCGCGACGCAGCTGCCGGCCGACCAGCGGACGAGGCTGCGCGCGGAGCCCGACCTGGAGGCGCTTGCCGGCCTCGGTGCGTCCGAGCGTGACGCCCTCAAGCTGCTGCTGGACGGGCTGGCCGAGCACTGGTCGCTGGAAGGCCTGTCGCAGCTGGTCTACGCGGTACCGAAGGTGCAGGCAGGCCTGCCCGCCGACGCCAAGCCGACGCCGGAGCTGAAGGTGGCGCAGCGCCAGTTCTTCGCCCTGGTGTACCGGCTGCTCATCGGCACGCCGACCGGCCCGCGGCTGCCCACGCTGCTGCTGACCGCCGGCCAGGGGAGGGTGCGCGCCTTGCTGGGCGGCTGAGGCCCGCCCGCCCGGCGGTCACCAGGGCAGCACGCCCGATCCCCCGCCGCCGTCCGCGGTCCACAGGTGGCCCCACAGCTGTCCAGTCGGGCCGTCCTCGGGCAGGGTGGCGAGGTGCACGCTGACCTCGGCGCCCTGGTCGGCGGTGCGGAAGCCGCTGTGATGGTTCAGGTCGGTCGCGCAGTACCCGGGATTGGCGGCGTTGACCTTGATCGGGGTGTCGACGAGCTCCTTCGCGTACATCGCGGTGATCATGTTGAGCGCGGTCTTCGAGGACGGGTACGGGATGGACGCCATCCCGAACATCGGGCTGCGCCGGTCCAGGTTCGCGGTGATCGAGCCGACCTCGCTGCTGACGTTCACGATCCGGGCGGCAGGCGCACGGCGCAGCAGCGGGAGCATCGCGTTAGTGACCGCGACGACGCCGAACACGTTCGTCTCGTAGACGGTCCGCATCGTGGTCACCGTGGTCTCGCTGGGCTTGCCTGACCAGTCGCCGCGCGCGATGCCCGCGTTGTTGACCAGCACGTCCAGCACGCCGAACTCGGCGTCGATCCACGCGGCCGCGCGTGCCACGGACTCCTCGTCGGTGACGTCCAGCTGGACGAACCTCGCGTCGGCACCGCCCCCGATCAGGTCCTGCGCTGCCTGCTTCCCGCGTGCCTCGTCCCGCGCGCCTGCCAGCACGATCCAGCCGCGGGCGCCGAGCTGGCGCGCGGTCGCGAATCCGATTCCCTTATTGGCTCCCGTAACCAGTGCAATCGCCGTCATACCGACGAGCCTGCCAGCGGATCGGCCCGACGGGGAGAGACGGCCCGATCCTGGGACCGGCGGTACCAGTCTCAGCCCGCCCCGGCCGGCGAGCCCGGCGTTACGATCGGGGTGATGAACCGCGATGACCTGGCGATGTTCCTGCGCACGCGCCGGGACCGGCTGCGGCCGGCCGACGTGGGACTTCCCGACGGCGGGCGGCGGCGGGCAGCGGGCCTGCGGCGCCAGGAGGTGGCGCAGCTCGCGGGGATGTCGGTGGACTACTACATCCGGCTCGAGCAGGCCCGTGGGCCGAATCCGTCGGGTCAGATCCTGGCGGCGCTGGCCCGGGCCATGATGCTGACGGCGGACGAGCGGGACTACATGTTCCGGCTGGCCGGGGCCAATCCGCCGGTCGCGACGCGGCCGGCCGTCGGGATCTCGCCCGGCCTGCGGAGCCTGCTCGACAGCATGCCCGATACGCCGGCGTACCTAGTCGACGCGAAGTACGACGTCCTGGCGTGGAACCGGCTCGCCACCTATTTCATCGGGGACATGTCCGGGGTGCCGGCGGGCGACCGGAACATGATCCGCTGGATGTTCCGGCTGCCCGCGGACGAGACGTCGTGGTCGGACGAGGAGAGCCTGCGGTTCGCGCGCTCGACCGTGGCGGACCTGCGCGCCGGGTATGCCCGCTATCCGGCTGACCAGGGTCTGCGGGATCTCGTGCCGGAACTCCTTGCCCTCTCGCCCCAGTTCGCGCAGATGTGGGCGGAGCATGACGTCCAGTCGCGCCAGCCGCTGGTAAAGCGGTTCGTGCACCCGCTCGCGGGCCCGCTGGAATTCGAGTGCCAGGTCCTGCACGTCGGCGACACCGGGTGTCGGCTCATCGTGTACTGCGCCGCGCCGGACTCCCCGACGCAGGTGGCCTTCCGGCGGCTCGCGGACGAGGCCCGGACGGGAACTCTGTCCGCCTAGGACTACAGGTTCATCCGGTACGCCCCGATCATCTGGGCTTGGACTGGTATCTGCCCTACGCTCGTTTCATGCGAGGCTCGGTGACCATGCACATGACGGCGCCCGCGAGCCGTATCTGGGACCTGGTGGCCGACGTGACGCGCATCGGCGAGTTCAGCCCGGAGACGTTCGAGGCCGAGTGGCTGGCCGGCGCCACCGGGCCGGAGACCGGAGCTCGTTTCCGTGGTCACGTCAAGCGCAACGGCAAGGGCCCGGTCTACTGGACGACCTGCACAGTCACGGTCTGCGAGCCCGGCCGCGAGTTCGCGTTCTGCGTGGGCGCGGCGGGCAAGCCACTCAACACCTGGCGCTATCTGCTCACGCCGCGCGCGGACGGCACGGACGTGACCGAGTCGTTCGAGCTGAGCCCGCTTCCGCTGCTGCGCCTGTACTGGGCGCTGCTCGGCTGGACCAGGCGCAGGACCAACATCGCGGGCATGCGCGCCACACTGCAGCGGATGAAGGCCGTCGCGGAGGAACCCGGCACCTGAACGCTGCCCGCACCGTGCTGCGCAACCAGCCCGTGATTGACTGCGGGCATGACAGATCAGCCCGGCCCGGTCCGGGCCTGGCACGCGTTCGCGCAGTCCGGAGACCCCGGCCTGCTGGCCGGGCTGCTGGACGACGACGTCACGTTCCGGTCCCCGGCCGTATTCCGGCCGCAGGAGGGGAAGGCACTCACCACGGGCTACCTGCTGGCGGCGTTCGCCGTGCTCGGCCCGTCGCTGCGGTACATCAGCGAATGGCACGCCGCGGACAGCGCGGTGCTGGAATTCGAGGCAGACCCGGACGGCGTGTACGTGCAGGGCGTCGACATGCTGAGGTGGAATGCCGCCGGCAGGCTGACCAGCTTCACCGTGCTGGTGCGCCCGATGCGCGGGCTGGAGAAGCTGGTCGAGCTGATGAGCAGTCAGCTCGGCCACTAGCGCGGGCCGACGGCCGGGTGGATCCGGGCGGCGCGATCGCCGGCCTCGAACCGGCCGGTGCCGGCGATGAGCCGGCATGACGGAACTACTCCACATAGCCGAGCGCGCGGGCTGGGCGGACGGCCTGGCCGCGGGCGAGTACCGGACGTCGACCCGCGGTGTCACGCTGGAGCAGGAGGGGTTCATTCACTGCTCGCTCCCGCATCAGCTGCGCGGGGTCGCGGAGACCTACTATGCGGACGCCGGCGACCTGGTGGTCCTCGTCATCGACAGCGACCGGCTGCCCGCGCCGGTGCGCTTCGAGCCGCCAGTGCCGGGTGCGGAGGAGTACCCGCACAGCTACGGCCCGGTGCCGCCGGCCGCCGTCACGCGCGTCGTCGAGGTGTCCAGGGACGCCGCTGGCCGGCTCGTCCTGCCATACGAATGACGAGACACGTTAGCCTGGCGCGGTGGCGACTATCGAGGACGCGGCCAGGTTCGCTCTTTCGCTGCCGGAGGTCACCGAGGGCGAGCGGCACGGGACCCGGACCTGGTTCGTGGGCGGGAAGGCGTTCGCCTGGGAGCGGCCGTTCAGCAAGGCGGACATCAGGCGGTTCGGTGACCAGGAACCGCCCGCCGGGCCTATTCTGGCGGTCCGGGTGGAGGACCTGCACGAGAAGGAGGCGGTGCTGGCGGCCGCCCACCGGGGATTCTTCACGATCCCGCATTTCGACGGGTACGCTGCCGTGCTGATCCAGCTGCAAGCGGCTGCCGCGCGGCCGCTGCGGGAGGCGATCACCGACGCCTGGCTGGCGTGCGCTTCGCCGGCGCTGGCGCGCGAGCAGCTGGGCCGCGGCTGAGCTGCGCCGAGATCGGCGGCGGAATCGCCGCTGCGGCGGCATTCCCGCAGTTGGTCCCCTGTGCCGCGGCCGGGTTGTGCCGGTACCGGACGATGCGGGCGCCGCATCGAGGGCACGCGCGCGGACTGAGACTCAGACGTGCTTTGGCGGCCTGGACCCGGCAGCTACTGTGACCGTCCATGATGCTTGCCATCCGCCGGTCGGTCAGCTGCCTTGCTGCCTGTGCTGCCTGCACCGGGACCGCCGGCCTCGCGATCGCCGCGCCCGCGAGGTGGACGCCGGTCCAGGCCCCGGTGCCCGGCACGGCGGCCGCCAACCCTGTTGTCTCGGTGCGGCAGGTTACCTGCGCCGCACCAGGCGAGTGCGTGGCGGCAGCGAGCTTCAACAACAAGTCAGGCTTCGCCGCGGGCGTCATCGAGCAGCTGCACGGCGGCACGTGGACGGCTACCCCGGCCCCGGTCCCGAGCATGCTCTCGCAGCGGCAGAAGGTGACGCTGACGTCGGTTTCGTGCGCGAACCCCGGGTCGTGCGGTGTCTCTGGCTACCTCGGCACGCCGGCCGCGCGCCGGTCGGAGCTGCTGACCCTGGTCAACGGGCACTGGAGCGCGACGGCTGCGCCGCTGCTTCCGGGCACGCTGCCCGACTCGCAGACGCTGTCCGCGATCTCGTGCCCGCGGCCGGGCAGCTGCGTGGCCGTCGGCCGCTACCAGGGTGGTGCCCACGGCTATTACCAGGGGCTCATCGAGGTCCAGTCGGGGCCGGACTGGCACGCGGTGGAGGCACCGCTGCCCGCTGACGTGACCCGCACGTCGGATCCGTTCGGCGGCGTGGACTGGGTCTCCTGCACCGACGCTGGGCAGTGCACGACGGTGGGCGCCTACGTCGACAACACCGGGCGCCGTGAGCTGTTCGCGGACGTGCTGACCGGCAGCAGATGGCACTCGTCCAGGCTGCCGGTGCCTGCTGACGCGGCTGACAACCCGCTCGCCTACCTGGGCTACGTCACGTGCCTCAACGCCCTGCGGTGCCTGGCCGTCGGGAACGTCACGACCGCCGGCGGCGGGCAGCGAGGCCTGGCCGAGCGAGAGGTCGCCGGAACATGGCACGCCCG
>Ga0335077_10006433_pt1 | contig 14518 bp, 15 predicted proteins | sample Lox_Sample_31_FD_207151 | JGI IMG/M metagenome (GOLD analysis project Ga0335077, IMG submission 207151) | Soil microbial communities from Loxahatchee National Wildlife Refuge, Florida, United States - Lox_Sample_3.1 | ecosystem: Environmental > Terrestrial > Soil > Wetlands | place: USA...
TGGCCGCTTCGAACACGCGGCAGAGGAAGTCGATTTCGGAGCGCACCGCGTCCTCGGCGGAGAACTCGACGTCATCGGTGTACTGGCGCGCGCGCTTGACGGCCTTGACCGCCTGCTCCAGCACCTGCTCGGGCTGCATCTTGAGCTTCTTCGCCATGTGGATCGGCGAGGTGGCGATGAAGGTGTGGATGCGCCCGCGTTTCGCGGGTTTCAATGCCTCGGCGGCGCGATCGATGTCCTTGTCCAGCGCGCGCGCCAGCCCGCAGACGGTGCTGTCGCGCACGGCGGCGGCGACGGCCTTCACGGCTTCGAAGTCGCCGGGGCTGGCGATGGGAAATCCCGCCTCGATGATGTCGACCTTCAGGCGCTCCAATGCTTTCGCGATGCGCACCTTCTCGTCCTGGGTCATGGACGCGCCGGGGCTTTGCTCGCCGTCGCGCAAGGTCGTGTCAAAAATGTACAACTTTTCTTTCATGCTCATGGCTGCTTACTCCACCACGCCAACAGGCGCGGCTGCTGAATTGTTGGAACCGGATTTTTGCGCGTTTACCCTCGCCAGGGAATCAGGAGTTTGCCCTAGACGGGCAGCAGCAGACCGCACAGGCGGCAAAGCGCGCCGCTGTGGGAGGCGGAGATGACTGAATTGCGGAAAGACATCGTCATGGCGGTAAATATACCGGCTATCGCGCGCGCTGACAACTCAGGCCGTTGGCGCGGGCGGCGGGGCGGCGCGCTCCGCCATCATCTGTGCGCGGCGGGCGGCGCGGCGGGCGCGCAGCGTCATCAACGTCAGCGCCGGACCGGAGGCGGCATACAGCAGGAAGAGCCCCAGCAGCATGAAGGGCGGATTGAGCGACAGAAACACAAACACCAGCACGACCACGAGTATCTTGAGAAACGGCACCCGGCCGCGCAGGTCGAGTTCCTTGAAGCTGTGATAACGGAAGCGGCTTACCATCAGCATGGCGGCGGCCACGGTCAGCAGGAAGGACGAGGTGATGATGGCGGCGTTGCCCCGCCAGGCGTTGTCATCGCCCACCCAGACGATGCCCGCCACCAGTGCCGCGGCGGCGGGGCTCGGCAGTCCCTGGAAGTAACGCTTGTCGGCGATGCCGACCTGGGTGTTGAAACGCGCGAGCCGGAGTGCCGCCATGGTGGCGTAGAGGAACGCCGCCATCCAGCCGACCTTGCCGAAGGCATTCAACGACCAGAGATACACCACCAGCGCCGGCGCCAGACCGAAGGACACCATGTCGGAGAGGCTGTCGTATTCGGCGCCGAAATCGCTCTGTGTATTGGTGAGCCGCGCGATGCGGCCGTCCATGCCGTCCAGGATCATGGCCACGAACAGCGCGATGGCGGCGGGTTCAAAGCGTTCGTGGATGGCGGAAACGATGGCGTAAAAACCGGAGAACATCGCCGCCGTGGTGAACAGATTCGGCAGCAGATAAATCCCCCGCCGCCGTGGAGCGGCGGCATTGCCGCTGTTGATCTGCTTAACGTTGGGCAATGCAGACAGTCTCCGCATCAGTTTCTCTCAATTACGAGAGCGGTCGACCAGCTTGTTGGTCTTCAGCCACGGCATCATGGCGCGCAGCTTGGCGCCCACTTTCTCGATCGGATGCTCGGCACAAAGCCGGCGCTGCGCCTTCATCACGGAAGCGCCCGCCTGATTCTCGAGAATGAACTCGCGCGCGAACTGGCCGGTCTGGATCTCCTTCAGGATCTTCTTCATCTCCTGCCTGGTCTTCTCGGTCACAATGCGCGGTCCGCGGGTGTAATCGCCATACTCGGCGGTGTTGGAGATCGAATAGCGCATGTCGGCGATGCCGCCCTGATACATCAGATCGACGATGAGCTTCAGTTCATGCAGGCATTCGAAGTACGCCATCTCCGGCGCATAACCGGCCTCGACCAGTGTCTCGAATCCCGCCTGCGCCAGCGCGGTGATGCCACCGCATAACACGGTCTGTTCGCCGAACAGATCGGTTTCGGTCTCCTCGCGGAAATTGGTCTCGATGACGCCGGCGCGGCCTCCGCCGTTGGCGCTGGCGTAGGCCAGCGCGATCTGTTTGGCCTGGCCGCTCTTGTCCTGAAACACGGCGATGAGCGTGGGCACACCGCCACCCTCCTTGTAGGTTGAGCGCACCAGATGCCCCGGCCCCTTGGGTGCAATCATGATTACATCCAAATCCTCGCGCGGCACGATTTGCTGGAAATGGATGTTGAAGCCGTGGGCGAAGGCCAGCGCCGCGCCCTTCTTCATGTTCGGTTCGATTTGTTTGCTGTACAGCTCACGCTGATGTTCGTCTGGCGCCAGCACCATCACCACGTCGGCGCCCTTGACCGCCTCCTCGACGGATTTGACCGTCAACCCCGCGGTTTCGGCCTTTTTCGCCGAGGCCGATCCGGGCCGCAAACCGACCACGACCTTGACGCCGGAATCATTGAGATTGTTGGCGTGGGCGTGGCCCTGCGAGCCGTAGCCAATGATGGCGACCCTGCGCTTCTGGATCAATGTCAGGTCGGCGTCTTTATCGTAGTAAATATTCAACATGTGAGTTCCCGTTGGTTGCGTTTTGCAATTAAAGAAGATGATCCGGATTCACCGACACCTGCGTCGCCTTGGCGGACGCAGTTTCGGTCTTGGCCGCCGGCGCGGGACGCGTGATGCTGGGGATGTGCAGGCTGAGCGCGCGCGTGCCGCGCGCGATGCCGGACACGCCGGTGCGCACCACTTCCAGAATCAGCGACTTGTCCAGCGCCTCGATGAAGGCGTCCAGTTTCTCGCCCGTGCCGGTCAGTTCGATAACGTAGGTGGTGTCGGTCACGTCTATGATGCGGCCTCGGAAGATCTCCGCCATCCGCTTCACCTCCTCGCGGCCGCCGTCGCGCGCCATGACCTTGATGAGCATCAATTCGCGCTCGATATGCGGGCCCTCGTTGAGGTCGATGAGCTTGATGACGTCGATGAGCTTGTTCAACTGCTTGGTGATCTGCTCGACGATCTCATCCGAGCCGCTCGTCACCAGCGTCATGCGCGACACCGTCGGGTCCTCGGTCGGCGCCACCGTCAGCGATTCGATGTTGAAGGCGCGCGCGGAGAACAGGCCCGCCACCCGCGACAGCGCGCCGGCCTCGTTTTCCATCAGGATGGAGAGGATGTGCCGCATGGGTCAGGCCAGCTCCCGGTTCGTTCCCGAGCCCGGCGCCAGATGCATCTCGTGATGGCCCTTGCCCGCGGCGATCATGGGATAGACGTTTTCGGTCTGATCGGTGATGAAGTCGAGCAGCACCAGCTTGTTCTTCATCGCCAGCGCCTTCTTGAGCGCGTCGCGCACCTCCGGGGTCTTTTCCACACGCATGCCGACGTGACCGAAGGATTCCGCCAGTTTCACGAAATCGGGCAGCGCGTCCATGTAGGAGTGCGAATAGCGGCGATCATAGAAGAACTCCTGCCACTGCCGCACCATGCCCATGTAGCGGTTGTTCAGGTTGATGATCTTGATCGGCAGGTTGTATTGCAGGCAGGTCGACAGTTCCTGTATGCACATCACCAGGCTGGCCTCGCCGGTCACGCAGCAGACGGTGGCCTTCGGGAAACCGAGCTGCACGCCCATCGCGGCCGGCATGCCGAAGCCCATCGTGCCGAGGCCGCCGGAGTTGATCCAGCGGCGCGGCTGATCGAACTTGTAGTACTGCGCCGCCCACATCTGATGCTGGCCCACATCCGAGGTGATGTAGGCGTCACCCTTGGTCAGCGCGTACAGCTCCTCGATGACGTGCTGCGGCTTGATCACCTTGCTCTTGCGGTCGTAGCGCAGGCAGTCCACCGACGCCCATTCGTCGATCTGCTTCCACCACGGGTCGCTCTTGCGCGACATCGGCTTTAACCTGGCCTCCTTGACGACCTTGATCATCTCGCGCAGCACCTCGCGTGCGCTGCCGACGATGGGCACGTCCACCGGCACGTTCTTCGCGATCGAGGAGGGATCGACGTCGACGTGGACGATCTTGGCGTCCGGGCAAAATTTGGCGAGATCGCCGGTGACGCGATCATCGAAGCGCGCGCCTATGGCGAGCAGCACGTCGCAGTGGTGCATGGCCATGTTGGCCTCGTAGGTGCCGTGCATGCCCAGCATGCCGACGAACTGCCTGTCGGTGGCGGGATACGCGCCCAGGCCCATCAGCGTATTCGTGATCGGAAATCCCAGCAGGCGCGCGAACTCGGTGAGTTCGGCCGCGGCATTGTCGATCACCACGCCGCCGCCGGTGTAGATCATCGGCCGCTTCGCGGCAAACAAAAGCTGCATCGCCTTGCGGATCTGGCCGGGATGGCCCTTGGTCACCGGCTTGTAGGAGCGGATCTCGATGTTCTGCGGATAGTAGTACTCCGTCGAATCCGCGGTGACGTCCTTGGGGATGTCCACCACCACCGGCCCGGGACGCCCCGTCGCGGCGATGTAAAACGCCTTCTTGATGGTCGCGGCCAGGTCCTTCACGTCCTCCACGAGGAAGTTGTGCTTGACGCAGGGGCGGGTGATGCCGACGGCGTCGACTTCCTGGAAGGCGTCGTTGCCGATGAGGTGCGTGGGCACCTGGCCGGTGAACACCACCATCGGGATCGAATCCATGTAGGCGGTGGCGATGCCGGTGACGCAGTTGGTCGCACCGGGGCCGGAGGTGACCAGCACCACGCCGGGCTTGCCGGTCGCGCGCGCGTAGCCGTCGGCGGCGTGCGTCGCCCCCTGCTCGTGTCGCACGAGGATGTGCTTGACCGCATCCTGTTTGAACAGTTCGTCATAGATATGGAGGACGGCACCGCCGGGATAGCCGAATATGAACTCGACCCCCTCGTCCTTGAGCGCCCGGACAAAAATCTCCGCCCCCCGCATTTTCTTACCCACAGCCCTGACTCCGCCGGTTTGTACCTGAAAAACAAAGGATTGAGAAACTACAGGGCTTCCTTGGCGAGGTCAAGCCGGACGTGCAAAACCGTTACTTTCCGCTCCATTCCGACATCCCATTTTCAAGGGCCCGATGCCCCAATGAAGGAGCAGGCGCCATGTGGTTCAGGAGAATCGTGCTGTTTTCGTTGATGCTGATAGTGCAGATCGGCCGGGTGGAGGGTGCGCCCATGAAATTCACGAGTCCCGTCGCACAGGTGCAATTGGTCGAGCTCTACACCTCCGAGGGGTGCAGCAGCTGTCCGCCGGCGGATCGGTGGTTGAGCGGGTTCACCCAGGACGCGCGGCTCTGGCGGGACATCGTGCCGGTGGCGTTTCACGTCGACTACTGGAATTACCTCGGCTGGGAGGATCGCTTCGCCTCCCCCGTCTATAGCGAGCGCCAGCAGCACTATGTACAGGCCGGCGGCGTGAGCCAGGTCTACACCCCCGGCATCGTCGTGCAGGGCCGGGAATGGCGCGGCTGGTTCAGCAAGCCTGATTTGGAACTGGAAGCGGGACGGCCGGTCGGGCAGTTACAGGTTGAACTTGGCGATGACCATCACGGCGAGGTGAGTTTCGAGCCATCCACCACCATTCCCGCCGATGCGATTGTCAACGTCGCATTGCTGGGATTTGGTCTGGCCACGGATATCAAGAACGGAGAGAACTCGGGCCGCACCCTGCATCATGATTTCGTGGTCCTCGGCCTCACCCAAGCGCCGCTCAAACGCGATGGCGATCACTACGTCGCGGACATCGTGCTACCCGGTACCAGACAGGAAGTTCATCGCCTGGGTTTCGCGGCGTGGATCAGCGGCACCTCCAATCCGGCGCCTTTGCAGGCGGTCGGCGGCTGGCTCGATGGCAAATGACACTGATATCGCGGTTACGCCGTCATTCACTACTGTCACACGATGCGGATTTTGGCGATGCGGCGCTTGCCGACCTGTATGAGGTAGCTGCGACCTGTCTGCAGTGATAATTTTTTATCGCTGATTCGCTCGCCATCCACGCGCACGGCGCCCTGCACGATTAACTGTATCGCCTGCGACGCGCTGGCGGTCATGCCCGACTCCTTGAGTGCGGAAGCAATTACCATACGTCCATCGGGAGCCGCGAGTCGCACTTCCGGAATTTCATCGGGCAGTTCACGGTCGCGGAACCGGCGGGCAAAGCCTTCCCCGGCCGCTTTGGCCGTCGACGCGCTGTGGAAACGTGTGACGATCTCCAGCGCCAGTCGCACCTTGATGTCGCGCGGATTGACGCCATCCGCCACTTCCTTCTTGAAACGTTCGATCTCCGCCATCGGGCGGAAGCTCAGCAACTCGTAATAGCGCCACATCAGATCGTCGGAAACCGACATCAGCTTGCCGAACATTTCATCCGGCGGATCGGTGATGCCAACGTAATTGCCGAGCGATTTCGACATCTTGTTGACGCCGTCCAGTCCTTCCAGCAACGGCATGGTCAGCACCACTTGTGGTTCCTGGCCATAGGCTTCCTGCAACTGGCGCCCCACCAGCAGATTGAATTTCTGATCGGTGCCGCCGAGTTCGACGTCGGCCCTCAGCGCCACCGAGTCGTAGCCCTGCACCAGCGGATAGAGAAATTCATGGATGGCGATCGGCTGGCCCTCGCGGTAGCGCTGCTGAAAATCGTCGCGCTCCAGCATGCGTGCCACCGTGTGCTTCGCCGCGAGGCCGACGAGATCGGCCGCCGTCATCTTGTCCATCCATTGCGAATTGAAAATGATTTCCGTGCGCGCCGGATCGAGCACCTTGAAGATTTGTTCCCGGTAGGTGCGGGCGTTGACAGCAACTTCCTCGCGCGACAGCGGCTTGCGGGTAATGTTCTTGCCGGTGGGATCGCCAATCATGCCGGTGAAATCGCCGATGAGAAAAATCGCGGTGTGACCCAAATCCTGAAACTGGCGCAGCTTGTTGAGCACCACGGTATGACCCAGATGCAGATCGGGCGCCGTCGGATCAAAGCCCGCCTTGACCCGCAATGGCTTGAGCTCACTTTGACTGCGCGCCAGTTTGGCCAGGAGGTCTTTCTCCACCAGCAACTCCACGCTGCCACGTTTAATCAGTTGCAGGGCGTCATTCATCTGGAAGGGTCTTGCAAGGTTTTCGTGGACGGTCGCTCGACTGTGACCAGCTTATCACAACGCCACGCCCGGATTGACCTCCAGGAGCATCAAGGCTATTGTTTTGACGGCAAATTCCGGGGTCTGCCTGAGCGTGACCATCATCCGGCATATAAAATACGATTACAAAATTCGCCTGGACTGGCGCGGCTACGAGAAGCGGCGCGCGGCGCGCGGCCGCCATTTGCTGTATCTGCTGGCCCCCGCCGCCACTGCGTTGCTGGTCGGCATGGCCTACGGCAAGCTGGGCGGACCCGCCGCTAATTTTGCCTCACCGGCGCCTGTGGCCGAAATCGGCAAACCGGCGGAACCCCCCGTGTCGCCCACCACCATTGCGCCGGATGATTCCGGAAAATTGGTCTTCACATTGCCGCCATCCCACACACTCACCGAGCCAACAACGGTTTCCGTGCCGCCCGCTCCGCAGGAGCCAAGCGCGCCTATCGAGACCGCCGCCGCGACCGGCGATGGATCCTCCATCGGCCCGGAGGCGCCGCAAAACGAGGAGGAGGACGAGTGGCAGACAGTGACCGTTCGCGACGGTGACAATCTGGCGTTGATCTTCGATCGCCTGGATCTCGACGCCGGCGACCTGGATCAGATCATGCGCCTGGGCAAGGATACCGAGGCGCTCAAACATTTGAGCCTCAATCAGGAATTGCGCCTTCGGATCAGGGATGACCGCTTCATGGAATTGCTGCACCCCATCGATCACCGCCGGACGCTGCATGTCGCCCGTGTTGATGACCATTTCACCGCCGAGATCGTTGTAGAAGAACTCGATGCTCGTCCGGTACACGTCACCGGTACGATCGACAGATCCCTCTTCGAGGCCGGCCAGAAGGCCGGTCTTTCGGACAACCTGATCATGCAGCTGGCGGATGTGTTCGGTTATGACATCGACTTCGTGCTGGACCTGCGGCCGGGCGATCGCTTCACGGTGCTGTACGACGAACTGTACAAGAACGGCAAAAAGGTCAAGGACGGCAATATTCTCGCCGCCGAATTCGTCAACGACGGGCGGACCTATCGCGCGGTGCGTTACGAGGAGGAGGAAGGACGCGCCGCCTATTACTCGCCGGATGGCCACAGCCTGCGTACGGCCTTTTTACGCACGCCGGTGGCCTTCACACGCATCACCTCGTACTTCAGCCGTGCGCGTATGCACCCCATCCTGCACCGGATGCGGGCGCATCAGGGCGTGGATTACGCCGCGCCCAAGGGCACGCCGGTCAAGGCCACGGGCGACGGCAGGATCATTTTCGCCGGCTGGCAGGGCGGTTACGGCAACGTCATCATGGTCCAGCACAGCGGCAGTTACAGCACCGTGTACGGCCATCTCAACGGCTATGCGAAGGGCATCAAGACGGGCGTCAGCGTGCGCCAGGGACAGACCATCGGCTATGTCGGCATGACCGGGCTCGCCACCGGCCCGCACCTGCATTACGAATTTCGCGTCAACGGCGTGCACCGCGATCCGCTCAAGGTCGCGCTGCCCAAGTCGCTGCCCGTCGCCGCGGAACACCTGCCCGATTTTCAGGAGAAGACCCGCCCGCTGCTGGCGCAGCTTGATGAGATCACCAACACCCGGCGAACAGCCTCCGCTGAAGCAGCGAATACCGCGGCGGCCAAAGACAAGATGGCCGCCACCGACAACCCCGTATCACGTTAAACATCCGCACCCGGACAGACGCGGTTTCTCATGCCCCTGTATTTAGGTCTGATGTCAGGCACCAGCATGGATGCCACGGATTGCGCGCTGGTTCATATCACGGAGGGTGTCGTGCAGTTGCTGGGCTACCGGGAGACGCCCTATGCCGAATCGCTGCGCGCGCGCCTGGACGCGGCCCGGCGGCAAGGAAACAGGTTGACGGTTTCAGAATACGCGGCGGTGGACGTTGATGTGGCCCGGGCCTTCGCCGCCTCGGCTCTGGACCTTCTCGCAGCACACAAGGTCAAGGCGGATCAAATCCGCGCCATCGGCAGCCACGGCCAGACGCTGCTGCATCAACCGCGGGCGCAGCCGCCGTACACCGTACAGGCCGGCGATCCGAACATCCTCGCCGCCTTGACCGGCATTACCACAGTCGCCGATTTTCGCCGCCGCGATCTGGCGATCGGCGGTCAGGGCGCACCGCTGGCGCCGGCCTTGCACGCTGCCCTGTTCCGGAGCGCCGATCAGGATCGCTGCGTGGCCAACCTCGGCGGTATCGCCAACGTCACGTTGTTGCCACGAGACGCGACACAGCCCGTCAGCGGCTATGACACCGGTCCGGGCAATGCGTTGCTCGACGAGTGGGCGTCGCGCCATCTGGGCGCGGCAATGGATACGGACGGCGAGTGGGCGGCCAGCGGCAGGCTTGTTGAATCATTGCTTGATGATTTGCTCGCCGACCCGTATTTTTCCCTGCCGCCGCCAAAAAGCACGGGGCGCGATTATTTTCATCTACCGTGGCTGGAGGATCGCCTCCGGCGACATCCAAATCTACGGCCTGCCGACGTGCAGGCGACGCTGCTGGCGCTGACGGCATGCGCCCTGGCCGGCGCTGTGCTGAAATCACTGCCAGGCACGCGTGAATTGCTGATTTGCGGCGGTGGGGCCATGAATCCGCCCTTGATGCGCGCGATCGAGGGCGCATTGCCCGGCGTGAAGGTGATGAGCACCGCCGCTTGTGGTTATGATCCGCGCTGTATCGAGGCCATGTTGTGCGCCTGGCTGGCGCACCGCCGGCTGGAAGGCCTGCCTGGAAATCTACCCTCCGTGACCGGCGCGCGCGCGGACGCGGTGCTGGGCGGGGTTTACTACGGAAGGGACAAATCCAGCCACTGACGGAGCCCTGAAACCGGCGTCGTGGGATCTCAAACGGAGAATGAAGAGCCGCAGCCGCAGGTGGTCGTGGCGTTGGGATTGCGAATCACAAACTGCGCGCCTTCCAGCCCTTCGCTGTAGTCGATTTCGGCGCCGGCCAGATATTGATAGCTCATGGGATCGATGAGCAGCTTGACGCCGCCGTTCTCCACGACGGTATCGCCTTCACCCAGGGTTTGCTCGAAGGTAAACCCGTACTGGAAACCGGAACAGCCGCCACCCTGGATGAACACGCGCAGCATCAACGCGGGATCGCCTTCCTCATTGATCAACTGTCGCACCTTGGACGCCGCGGCGTCGGTAAACACCAGCGGGCTGTCCGTTGTCGTCTCCATTTCTGTCATGAATAAATCATGCCTCTGTACTGCTGCGCCGTCACCTCAGGATGCTGGCCCTGTACCGGTTTTTGTCGCCGGCGCATGGGCGGCTGCCTGAATACCCTTTTCCGCCTGCGAGATATGCACCAACTGGCCATTCACCGTCGAACCCACCGCCATCTCGATTAAATTATAGTACACATTGCCTTCGACCCGTGCGTTGGCGGCAAGTTCGATATGCTGGCGGGCATAGACATCGCCGACGACAGTGCCGTTCAATACCACGTAGGGCACCTTGACATCGCCTTCGATGGTGCCGCGATCGCTGAGCGTCAGCACGGAGCTTTCCTCGTCCTCCGCCGTGACATTACCCTTGAGCCTGCCATCAACATGCAACCCGCCGCTGAAACGGACATCGCCGCTGACATGGGAATGCTGGCCGATCAGCGAATCAATTCGGGTATGTCTCTTTTTTTTGCGCTTACCCCACAACATGGTCATCTCCCCGGTTATGGTTTCTGTTTCCCGATCGTGAAAACTCGGGAGGAATCGATCATTGCCGCCTCATTTGCTGATGATTCTGCTCCATTCGTAGGTCTTGCTTTCCTTCGCGTCCTTGTCGCCCGCCTCCTGTATGCTGACTCCGACACGCGCCGGATCAAACCCCTCGGGCACGCGAATGTTGCCCTCCAGACGCTGAAAATGCTTGAACTTGAAAGGCAGACCATCCGCGCCCGTTCCGGCCAGGGAGGCATGATCCAGCGTTTGCGGCGCGCCACCCAGATGGCCTTCCACGCTCAGGCTCACCCTGCCAGTGGCAACCTTATCACCTTTGTCCATATTGGTTAACACCAGTTTGTAGTGATATTGCTGCGCCTCCCCCGTTGCGGACAATTGCAGTCCCTGTATGCGCAGTCCACTGCCATGTTTGGTGGATGCCACGATACCGCGGTAAAACTCCAGCTCCTCCCTGAGTTCCGAAATTTCATCCTGCAGTTCGCGGAAGTGCTTTTGCACGTCCTGCACGGCTTCCTTATCGACCTGCGCGCTGCGTTCCAGTATCGCAATCTGTTCGCGCAGGGTCTGATTCTCGGTCTGCAAATCGATCTGCGGCCCCAGGGCCGGCGGCGATGCGTTTTTATACACTTGGCCGAGTTTCATCCGGTCATACACATAGTGCCAATGACTGTAATCGAGCACCATCCAGCTCAAAAGGATGATCAGCATGCCGCCCAGCACCGCGACCACACCCTGCTTGACGAACGACGGTCGGCGTTGAACGATGAGCCTGGATTTTATGTTCATGCAGTAATAGCGTGTTCCGGCTTCAGATTCAGGGCACCAGTGCCGGGACGGCCAATCCGCGTATCTCCGGCAAACCGAACATCAGGTTCATATTCTGCACGGCCTGTCCCGCAGCACCCTTGACCAGATTGTCGATGACCGAAAGTATCACCACTTTCTGGCCGTCATGGGGCCGGTGAACCGCGATCCGGCACACGTTGACACCGCGCACCGAGCGGGTCTCCGGATGTGATCCCGCAGGCATGACATCGACGAATGGTTCATCCGAGTATCTGCGCGCGTAGAGGAATTGCAAATCCGTGCCCGTCTTGTTTAGCTCGGCATACAGCGTGGCATGAATGCCCCGCAACATCGGCACGAGGTGCGGCACAAAAATCAGATCCACCGGCTGACCAGCCAGGATCGCCAGATTCTGGATGATTTCCGGCTGGTGCCGGTGTCCGGGCACGCCGTAGGCATGAAAATTATCCCCGGCCTCAGTGTAGAGCTTATATATCTCGGCATCGCGCCCGGCGCCGCTCACGCCGGACTTGGCATCTGCAATCAGGCGCTTGAGATCCACGATACCGGCCTCGATGAGCGGCAGCAATCCCAGCGTCACCGCCGTGACATAACAACCGGGGTTGGCGATCAGCCGCGCCTGTTTTATCCGTTCCCGGTTCATCTCCGGCAGGCCATAGACGGCCTCCGCCAGCAATTCCGGGCAGGCATGCGGCTGGCCGTACCAACGCTGCCACATTGTCTTATCCTGCAGTCGGAAATCGGCCGCCAGGTCGATCACCCTGATACCCGCGGCAAGCAGGGCTGGCACCTGGGTCATGGCCGTGCCATTGGGCGTGGCAAAAAAAACCAGATCGCAGCCCCTCAGGTCCGCCTGCTCCGGCGGCACATAGCGCAGATCCGTGTAGCCACGCAGGCCGGGGAACAGATCGGCCACCGGCGTGCCCACCTCCTGCCGCGAGGTCACCACCTGCAAGCGGACATCCGGATGGCTACACAAGAGGCGCAGCAATTCCACGCCTGTGTAGCCCGTACCGCCAACGATGCCGACGCGTATCACGACTTCAATCCTCAGCTTGACCGGCCATGCGTGTTGGAAAGTGGCGTACTATACCCTCGTTTGTTCACCGCCAAAGCAAAAAAAAGCGGCCGCAGCCGCTTTTAAGATGCAAAGAATCGTTATTATTAGACGTCGCGCCTTGTGGCACGACCAAATAAGCTTAATGATTACACGCAAATATGTCAATAATAATTTACTTATAAAGCAATTGGTTATAGATGATACTTAAATTTTAATATTAGATCATGAACGTAACTTTAAATATAATACTACTAATGGTTGAGTATGGGGCTCGCAGACGCAATCTGTATTCGGCCTTTGGTCTAACGCGTTGACTCCCGCAAGAGATCTGTTGATGCCGATAAAACGTCAAGCGGTTTTAATTTTCTGTGCGCTCGCAGTGATTTCGGTGACGGCATGGCTGTGGTTCAGCAAACCGGGATTGCAGGCGGCGCCAGCCATCAGTTTCAACGCCATCGACGGCCACCAGATTTCGCTTCGTCAATTCACCGGCAAGCCGGTCCTGGTTAATTTCTGGGCCACGAGTTGCCCGGGCTGCGTCAAGGAGATGCCGGCGCTGGCAGCCTTGCACCAGGAATTAGCCGCCCGGGGCTTCATCATCATCGGCGTGGCAATGGCCTACGATCCGCCCGACCAGGTGCTGCGCATGGTAAAGGAAAAACAAATCCCCTACACCATCGCGCTGGACACCTCTGGTGAGATCGCCCGTGACTTCGACAACGTGATGCTGACGCCCACCAGCTTCCTGATCGCCCCTGATGGCCACGTAGCAAAGCACGTGGTTGGAGAACTCGACATCGACAGCGTACGGCGTCAAGTGCAAACCTGGCTGGGTTCCTGAACAAACAGCATGGTCTGGGTCAAAGCCTTCCACATCATCTTCATGGTCACCTGGTTCGCGGGGTTGTTTTACCTGCCGCGTCTGTTCGTCTATCACGCCATGAGCAGGGATGGGATCAGCCTCGCGCGTTTCAAGATCATGGAACGCAAATTGTTCAATGGCATCATGACGCCGGGCGGCGTGTTTACAATTTTTTTCGGCTGCTGGTTATTACTGGGCGGCAACACCGTCACTTATCTGCACAGCGGCTGGATGCAGATCAAGCTCGCACTGGTCGGAGTATTGATTGCTTACCACCTGTATCTGGGCAGGCTCATGCTGGACTTCAAACATGACCGCAACCGGCATGGTCATGTGTTCTACCGCTGGCTCAATGAGTTCCCCGTGCTGGTCTTGATCGCAGTGGTGATTCTGGTGGAAGTGCAGCCGACCTGAGATCGGATCAAACTTCGACCATTTCGAAGTCCTCCTTGCGCGCGCCGCAGTCCGGACAACTCCAGTTCGGCGGCACTTCCTCCCAGCGCGTTCCCGGAGGGATGCCATCCTGCGGCCAGCCTTTTTCCTCGTCATAGATAAATCCGCAGACAATGCACATGTATTTTTTATATTGCATGAGTGTTACCTTTGTTCGATGCGATGATTCCTTTACAGCATAACTGAATTCCGCAAATGTCTGCACCCCGTCCCATCCATCGTGTACTCTCGATTGGCGGCCATGATCCCACTGGCGGGGCGGGCCTGCAGGCGGATATCGAGGCCATTTCCGCCCAGCACTGCCGCGCCTTCACGCTGGTAACCGCCTTAACCGCGCAGAACACCCAGAAATTTTTTGACATGATACCGGTGGATGCAACGGACTTCTTGCGCCAGGCAGGCCGCCTTCTCGCCGACATCCCCATGCATGCCTGCAAGATCGGACTGATACCGGACGTCTCGATCGCCAAGGCACTTGCCTCCTTGTTTACTGGCCATCTGGCGGGTTGTCCGGTGGTGCTCGATCCCGTCCT